>Ga0075520_1001687_pt1 | contig 10741 bp, 9 predicted proteins | sample NGEPerB_FD_75100 | JGI IMG/M metagenome (GOLD analysis project Ga0075520, IMG submission 75100) | Arctic peat soil microbial communities from the Barrow Environmental Observatory site, Barrow, Alaska, USA - NGEE PermafrostAB12-B | ecosystem: Environmental > Terrestrial > Soil > Wetlands > Peat ...
ACGTTCGAGATCCAAAGGGACAGATAGCGAGCTTGGGCTCGAGGGCTCGGGATGCCGAGCGCTCGACGACACTGCGGAGGCACAGCTCATGATCGACTTGCTGATTCGCGATGCCAGGATCGCGGGGAGCCTCGATCCGGCGCCCGTCGACGTGCATGTCGATGGGGGCGTCATCCTGGAGATAGTCCCGGCATCCGCGGAACTCGCCCCCGCGCGGACGGTCGTCGAGGCGACGGGGGCCTTGCTCTCCGCCCCGTACGTCGAACCGCACATCCATCTCGATACAGCCCTCACCGCTGGTGAGCCGCGCTGGAACGAGAGCGGCACCCTCTGGGAGGGCATCGCCTGCTGGAGCGAGCGGAAGGCATTGCTGAGCCGCAAGGATGTGATCGATCGCGCCGAGGAAATCCTGCGCTGGCAGGTCGCCAACGGCGTGCTCTTCGTACGCAGTCACGTGGACATCACGGACCCGAAGCTGGAGGCCCTCAATGCGCTCCTCGAGGTTCGCGACCGCGTCCGAGAGGTCGTCGAGCTGCAGATCGTCGCGTTCCCCCAGGAGGGCATCTGCTCCTTTCCGGATGGCGAGAAGCTCATCGAGGAGGCGGCGCGACGGGGGGTCGACGTGGTCGGCGCGATCCCCCATTTCGAGGACACGAGGGAGGACGGGGTCAGGTCGGTCGAGATCGCCATCGACGTGGCAGTCCGCCACGGGCTGCTGGTCGACGCACACTGCGACGAGATCGACGACGAACAGTCCAGGTTCATCGAGGTACTTGCGACCCAGGCCCTGCGTACCGGACTTCGCGAGAAGGTGACGGCCAGCCACGCAACCGCGATGGGCTCCTACAACGCGGCCTACAGCTACAAGCTGCAGCGCCTGCTGCACCGCTCGGGCATCAACCTCGTGTGCAACCCGCTCGTCAATCTCCATCTGCAGGGGCGCTTCGACGGCTATCCCAAGCGTCGCGGTCTGCTGCAGGCCAAGGAGATGCTTGGCGCCGGCGTGAATCTCGCCTTCGGCCATGACGACATCATGGATCCCTGGTACCCGCTCGGCACCGGCAACTCGATCCAGGTGGCGCTCGTCGGAGCGCACGCGACGCAGCTGACCGCTCCTTCAGAGGTCGAGGAGTGCTTCCGCATGGTGACCGACCGCGCCGCGGCAGCGCTGTGCCTGGGCGAGCGCTACGGCATCGTGCGCGGGCGCCCGGCGAGCTTCATGCTGCTACCCGCCCTCAGCCCCTTCGACGCCGTGCGCCGCCAGGTGCGCCCATCGCACGTCGTCGCTCACGGCCGGCTGGTCGCCTCCACGCCGCCTGCGGCGACGAAGCTCGACTGGCCCGGCCGTGATGTGGAGCTCGTCGACCACATTCGCGTGCGCGACGCCGCCGGTGCCACCTGGCGCGGCGGCGGCGACGCGTGATCGACTTGACCTCCCGAAATCCGTCCGCTCTGAGGAGGCGTCGTGCGGACCCAGTTGGGGGAGTCAGGCCATACGCCGCAGGCGCAGTTGCCGCCAGCAGGTCATCGTCAAGATGCACGACGCAGTGGCTCGTCGAGAGTCGCCGTGGCGCTGTACGGTCCCCATGCTGAAATCAGTTTGGATCGCCAGGCGCATCGTGTGCGGGATTCGCCGTCGCCTGAGGTGGCCCGACCTCGCGTTGTGGCGGGAGGTAGTCGACGACGTGGAAGAGCGGGGACCGCCGCCCAGTCGACATCTCGCGGGTGGTGTGGGCGCCGGGATGTGACGGTGAACACTTTCACAGCGTCTTGGCCTCGCCCCGCTGTGGCTTGGAGGCTCGGCGTGGGAAGCCGCCGTCATGCCGACGCAATGCGACGAGACGCCTCGTCACGGCGCACCACAGCCGCGCACCGCGCATCATAGAGGGCGGCCGGAAACCTGGACTGTGCAGCACAATCGCGCCTAGGTGACTACCCGTGCGCACGGCAGACTGACGACTGCAAAATCTGTATCGCCGGTTCGACTCCGGCCGCCGCCTCCAACTTCTCTCCTGCAAATGGGCACTTTTGCGTCTTCGCCGTGCGCCCACTTCCTTCCGAATCGGCAAGGCTGCCGACATTTTGCCGACGAGACACGGCGGCACGCGGCGATACGCGCGAACACCGGTCGTTACCGTGGCGCCCTTCTGACGAGATCAGAGCCCCGGAGGGCCTCCCGCAATCTCCACTCCTTGTCCCTTGCGGTCATCGACAACGGTCGTATATTGTCGACCTTGGTTGGCCGACCGGCCAACGATGGAGGTTCCGGTCATCGCCGGGGGTGCTGTCTTCGGATGTTCAGTGTCCTTGAGGACAGATCGGGGTGGTGCGCCGGGGCCTCACCGAGAGTGTGGGCGCTGCTCTCACCGGGGGAAGCGCTCACAATCAAGGGGAAGGGAGTCCACTCATGAGAAGGCGATGGTTCGTGCTGTTGGGCATGGCAGTGGTCTTACTCGCTATGCCAGCCGCGGCGCAGGCGGCGCGCCCGACGTTCAGCAAAGCGATCGACAGGGCCGTGGCGCGGGGGTGGCCGCAGCGCGTCGACGAGCACCTAGCCTTCATCCCCGGCAGCAACACGCAGCTCGGCATGTACTACGCAGGGACCACTGGAGACAACGCCCGCGCAAGGTACATCGCGAAGGTGGCGCGGTCGATCGGGCTCGTGAACGTGCACCTCGAGCCCGTGCCGATCGACGTCTTCCAGTTCAAATCTGCCGGCGTGCAGGTCGGCGACAGGCACATGAACGCCTCGACCTTCGCCGGCATCTCGCCGACGCCGTCAAAAGGACTGACGGCTCCGATCGTCTACGCCCATGAGGGGACTGCCGAGGACTTCGCTGCGCTCGCCACGGCGGGCGTCGACGTCAAGGGCAAGCTCGTGATCATCGATGCTGACCCCAACAACTGATGGATGAACGATCCCCAGGCCGAGGCGACCTACCGCGGCGCCGTCGGCGTGATCTTCACCTACGGCCCCACCACGGCGCCGTACTGGACGTGGGCTCCCGACCTGCTCGCGAGCTTCGACTCGAACTCCGATCTCACCGACGTGCCTGCCGTCTACGTGGCGCAGCAGGACGGCGCGTGGCTGGAGAGCCAGATCGGCGTCAGTGGTGTTGGCCCTGCAGCGAACATGAAGCTCATCGAGAAGGTCCGCCTCGCCAAAGACGGCGGCAAGGGGTACAACGTGGTCGCCGACCTCCCGGGCCGCTCCAAGGATGGCACCTTCGTGCTCTTCGGGGCGCATCACGATGCGTTCTTCCACAGCGGCACCGACGATACAGCCGGTTGTGTCGGCAACCTCCTCCTCGCGAAGGCGATGGTCGACAGCCGCTATCGGCCCACTCACACGGTGCGCTTCATGTGGACCACCGGTGAGGAGTACGGCGTCGCGAACGCCTACAACGACTGGTGCCACGGTTCGTGGTGGGCCATCACCCACGCCCATCCCAAGTGGGCCGGCAAGATCCGCGGCTTCCTGAACATCGACCACTTCACCACCAGCGACAAGCTGATCATGCAGGGTGGGGAGTTCGGTGCGCTGTTAAACGCCGAGGCGGCCGCCTCCCCCAGCCTGCTCCCGCTCGGCTACCAGGTGAAGGTCAGCGGCAACACGTGGAACGACTCGTGGACCTTCGAGGCCGCCGGCGTGCCCGTCGTCAACTTCACGGACAAGCAGTACGGCGACCCGCGCTATCACTCGAACTACATGCTCCCGTACTTGGTCGACTGGACCTACACCGGCGGGCTCATCAAGTTCATCGACCAGGTGGAGAAGCGCGTCAACGACGGCGGCCTGGTCCCGTCCGGCCTCACGGCGCAGGCCGACGCTTTTGCTGGGACGATTTCCGCGAGCGATCTGCTCGCGGCGGGTGCCGACTCCTCGGCGGTGAACCGCCTCCAGACCGACGTCACCAATCTGCAGACGGCGGCGGTGGCCTATGAGAGCCGGGCCGCCACGATACCCGCCTCGCACGTCACGGCCGTGAACCGTTCGCTACTCGCCATCTGGAAGAAGTACAACCGCGGGGTGATGGGCCTCAGCCCCTGGCAGGTGAGCGGGTACCGTCATCAGCAGGTGCTGCTCAACGTGCAGTCGCTCAACCAGGCGATAGCGGCGCTGCAGAAGCAGACGCCGGATGCCGCGGCAGCGCTCACGGCGCTCGGCAACGTGGACCTCACCTTCTACGGCACCATGCTGAGCCATGCCGTCTACGCCCGTCTCCTGACCCGTCTCGACCCCAGCTACTCTGCCGTGGCGTGGGGCTCGCAGGCGAACCCGGTCTGGCCCGTGCTCGATGTGATGGACCAGTACAACGCAATCAAGGGCGGCACCTGGAACTCGACCACTGTCAGCCAGCAGCTGCAGACGATGCGTGCCGCCGAGCTCACCGACCTCAACGCACGGCTGAACGCGATGAGCGCGGCGCTGGAATGGGTCACGCCTCGGATCGAGGCACTGCACTAGAGCGCGAGGCCCGGCTCGCTTTCCCATACGGGAGGGCGAATCGGGACGAGATGCGAGGGGGGCCCGCCTGCACGGCGGGTCCCCCTTCCACCCCTGGCTCCTGATCGACGACGGCGAGAAGGCGGGCGAGAATCGTCACCATGAGCGATCGGCACCCGACAGAAGAGGGTCTCGGCAACAGGTCACAGCCGCCCATTCTGGGGTTCGCCGACCCGACCGCCGCTCTGCCGGAGTCGGCGCAAGCGATCCTCGAGGCCGCTCGGCGCATCCTCGTGCGTGACGGCGTGGACGGCCTGACCATGTCCGCCATCGGTAAGGAGGCCGGCGTGCGGAAGTCGCTGATCACCTACCACTTCGGCAGCAAGGAGGGCTTGCTCGCGGTGCTCTTCGACTCCGTTGTGCACGACCACAACCTGGCCGGCATCCGCCTCTTGACCAGCCAGGCCATGGGACCGGAACGCGTCAAAGCACTGCTCGCGCGCGCGAAGGGTCTCGCCGAGAACCCGGAATATCGCGGCGTCAACTTCGAGCTCCTGCCCAAGGTCCTCCGCAGCGAGGAGCTGCGTCCGCGGGTGGCCGAGCTTTGGGAGTGGTACCACGAGGTCGTGCTCCGGGACCTGGACTCTTGGGATGACGAAGCACTTCGCGTGAGGATGAGACCCCTCGCCTCAGTGCTGCTCGCGCTCATCGACGGACTCTCGATCCAGCGCGGGCTGGATCCCGACTTCGACCTCGACGCCGTGTATCGGCTCGTTTACGACCTCATCTGGCCGTTCGTCCTCCGGGCCCGCGAGGAGACGGGTGGCTAGAGCGCAGTGCGTGGCTCTCCACTTTGCGGGACGCTCCCTCGGCTACCCTGAGAAACGGCTACACGCGATGGTTCCCACGGCGGATGTCCGGGAGCGTGACCGATGGTCAACTGCCCTCAAGAGAACACCAGCCCCGCGATCAGCGCCGCGGCTTCCTCCTGCATGGCCGGGATCGCATGGTTGTCGATGTCGAGGGTAGTGGTGACGGTCGCGTGCCCGAGACGCGACGTGCGCTCCGTGGCGTCAACTGTCGCTCAGCGGGTACCGTGAGACTGACAGAGCCGATACGTGTGACGGCATCACTGGAGGAAGCCACCATGGTCACCTACGAGTTCACCTGCAAGAAGTGCGGCACCGGGTTCGAGGTCAGCTGCCACATGGACGAGCGCGAAGCCAAGGCAGTTTGCCCGAAGTGCGGCAGCCACCAGGTGACGCAGCAGCTCAGCGCCGCCTTCTCATCGCCGCGGCCGTCCAAGTACTGACGCCCGGCTGCCGCTGAGCTGAGAGCGGAATCTCTACTGCCCCGCGAACACCAGCCCCGTGATCAGCGCTGCCGCCTCTTCTTGCAGCGCCGGGATGGCGTGCGAGTAGGTGTCGAGCGTGATCGAGACGGTGGCGTGTCCGAGGCGCTCGGAGACGACCTTCGGGTGGATGCCGGCCTGGAGCTCCAGAGTGGCATGTGTGTGCCGCAGGTCGTGCAAGCGGATGCTCGGCAGCATCGACCTCTTCACCGACTGGCGGAAGTAGCGCGTCACCGACTCGGGGTCGAGGGCGGCGCCGTTCTCGGCGGTGAACACCAGCCCTGAGTCGATTCATGCCTCGTCCCAATCGTTCTGCTCGTCGAGCTGGCGTGCCGCTTGCGCCTTCAGGACCTCGACCGTGCCCGGATCGAGGGCGATGACGCGGCGTCCCTTGACCGTCTTCGGCTCGCTGACCACGACTTCGCGGCTGACAGGCACGAGGGCGCGGCGCACGGATAGCCGGGCGTTCTCCAGGTCGACATCTATCTGGAGTTGGAGTTGGAGTCCAACTCCGCTGTTGCCGGTGACCGGGCCTTCCGTAGGTCCCGAAGAGCTTGATCCGCGAGCCGGCGTGCTCAGGCCGCGGGCACTTCACCTTCACTGAGCTCATCCTCGGCATCGGCCGAGTGTCGCACCCCGACCGGACGGATCAGCCCAACGAGATGCGGGGGTGGGCGCAGTCTAGTCACCCGTGGCACTCGTGGGCGGGCGCCTACCACGGCGAGCGAGAGACGGCGTGGTCCGGCGAAGGAGAGACTGTGCCTTCCAAGGTTCGTGTCGCTCAATCGGCTCCGCCAGCGTTGAGGGCAGCCAGCCGCACGACCATATGGTCCCGCCACGCGAGATACTCGTCGTGGTCCGCGCCCCGCATGACCGGCGCGAATCCTGCGACCGCTCTCGCCACGAAGGCCGCGTCGAGCTCCCGCACCTCGCCGAGCTCAGCGAAGCCCTCCAGCATGTAGTCTCGGTACTTCGTGAGCCCCTCCCCCAGCGACGCGGAGTTCAGCTCCTCCACGCCGAACGGTCCAGTGAACGCCCAGCGCAGACCCAGTCCCTCAGTGAGGGCCGCTTCGACCGCCGTCACCGAGCAGATGTCGTTCTGAATGAGCCACAGCGCCTGCTGGATCAGTGCCAGCTGGAGACGGTTGAGAACGTAGCCGTAGACCTCCCTGCAGAAGACGGGCCGCTGACCCACGGCCTCCATGAGTCGCCGGGCAGCTTGCTTGGCCTCGTCGCTCGCACCGTCGCCAGAGATCTCGACAAAGGGAATCAGATGCGGTGGGTTGGCGGGGTGGACGACGAGGCATCTCTCCGGGTGATTCTCGACCAGGCTCACGATGTCGGCGCGTCGGAGCCCGGAGCAGCTTGAAGCGACGACCACATCCGAGCTGGTCATCGCCGCGACGCGAGCGAAAGTCGCTTGCTTCAGCTGGAGATCCTCGGGAAGGGCTTCTTGGACATAGTCCGCGGCACCGACTGCCTCTTCGAGATCGTCAAATGCCAGCACCCGATCCATGGATGCGGAGACAGTGTGCTCGTCGATGACCCCCTCATCTCTGAGGAGCTCGAGAGCCTTGCGCACCCTGTCTCTGACTGTCGAGAGACTCGACGATGGTCGATTGAAGAGCCTCGCCTCGAGGCCGTGCCGCGCGAAGACCACCGCCCAGCTGAATCCGACGACGCCGCATCCCAAGATGGCGACCGACGTGCACTGTCTCGGCTCCCTCATCCCTGTCACCTCCCAAACGAGCGCACGGAAAGCCTACCGCGACTGCCGCAGCAAAACACGGCTCTCATCGATGGCAAGCTGATTCCGTCTGTGGTGAAGAGTCCCGAGAGCTTGCGGCGGTTGCCGGGTCGCGCGGCTCTCCCGACGCGACACGGCATCGCCCCCACCCCCACCTCCGCGAATCCTCGACCCTCGTCGGTGCCGGGCCGCCTGCTACCATGGGCACCGGAACAAAGTGCGCTTGCGGGTCACAAGCAGAAAGGACGGTCATATGTCTGACCCGAAAGCCTTGCGCAGGGGAGACAAGGCGATCACCGAGGTCGCCGAACTCCACCGCATCCTCGACGAGGCGCCAGTGCTCCGACTCGCGATGATCGACGAGGGTCACCCCTACGTGGCGTCGCTATCTGAGGGGGTGCGTCCTCCCTCCTGCGTCACGCCGCGACCGCCGTGAAAGGCGCGCGATGACGGACGAGCAGCATTCCGGGATGACGAATCCGCAAAGCGGCGTTGAGGAGGTCGCCAGCCCAGGCGCGACCGGCAGCCGGCCAAGGGCGCGTCGCCGTGGCGGCTGGCTGACCGCAGGTCATCGGCCTCAGCGGCTGCGGCGCAGCCAGCTCGGCGTCGTCGACATCGCCGCTTCGACGATGGCGAACATCGCTCCGGCGATGAGCTTCTACTTCGGCTTCGGCTTCCTCGCCCTCACCGCCGGCATCGCGTCGCCGCTCACCATCGCTGCCGCCGCCGTGGCCATGGCATTCCTGGGCAGCACACTGGCCCAGTTCGCCCGCGCACACCCGTCGACGGGCTCGTTCATCACCTTCATCGGGAAAGCGTTCGGACCGACGAGCGCTATCGCCACGTCGATCGTCCTGATCGCCGGCTACATCGTGGCTATCGTCGCCGTGATCGCCATGTCGGGGGGGTTCACGGCGATCTTTCTCAACCGCTACCTGCCCTCGGTGCGGCTGTCGCTCTGGCCGGTGTTCGTGATCGGCTGCGTCGTCCTCGGGGCGTTCCTCATGGTGCGCGGCATCCACATCTCGACGCGCTGGGCCGGCATCTTTTTCGCGTTCGAGATGTGTGTGCTGGTGCTCGTCAGCGTTCTGGCCCTCATTCACCACCGTGGCCACCTGACCCTGCACCCCTTTGACCCTCACTACCTCGCCAGCGGCTTCAGAGGGCTCGCGCTTGGTTTTCCGCTTGCCGTGTACATGTTCATCGGCTGGGAGAATTCGGCTACGCTCGCCGAGGAGACGGACAACCCGCGTCGCAACGTGCCGCGGGCGATCTTCACGAGCATCGCCATCATGGCTGGCGGCTACCTCCTGTTCGCTTACGCCACGGTCGAGGGCTTTCGCGAGAACGTCACGGCGCTCTCGCGGGCCCCGATCGCCTTCATCACGCTGGCCAACGGCGTGCTCGGAGCGCTGGCGTTCTTCGCCTATCTCGCCGGCGTGACGTCGACCGTCGCCTGCCTCATCGCCGCCGTCAACTCGCAATCCCGCTTGCTCTTCAACGCCGGCCGTGAAGGGCTCCTGCCCGGGTGGCTCGGCCGCGTCTACCTCCGGCGCGGGACGCCGGTCAACGCACTGCTCACCTTCATTGGGCTCGGCCTCGTGCTCGTGTTCGCCTGGAGCTACGGACAGCATATCGATCCCGTGAAGCTCTTCGCGGAAGCCTCAACGCTCGGTACGATGATGATCGTCGTCGTGTACTTTGTCGCCACTCTCGCCTTGCCCGTGTACTACCGGCGGTTCCACCCGTCGGATTTCTCAGTCTGGAAGCACATCGCCATTCCGCTTGTCGGCGCGGTCGCCCTCGCGCTGCCGATCTACGAGCTCTTTAGGCCGGGGATCGCTTCCCCATACGACTGGTTCCCGTACGTGACGCTGGGGGTCATCGCTCTCGCGACGGTCTACGCGGTGTGGCTCAATGCCCACGACGCGACGCTGGCCGAGCGCGTCGGCTCGCTCGTCGCGGACGAGCCCCTAGACGGCAAGTTCGCGCTCTCCTTGGACGAAGACGACGAAGAGCATCTCCAGCGGCGACTACGCCGGGTCTTGTCGACCCTGGCCGGGGGCGGCGAACTGCGCGCCGTGATCGTAGAGGCTCTCAGTCTCGTGTGCGATACGTTGTCCATGGACTCGGCAGCGGTGTTCACGGCCGAGCCCGACGGGTTCGCGCATCTGCTGGCCGCTCATGGCGAAGTCGGACACCGGGCTTCATGCCCTCCCTTGTCGCTCAACGAGCCTGCACTCGTCGATATCGCGACCGGGCCTCGCGTGGCGGAGGTTGCCGACTCTTGGCCTGTGCCTGAGGCGCTCCTCGCCGTCGCCTGTCGCCACCACGCTTCGATTGTGGTCGCACCTGCACTGGATGGCAGCGAGGGCACGCTGCTCGTCCTGAGCCGCAGGAGCAGAGACAGTCTGGAAGCAGAGCAGGTCGAGTTCATCGCCTCCGTTTCTCAGGTCGTCGCCCTGGCGGTGAGGAACCATGCACTGGCTGACGATGCGGAGCGTTCGGCCGCTGTCCTGCAGACCGCCTACGCCGTGGCGCGCGCCATCACCCAGAGCCTCGACCTGGAGCAGACCCACCACGAGATTGCAGTCAATGCCGCGCGGGTCGTAGCAGGGTCACGCTGCGTCCTGTTCGAGATCGAGAGAGACAGCGGCGACCTCGTGGCTGTGGCCGCCTCAGGCCCGGAGCGAGAACGGCTGCTTCATAGGCGGGTTCGTCTCCAAGGGGTGGGCAGTGAGGTACTTTCCGGCGAAGTTCTGCCGGGTTCGATCGTGCGGGAGGTCATGGCTGAGGGGACCGGCGGGACGCTGTCGGTGAACAAGTTCAGTCTCGGCGGGCGCGCCGACGCAGGCCTGGCCGGCACGTTCAATGCCGAAGCCTCGCTCGTCGTGCCTCTGGTGGCTCAGCGCCAGTTGGTCGGATCGCTGCTGGTGTACGCCGCGCGCCGTCGGCGCGGGTACTCGGACGCTGAGGTCGCGGAGCTACGAGCGGTCGGCGAACAGGCTGCCATCTCCATTAACAACGCTCTGCTGTATCGCGACCTTGAGGCGAGTCAGGCCCGCGTCGAGACACTGCTCGGCCGCCTCACGCGGATGCGCGATGAAGAGCGCCAGTCACTGGCGCGCGTGGTACACGACGACGTCGTGCAGTCGATCGTGGGGGCGGTCTATCGCCTCGAGAGTGTGCGTGAAGA
>Ga0075520_1001688_pt1 | contig 10740 bp, 10 predicted proteins | sample NGEPerB_FD_75100 | JGI IMG/M metagenome (GOLD analysis project Ga0075520, IMG submission 75100) | Arctic peat soil microbial communities from the Barrow Environmental Observatory site, Barrow, Alaska, USA - NGEE PermafrostAB12-B | ecosystem: Environmental > Terrestrial > Soil > Wetlands > Peat ...
GCCGAGGAGGTGGGGATGGCCAGCAACCCCACCAGCGCGATCGCGGCGATCGCTCTGGTGGTCCGGAGGCGCCGGCCGACCGTGGGCTGTCGTGACGTCGGGCGCGACCCACCGTGCGGGGAGATGGTCACGGCGTGATCGTAGGGGGTGCGGATGACGGGGACGTGACATGGCCGCGACGGAACGGAGCCCGACGGATGGGACACTGGAGGGGCAGATCCTGTGGACCCTCACCGAATCCTCACACTTCGTCCATGGTTCGCTCACGGCCCGTTGGGACCATGGTGCATGGACAGAACGTCCACCACACACCAAGGAGTGCACATGTTGAAGAAGCTCATCGCCCCGGTCGTGCTCAGCGGCGCGCTGCTGGGCAGTCTGGCCATCGGGGGCGCAGCGTTCGCTGCCACCCCGACCGCATCGACCCCGGCCGCCTCGGCCACCACCCATACGGGCCGGCCCGCCGCCCGTGCGTGGCTCAAGGCCAACCGCAGGGCCATCCGCAAGGCCGGTGTGGTCGCCAGCGCCACCGCCATCGGGATCACGCCCCAGGCCCTCGTGACCGAGCTCAAGACCGGCAAGTCGATCGCCCAGGTCGCCACCGAGCACAACGTCAGCCCCCAGAGCGTGATCGACGCGCTGACCAAGGCGGCCGACGCCAAGGTGGCCGACGCCGTCACGGCCAACAAGCTGACGCAGGCCCAGGCCGACAAGATCGACGCCGCCCTGCCGGCCCGCATCGCCACGGCCGTGAACAAGGTCCGGTGACCGGGCGGACGGTCAGCTGATCCGGCGCACGGTGCCGCGGGTGGCTCTACCGCCCGCGGCACCGTCGCGTCCGGGCCCAGGCGCTCAGCCGCCGCTCCGGTGCGCGGTGTCGATCAGCCAGCCCGACGCCGTCCGCCGGTCGTCGGTGCAGGAGACCACCTCCCACGCCGTCGGGGTCCACACGTAGACCGCCGCCTGCCCGTGGTCCCGTGCGAGACCGAGGGCTGCGCCCTCGGCGAGGCCGAGCACCGCCACGCCCTCCTCGCGGTGGACGCCGTCGGCATCCCGTCCGACGGCGTCCCACCAGGTGGCGTCCCGGCAGCCGAGGTCCGCCAGGAGCAGGGCGTGGCGGAGCCGGTTCTCCTCGTCGGTCAGCCGTACGCTGTCGGGATTCCAGGCGGTGACGACCACCACCGGTGGGACCAGTGCCGTCGGCCATGTCCCGGTGGTCCCCGGGGAGGCGGGCACGATGCGGAACGGTGGGCGGTCCGGGGGTGCGAGATCCACCACCGCGGTCAGGTAGGCCTGCCAGTCCTCCTCGGTGGCCACGACAGGACGGTCAGCGGAAGGTGGCGGTCACCGGCAGGTGCTTGACACCACCGACGAAGTTGGCCTGTGCCCACTCGGGGTCGCCGTCCAGTCCGATGGTGTCCACGGCGGCGAGCAGCCGGGGGAGGATGGTCCGGAGTTCGCGCCGGGCGAAGGTGGACCCCAGGCAGAAGTGTTCGCCGCCGCCGAAGGCGATCATGCGGTTGGCATTGGGTCGGGCCACGTCGAACGACATCGGCTCGTCGAACATCCGCTCGTCACGGTTGGCCGACGGGTACGACAGGAGCAGCCGGTCGCCCTCGGGGATCTCCACCTCCGACAAGGTGGCCGGCCGTGTCAGGTAGCGCAGGAAATGGCGGACGGGGGACGTCCAGCGGATCATCTCGTCCACCGCGTTGTTCACCAGGTCCGGACGTTGCTGGAGGAGAGCCACCTGGTCGGGTCGGCGCAGCAGTGCCTCGAGCCCACCCGACAGCGCGAACGAGGTCGTGTCGTGCCCGGCCGTGGCGACGATCGTGTAGTACCAGAGCCGGGCATTGCTGCCGAGGGGGCACCCGTCGACCTCGCCGTTGGCGATGACCGTGGCGAGATCGTCGGTCGGATGGGCGCGGCGTTCCTCGGTCAGCTCGGTGAAGTACGTGTCGAACTGGGCGATGGTGTCGGTCAGCAGCGCCATCGGGTCACTCAGGTCCCCGAGGTACTCCGGATCGGCCGCACCGAAGATCCCCTGGGTCAGCTTCAGCATGGTCGGCTCGTCCTCGACCGGCACCCCGAAGATCCCCATGATGACCCGCAGCGTGTACGGGACGGCGATGTCCTGGGCGAAGTCGCAGGTCCCGTCGAGCTGGCGGAACTTGTCGACGAACTCGTCGGCGACGGCGTCGATGGCCTCCTGGCGCTTCGCCACCGCTCGGGGCCGGAACCAGTCGTTGGCCAGTCCACGGTGTCCGGCGTGCTCCTCGCCGTCCATGTGGATGAGGGTCTCCCCCTCGATGCCGATCGACCTGAGGAACTCCATCTGCATGTCGGGGGCCAGGATCGAGTTCCGGGTGTTGAGGAAGTGCTCGTTGTCGCGTGACACGGTGAACACGTCCTGGTGGCGGGTGACCGCCCAGAACGGGGTGTAGCCCTCCTCCTCGATCCGGAGCACCGGCGCGTCGTCGCGGAGCTCTGCGGCCACGGCGTGCCACCTCGCCTGGTCGGCATAGGCGATGGGGTCGAGGAAGATGGCGCCTCGGGGGTCCGACAGGGTCATGGCTGCTCCCGGCATGGATGGACGACGATGGGCCGAGTGCACCGCGCTGGGCGCGACCGGCGGTGCCGATGCTACCCATCCACGCGCCCGGGAACGGGATCAACGGTCGTGGCGGCATGTCGTGCGGCCCGCACGGGTGACCTGTCACCATGGCCCCATGAAGCTGGTCCCCACCCGCCGGACCGACTACGCCATCCGGGCGCTGATCGTGCTGACCAACGCCGAGGCCCCTCTGGTGCCGGCCAACGCCATCGGCGAGGCCATGGACATCCCGACCGGCTTTCTCCAGCAGGTCCTGCGTGAGCTCAACCAGGCCGGCCTGGTGACGTCGCGGCCGGGGCCCTCGGGCGGTTTCGCCCTCGCCCGGTCGGCCGAGGACATCACGGTGCTCCAGATCGTCGAGACGTTGGAGGGACCGCTGCGCACGTCGCAGTGCGCGCTACGCGGGGGCCCGTGCCACTGGGACGAGGTGTGTGCGCTCCACTGGGTGTGGTCCTCGGCCAGGGACGCCCTGTGCGCCGAGCTCGACACCGCGACCCTGGCCCAGGTGGCCGCCGACGACCGTGCCCTGGCCGTCGGGACCCGGGTCGCTCCGGCCGACTCCCATCGGCGCCCGCTCGGCCGCTGAGCAGGACCGTCCTGTCGGTGCTGCAGTTCGAACGGGCCCTGGCGCCGGCGCCCCTTCCGGGAGCGGCTCGTCCGGGGCCCGCGGCATCCTGGTGGGAGGCGGTCAGGCCCGTTCGGGGGTGTATGCCACCGGTAGTTCCTCGAGGGCATGGACCAGTGAGTGCTCGATGTAGACCGACTCGAACCCCGGGGCCACGTGCATGTCCGGAAAGCGGCGCACCAGTTCCTCGAACAGCACCCGGATCTCCAGCCGGGCGAGGTTGATGCCCATGCAGACGTGGGGCCCCACCCCGAAGGCGATCTGCGGGTTCGGCGAGCGGTCGAGTCGCAGGGAGTCGGGGTCGTCGAAGACCGACTCGTCCCGGTTGGCCGACTGGTAGAGCAGCAGCAGCTTCTCGCCCTTGGCGATCCGCTGGCCGTGGAGCTCGGTGTCCTCGGTAGCGGTGCGCACGAAGCTGATCACGGGACTGACGTAGCGGGCGATCTCGTCGGGCATGGTGCGGAACAGGTCCGGCTCGCGGGCGAGCCGCTCCCATTGGTCCGGGAACTGGCGGAACGCCGCCATCCCGCCGGCGATGGCGTTGCGGGTCGTCTCGTTGCCCGCCACGAGCAGCACCACCAGGAACATCGTGAGCTCGTCGTGGGTCAGCTCGTCACTTGACTCGAGCACACCGTCCTCGTCCGCCCCGACCAGGATCGAGATGACGTCGTCGGGGACCGCCCTGCCGGCACGTCGGGCGGTGCGGCGGTCCTCCACCATGGCCGTCACGTAGCTGACGTACTCCACGAAGGCCTCGGTGGCGTCGATGGTCATCGGGTCCGCGGGATCGGTGCGCCCTTCGCCACCCATCATGCGGTCGGACCAGTGCCCGAGCTTGTCGCGGTCCTCGACGGGCAGCCCCATCAGCTCGGCGATGACCACCAGGGGCACCGGCACGGCGATGTCGGCCACGAAGTCGCACGATCCCCGGGCGGCGATCCGGTCGAGTACCTCGGTCACCACCTGGCGCACCCGGTCCTCCATGGTGCGGATCATCCGGGGGGAGAACCCCTGGTTCAGCAGACGGCGCTGCCGGATGTGACGCTCGCCGTCGAGCCCGATGATCGAGAGGTCCACCGACTGCGTCGGGCGGACGCCGTCCCCCGAGCAGAACAGGTCGGCGTGGGTGGACACGTAGACGATGTCCTCGTGCCGGGTGAGCACCCAGAGCTCGCGCGACGCGTCCCACGACAGCGGGCGGGTCTCTCGCAGGTGGGAGTAGCCGGGGTGGGGGTCGAGGTAGAAGCTGCGGTCGAACACGTCGACGTCACACAGCGGGCGGGTATCGGTCGGCATCAGCTCGTCGCCTCCACGCTCGGTGGCCCCGTGACACACGGGACTGCTCGGAGGCCAGGGTAGAACCGGTTCCAGTAGTTGTCCAGCACACCACAGGACAATTGCAGGCCGATGGCAGGAACGTGTTCCAGTTTGGGACTTTCGGCCCTGTGAACTCGCGTTGCGATTCCGTACCTTCGACGACGAGGTGCCGGACCCGACTGGAGGGCTCATGGACGACGCGTTCCCCCGCATCATCTCGGTCGACGACCACGTGATCGAGCCACCGCACGTGTGGCAGACCTACCTGCCCGAGCGCTTCCGGGCCGAGGGGCCACGGGTGATCCGCTCGGGCGTGTCCCGCATGGGCAGCGTCGGCGGGGTGTACTCGTGGGACGAGGACCCCGGCGCCACCCCGTGCGACTTCTGGCTGTTCGAGGACCTCCGCTACCCGATGACCAGGGTGATGGCCGCAGCCGGCCTCCCGCGCGACGAGGTGACCGTGTCGCCGGTCACCTTCGAGGAGATGCGCCCGGGCTGCTACGACCCGGTCGCCCGGTTGGCGGACATGGACGTCGCCGGCATCGAGGCGTCGCTGAACTTCCCCACCTTCCCGCGGTTCGCCGGCCAGGCCTTCTCCGAGGGGCACGACAGGGAGCTCGGGTTCGCCTGCATCCAGGCCTACAACGACTGGATGGTCGAGGAGTGGTGCGCCGATCCCCGGATGGTGCCGATCACCCTCATCCCGTTCTGGGACCCGTCACTGGCCGCCGGCGAGGTCCGCCGCAACGCCGCCCGCGGCGTCCGGGCCATCGCCTTCTCCGAGATCCCGGCGTACCTCGGCTGGCCCTCCATCCACGACAAGGACCGCTACTGGGACCCGATGTTCGCGGCCTGTGCCGAGACGGGGACCGTGGTGTGCATGCACATCGGCTCGGGCTCGCGCATGCCGTCGACGTCGGCCGACGCGCCACCGGCCGTGCAGTCGACGGCGACGTTCACCAACTGCATGCTGTCGATGTGCGACTGGCTGTTCAGCGGCCTGCTGGAGCGCTATCCGACGCTCAAGATCGCCTACAGCGAGGGCCAGATCGGCTGGATCCCGTACATCCTGGAACGGGCCGATCACGTGTGGGAGACGAATCGGGCCTGGGGCGGCGTGGCCGACCTGCTCGCCGATCCGCCGTCGACCTACTTCAGCCGCCAGGTCTACGGCTGCTTCTTCAGTGACCGGTTCGGCCTGGAGAACCTGGCCGACATCGGTGAGGACAACGTCATGTTCGAGTGCGACTACCCGCACTCGGACAGCACATGGCCCGACACCCAGACGGTGGCCCGGGAGATGACCTTCGGGCTCGATCCCGTGGTGGTCGACAAGGTGATGCGGGGCAACGCCATCGAGCTGTTCGGGCTCCGGGACCGCCTGCCGTCGGCACAGGCCGTCCGGGCCTGAGGGCGACGGCGATGGGGGAGCACTACCAGCTGCTCGTCCGCAACGGTGTCCTCGTCGACGGGTCGGGCAATCCCCGACGTCGGGCCGACGTGGCCGCCCGGGACGGACGGATCGCCGCCATCGGGCGCCTCGACGACGCCACGGCCGACGTCGAACTCGATGCCACCGGTCGCATCGTGGCCCCGGGCATCATCGACCCGCACACCCACTACGACCCCCAGATCACCTGGGACCCCTACGCCACGGCCTCGTGCTTCCACGGGGTGACCACGGTGCTGGCGGGCAACTGCGGCTTCTCGGTGGCGCCCACCCGTCCCGCCGACCGGTCGTTCTTCGCCGGTCTGTTCGCCAAGGTCGAGGGGATGGCCCCGTCCGCGCTCGACGGCATCCAGTGGGGCTTCGAGACGTTCCCCGAGTTCCTGGCCGACCGTGCCGGCAAGCTCGGCGTCAACATGGCCTGCTACGTGGGGCACTGCAACCTCCGGCGGTGGGTCATGGGGCCCGAGGGCTCGGCGCGGGCAGCCACGCCGAACGAGGTGCTGGCCATGGCGGACCTGCTGCGGGCGGCCATGGCCGCCGGGGCCGCCGGCTTCTCCTCTACCCACGCCTCCACCCACAACGACGGCGACAACCACCCGGTGCCCAGCCGGTACGCCGAGCCGGACGAGCTGCTCGCCCTGGCCGACGAGCTCGGCCGGGCCAACAAGGGGACCATCACCTACCTGCCGCGGAGCGCGGTGGGCGGGCTCGACGGCGAGGACATGGACCTGCTGATCGAGCTCGGTCGGGTGAGCCACCTGCCGGTCATCATCCAGGGTCTGGGCGGGAGGAACAAGGTTGATGCGCCCGGCGCCGGTTGGGATGTCGCCCAACAGTTCCTGGCCCGGGCCGAGGCCGAGGGCGCAGCCGTGTACTCGCTCCTCCTGGCCCGTCCCTTCGACCGTCCGTTTACCCTGGCTCATGGGACGACGCTCTACGAGGGGGTGCCGGCCTGGGGCCGAGTGGTGGCGCCCTTCGTCGACGACCGCCGCGGCAAGCTGGCCGACCCGGACGTGCGGGCCAGCATGCGCCACGCCGTGGAGGACCCCAACCGCGATCCGACGAGGGGCTCGACGCTGCCGCCGCCTCACTGGGACGTCCTGTTCGTCGGCGCCGTGGCCGACCCGGCGTTCGATCACTACGTGGGCCGGTCCATCGCCGACATCGCCGCCGAGCAGGGCACGGCCCCGGCCGACGCCATGCTCGACCTGGCACTGGCCGACGACCTCGAGACCCAATTCCGGTGGGTCACCGAGACCGACGAGTGGATGGACGCCGTGCGCGAGGCCCAGCACAGCCCCAACATGATCACCGGGACGTCGGACGGCGGGGCCCATCTGTCCCGCGACGACGGGTCCGACTACAGCACGTACTTCCTCCGGCGCTGGGTCCTCGACCTCGGCGAGTGGACGCTGGAGCGGGGTGTCCGCCAGCTGACCTCGGTTCCGGCCGCACTCCTCGGCTTCCGGGACCGCGGGCTCGTCCAGCCCGGCAACTTCGCCGACCTGATGATCTTCGACCCCGAGGAGATCCGTCGCCCGGGCCGCAAGGAGCTCGTCCACGACCTGCCCGGGGACGCGGCCCGCTTCCAGGCGTACCCCAACGGCATCCACGCCACCATCGTCAACGGCGTCCCCATCGTCCTCGACGGCAAGCTCACCGGCCAGCTCCCGGGCCAGGTGGTGTCGCCGGCGTGAGCGGACCGGGCACCGGGACGACAGCCCGACGAACCGCAGGACCGACCGTGAACCGACCCAGCACACGAAGGAGCACATGATGGAATTCGGGATCTTCCTCCAGGGCTACGTGCCCGGACGTCGCGCACACGACTCCGACGCCGAGCACACCGCCCTCACCCGCGAGATGGAGCTGGCCCAGGTGGCCGACCGCAACGGCTTCAAATTCGTGTGGCTGACCGAGCACCACGGTCTGACCGAGTACTCCCACATGTCCGCCAACGACGTCCACGCCGGGTACCTGGCCGCCTCGACCGAGCGCATCCACATCGGTGCCGGCATCTTCAACATCTCACCCCGGGTGAACCACCCGGTCCGCACCGCCGAGAAGGTGGCGACCCTCGACCACCTCACCGACCGCCGCTTCGAGTTCGGCACCGGTCGGGGTGCCGGCAGCCATGAGATCGCCACGCTCAACATCCACGACAAGGAGTCGACCCGGGCCGACTACGACGACGTCATCCGCGAGATCGTCCGGCTGTGGGAGCAGAAGGACTACACGTACCACGGCACCCATTGGGACATGGACATCCCGCACAACGTGCTGCCCAAGCCGTGGGCGCCGGGCCACCCGCCGTTCTGGCTGGCCGTGGGCTCGCCGGCCACCTGGGAGAAGGCGGGCCGGCTCGGACAGGGCGCACTCGGCTTCACCTTCTCGTCGGTGCACGACGTGGCCCCGTGGATCGAGGCCTACAAGAAGGGGATCAGCGAGTGCACGGACCCGGTGGGCGAGTTCGTCAACGACAACGTGATGATCACCACCGCCGTGCGGTGCTCGACCGACCGGTCGTCGGCCCGTGCACAGGCCTGTCGGGTGGGGAACGGCTACCTGCCCTCGGCGGTCTCGCTCTACCACGACACCATGCCGGGACCCGGGGGGTCGCGCTGGCCCAAGGCGCCGCGACCTCCCCGTGAGGACCAGCTCGACGCCCTCATCGACGGCGGCTACCTCCTGTGCGGCTCGCCCGAGGAGGTGTGCGAGCAGCTGCAGCCCTTCGCGGACTACGGGGCGAGCCAGGTCTGCTTCGGCCTCCCCGGCGACGCCACCTCGTACGAGGAGGCCATCGAGATCATCGAGACCTTCGGTGCCCACGTGATCCCCGAGTACGACAAGGATCCCGTCATCTCCACCGATCACTACCGGGCCCAGGCCAAGCCGAAGTTCCCCATGTTCAACCGGGAGCCGATCCAGATCACGACGCTGTACGACCCGGCCACCTGAGGGCGCGCAGCACCCGAACCCGGGGCGCACGCGCCCGAGCGCCCGGGGTCATGCCGCATCGATCCGCTCACCCGGTTCGTGGCCGGCGGTGCCGGCCGCTACCGGCCGGTCCCGATGGCGCTGGGCGCCGGGGCCGACCTCCACCCGTCCCCGTCGATGGCCCGCCGGTGACCTCCTGTCAGGACCGGCCATCCGATTGACGCCGGGCACGACGGGTACGGTCGCCGGGTGATCGACCACATCGATGCCATCCGCACGCAGAGCGCCCGTGTCTCCGAACTGGCCGGGTCGGGACCGCTCGACGCGCCGGTCGACTCGTGCCCCGGCTGGACCCTGCGGGACCTGGTGGAGCACCTCGGCGGCGTCCAGCGCTTCTGGGCCGAGGCCGTCCACGAGGGTCGCCCCGAGGGCCCGTGGGTGGGCGAGACGCCGGGGCCACCGTCCGACGAGGGGTTAGGCGCCTGGTTCGATGCCGGGACCGAACTCCTCATCGGTGCGCTCGGGGACGCCGGTCCGGACGCAGCGTGCTGGACCTGGTGGGGTGAGCCGCGCACCGCGGGTGCAGTGGCGCGCCACCAAGTGCAGGAGGCCGCAGTGCACCGGTGGGACGCCGAGTCGTCCTGCGGCCCGCCTCCCCCGATCGACACCGAGGTGGCCGTCGACGGCGTGCCCGAGTTCCTCGAGGTCATGTTCGCCACCCGGCCCCCGGCCCTCACGGGCACCATCGCCTTCGCGGCCTCGGACACCGGGGACACGTGGCGGCTCGGGGGTGACGGCTCACCCGACCTCACCGTCGACGCGACGGCGTCCGACCTGCTGTTGGTCCTCTACCGTCGGCGCCAGCCCACCGTCGTGGACCTGTTGGGCGAGGCCGGCCTGCTCCACGAACTCTTCACCATGTACGACTGCGAGTAGGGGCGCACGCAGGGCATCGGGTCCATCTGGGAGGATCCACCCGTGTCCGAACCGACGGGGCGGTGGTGGGGCGTCGTGCAACCGGTGGCCATACCCGTCGGCACCGTACGGGTCGTCGACCTCGATGCACTCGTGGGCCTGCGCCGTGCCGTGCTGCGCGACGGCCGGGACGACCTGCCTGCCGCCTATCCGTCCGACAGTGCGCCGTCGACGCTCCACCTGGGTCTGGTCGGTGCCGGCGGCCCCGTGCTCGGCGCCGTCACGGTCCGGCGCGACCCGTGGCCCGCCCATGCCACCCTCCATCTCGTGTCGATGGCGGTCGACGCCGGGTGGCGTCGCCGTGGGATCGGGCGGGCCCTGGTCGGCACCGTCCAGGACGTGGCCACGGCGGCCGGATTCGACGTGTGGGCCGCCGCCCGCCTGGCCGCGCTGGACTTCTACCGCGAGCTCGGGTTCCGTCCGGCGGGGGACGTGTTCACCGGGGCCATGGACCTGCCGCACCGTCGCGTCCTGTGGCGCCGGTCGCCCGAGCGGCCCGCCTGAGCGGCCCGCGGGAGCCGCCGGAGCCGTGGGGGCCATGCCCGGCCGGTGAGGCGGACCGTGGAGACCTGGTGGGGGTCCGCCCCCGGACCAGCTTCAGTTGGTGCCCCGGGGGACCGATGGGAGACCAGGGGACATGCGACCACACCCGCTACGACACGCCGACGCCGGACGGTCCACGCCCGGTCGCGGGCGATGGAGCCGTGCCGTGCTGCGCGACGGCCGGGACGACCTGCCTGCCGCCTATCCGTCCGACAGTGCGCCGTCGACGCTCCACCTGGGTCTGGTCGGTGCCGGCGGCCCCGTGCTCGGCGCCGTCAC
>Ga0075520_1001689_pt1 | contig 10740 bp, 7 predicted proteins | sample NGEPerB_FD_75100 | JGI IMG/M metagenome (GOLD analysis project Ga0075520, IMG submission 75100) | Arctic peat soil microbial communities from the Barrow Environmental Observatory site, Barrow, Alaska, USA - NGEE PermafrostAB12-B | ecosystem: Environmental > Terrestrial > Soil > Wetlands > Peat ...
ATCTGTTCCGTTCCTTTTATTCCTCAATCTGAAAAAAATGAAAAAAATTAGTGTTTTTTAACTATTTTAATAATCTGGTCTGCGAGATCTTCAGCTTCCTTAATTGTTCTGCCCTCTGCATAAACACGTATAATAGGCTCTGTATTAGATTTACGCACCTGGACCCATCTGTCAGAAAGGTCGATCCTTATTCCGTCCCTCTCGTCAATTCCATAACTATGAAATTCATTCCTGATATCATTCAGAATTGATGGGAAGTCTGTTCCTTTATCAATCCCGACTCTTTTCTTGGCAATGACGTATTCGGGAAATTTACTGCGCAATGAAGAACATTTCATTCCTGATCTTACATAGTATGTTAAAAATAAAGCAATGCCTGCCAGGGCGTCACGCCCATAATGCAGGGCAGGATAAATAACACCTCCATTACCTTCGCCTCCGATAATTGCATTCCTCTTTTTCATCTCCTCAACTACATTCACCTCCCCGACTGCAGAAGAATAATAATTGCATCCGTGACCCTCAGTCACATCTTTCAATGCCCTTGTTGATGAAAGATTTGATACTGTATTTCCCCTGGTTTTCGAAAGCACATAATCAGAGACAGCCACCAGGGTATATTCTTCGCCGAACATCGTACCGTCCTCGCATATAATAGCAAGCCTGTCAACATCAGGATCCACCACGAAACCAAGATCTGCCCTGTTCTCCGGAACCAATGCTGATATTTCCTTCAGGTTTTCAGCCAGTGGTTCGGGGTTATGCGAAAAATTACCATCAGGAATATCATTTAACCCTATAACTTTCTTAATACCAAGGGAGTGTAGTAAATCCGGAATAATTAATCCACCGACTGAATTAATGCAGTCAACTGCAACTGTCAGGTTTGCTTTTCTGATCGCCCCGACATCTACCAGGTCGAGATTAAGTATCTGATCTATATGTTTGTGACCCCAGGTATTGTCTTCTATCAACATCCCTTCGGCATCATCTGGAACAAACTCAAATTTTTCAGTCTCCGCAAGATCTAGCACTTCATTTCCATCAGATGCTGAAAGAAATTCACCTTTTTCATTCAGGAGCTTCAGTGCATTCCAGTTTGCAGGGTTATGACTGGCTGTTATTATAATCCCTCCGTCTGAGCCAGTTCCTGTTACGGCAAGCTCAACAGTCGGAGTAGTGGCAAGTCCAAGATCCCTGACATTAATACCCATGCTGCGGATAGTCATTATTACCAGGCTACTGACCATTGGACCGGAGCTCCTCGCGTCGCGTCCAACTACAATGTTTATCTTCCCCTTCCTTCCTTTTCTTATCCACGTGCCATAAGCTGCACTGAATTTTACAATATCGACCGGAGAGAGACTCTCGCCTGGTTTGCCGCCTATTGTTCCCCGTATGCCGGAAATCGATTTTATTAAGGTCATTTATTTCATATTTTCAGCGACACAAAGGTGCGAAAAAATCATTAAACCATAAATCGCCAAATTATAGTACCTTTGCACCCTGATTTACTGAATCATATGGAAAAGGGTAAGCCCCGAGGCAATAGCACGGGAAAAGGAGGCAGATTTGAACATCGTATCAGATCAGGTAAAGGCTCATCAGTGAAGATGGGTAAAAGTGTTTCAAAACAGCCCGCAGAGTTGCCTGAAATAATGCGTCTTAACCGTTTCATCGCAAACAGCGGTGTATGCTCAAGACGAGAAGCTGATGAACTGATAAGCAAAGGGATGATTTCAGTCAATGGCAGTCTGGTGACAGATCTTGGAACTAAGGTAAAATATAGCGATGACGTACGATATAAAGGCAAAAAGCTTTCGGCCGAGAAAAAAGTCTATGTCCTTTTAAATAAGCCTAAAGGGTATGTGACCACGGTTGAAGATGCACATGCCGAGCATACTGTGATGGACCTTCTTGGAAATGACTTCCATGAAAGAATCTACCCTGTTGGAAGGCTGGATAAGGAGACTACAGGTGTCCTTCTTCTCACAAATGATGGCGATCTAACCGGGAAGCTTACACATCCAAAATATAACAGGAGAAAGATATACCATGTTTTTCTTGAAACGCCATTAGCGAAAAATGACCTTTTCAAACTCACTGAAGGCATTCAGCTCGACGATGAACTTGTTGTTGCAGATGCTGTCTCTTATGCCGATCCGGAAGACAGATCCCAGATAGGAATTGAGATCCATTCAGGTCAGAACAGGGTTATAAGGAGATTGTTCGAAGGACTTGGATACAAGGTCAAAAAATTAGACAGGGTATATTTCGCTGGACTCACCAAAAAGAATCTACCCAGGGGCAAGTGGAGATTCCTGTCTGAAAAGGAGATTAGCATGCTTAAACGCGGAGTTTTTTAATCTTGAACAATGAATCACAAAGCAGGATTTGTAAATATACTTGGTAATCCCAATGTCGGGAAATCTACTATCATGAATGCGCTTGTGGGTGAGAAGCTCTCAATAATCACATCCAAGGTACAGACAACAAGGCATCGGATAATGGGTATCGTAAATGCGGAAGATTTCCAGATTGTTTACTCCGACACACCAGGAATACTGAAGCCCGAATATAAGCTTCAGGAGGCAATGATGGGCTTTGTCAACAGTGCCCTCAACGATGCTGATGTTATTCTGTATGTAACTGATGTCAAGTCGGTCCCTCTTGCCGAAAAAGAGTATACGGAAAGAATTAAAGCTTCAGGAATTCCGGTGATCATCGCCGTGAATAAAATAGATCTTACTAATCAGGATCAGCTCGAGAAAATTGTCGAAAAGTGGCATGATGCTTTTCCGGGGTCTCCTGTAATTCCCGTCTCTGGGCTTTTGAAGTTCAACCTCGAAGCCCTGCTCAATGCAATTCTTGAAAAGCTCCCAGCTGGAGAGCCTTATTTTCCTAAGGATCAGCTCACTGACAGGTACGAACGTTTTTTTGCGTCTGAGATCATCCGTGAAAAGATCCTTACCAATTATAAAAAAGAGATACCCTATTCTGTCGAGATAGAAATTGAAAACTTTAAAGAGGAACCCTCAATTAATAAGATAAGGGCGATTATTCATGTAATACGCGACAGCCAGAAGGGTATTATTATTGGTCATAAGGGATCCATGCTCAAGAAAGTTGGAACAGAGGCCAGACTCGATATGGAAGATTTCTTTGGCAAAAAGGTCTTTCTTGAACTTTATGTGAAAGTGACAAAAGACTGGAGAAACAAGCCGGTAATACTAAAAAGGTTCGGCTACCGTTAAATTGATAGCAGATTAATAATGAGCAGGATAGTTGCAATAGTAGGAAGGCCCAATGTGGGGAAATCGACACTCTTTAACAGGCTTACTGATTCAAGGGATGCAATAGTTGATGAAGTGAGCGGCGTTACACGTGACCGGAATTATGGAAAATGCAATTGGAACGGTATCGACTTTTCAGTTATTGATACCGGAGGGTATGTCGAGAATTCTGATGACATTTTCGAGGAGGAGATTAACAAACAGGTTCTCCTGGCAATTGAGGAGGCGGATATAATCCTGTTTATGGTAGATGTTACCGTCGGCATTCATGAGCTTGATAAATCAGTGGCAGGCATGCTCAGGAAATCTAACAGGAAAGTTATTCTTGTAGTGAACAAGGTCGATAATAATGCAAGGCAACTTGACGCAAATGAATTCTACTCTCTCGGGCTGGGCAACTACTTCGCATTAAGCTCTATGAATGGCAGCGGAACAGGCGAGCTTCTCGATAATGTAGTTGAAAACCTGCCTACCCAGGATCCGGAAGAGGTTCCCGAACTACCCAGAATAGCTATTGTAGGAAGGCCCAACGTCGGCAAATCATCACTAGTAAATTCGCTGCTTGGGGAAGAAAGAAATATTGTCACCCCTTTGGCAGGCACAACAAGGGATTCCATTTTTACCCGGTACAACAAGTTCCAGCACGATTTTTTACTCGTCGATACTGCAGGACTGAGAAAAAAGGGAAAGGTAAGTGAAGATATTGAGTTCTATTCTGTGATGAGGGCAATAAGAACCATTGAGAATTCAGACATCTGCCTTCTTCTTATCGACGGAACGAGGGGAATTGAGGCACAGGATCTGAATATCATTTCGCTGATCCAGAAAAACAGCAAGGGTCTGATCATACTCGTAAATAAATGGGACCTTATTGAAAAGGAAAACAACACGTCAAAAATCTTTGAAAAGGAAATAAGGGACAGAACCGCTCCATTTACGGATTATCCTATACTTTTCATCTCTGCCATCAACAAGCAGAGGATCTATAATGTGCTTGAGCTTATTGAGACTGTCAACAATAACCGGATACGCAAGATTCCAACGTCTGAGCTTAACGAGGTCATGCTTGATATTGTCAAGAGGAATCCTCCTCCTGCCATTAAAGGGAAGTATGTTAAGATTAAATATGTAACACAATTGCCTATATATACGCCTGCGTTTGCATTTTTCTGTAACCTTCCTCAATATGTCAGGGAGCCCTACAGGAGGTATGTTGAAAACAGGATAAGGGAACGGTTTGAGTTTACAGGTGTTCCTATTAAGATATTTTTCAGAAAAAAATAACCTGTTTTGGTGTGATTTTTGTGCACAGGTTATCTATTAGAGTGTAAGATATGAGAAGATTAAAGTATCCGGTATTAATTCTAATGGCGCTGATGCTAAGTTCATGCCACAAAATAATTCAGCTGCCAGACACTCCATATATTAAATTTACAAGCTTTGCCGTCTTTGACACAACCGATATACTTGGCAACGATTGCAAGGGCGGCAGGCTGAAATTCTATTTCGAGGATGGCAACGGCGACCTCGGCCTCAACTCTGCCGAATCAGGAGAAACGGATACTACAAATCTTTTCTTTACTCTTTACCGGAAAACTAACGGCATTATGACAGAGGTTCCGGATAATGACCTTATGAAGCCATCGGGTTACCGGATCCCCTATATGGAGAGAACAGGACAGAATAAAATATTGAAGGGGACGATTGCAGTAACATTTTTTTATGAGTTTTACACGATCGCCGACAGTGATATTTTTAAGTACAGATTCTTTATTAAAGACAGGGCTGCTAACTATAGCGATACAGTGTTTACCTCTGAGATCCCGCTTTCTTTGAACAATATCTATACAAAATAGCAGATCACAGCCTGATCCCTATCAGCATAACATCGTCGACCTGGTCATGAATCCCCTTCCATTCATCATAAAACTTAGTGATAACTTCCTTCTGACCAGACATATTCAGGTTTGAAACATCCTCGATAAGCTTCTTAAGCCTGGCGATCTTCATTTTCTTGCCATCTGTCCCGCCAAACTGGTCAGGAAGCCCATCAGAAAACATGTAGATCGTATCTCCGGCATTAAGGTAGTACTCCTGGTCGTCGAAATACTTCTCGATGACGGATTCTCCGCCAACAGACGACCTGTTACCTTTTATATAATAAGGCTCATTGTCCATTACAAGGATAACAGGGCGCATTGCCGAAGCAAATCGTATATGCCTTGTTTTAGCATTGATCTCGCAAATGACAACGTCCATCCCGTCGTTCGACACTCCAAGCTCAACATTCTGGTTAAGGGTCGAGAATATTTGTTTGTCAAGCCTTGTAAGTATTTCCGAGGGCTTATAAACATGCTGCCTTGTAACAATATCCTGCAGAAGGGTCGATCCGATCATTGACATGAAGGCACCAGGGACGCCATGTCCCGTTGAATCTGCGCAAACCAGCATGAACCTGTCGTCGTCGATCTTATCGAACCAATAGAAGTCGCCGCTTACGATGTCGCGCGGACGAAAGAAAAGAAAAGCATCCGAGAAAGTCTCCTTAACCCTGTTGAAATCAGGCAGGATGCTGGTTTGTATCCTCTTAGCATAATTTATGCTGTCGGTAATCTCTATATTCTGAAGTTCGATCTCCCCTTTTTGCTTAAGAACTACACTGGTTCGAGCATCCAGTTCCTTTTCGAGGTAATCCTGAACTTTCTTCTGTTCTTTCTCTCTCTGTTTTAAAATAAGAACGAACCCTCCGGCTATGAGGGCGAAGACCGACAGGATAAATCCCCATGTTTTCACCAGGGGTTTTTTAATGGTTATATCAAAGGAAACCTGTGCAGAGTCGGTCAAACCTTCATCATTAAATGATTTCAGATTGAACTTGTATTTTCCATAGTTAAGGTGATATACCGCTTCCCGTGATGGTGACGGTTTCGTCCAGTCATCATCGTAATTATCAAGCCTCGTCTGGTAATAAACCTTTTCAGGATCACGGAAATTAATGCCGGTGTATCCTACTTTGATATTATATCTTTTGCTGTAAGGAAGAGAAAATGATGATTTAAATGGGTAAACTATATCATTTATAGTGACATCATTGACATTATTTATCGGAGCCTGAATCACTTTCTTATCCTTTGACCTGTTATAGAAAATTACACCTTCGGTCGTTCCGATAAAAATATTGCCTTCGGCTGACTGGTACATTCCGCCAGCGTTGCAGACTCCACTTTTTGCAAAATCTGTGTTGAAAGTCTTAAATATCCCACGATCACGGAAGTAAACGGAAAAACCTCTCTCGTGGCCTATCCAGATAGCATTAAATTTATCGGCCAGGATGCTGTAACAATAATCCGATAACAGCATATCGGCACGGCTGAATGAAGCCAGCGAGTCGCCGGAAAATTTAAAAATGCCGTTCCCATATGTCGCTGCCCATAAAGAGCCGTCATTTCCCTCCGTCATGGACAATATCTCATTCATCCTTGTGCCGTACATTACTGCTTTCCCGGGAATAATTCCGGCTTCAGGGTCTATGAGGTATAGCCGGTCTGTTTTGGTTGCAACGGCAACCTTTCCGGATGAAGTCAGACATAAGTGATTTATACTGTTGTGGGGCAGTCCATTGTCGATATTATAAGTAGTATCGATTTTTCGTGTACTCCTGTCAATCAAAACAACTCCATTCAACGTTCCCAGCCAGATGTACTTATTGTCAACCTCAACGTCCTGAATATAATCCTCACCGGAGTTTCCTGATTTGAAATATGGCTGAATAACCCCGGAACCTGTTCTGAGGTACAATCCTGCACCCTTGGTGCCTATCCAGACATTATCCTCATTTTCGATACAATAGGATGCAACCTCAGAGTTTCCGGTTCTCTTTAAGATGTCAGTAAATGACTTGACTTTATTGCTGGTGAAATCAAAAAGGTAAAAGCCGGCAGGCGTTCCAAGGAAATATTCGGTTGCTAACTTGTTTATGTAAATAATGTTCCTGGTGACTGATGTGGTTCCGGGGGAGTAGAAGCTGAATGCAACCGAGTTAAGCATAGAAAGGCCATCGCCGAATAATCCGATCCAGTAATTGCCTTCATTGTCCTGGTAAACAAGCTTTACATTATTGCCTGGAAGTCCTGATTTCTTATCAATAAAACTTTCAGATGTAACGGACTCGCCATTTTCGTCAAGCCTTAAGTTAAGTATTCCGTAATCATTCGTCGAAATCCAGTAGTAATTTTCAGAATCTTTAAAAATTGATTTTATATCAAGGGTTGCCAGCTCTTTATAATTATCGAAATGTGAAAGAGTATTTTTCCCCGGAGCAATTTCAAGCCTGTATAAACCTGAACCATCAGTTCCAATAAGGTAAAGGTCTTTATCATTTATTCTATCAATAGCCAGTACGTTCGAGTAATTAAATCCCTCAATGGAACTTGTGATGCTGATAGCATCGTTGCTAATGCTGCAAACCTTTATACCATCCTGTGTACCCAGGAGAAGATTGCCTGACCGGGTAAAACATGCAGAGAATACAACGAAGTCCTTGTCCAGAGGGTAAATGATTATTTCTTCAGGTTTGGATGGGTTTACCTTGTAAATATGTCCGCCCTGAGGAATGATGTAAATGAAATTATCGGGTCCGCTGATAATTGTGCTCACGCTCTTCTCATTTTGAATTGAAAGGGGCTTAAGTACTTCATTCTGTGAATAAAATACCGATCCGTCATTACAGCCGAACCAGAGTGTTCCGTTAATATCTTTCAGGTCGGAAGTAGGATAGCGCTGAACCGAGTCAGGAAATTCTACATTATAAAAATCAAACCCGTCAAACTTTGACAGACCATTCCCGGTACCAACCCAGAGATATCCGTTATTCCCCTGGATAAGGGAATAAACAAAACCATCCGGGATTTTGCTGTCAGTGCCATAATTCTTAAACCTGAGGGTTTGCCCGTTCAGGATTCCCGAGACAAGTAAAAGACATACTGTTATGCCTGTCGATATTCTCTGGTTTAATTTGTTCACCATGGTAACAAATTAGCTATTTGGGCTTTGACACATGTATTACCTTTATTTTAGCCTGGTAAGCAGGTATCCCTCCGATGGGAGATGGAAAAAATTTCAGTGCATCGCCACGCTGGTTTTCAGTAATAATGACCACGTTGTTATTCTTCACAAGTTCATCCCGTCTCTTGATAAACTGGAAATCGAGGGAAGATCCTATCTCCTGCGGAGCAATCGGTACTCTTGATTCTGCCCAGTTATCCTGACTGGAAACTGCCTGATCAATTCCTTGCTTGTATTTCGAAACAACAAGTATATGACCATCATTATCCCAGTCAAAATTCCTCTGTTTGACCCAGATAATACCAGTATCAATATAAGGATAAATGTGCGACACACTCCTGAAATCGTTCCACATCCTGAATGTGTATTTATAGGTAAATACATTCCCTCCTTCGACCGGAAGATTATTATCCGGATCGCGACTCATAAAATACCTGTAAAGATTACCATCATCGCCGCTTATTCCTTCGCAGATAACTTTAAAGATGTAACCCCATTTAGGATTATAATCACCGGAAGTCGGGTTGAAAGGTCCAAAAGTGTACCACTTATTGTCATATTTGGCTTCTCCGCCAAATATCTTTGAAGCAAGAAGATTTCCGCCTTTGTAGTTACTGCCTTTTTCGATTCCGCGTGAATCCTCATTTTTATCAGGGTCTACTCCTTTCCCTCCATAGACAGAATAAAGACATTTAGTGTTGAATTCTCCCTGTATTTCATCATTCTCGCCGCCAGTATCAGGATCAAAAACCCTTATATAAAACTGTTTCGTGAATTCCTTTGGAACTGTAAAGAACCAGACTGAATAAAAATCAGCGTCTCCCCATGAAGTCAACCCCTCTTTGCCAAAAGTGCAAAGAAAAGGAATATTCTCATCCTTGCCAGGAACCGGTTGCCCGTTTGAATCTGGCAGGGCCATGAATCCAAGCAGCAGCATGAAGAGATATTTAATATATATGACTTTATTCAATCTCATTTAAAATTCTAAGTTACTCATTTTCATTTTCAGGGTTGTTTCCCAATAATAATATTTTTACATACGCACGCTTCTCTTATCACTCCGCCCGGCTCTGCATCAGCTGTTACGATAAGCTGAATGTTATATGTTCCGGGCTTTGTAAATACCTTATCAACTTCCTTGCCAACCATTATTGACTCATCGCCGAAGTTCCAGTAATACCTCGAAATATTCCATCCGGGCAGGTTTGTGCTGTCGGCGCTGAATTTCAGTCTCTGACCTAAAATTGCTTTATCAGGGCCAGTTATGTAAGGTTGTTCAAAATCTTTAATTTCCAGGTTATAGGTCTTTTCATTGTACATAACCTCTTTAGTTATAAGATTCACAACATCCAGCTGAACCAGATACGATCCTGGTCCCGGATAGCAGTGAATAACGCTGGGGCCTATTCCTTTAGAACCGTCTCCCAGCTTCCACTCATAACGGAACGGAAGAGTATCAAATTTGACTGCGTTCTCTTCAACAAGCTGGTAGCAGTAATTATTCTCGACCAGGGTGTCGCATGAGGCTTTTCTTATTATGGTTGAGGATACCTGGTAAATATCATCGCTATGCAGGCGGTTGGACGAGAAATATCCCGTCTGCATATTATCGTCCACAACAAATGCAAAATCATCAGATGAGGAGTTGATCGGATCAGGCATTGCAACCGGAGATTCCCAGGCGCCAAGGTTAAGTGCAGTACTGTAAACATCAAGCTTCCCTTTACCACCAGGGCGGTTTGAAGAAAAGTATAGCCTGCCAGAGGGATGCATGAACGGATAATCTTCAGCCGCGGGTGAATTCACATCAGGTCCAAGATTCCTGGGTGTATCCCATTTACCGTTGATCCATTCACAATAATAAAGATCTGACCCTCCCTGACCACCTGGCATATTTGAAGCAAAAAACAGGTATTTCCCATCGTGGCTTATTGATGGCTGCCCTACATCGTACTGCGGATTATTATAGGGGAAAGGACGTATTGGACCCAGAGTATAGCCGGTTTTCTCGGCAATGAATATCCCATTGTGGTTTTTGAAACTCCTCTTTTTTGCAGCTTTCCCTGTCTCTATATCACTTGTAAAATAAACAGTCCTGCCATCCGGTGCTAAGCATAACGGCCCGTTATTAAAGAGGTCGGTCCTTTCACTTTTCAATTCATTCAGCTTTCCCCAGTTAGCGCTATCCTTCCTTACTACAATATAAATATTATAAATGCGCCTTCCGTCGAACGATATACGGTCCCTTAATCCACTGAACCTCTTGTCGGAACAGAACATTATTCCGTCACTGATAATTACAGGTGCAATATCATTAAAGGAGCCTGAATTAAACGACAATTCAGTTACCTTGTAAATTGAAGGCTGCTTCTCCTGTGCTATG
>Ga0075520_1001690_pt1 | contig 10738 bp, 11 predicted proteins | sample NGEPerB_FD_75100 | JGI IMG/M metagenome (GOLD analysis project Ga0075520, IMG submission 75100) | Arctic peat soil microbial communities from the Barrow Environmental Observatory site, Barrow, Alaska, USA - NGEE PermafrostAB12-B | ecosystem: Environmental > Terrestrial > Soil > Wetlands > Peat ...
CTTGGCGTATTCATTGGGATGGTTTCGAAGTCACGCCGCAACGATTGTAGGCACCCTCGGGAACCTGCACGGAGGGCAGCATCTAATCGCGATAACGGCAAAGCAATTGGCGTGGTTCGCGTTCTTTGTCTGGCTGGCGGTGGGCTGCACCGATTATATTTTCGCTCATCGTGATTGGCTCAATCGAAACATGATGAGCACTGACGAAAAGCAGCGCGAACAAAAGGAAGCGGAAGGGGACCCATTAATTTCAATTCAGCGATCGCGCCTCAGGCGCCAAATCCTTTCAGAATCGACGGCTTGGTCCGTGGCCGAAGCCACGGTCGTAATTCAGCATTCGGCACGCCTTGCGGTTGTGTTGCTCTACGTTCCCTCCGAAGCTTCGCCGCCTCGATTGCTGGGGGTATGCATTGCGAATCAGGCCGTGACTATCGTCGTCGAAGCACAGCGCCACAACGTTCCGGTCGTGGACAATCCCGCACTGGCCCAGGCACTCTCGGGTTGCGCGGTGGGTGAATCAATTCCCGAGCCGCTGTATGGCCCAGTTGCAGAGACACTGGGCGCGATTCAATCGTATTGGGAGTAAGTGAGCGAAGTTACTCAACCCGTACACGGCGCTTGGGGATGGACCCTTCCGGGCTCCTCCCTGCTTGCGGTTCGGGGGATGACTCTGCGGCTGGCGCATCTTGACTTACCCGCTGGCTAAGACCGCCTGGATGCGGTTTCTGCCCTATGCCTGGCGAAAGCATTTCGCTGACTTCCCGCTCCGCTTCAATCGTCAGTTCGACATCGGCAATTGAATCCTCAACGCGCTGTAATTCATCGAAAGGACGTCGAGCGCCACTTGCCCCCAACGTTTCAACGCCACCACCCAGCTGCGACCGCTTGGCGTTTGCACTAATAGTGCATTTGCGGGCTGCTATCGAGCTATGTTTTTCCTCAATCCGTTTGATATCACCCTTGATCGACTGGGCCAATGCAGCGTGTTGCTCCGCAGCAGCTCGGTCGCGCTCCGACTCCGCTATCATTTGCCGGTATCGGATAAGTGCATCTCGCGCTAAGGAGTCATCACCCGTTCGGACCGCCAGTTGTGCCCTAGATTGCCATTGTTCTGCTCCGATTAGCCGGCTTTTCGCTTGTTCGCGGAGGAGTTTTTCTTCGCCCATCAAGCGCAGCAATCCACGTTTCGCTTTCTGAATTTCAAGGCCCATTTGATCAAGTAGGCCAGTTACGTCACCGCTCGATTCTTCGAATCGATTCAGCATGGCGTTGATGTTGCCCTGAAGGGCCGCCCAGGCTCGGTTGGCGAGAGTCATTGCACCATCATACGCGGCACATCGGTAAACTTCACCGATTTACCATGTGGATTGCACGGCCGAGAGCAGCGGCACTGGCCTCCATCATCGCTTCACCCAGCGTCGGATGCGGATGAATAGTCAGAGCCACATCTTCTGCCGTTGCACCCATTTCCAGAGCCAACGCGGCCTCACTGATAAGGTCGCTGGCGTTGGGCCCGCAGATATGAACGCCTAACACTCGGCGGGTTGATTTGTCGGACACGATTTTGCAAAATCCTTCGGTTTCACCCAGGCTCATGGCACGTCCCAAGGCGGCAAAAGGAAACTTGCCGACGCGCACCTCCAGCCCTTGCTGCTTCGCCTGTTCTTCTGTGAGGCCGGCGGATGCAATTTCGGGATCGGTAAACACAATCCCCGGGATTGTCACCCAGTCTTTGGCGGCAGCTTTGCCAGCGATAACTTCGGCGCAAACTTCTCCTTCTTTCGATGCTTTATGCGCCAATAGAGGCGCCCCACTCACGTCGCCAATCGCGTAAACGCCAGACACATTGGTCCGGCACTTGTCATCAGTACGGACGAATCCCCGATCGTCGATGTTGACACCCAGTTCTTCCAGTCCAATCCCCCGGGACCTGGGTCGCATACCCACGGCAACCAGAATTGTGTCGCAGTCGAGTTCTTCAATATTGCCAGCCGTGTTAACCTTGACGGACAGTCGTCCCTCGGCCGTGCGTGTGTATCCTTCGGCGCGCGTACCCTTAAGGACTTTGCCACCTCGCGATAAGATTCGACGTTCCACCACGCGTACCGCGTCAAGGTCGAGGCCAGGCAATAGGCTGTTCGTGAGCTCCACGACGGTCAACTTCGAACCCAGTGCCTGATAGACCATCCCAAGTTCGAGTCCAATTACACCGCCACCGATCACCAGCAGGTTCTCTGGAATTCGACGCAGACTTACAGCTTCTCGGGCACCGATTACCTGCTGACCATCGAATTCGAACCCGGGGACCTGAATTGTGGACGACCCGGTCGCAACGATTATGGCCTTGTTTGCCTCGATCGCCTTGCCATTTCCGGCTGTCGAACTTACCTCGATTCGATTTGCCGCGGTTAGCTTTCCGTGACCCTCAATAAGCGTCACCCCGTTGGACTTCAACAAGCCTCGGACGCCGGTGACCAATTTGTTAACAATACCATCCTTCCAGTTCTGCATCGCGTCTACGTTGATGCCAACGTCGGTAAAGGTGAGGCCCTGATCCGCGCTGTGCGTCGCCTTGGTGTAAAGATGTGCGTTGCTGATCAGGGCCTTGGAAGGAATGCAGCCCCAATTTAGACAGACGCCACCCACGTGTTCGGTCTCAACGCAAGCTGTCCGAATCCCTAGCTGCGCCAGACGAATTGCACAGACGTAGCCCCCGGGCCCGCCTCCCAGTACAACCGCTTCGAAAGCTTCAGTGTTCATGGCCAGCCTCTACCCGACAATGTAACTATCGACAAGCGCCTACGTCTCCTGCGACGAATCGAGGCGCTCAAGAGCCCATCGAATCGTGTCGAGATCGTACGCTGAAGGATGGGCCAACAAGTACTTTAGCCGCGTTCGGCCCTGCTTTAGACCAATTCGTCCCACCGCCTCGATGGCGCGCGCGCATTTCATAGGCGAGTTCGAATCGAGATCCCGCAAAATCGACTGGCTCGCGCGAGCATCACCCATTTGAGCCAAGGCCACTCTGGATATCCAGGCGTTAGTCCCTTCCCTTAGCCAACGCCAGGCACGTCGCTCCAATTCGTTTCTGCCACTTTCCACCCGCAATTTGCCAATCAATTCTAGCGCAGCCTCTTCATCCTGTCGATCGAGTTTGTGGGGTCTATTCGAAAGCCAGGTCGGGAGTTTTGCTATCGCAATGTCGTCACCCAGACGTGCCAGCAATAATGTTGCCGCGACGGCGACGCGTGGAACTTCATCATTCAATAACGGGCGCAGCTGGTTCATAGTCGTGGCGGTGATTCCACGGGCACCCAATGGGTTTGCTGACTGCGCGCCATCCACTGCCATCAATTCATCAAGTAGACGAACTGCCACCCAGCGCACTTCGGGGTCATCGTCCGTGATTCCAGAAAGAAGCGGGGCCAGTGCCTCTGATTTCTTCAGATTTCTCAGAGCAACAAGCCCCTGATATCGTAGTGCGGGCAGCGCAGATTTGACGGCTTCGAGAGCCACCTCAACCGCATCTGCAGCTCCAGGTTCGGCAAGATCCCCGAGAGCCAAGAGTGACATCTGCTGCACTCGAGGAATCGCCGTTTGGGCGAGTTTAACTAGCAGGCTAACAGACTCTCGTGCCCCGCCATCAACCATGGCCATAATGGCTTGAACGCGCACCTCAATGTCGTCGTCTTCGACAGCAAGGCGTTCGAGTCGTGCCACCACCTGTGACCGCGCGGGTGAGTCGACGTATTCAGCCAAATCACGCGTTGCGGCGCGACGCACCTGGACCTTTGATGACGCCACGTCACGCAATGCTGCCGAAAGGCGGCGACCCAGAAGTGAAGGTCCATATTCTGAGGGAAATGTCATGATTGTAATGGGAGCGCAATGACCATGCCTACGACGGATAGACCCATCGGCGTATGCCCTCAGCTGCCATTTGACAACCACCGCTGGCCAGGGCGACGGCCACAGCGGAAACGATAAGTACGTGAGGAGCTCGCAACATTCCGACAGCGCCTTGCTCAATGAGCACGCCTAAGCTTACACCATCGGCTGGCCCAAGGCCCACGAACGCCAGCGCTGACTCACCAATCACCACACCTGCCGCCACCGTGCCAACTTGAATAGCAACAGGACCAAACACATGTGGAATGATGTGCTTTATGAGGATTGTTGCCCGCGAAGCCCCAAAGGCACGGGCGGCGATAACGAACTCGGCAACATATAACTTACGAGAAAGCACCGCGGTAAGGCGCGCAAACCCGGCCCACGCAGTCAGCACAAACACAGCAGCTATATGCCATCGTTTCGGCTTATCTACCGCGGCAAGCACCGCAAGTGCGAGCAGGAAATTGGGAAACGCCTGCACCAGATCACACAATTTTAGTAGCGCCCCCTCAAAAGCACTTCCGAGCATGGACGCCAATGCCCCCAGAGCTATTCCAAGAATGCCGCTCAAAACGGCGACGGCCACGGCCAGGAGCAGGACGTAACCCGTTGCGTGTGCTGCGAATATTGCAACGTCCACCCCGCCATCCGCACAACCAAAGACATGCGACAAGCTGGGCCGTTGCCAAGCTTGGTCGAGTACGAATCGACCCGCACCGCGGGACGAGAAAGCAATTGTCACCCAACTGACCGTCATCAGCAATCCGAGTGGGGCAAAAGCCAGTAAGATTCTGTGTAGGCGTTGGGATCTCATGCCTGTTGCCTCCGAGGATCCAGCGCGCTTATTAGCCCAGCGGCAACCATTTGAACCACAACGAATAACAGTCCGGCAGCAATGATGGACGCTTCCAATACTGGGAAATCGCGTGCCGCATAGGCTTCTAACATTAGCGTCCCGAGTCCGGGCTGTTCGAAGAACCGCTCAAGAACCACCGCCCCACCGAGCAATGCGCCTAGTTGATTCGCCAAGACAATGAGAATGGGCGACGCCGCTACAGGCAGCGCATGAATACACCACACCCTCCAAGGACTGGCGCCTTTGGCACGCGCGGTGTCGAGATACTGCGCGCCTGCTTGTTCGAGCAGCGCGGCTCGACCCATCCGGGCTATCTGCGCGCCGAGTGGCAAGGCGAGCAGAGTGGCTGCAAATAACAAACCCCAACTACTGTTTTCTGGATCGCCGGGCAACGGAGTCCACCCAAGCTTTACTGCAAATACCCAGGTAGCCAAAGGTGCGAAGGCCAGTAGGGGAGTTGCGGCAACAATCAGAATTCCCGTGTGGATCCGATGGCGATTGTTGCCCAGCCAAGGCCCCACCGAAAGGAGCGCTACCACTACTCCCCCCACGGAACCAAGACCTACCGATATCAAGGCAAGCATTGAGGTATTTCGCAACGAAAGCGCTACACATGCAAATGCGGCGCGCTCGGGGTGGGCTAACGAGGCGCCTAGGTCAAGGCGCAGCAGGCCGCCGACGTAGCGCAAAAATTGAATACGCAGTGGCGCATCAAAGCCCATTTTTGCGGCCAAGTGAGCGCGTTCGGCTGCGGTCGACTCGTCGCCTAAAATAAGCGCTGTTGGATCCCCAGGCAGCAGGCGAAGTGCGAGAAATACTAGTGTCGAGAAAACAGCCAATACAGCGAGAGCGCCTAGCGCGGCACGAACCACATCTGCCAGGGGCCCGAACCAGTGACGCCCGCACGGGCGTTTGCTCTGCACCCACATGCGTTGATTCATTGTGCGTCTGAAAGCGCTGCGTCACTCGATGCGTCATCAGCAACGGGGGACGCAGCGGCTGCGTCGTGAATATAAGGGACAGGCGGTCCGGCATCCTGCGGGGACCACTGACAATAACCGGCGGCCTGATTAGAGTCCTGGGGTGCAGCTCCAGGAACCACGCAAACACGCCCATCCGACTGGTCCCGATCAGCGAGTGATGCGCCCCAAGGATTTCCGGGTGCATTGAGATTCGCGCACATATAGCCGGCTCGACAGTCGCTATTGTTAGAACAATGAACCAGGCAGAAGGTTCTGAGCATTCGAGTGTCGCTCGGATCCTCGCAGGCAGGCACTGCGGAGGGTTGCTGGCGAAAAGCGATGCACGCAGCTTCGCTCGGGCAAGTATCGGGCTCGCAATTGAATATCGTGCAGTAGCCGCCAGGCTGGGTGGTATCGCAGGCACGATCACCCATTTGGGAGCAGTTGATTGAAGTCTGGCAGCTTGCCCCGATGTCCGGGCTGCATCCGGACACAATCAGGAGTGCAGCGGCGGCCAAGAATCCAAAGGTCCGGCGGTCGTTCATAGGTGGCCGGACCTTACCACGTTGGCGCGAGATTTGTGCCCGGAAGCCGCCCATCGGGCCAGGGGCGGTTGACACTCCCTCTGCAACCTTCTAAGACTCGGGCCAGCCGCCGAGTTCTTGCGGCGCAGTTATTCCGAACATCATGGCCACACGAATTACCCAAGATTGTATCAATTGTGGTGCTTGCGAGCCGGAGTGCCCGAACGAAGCCATCTCTGAAGGTGACGACATCTACGTGATTGACCCCGAACTCTGCACGGAGTGCGTAGGCTTTCACGAACAAGAAGCCTGTCAGGCGGTATGCCCTGTTGAGTGCTGCATTCCTGACGTGGATCGAGTCGAAGTGGAAGTCGCATTGCTCGATCGCGCGCTAAAGCTTCATCCCGAAGATACGCAGCTTAAGGCACGCGCAGAAAAGAACGAATACCCCTCCCGATTCCGTAAGAACGCGTGATAATTGAGACTCGCGCCAGTTTCGGCGCCGCCTTTTTCAGCCTCGCGACACTGTCCTGCGGTGGCGGGTTGCCATTGTTGCACCCAGCCCAAGTGTTACCGTCGGGTGCGACTTCTCTATCAGCAGGATTAGGCTCACAATGGGTAGGAGGACAGGCTTCCCGCGCGGTTGAAGAAGCACGCGCGGCGACGGCTGCCGGGGTATCTGTTACCGAGGTGCCAACTGCATCGGCGGTTGCGGCTGCCCTTTGGCCACCCGGGCTATTTCCTTGGGTCAGCATGAGGCTGGGCCTCGGCGTCGAGAGTGAAGCCGGAGTGGCGTACACGGCGCGACGCGCTCGAATCGACGCCCGACACGCATTTCTTTATGGGCGCTGGGCGCTGAGCATTGGCGCAGGCGCAGGTGTAGGTCTCGCGCATGCCTCCAGCACGACTTCCAACGGGTCAACAACTTTTGGCGCGTCGGAGCCAATTGCCGGAATCGACACATCCGGGGCGCGATCGGTAGCGTTTGACACACCGGTAATTGTCGGCTGGCACAGCGCTGCGGACATTGCGCGAATCTGGTTTGGTTTAAGGCCGAGCTATGAGCACAATTACGGGTACCTTACATTCAATGCGCAATCTGGATTGTTGCCCGCTTCCCGGTCAGACTTGTCGGCAGACGTCATGACGCTGGGGGGACTCGTGGGGCTCGCTATGGGGCTCCGACCACTGTTCATTGCTCTTGAACTTGGGTTCGGAGAAAGTCGCGCGCACGGCTCGATGTCCGGTAGTCCCGGTGGTCCCGCGGGTGGCTCTGCTTCCTTAGCGGCATTCTCCTTGACGCCAGCGGCCGCGTTGATTTGGGAAGTACGCTGAGATTGACGAAATTCCCAAACTATTCACGCAGCGATTGCACCTTGAAATAGGTCAAGATTACACCTGCCTTGCTCGCGTCATAAGTCAATCGTACGATCGCAAGGTGCTTGTCCCCGGTCGCTTCACGTTGCCGATTGTTTTGTTTGCCACGGCGGCATGTTCATCATCGGGTGACGACAACCGAGTAAGCACAATAATTCCGTCCGTGACACATGCAGTCGTCGAACTTCAGCGCTCGAAGTCCACGAACGCAGCCGTCAGCGACCAAGCGAATGTCCTGGTCAGTGTACTGCGTGTGCCGGCCACGTTGGATTCACGCAATATTGTGCGGCTAGTGGGGCTGTCACCCACGTACCCTGGGCCTGGCCAATGCGAACGAGTCGACTACGCGCTTTCGGCCACTGAAGCGACGGCCTCCGTACAACACGTTGAAATGCTGGATGTTGGCGACGTAACGCTCATTGCAGGGACCCGCGTGAGCCCTCTGGCCCGTCAGGCTTTCCCGACCGTGACTGACTTCATTGCAGGTGTTGTATATACCACTAGAGACTTGTCTTCGGACCCACTTCCGCCCTCGCTTTCCTACACAATCGTGGCACGTGGGGCACCGACTATACCGGCGTTTCGAATTGAAGTCCCGGCACCTCATGAGCCCGCCAATATTATGATTGAAGGGGTCAATTTGGCGCAGGTCGCACGCCTTACGCGAGGGCTCAGCGTAGAGCTCACTTGGACCCCGGGTGACCAGGGTGATAAATTCTTGGTCGAAATCAAGAGTCCCGATCGTCCCAACGACGTGACTTGCGCCTACGACGACACGGCAGGAAAAGGACGCCTGCCGTCTGATGTTCTCATCTCACACGGAACGGTGCGATTGGAAATTCATCGACTGAGAACTACCTCGGCGACTATTAGGGGGCTTGATCGATCACAAGTCGAATTTGACTATTCCTTGGACCACCTTTTAGAACTGGTGGACTAAGAACCTATAGCTACCCGTCCGCAGCCCATTTCACCGCTTCGTTTTCTTATCTACGCTCGGGGCTGGTGGGGTTTTTGTAATTTGAGCCGTAGGGTACGGCTCAGGCGCGCGTGCAATATTCCCTCCACGGTCCACTATTCGCACAACTATGGTATTTGGCTTCCCGTCGCGAATCAGGTCGACGCGAACTTGATCAGCTTTTGGCAGAAGTTCAAATTGCTCAAACCACGTTGAGTAGTGCTCGACCGACACCCCGTTGATATGTGTGAGAATATCCCCGGGCGCAAAATCGAAAGCTAACCATTCAAGCGCCGGCCGAAGCGCAACGATTTGAAACCCCTGGAATGTGTCCATGCGGCCTTGATTGTCGAGCTCCCCCTTCGGCTCCAGATCAACAAGCGCGAAGAAGTGACCGAGTCCCGCGCGCTTAGCGCCTTCCACTTCATCGCGGTAAAGCGTGTTATTGGGTCGCCGCGGCGCGATCGGCATCTGAAGCGCAATCTTTTGCTTGGGTGCTGGCGCTACGGCAACTAGCGGGGGAGAACCTCCGCAAGCGACGAGCCAGCTAGTCAGAAACAGCCAATGCGATTGCACGCCCGGACTATGGATCCACTTGCGCTTACAGCGCAAGTTCCGCGCGCAAGTTCCACACGAACCAAGGTCATATCCGAATGCCGCAATAGGCCGCATAAAGGCAATCGGTAACGTCGGCAATTGGCAAATTCCCGGGCACGTGAGTCAGGCGGTCGTTCGGTACGTAATGTTGGGCGTCCTCGTAGGCGAGCGCCAGCCGCCGCTGAAGCTCGCTCTTTTCAAAAAGTTCCGGCTCGGCACCTCGCCTGAGTCGCCGGGACTCCGCAACTCCAGGCTCAACATCAAGGACTAATGTAATGTCCGGTCGCGGTGCATGTGCATTAATGGCGCATACCCAAGTAAGTGCCAAATCGTGACTAGGCGCGGTTACTGATTGATAGATGCGACTGGAAAGATCGTACCGGTCACAGATTAGATGATCCCCTCGAGTCAAGGTGGGAAGGATAAGTGACTGAGCGTGGTCCGCACGATCGGCTGCAAATAGCAGAGCAAGCGTTACCCAATCAAATTCGACCTTGGCGCCGGTGTCACCCTTTAGCTTTCCTTCGAGGACCTGTCTAAGTAGTTTACCAACGGGCCCCGTCGTTGGCTCACGCGTCGTTACTACGGATTTGCCCTCCGCACGTAACCGGTCCGCCAGGCATTGTACTTGCGTTGTCGTACCGCTCCCGTCGATTCCTTCGATCACGATAAACTGAAATCCACGACTCATGGCTTGGTCATTCCTACTGGACACTTGAAATTCGACAGCGGGTCGCCATCTTCCCCAAGCACTAGGTTATCGATAAGACGCGTTTCTCCGCAAAAGGCGGCGACCGCTAGGAGCGCCCGATCGGGCAAGGTGGATGCATCGTTCCAAAGATCCAGCGTGTCGGCATTTGCTAGGTTTATATACTGCGGCTGCAATTGCTGTGCAGAGAGTTCTTGTTCGACGCAAGCTAGCAAATGACCTGCCCGCCGCTCTCCCACGACAAATGTGCGCCAAGCTCTAGACAACCCGGCCACAATTGCACATGCGCGCAGCCGATCTATCGGTGACAAGTATGCATTGCGCGAGCTTATCGCCAAACCATCTGTTTCTCTCAGTGTGGGGTATCCGACAATTTTTACGGGCAACAAGAGATCTTGAACTAAACGCTCTATAACTTTGAGCTGTTGGTAGTCCTTACGACCGAATACCGCCGTACACGTGCCTGCCAAAACAAAAAGCTTAGTAACGATAGTGGTCACTCCCTCAAAATGATTCGGACGTACAGCGCCACACATTACGTTCGTCAGTCCGGATACCCGCACGCGCGTACTGTCACCCGGTGGGTATACTTCACTAGTTTCTGGCACGAACAGCAAGTTTACACCCGCCGCTTCGCACAGTGCTCGATCCTGGTCTAATGTCCGTGGGTACTGATTATAATCTTCATTGGGCCCGAATTGCATAGGGTTGACGAAGATCGTCACCGCCACGTGGGATGTGAGGCGATTGGCCTCGCGCATGAGCGCCGCATGTCCACTGTGCAGCGCTCCCATCGTCGGGACCAGACCTAAAGTACCACCTTCGGCGCGCACTTTGTCGCAAGCTGAACGAAACTCGGCTGCA
>Ga0075520_1001691_pt1 | contig 10737 bp, 10 predicted proteins | sample NGEPerB_FD_75100 | JGI IMG/M metagenome (GOLD analysis project Ga0075520, IMG submission 75100) | Arctic peat soil microbial communities from the Barrow Environmental Observatory site, Barrow, Alaska, USA - NGEE PermafrostAB12-B | ecosystem: Environmental > Terrestrial > Soil > Wetlands > Peat ...
CGGCAGCAGCAGCAGCGCGGTGAACGGATTGAGCACCCAGACCACCACGCAGATCCCGAGCGCCACCAGCACCAGCGAGAGCCCGGCGATCTCCGGGTCCGGGCGCACGCTCCAACCGAGGCGGCGGACGAGCACGCTCCACAGCAGCCAGGCGAGCGCGAAGGTGAGCACGACCGCCACCACCGTTGTGGCGGCCTGCGCGTCGAAGGGCATGGCGCCGGGCAGGGCGGGCACTGAGGGGGCCGCGCCGATCACCCCCAGCCAGCCCAGCAGATAGGCGAACAGAGCGCAGCTGCAGAACGGCAGGGCGCAGCTCAGCGTCCACGCGATCCACCGTCCCACCGGCATGCGCCGCCGCCGCATGCGCGCAAGCCCGTCCGCGGCGGCGATCAGCACGGGCAGCAGGAACGCGATGCTCAGCAGCCGCAGCGCCCACGCGGGCACCGTCTGGCGTTGCAGGAGCACGCTCGTCTGCATCGCCTGGCCGATGTCCGGCGCTGTGTCCAGCGCGTCCACCGCGCTGAGCACCGAGCGTCCGAAGCCCTGCAGGCGTTCAGCGCTCACCGCCTCGCGCGGGGATGGGCCGCGTTCGCCGGAGACCTGGACCAGCACGGCCGGCAGGCCGGAGGCGTTCAGCACCCCCTGCTCGCCCACCGCCAGCGGGAAGATCAGGTGCGAGAGCTGTCCGAGCGCGCTCGGCGCGCCGGGGCTCGTCCCCGCCTCGTGTGTGATCGCGTCCGCGACCGTGCGCTGGAGCGCCAGCGGCGCTGAGCCCAGCCCGTCGGAGAACGGCACCACGACCGGCCTGCGCATCCGCGCGCCCGCGACGTCGCCGAGCACGATCGCCGCGTCGAACGGTCCGTGCTGGGCGCTGGGCGCCTGCCCGGCGGCCAGCTGCGCGGCCCCGGCGTCGCCCCCGCTGCCTCCGCTGGTGGACGCCAGCACAATCGTGCGCTTGGTCTCCCGCGCGGCGAACACGCGCGCCAGCTCCAGCAGCGCGGCCGTGCCGGAGAGCTCCGCGAGCGACCCGCGGGCGGCCGCGTCGCGGTGAGCGATGATCAGGATCGGCGCGGCGCTGGTCGAGCCCGGGCGCTGCGCGATCACCGTTTGCAGCGTGCGCTCGCCGTCGATGGTCTGAGCTTCGGAGCGTTCTTTGCGCACCGAGAAGCCCCCGCCCGCCGCCCCGCCGAGACCTTCCAGCGTACGAGCGATGTGCGCCGCCAGGGCTTCGTCGCCGGGGCTTCCCGGACGCCTGCTCGGGAAGCGCGCGCCCAGGCTCCGCAGTTCGGAGAACGCGCGCGCGCCTTCGAAGGCGTCGGGCGCCAGCGTCGAGGTGAGCGGGCGCGGGCGCGGGCCGAGCGAGAATGCGGCGATCGCCAGTGCGAACAGGAAGGGCACGAAGGCCGCTCGGTAAAGGCGCCCGTTGAGCATCCGCCTAGACCATAGTTCGCACGTCGGCTCCTCGCACAGGTTGCAGACGCGCACGCGCCAGATCGACAGGCGTGGCGCGCCCGTGCCCGTGCCCGTACATGGCGCACGGTTAGGTATCGTGCCAGCGCGTGCTCCAGCCCGTCGCCGTAGGCCACAAGACACTCACCGACTACACGCACATCTGCGGTCGCGAGCTGATCGCCGAAATCCGCGAGCTGGCCGAGCCGCTGCAGGGTCATCGCGTCGTGCACATCTCCGCCACGGCGTTCGGCGGGGGGGTCTCGGAGATCCTCTACACGCTCGTGCCGCTGATGCGCGATGTCGGCCTGGACTGCGAGTGGCACGTGATCTACGGCCGCGAAGAGTTCTTCAACGCCACCAAGCTCATGCACAACGCCCTCCAGGGCGCCCCGCAGGATCTCGACGAGGAGCAGTGGGCCACCTGGCGGCGCTACAACGAGATAAACGCCAAGGAGCTCTCGGACGGGTGGGACGTGTGCCTGGTGCACGACCCGCAGCCGGCGGGGCTCTACAAACTCGTGCCGGAGAAGGCGAAGGGCTGGCTGTGGCGCTGTCACATCGACATCTCCACCCCCAACCCCGACACGATCGCGCAGCTGCTCCCGTACATCGAGGACTACCCGCAGTCGCTGTTCCACATGCGCGACTACGTGCCGGCGGGAATGAACGGGAAGGTCAACGTGGTACCGCCCGCGATCGACCCGCTGACGCCCAAGAACATGGCGCTCTCGCCCGAGGACGGCGCATTCGTGTGCGGGCAGTTCGGGATCGACGTGGATCGGCCGCTGATGTGCCAGGTCTCGCGCTTCGATCCCTGGAAGGACCCGCTCGGGGTGATCGACGCCTACCGCCAGGTCAAGGAGGGGATGCCCGAGGTGCAGCTCGCGCTGGTCGGCTCGATGGCCAGCGACGACCCCGAGGGCTGGGACTTCTTCAACGCCACCGTGGCCCACGCGGACGGCGACGCGGACATACACATCCTCAACAACTTCAACAACGTGGGGGCGATCGAGGTCAACGCCTTCCAGTCCCACGCGGACGTGCTGATCCAGAAGTCCACGCGCGAGGGCTTCGGCCTGACGGTCGCCGAGGCGATCTGGAAGGCCCGCCCGTTCGTCGGCGGTAACGTCGGCGGCATCCCGCTGCAGATCGAGGACGGCGTCACCGGCTTTCTCGTCTCGAGCGCCGAGCAGTGCGCGGAGCGCACGCTGGAGATCCTCAAGGACCCCGCCCTCGGCAAGTTCCTGGGCCGACGCGGCAAGGAGCACGTACGCGAGCACTTCCTGACGCCGCGCTACCTGCGGGACTACCTGCGCATCTTCAACGAGCTGAGAGAAGCATGACCGGCGCGCCGGCACAGCGGACTCCGCTGGTGCTGGTGAGCAACCGCGGGCCGGTCACCTTCCACGCCGGCGGCGAGGTGCAGCGCGGCTCCGGCGGCCTCGTGACTGCGCTGACGGGGCTCGCCTCCCACCGCGAAGCGATCTGGATCGCCTCCGCCATGTCCGAGCACGACGCCGAGGTCTCACGCGAGCACGGCGGGCGGGCGTTTCCCGTCAGCGCCCCCGGCGGCGGCGACTACCAGGTGCGCCTGGTGGTCAGCGACCCGGACGCCTACGACCGCTTCTACAACGTGTTCGCCAACCCGATGCTGTGGTTCATCCAGCACTACCTTTGGGACCTGTCCAACGCGCCGGACATCCGGCGGGCGGAGATCGAGGCGTTCGAGTTCGGCTACAACGTCGTCAACGAGGATCTCGCGCGCGCCGTGGTGGAGCAGCTCGAGGACGTCGAGGAGCCGGTGGTGATGGTCCACGACTACCACCTCTACACGCTTCCCGACCTGGTGCGCCGCGCCCGGCCGGACGTCTTCCTGCACCACTTCATCCACATCCCCTGGACGCAGCCCGACGCCTGGCGCGTGCTGCCCACGCGCATCCGCGAAGAGATCTACACGGGCCTCTTGGCCAACGACATCATCGGCTTCCACACGCGCTCCTACCGGCACAACTTCCTGCAGTGCTGCCGCGATCTGATGGAGCTGGACGTTGACTTCGAGCGCGGGGTGGTGCGGTTCGGCGAGCGCGAGGTGTGGGTGCGGGCATACCCGTTGCCGATCGATCACAGGGCCACCCGGCAGATCGCCCAGAGCGAGCGCGTCGAGCAGTTCGAGCGCGAGCTGCTGCGCCGCCGGCGCGACTTCCTGATCCTGCGCGTGGATCGCGCCGACCTGAGCAAGAACGTGCTGCGCGGCTTCTCCGCCTTCGACCTTTTCCTGGAGCAGCACCCGGAGTTCCGCGAGCGGGTGACGTTCATGGCGCAGATGATGCCCTCGCGCACCGACGTGCCACAGTACGCGGAGTACCTGGAGCGGATCGAGGCGCTGGTTGCGGTCGTCAACCACCATCACGGCACCCCGGACTGGATGCCGATCCAGCTGAAGCTGCGCGACGACCTGGACGAGGCGATGGCCGCCTACAAGCACTACGACGTGCTGCTCGTCAACGCCATGTTCGACGGCATGAACCTGGTGGCCAAGGAGGGTCCGATCGTCAACGAGCGCGAGGGCGTCTCGATCCTCTCGGAGAACACCGGCGCGCACGAGGAGCTCGGGGAGTTCGCGCTGTCGGTCAACCCCTTCGACATCGAGGAGCTGGCCAACTCGATCTACGCGGCGCTGACCATGGAGCCCGGCGAGCGCCGCCGCCGGGCGGAGGGACTCGTGGAGATCGTCACCTCCCGCGACCCTGGCGACTGGATCGACGAGCAGCTCGCCGACATCCGCGCCAAGGGCCGCTCGCGGCAGGTGGCGGACGGGCCGAGCGCGCCGGGTGGCTCGGCAGGCGAGCCGTGACGCGCTACTCTTTCGCCCAGCGCCTCACGTGACCATGCCCGCACCCACATACGACCTCGTGCTCCTGCTGGACATCCAGGCGGAGGACTCAGTGCGCGCCAAGATCGTCGCAGATACGCGCGCGAGCATCGAGGCGCAGGGCGAGCTGCTGCGCCACGACGATTGGGGCGAACGAGCGCTGACCTACCCGATCGAGAAGAAGGCCAACGCCGAATACCACCTGCTGCAGTTCCACGCGGGCGCCCCGGAGCTGCTGGCCGGCCTGAACCGCACGCTGCGGATCACCGACGGCATCCTGCGCTTCCGGCTCATCAAGCTCAAGCCGGGCGTCCCCGACGCGCCGGACATGGGCTCCGCCTCCGCGGCCTCGGCCGCTCCCTCGGCCGCGCCCCCGCATCGCAGCGAGCCCGAGGCGCAGCCTGAGAGCGAGCCGGACGTCCAGCCCGCGGCCGCGGCTCCGGTCGCCGAGCCGGATGTCCAGCCCGCGGCTGAGGCTCCGGTCGCCGAGCTCGCCTCCTAGCTGCGTCCGCGCGAGTAGCATGGCGAGGTCCCACGGCAGCGTTGGGTACTTTTCCGCCCTTACGGACTGGCCGCGAGCGTAATAAGATCGGGTCCATGGGCTGGGCCGAGGACATGAGCGAGCGATCCACGAGCAGGACCGACGTGCTGCGCGCGTCGCCGCCGATGTTCGAGTCGCGGGTGTTGGACGCCCTCTCGCGCGTGCATCCGGCGGTTCCGATGATCATCTTCCTGCCCGCCATCGCCGCCATGGCCGCCTGGGGGCTGTCGGACCGGGGCATCGGCTCGGTGCTGGGGCTCGCGATCGCCGGCTACGCCCTGTGGACGCTGTTCGAGTATTGGCTGCACCGGATCGTCTTCCACTTCGAGCCCGCGGACGGACTGGGCGCGCGGATGCACTGGATCATCCACGGGATCCACCACGACCACCCCAACGACCCGATGCGCCTGGTGATGCCCCCGGCCGTGAGCGTGCCGCTGGCCGCCGCGGTGTTCGGCCTGCTCTTCCTGATCTTCGGCTCGCGTCTGGCGCCCTCGATCGGCGCGGGGTTCTTCACGGGCTACCTGATCTACGACATGATGCACTACTACCTGCACCACTTCCGCCCGCACGGCCGGCTCGGCCGGATGCTGCGCGAGCGGCACATGCGCCATCACTTCCAGGACGACACGCGCGGCTTCGGGATCAGCGCGCCATACTGGGACGAGGTCTTCCGCACCTCCACGCGCGCCAAGCGATCCTCGCAATGAGCGGGATCCCAGCGCGGCCGGGGAGCAAGTGCGCCCGCGGGCCGCTCTAGACTCGAGGCTTCGAGCGCGAGCAGAGACGCTCGGGTCCACCGGACCGCCAGAGCAACAAGAGCTGAAAGGAAGAGGAACCGTGGCTGCCACCAACATCAATCGAGTCGTGCTGACCGGAAACCTGACCGCCGACCCCGAGCTGCGCTCGCTGCCCAGCGGCAATTCCGTGTGCAGTCTGCGCGTGGCGTGCAACACGCGCCGCAAGAACGGGAGCACGGGGGAATGGGAGGACAAGCCCAACTACTTCAACGTCACCGTGTGGGGCGCGCAGGGCGAGAACGCCGCGCGCTACCTGTCAAAGGGACGCCCGGTGGCAATCGACGGACGGCTCGAATGGCGGGAGTGGGAGGCCCAGGACGGCGCAAAGCGCCAGGCAATCGATATCATTGCCGACTCGGTGCAGTTCCTGGGCTCGCGCGAGGACAGCCCCGGCGGAGGCGGACCGATCAGAGATCGGCCAGCCGCCAACGGAGCCTCGGGCAGCGACATCCCGGTTGACGAAGGGGATTTCCAGCCCGCACCGGTCGCCAGCGGAGCCGGCGACGACGATATTCCGTTCTAAGCCAGACAGCGAGGTCTTTGTGTTTTCCAGCGTAGCCATGCCCGAGCGCGACCGCAGCAGCGGCGGAGGAGACTGATGGCCAAGGCACGCGGTCGCGGTAAGCCGGTTCGCAGGCGCGACAAGAAGGGCGGAGTGGGCAGCGGGCGGCGCAAGCCCTGCCAGCACTGCCGCGACAAGGTGGACCAGGTCGACTACAAGGACGTGGCCTCGCTGCGGAAGTTCATCTCCGAGAAGGGCAAGATCCGCTCGCGCCGGATCACCGGCTCCTGCCGGCGCCACCAGGTGCAGATCGCCCGCGCTGTCAAGCGCGCCCGCGAGCTGGCGCTGCTGCCCTACGTCAACGAGGGCGGCCGCGAGGACAGCCCCGGCGGTCGTGGTCGCGACCGCGACCGCGACCGTTAGGCAGGTGGAGCGGTGCCCGAAGCGATTCTCCTGAAGGACGTCGAGACGCTCGGCGAGCAGGGCAACGTGGTGGACGTGTCCAAGGGCTACCTGCGCAACTACCTGATGCCGCGCAAGCTCGCCCAGCCCGCCACCAAGGGCGCGATCGAAACGATCCGCCAGCGCCAGGCGGCGGCCGAGAAAGCCGCTCGGGAGGCCGTTGAGAAAGCCCAGGAGAACGTCAACCTGCTCAACCGGACCGTGCTCACTATTCCCCAGCAGGCGGGCGCGGACGGGCGCCTGTTCGGCTCGGTCACAGCCCAGGACATCGCCGGCGCGATCCGCGAAGCCCGTGGGCTGCGGATCGACAAACGGGGCGTGCATCTCCCCGAGCCGATCAAGAACGTCGGCACCTACATGGTCGTGGTCGAGGTCGTGGACGGCGTGACAGCGACGATCAAGACGATGATCGTCGCCAAGAAATAGCCCCACGCGTTCGCCCTCCGTCGCACCGGCGTGCGAACATGTGTTCGTGAAGCGCGATTTCCTCCGTGATAGCGGGTACACGCTCGGGGCGGCGGCCGTCGGCGATCTAGACTCGGCTCGGTCATGGCCATGAGCGCCGTCTCGACAGCCAACGGCGCCACGGGCGCCTCCGCGGGCGTGATCACTCCGCCGCACAACCTCGACGCCGAGCAGTCGGTCCTGGGCGCGATCCTGCTGTCCGATCGCTCGCTGTACGCGCTGGTGATCGAAGAGGGCCTGCGCCCGGAGGACTTCTATCGTGAGCGCCACGCGATGATCTACGAGGCGATGCTCGCCCTCTACAACGAGAGCGAGCCGGTGGACGTCCTCACGGTCACCGACCGGCTGCGCCAGGTGGGCAAGCTCGACGACGTGGGCGGTCCGGCCACGGTGGACGAGCTGACCGGGGTGGTCCCGGCGGCCGGGCACGCCCGCCGCTACGCGCAGATCGTGCGCGAGAACGCGCTGCTGCGCCGGCTGCTGAAGAGCACCTATGAGATCCAGGAGAGCGTGCTCGGCCACGATGCGCCGCCGCGGGAGCTGGTCGAGCTGGCCGAGAAGGCGATGCTGGAGGTCGCGCGCGACGACCGCCAGCAGGACTTCCGCGCGATCGAGGAGGTGCTGCACGAGGAGCTGGACAAGCTGCACCGCCTGTCGATCGAAGGCACCTCGCTGACGGGCACGCCGTCGGGCTTCAAGGACCTGGACGAGATAACGGGGGGCTTTCAGCCGGGGAACCTGATCATCATCGCGGCCCGCCCCGCGATGGGCAAGAGCGCGCTGGTGTGCAACATCGCGGAGAACGCCTCGGTCGAGCACGGCAAGGCCGTGGCGCTGTTCTCGCTGGAGATGGCCGAGGCGGAGCTGGCCCAGCGGTTCGTGGCCTCCCAGGCGCGGATCAAGGGCGAGGAGCTGCGCAAGGGCCGGGTCTCCGAGCAGCGCTGGCCAAAGATCCTGAACGCCAGCCAGCGCCTGGCGAGCGCGCCGCTGTGGGTGGACGACTCCAGCGACGTGGGCATGCTCGAGATCCGCGCCAAGGCTCGCCGCCTGCACAGCCAGTGCGAGGGTGGGCTCGGGCTGATCATCATCGACTATCTGCAGCTGATGCGCACGGACAGCCGCTACGACAGCCGCGTGACGGCCGTGGGCGAGCTCAGCCGCGGCCTGAAGATCCTGGCGCGCGAGCTGGGCGTCCCGGTGATCGCGCTCTCGCAGCTGAGCCGTGCGGTGGAGTCGCGCCCGGACAAGAAGCCGCAGCTCTCAGATCTGCGCGAGAGCGGAAACCTGGAGCAGGACTCCGACCTGGTGATGTTCATCTACCGCGACGAGTACTACAACGAGGACTCCGAGCGCCCGGGCGAGGCGGACCTGCTGATCGCCAAGCATCGCAACGGGGCGGTCGGGAAAGTCACGCTGACCTTCCAGAAGGAGTACCCGAAGTTCATGAACTACGCCGGCGAGCGCTACGCGCAATGAGCGGCGAGGGATCCGCGCCGGAGGCGCCCGACGCCCCCGACCCGCTCGAGCTCGGCTCGCGCCGGATCACGGGCACTCCGGGCGCCGGCTCCAGCCAGTGCCCGCTGGGCGTGTGCGACGGCAGCGGCTTTGTGATCGATGAGGCCACCAACACGGCCACGGACTGCGGCTGTCGAGCGGCGCGGATCGCGGGCGCCCGCACCAAGAGCCTCGCGGGGCGCATTCCGAGCCGCTATCGGGGCGTCTCCTTCGAGCGGCCTCCCGTCAGCGACATCGCCAGGACGGCGCCCGACCAGATCCGATCGGTGCGCCGCTACGTGCGCTCGATCGAGCAGAACCTCGACTCGGGCCGGGGCCTGTGGATCCAGGGAGACGTCGGCACGGGCAAGACCACGCTGGCGATGCTCGTGTCCAAGGCGGCGCTCGACGCGGGGCGCTCGGTTGCGATCTACTCGCTGCCGCGCCTGCTCAACCTGCTGCGCGAATCGATGGACTCGGCCGAGGGCAAGCTCGACTTCATGGACCGCCTGACCGCGGTGGACCTGCTGCACATCGACGACCTGGGCGCGGAGAACCGCACCGACTGGGTGCTAGAGCAGCTGTACTCGATCGTCAACGCGCGCTATGAGGCCGAGCGGGCGATCGTGGCCACGACCAACCTGATGCCGGACGAGCTCTCCGAGCGCCTGGGCGCGCGCACGGTCTCGCGGCTGGTGGAGATCTGCGGCGACCTGATCCCCCTCTACGGCGAGGACAAGCGGCGCGAGTTCCGCGTCGAGCGAACGGGGATCGCCGAGCACGCCGGCTGAGGCCGACCCGGGGCCCTCCGTAAACTCCACGACATGCCAGGCATCGTGATAGTGGGCGCCCAGTGGGGCGATGAGGGCAAGGGCAAGATCACCGATCTGCTCGCCGAACACGCCGACGCGGTGGTCCGCTTCCAGGGCGGCAACAACGCGGGCCACACGATCGTCAGGGGCGATCAGCAGTGGAAGCTCCACCTGATCCCCTCGGGCATCCTCTACCCGGGCAAGCGCTGCGTGATCGGCAACGGCGTGGTGATCGACCCGCGGGTCCTGATCGAGGAGCTGGACGCGTTGCGCGCACGCGGCGTGGACGTGGGCGGCCTGCGCATCTCGGCCAACGCGCACCTGATCATGCCCTACCACATGCTGCTGGACTCGGCCGGCGAGGCCAAGCTGGGCAGCCTGCAGATCGGCACCACCCGCAGAGGCATCGGCCCCTGCTATGCGGACAAGGCCGCGCGACTGGGGATCCGCCTGCAGGACCTGCTGGACGAGAAGATCCTGAAGAAGAAGATCGTCGCGGCGATGGAGCCCAAGCGGCTGTCGCTGCGCCCCTACGAGAAGGACCCGGCGCTGGACCTGCACACGATGACCGAGGAATACCTCACCTTCGGGCACCGCCTGGAGCAGCACATCGCGGACACCTCCAAGCTGATGTGGCAGATGCTCGACGACGAGCAGACGGTGATCCTGGAGGGCGCGCAGGGGGCGATGCTGGACATCGACCACGGCACCTATCCGTTCGTCACCTCCTCCAACCCGCTGGCGGGCGCCGCCTGCGTGGGAACGGGCATCGGGCCCAAGGCGATCGACGAGATCTGGGGCATCTCCAAGGCGTACACCACCCGCGTCGGCGCCGGGCCGTTCCCGAGCGAGCTGCACGACGAGATGGGCGAAGCCCTGAGGGCCCGCGGCGGCGAGTTCGGCACCACCACCGGCCGCCCCCGCCGCACGGGCTGGCTGGACCTGGTGGCGCTGCGCTACGCGGCGCGTCTGAACACCATGACCTCGCTGGTGGTGACCAAGCTGGACGTGCTCTCGGGACTGGACCGCATCCAGGTGTGCACGAGCTACCTCGGCGCGGACGGAGCCGAGTTCGAGGACTTCCCCTATCACCAGACGGTGCTGCATCACACGACCGCCAGGCTGACAGAGGTGGGCGGCTGGCAGGAGGACCTGGGCGAGTGCCGCAGCATGTCCGACCTGCCCAGCGCGGCACGCGAATACCTCGACCTCATCGCCGAGCAGATAGCGGTGCCGGTGGCGCTCGTCGGCGTGGGACCGGGACGCGAGCAGACGGTCTGGACGGACGCGGGGCGCCAGACGCTGATGGCCGGCAGCGCACGCTCCTAGCGCGGAGC
>Ga0075520_1001692_pt1 | contig 10737 bp, 7 predicted proteins | sample NGEPerB_FD_75100 | JGI IMG/M metagenome (GOLD analysis project Ga0075520, IMG submission 75100) | Arctic peat soil microbial communities from the Barrow Environmental Observatory site, Barrow, Alaska, USA - NGEE PermafrostAB12-B | ecosystem: Environmental > Terrestrial > Soil > Wetlands > Peat ...
CGCCATCCGTGTCCACACGACCTGGTAAACGAGGCTGCAAAAACCGGATATGAAGAACAGGCAAAACAAAAGCCGCCGTGTGAACAGATTCATGTTGGCCAATAGTACGAACTATCCAGCCTGCCGTCCAATTTTAGAGACGGCGGCCATCGCCAACCCGGTCGTTGCGAAACTCCACTTCCGGCTTTCCATCTGCCACCCTCCGGTCTGGCGACCTCCGGCTGCTTTCTGCCGCCCCTTCGCGGTGGTTTAATCAGACTTGCAACTCTGGGGGTTTGCTTTACAAAACATTGATGATTCAAGGTGTATTATTCAGGTCTTTGCGAGCGCTCCGGATCCTGTTGTGCGCCGCAGTTTTACTCGCGCCGGGCTATCTCAAAGCCAAAGAGCGGGAAGTTCCATCGGAGTTGCGCTCCACTATTGATGCCGCTATCGCCAAGGTCGGTCCCGCGCTCGTGCGCATCCGCGTCGTTTCCGCCGAATACAGCGACGGCCGTGAAATCAAAATGCAGGAGGTGGGCAGCGGCGCCATTATCACAAAGGACGGCTACATCATCACCAATCACCATGTGGCGGGGCACGGAAAACGCATGTTCTGCACCCTGTGGAACCGCGAAGAAGTCGAAGCGGTCCTCGTCGCCTCCGATCCGCTGACCGATATTTCCATCATCAAACTGATCCCGCCCAAGCCGCGCGAATTCTCGACCGCCGCCTTTGGCGATTCCGCGGCGATGCGCGTGGGCGATTACATCCTGGCCATGGGCAGTCCAATGGCCCTTTCCCAATCGGTCACGCTGGGCATCGTGAGCAACATGGAACTGGTCATGCCGCGCTTCTGGGGTTCGCTTGCACAATTCAAATTGGACGGTGAAAACGTCGGCGCGCTGGTGCGCTGGATCGGCCACGACGCTGCCATCTACGGCGGCAACTCGGGCGGGCCGCTCGTGAACCTGCGAGGCGAAATCGTGGGGATCAATGAAATCAGCTTCGGCCTTGCCGGCGCCATCCCGGGCAATCTCGCGCGGGCCATTGGGGAGGAACTGATCGCCAAAGGCAAAATCCAGCGAAGCTGGCTCGGCATAGATGTGCAGCCGCTCTTTAAGCACACCCAGGATGAGCACGGCATCGTCATCGGCGGCGTGCTGGCGGGCTCCCCGGCCGATCACGCGGGACTTCACGCGGGCGATCTGCTCCTGCGCCTCAATGGAATATCCACCGATGTGCGCTTTGACGAGCAGTTGCCCGAGTTCATGAAACTCACCACCAGCCTGCCCATCGGCAAAGAAGCCTCGGCCGTTGTCAGGCGCGATGGCAAAGAGCTCCACTTTAAAATTGTGCCCATCGAACGCGGCGAAATTTACCCCAAACAACAGGAACTCAAGCAATGGGGATTCACCGCGCGGAACCTCTCTTTCCTGCTCGCAAGAGAAATGAAGCGCGACAGCCTCGACGGCATCCTGGTCACGTCCGTCCGGCCGGGCGGCCCTGCCGGAGCGGCAAAACCCTCGTTTGAACCCAGAGACGTGCTCATCGAGGTCAATGGCGCCCCCGTCAAAAATGTTGAGGAGTTGTCCGATCTCACTGAAAAAATCACCGCCGGCAAAACTGACCCCGTTCCAGTCGTCGCCACCTTCGAACGCAAGGCCGCCCGCTACCTCGCCGTGGTGAATGTCGGGATCCAGGAACTCAAAGATCCCGGCCTGGAAGTCACCAAAGCGTGGCTGCCAGTCGAAACCCAGGTCATCAGCCGCGACATCGCAAAACAAATCGGCGAACCCGACCTCAAGGGCTTCTACATCACACGCGTGTACCCGGCCACAACAGCGGAAAAAGCGGGCCTCAAACCCGGCGACTTCATCCTCGCTGTCGATGACGAAAAGCTGACGGCAAGCGGCTCGGAGTATGAGGACGAATTATCCGCTTTGATCCGGCAATATGACATCGGCAAAACGGTCGAGGTGACGATTCTACGCGGCAAAATCCGGCAGAAAATTTCCGTCGAGCTGGCCCGCTCCCCGCGCCTGCGGCGGGAAATGAAGAAATATCGCAATGACGAGTTTGAATTCACGGCCCGCAACACCTCTTTCTTCGACGTCGCCGAACAGCAATGGGACCTCAATGAGCGCGGGGCACTGGTCGAGGACGTGAAATCCGGCAGTTGGGCGGAACTGGGTTCGCTCTACGTGGGGGATTTGATCCTGCAGGTCGACGGCAAGGAGATCTCCAGCGTCGACGATTTGCGGCAGCAGATGGAACAGATCGCATCGGCCAAAAAGAATGTCGTGCTGATGAAAGTCCTGCGCGGCATTCATACTCTTTACCTGGAAATGGAACCAAACTGGAAAGGTTGACCCTATGAAGCGATTCCGCGCGCGACTCAACTGGTTTCTCCTCCGTGGCTTCCTGGCTGCCCTGGGAATTGCCTCCCTCCAACTCACCCCGGCCGATGAGCTCGCGGATAAGGGCCGCGAACTGCTGAACAAGCACCAGCACGCCATCGTCACCGTCCAAATCGTTCTGAAAATGCGATTCAGCCTGCCGGGACTCAGCAGCCAGGCCAACGAATACAAGCAAGACCTCACCGGCACGGTCATCGATCCTTCCGGGCTGACTGTCCTGGCCCTTTCAACCTGTGAGCCCTCCGAGTTGATCCAAAACATGATGTCCGGAATGTCCGAAGATGATTCCAAATCGATGGTGAATTCCGAATTGAGCGATATCAAATTGCTTCAAGAGGACGGCAGCGAAGTGCCGGCCGACATTGTTTTGCGAGACAAAGACCTTGATCTGGCATTCATCCGGCCCAAGACACGTCCGTCGACTCCGATGGCGGCCCTGGACCTGAGCCAGGCCGGCACGGCTCAGATTCTCGACCAGGTGATCAGCTTGAACCGGCTTGGAGAAGCCGCAGGCCGCTCGTACGCCGCATCAGTCGAACGCATCAGCTCCGTCGCCCGAAAACCCCGGCTGTTTTATCTTCCCTCGGGCGACTCCTCCGTCACGATGGGCGCTCCTGTTTTCACAGCCGATGGCAAAGTCCTGGGGGTTTTTGTGATGCGATCGATCAACCGCAAGAGCAGCTTCATGGACATGCTCAGTTCGCGATCCGATGCCTTGACGCCCATCATTTTGCCCGGGGCCGATATTCTGAAGGCGGCCAGGCAGGCGCCCGAAGCAAAACCAGAGGCTCAAAAAACTGAGCCCGCACCGACAAAATAGAACCCGCTCGCGAGCGGAATAAGAAACCAAAATATATGCGCGTCAACCTGATCCCATTTTCGGCTGCGCTGCTGTTTGCCGCAGGCTTTGCCATCCCGGCCATTGCGAGCGAACTTGCCGACAAAGGCCGCGAGATTTTCAACAAAAACCAACACGCCGTGGTCACGGTCGAAATCGTTCTGAAACAGACCTACTCCCAATCAGGCCAGACCTCCGGGCCCAGGGAAACCAAACAAAGCGCCACCGGGACCGTGGTCGACAGCTCCGGTCTCACCGTCCTGGCCCTGTCCGCATGCGATCCCGGCGACATGTACCAGCGGATGCAGCCGCGGTACAAAGTCGAGACGGAGGTGACCGATGTTAACATCCTGCTGGCGGACGGCACCGAGCTGCCTGCTGAAATTGTTTTGCGCGACAAGGATCTGGACCTGGCGTTTTTGCGGCCAAAGGTCAAACCTGCGACCCCCATGAGCGCGGTGGACCTGAGTCAATCGGCGCCCGCCCAGGTGCTGGATGAATTGATCACGTTGAATCGGCTGAACAAGGCTGCCAGCCGGGCGTACGCGGCCGGGATCGAGCATGTTGCCGCCGTCGTCCAGAAACCCCGCACATTTTACGTTCCGGAATCCAACACCTCTGCGTCCTCCCTGGGTTCGCCCGCCTTTCAACCCAACGGCAAGCTGGTGGGCGTCCTCGTGCTGCGCGCCATCAGCTCGGATTCGGGCGGCAACTACAATTACAACCAGAACGTCACGTCCATCATCCTGCCGGCCGACGCAATTCTGAAAGCCGCAAAGCAGGCGCCCGAAGCCAAAGCCGAAACCAGGGAAGCACCCAAAGAAACCGAAAAGCCCAAAGATCCCGCGCCAGCGAAGTGATGTCGGGCAGCCCGGAACGCGGAAATCATCAAGAACCCTCACCCTGACCCTCTCCCGTCCGACCTGTCCTCCGACCTCATTCTCCGGTCAATATCCTCGCCGTTATCCATTCGAACCCACACGCCTGAACCTGACGCTGAGTGTGGAGAATGAACCCAAGCATACCGGGCCGATCATTATTCTGCCCAGGGAACGCATCTCCAATTTTGAAGGACAGCTGTGCACCGACCCCGAAAACCTGCCGGAAGATGACGCGGCGTCCGTGTCTGCTTCAACGCCTGCAGATCCGTGTTGGTCAATGTCGCATCGAGCTTGGGCAGGCGGCTCTTCCCCGGGCGTGAGCCCTTTTGGTCCGAAATCTCGCATTACTTAATAGAAACTTGAAATTGCCGCCCCCCCAAAGGCCCCGGCGGCGCATCCAAAGGAAATCTATGAAACGATGGTTGCTGGCTCTCGTAGGAATCGCCGCAGTGGCAGGCTTGGGCTTGTACTTGAACCGGCCAGGCCGGCTCTCTCCAGTTTCCGCCCTTCCCCGGGAAGTCTCCGCTCCCGACGGGGTCAAACCCTCTGAAACAACCACTGCGCCCGCTGTCGAACAGCACTTCCGCCCGGCGCCGCCGGAACGGCCGGGCTCAGCCGAAATACTCATCGCCGCCACGCCGAACCCGGCGCCGGCGCCCGATGTCATGGCCACACGAAATGCAGTTGATGTCCTGGTCTCTCCACAGGCGACCTTCGAGCAGAAGCAAGCGGTATGGAAACAATTGCGGGAAGCCGGAAAACTCGATCCCGTGATCAGCGAATTGGAACGCAGGGGCGCCGAAGACCCTCGCACGGCCGCCTTCCCCGCCGCGCTCGGCCAGGCTTACCTTCAGAAATGCGCCACGCTTCAAGACGTTCGCGAACAAGGCATTTTGGGCATGCAGGCAGACAAGGTTTTCGACACCGCCCTGGGCCTGGACCCCTCGAACTGGGAAGCGCGCTTCACCAAGGCCGTGGCTCTCTCCTACTGGCCCGCGACCATGAACAAAGGCCCCGAAGTGATCGACCATTTCCTGACTCTCATCCAGCAACAGGAATCCCAATCGCCTCAACCGCAATTTGCCGAAACATACCTCTGGCTCGGGGATCAATATCAGAAATTTGGAAATGCCGAGTCAGCCCGCGCCGCCTGGCAACGGGGCGCAGCCCTGTTCCCGGCGCATGACAAATTGGCAGTCCGGCTCGCGTCCAATGCGCAAGCCTCTCACTGAAAAAATTTCCTCCACCCCCGATTGTGACTATGATGCACTCCATGAACGACGATCCCAAATCGTCTCCGCCGCAATCCAATCCCCAGCCCGGCGGTCGCGAAGAAGCTCTTTTCGAACAGGCGCTGGAATTGCCTGCGGATCGGCGGAATGCTTTCCTGGAGGCAGCGTGCGGCGCGGACATTCCCCTCCGGGACCGGCTGACTCATTTGCTCCGTTCCCACGATCAGGCAGGCGACTTTCTCGAACCGAACACCGCCCCCGCCGGCACGACCCAAACCATACCCATCACGATTGATCCGCGCGAGAAAGCCGGCGATTTCATCGGCCGATACAAACTGCGCGAATTGCTTGGGGAAGGCGGCTGCGGCGTAGTCTACGTCGCCGAACAAACCCAGCCCGTCAGACGCCGGGTGGCGCTTAAAGTGATCAAGCTCGGAATGGACACGGCGAGCGTCATCGCCCGGTTCGAGGCTGAGCGGCAAGCCCTGGCCATGATGGACCATCCCAATATCGCCAAGGTGCTCGATGCGGGTTCCACCGCCACGGGCCGCCCGTACTTCGTCATGGAACTGGTGCGCGGAATCAAAATCACGAATTACTGCGATCAAAACCAGTTGAGCACCCGCCAACGCCTGGAATTGTTCATCCAGGTTTGTCACGCGGTCCAGCATGCCCATCAAAAAGGCATCATTCACCGGGATCTCAAACCCTCCAACATCCTGGTCACAATGCATGACGGCGTGCCGGTGCCAAAGGTCATCGATTTCGGCATCGCCAAGGCCACCGAAGGCCGGCTCACCGACCTCACTGTTTACACTGAGCTTCATCAGTTCATCGGCACCCCCGCTTACATGAGCCCGGAGCAGGCCGAGATGAGCGCGCTGGATGTCGACACCCGCACGGACATCTACAGCCTGGGCGTGCTGCTCTATGAATTGCTGACTGGCAAAACGCCCCTGAACATCAACGACCTGGCCCGGGCAGGGGTCGACGCGATGCGCCGCACCATTCGAGAGCAGGAACCGCCACGGCCCTCCACGCGCCTGAGCACCATGCTCGCCGCGGACCTGACAGCCGTCGCCAAACGCCACGGCGCCGAACCGCCCAAGCTCATTCATCTCATCCGCGGCGATCTCGATTGGATCGTCATGAAAGCGCTGGAGAAGGATCGAACACGGCGGTTTCCAACCGCCAACGATCTGGCAAACGATACGCAACGGTACCTCCGGAACGAGCCTGTCGAAGCCCGGCCTCCGGGAAAGTTCTATCGAATCCAAAAGACCGTGCAGCGGAACAAAACCGCATTTGTCGCCGGAGCGATCGTAGCGGCAACCCTCATCGTTGCGCTGGCTGTCTCCATTCACCTGTACATCAAGGAAAACCAGGCCTACCGTCGCGCCCTTGCCGCAGAAAAACAGGAAGCAGCCCTGCGGCAACAGGCCGAGGCGGGACTGGCGCTCGAGAGGAAACTGCGCGCAATGGCTCCCATCATGGAGCAACTCTCGGCTGCCGGAAATTTCGTCAGCCAGGGCAAGTCGGCCGAGGCCGAGGAAATCATGGAACACGTTCCGCCTCTCGCGGAAAGCGCCATCGTTTACAATGCGCTGGGATTTGTGCATACGCGGAAAAGCGAGTGGACTGCCGCCGTCCTGAGTTACTCCAATGCCATCGCTGTGCAGCCGACAAATTCGCTGGCCTATCATTGCATGGCCCCGCTGCTGGCGCGCATCAGGGACACGGCCGCGTATGGCGCCCATCGGACCGCCACCCTCGCCCGGTTCAGCACAACCGCCGACCCGGCCATCGCCGCGCAAGTTGCCGCAGATTGCCTGATATTGCCGGCGCAATCCATGGAGATGCAGACAATCCGGCGGCTGGCGGATGCAGCCATTTTGGCGGGCCCCACTCACCCCTCATGGCCTTTCATTGTGTGGGCGAAAGGACTTTCGGAATACCGCGACGGCCAATTTGCCGCCGCCATTGCGCACCTGCGTCAGGCACTGGGGCCGCAAAGCAGTCCCGCCCTCGCCGTGGCAGCAAATGCTGTTCTGGCAATGGCGCAGCATCAACTCGGGCAAACTGCGGAGGCGCGGACCACCCTGCGTGATGCGGCAAAATTTGGCCCTGCGTCGGATCCGCTTCCAGTCAGCCTCACAGAAAATGATGAAATGACCGCCAACTTGCTCCTGCAGGAAGCCCGCGCATTGATCCAGAACCCGGCCAACTCCACCACACCGGCGAGCGAAAGACAATAGCCGGGCGATTCATCGCCAGGCTGCTCTCGCCCGTCCTTCTTGGATCCGCCTCAACTCCCTCTCCCGTCGGACGGGAGAGGGCTGGGGTGAGGGTTCGGGAGTGGGTATGGGTCAGGGTGAGGGGTTTTTTGTTCAGTCCTTGGGGGTTGGTTGTTGGATGTTCAAACACAATTATTGGGGACGAGCCGTCCCCACTCCTTCGCCCCTCTCACCTCACCCCTATCACTTCCCTTTACGCCGCCACATGCATCCCGATGTCCGCTCCCAGCTTGTTGGCCGCTTGCGCATCCACCCACCGGACCAACTCCACAAAGTTCGACAGCGTCGGGCTGTTCGGATTGGCTTTGAACATGTTCTTGAGGCTGTTCATCACCTTGTGGTAAGTCGCCGCATACTTCTCATGCGTGAGCCTGCTGACATACGATTCCATCAGCGCGCGCGCTATCGGGTCGGTCCGCCCATCCGGCAGATAGGGCAACTGACAAAAGACTCGAATCAACAGGATCGGGTCGGCCTCGGTCAGGGCGATCCAGCTCTGCTTCAACTCGTCGGCGTTGTACGCGGCGTGCAGCCGATCGCGAATCGCCGTGGCCATAACTGCGGGATCGGAGCGCTTTGTCATCAGCTCCTTGATGTGTTCCCAGGCGATCTGACGCTCCATTTCAGGCGGCAAACTCTCGGCTGCTTTCATCGCCTCCAGTCCCGTCAGGCCCAGCTCCTTCCCAATCGCCCGCCCCAGCGCTTCGGCATCAGCTTTCCCGATTCGATCCGAAGTCATGATTGCCCTGACCACGACTTGTTGCATCTCGGGCTTGATCAGCCGCAGGCATGGCACCAGGGTTTGCGGCGCCGGCGGTTTCTGAGGCGGCGACGGAACCAGGTGCCTCACGAACTCCGGCACGATGTCATTTTGGTCGGGGACTTTATCCGCGCGCAGGCGCAGGACATACTTGAGCGTCTTGGCCGACCCGCCTCCTTTGCCGATGTTGTTCACCAGCATGATCCGATAATCCTGGTTCAGCACGAATGCCAGGAGGCCTTCCGCTGCAAGGATGAGTTTTTCATCGAGGCTGTCGTTGGGTCCGGGGACGACCAATTGCTCCAGCAACGTGGGCAATCGTTGCGCAAAGACGAGCTCGGGAGACTCGGTGTTCTGGTGATGGTAGTAATGGAGCAGCTCGATAAAGAAGGAAAGTTTGTTCAATGAGTTGCGTTGCGCGCGCGCCTGTTCCGTCGCCGCCTTGCTCCGCTGAATCCCCCGGAGCAATGCGATCAGTCCATCGCGCTTGGATGGCAGCAACCCCGGATTGCTTGCCAGGATCGCGTCGAAATCCGCCTTGAACACGAGCGCAATCTCTTCAGCCTTGGGCCTCGGGTTGCGCTTGGGATTGGTCGTGACATCGCTGAACAACACCAATGCCTCCTCGCCAAAGTCCCGGATGATCCGTTCCCTGGGCACCTGGCCCTTCACAAAGCAGCGATGAGCCCGGACGACCGCCGGAGAAAAAAACAGGTCCGGCTGCCCCACCAGCGATCGAAGCATCTCCGGCTCGATCGGACTCTCCAGCTGGATCAACTCCTCCACCGTGGTTTTCAAAGCCGCGGCAAGGTCGCGCTTGACCTGGTCCAGCGCCTTGAGAATCAAAGGCTGCGGCAGCTCGGAATCCATTTTCCCCTTGGCCAGCGCGGCGCAAATCTCACTCACATGAGTGTTATGCTCCACCAGCTTCGAGACCAGCAACCCAACGTCGTTGATGGGCAAACGGCTCACCAAACTGGTCAGCAGGAGCACCAATTCACCGTGGGATTTTTGGCGGTGCTCAATGACTTTTTCCAGGAGGAAACGCAGCGCCTTATTTTCCTTTTCCAGCGCGTTCCGCTCAGCTTCAAACTGCTCAACCCTGGCTTTCAAGTCGTGCCACCCCTGCTGAATCTCGTCCATCGACGCTATCGGGGCCGGAACCATCTCTGGCTGTGTCATAGCTCCATTTTCCTCAATAACGCGACAGCTTTCCACCTTATTTTTTGAGTTTTGAGCCCAATTCTTACTTCGGTTCCCATAGCTCGATCGGATTTCCTTCCGGATCATGCAAGCGAGCAAATCTTCCGACAAAGGGGTCAACAAAGGGGTCAGTTAATGGTATTGTCATATTCTTATTGTCCTCTGGATTCGCGATAGAGCAGCCAGGTTAAATACCCACGACTGCCCATGTTCAGCCGACTGGCAATCCAGGTTAGCGGCATCGTTGTCCCAGTCCGCAGACGGATTGCCAATCGCACTTTGCCTGGGTCCCCCTTGCGCCGGCTCGCCAAATCTTTCTCCGTCCACCTCATCCGCTTTAACTCCTCCTTCACCAACCGCTCGGCCCGCACCTCGGCGCCTTCCTGTACTTCCGCCCCGTAATGGCTCGGTCCTGGACCCGTGCTCAACTGTTCCAGCAACTCGCGCCGAAATGCTTCATCTCCAAGGCACCACCCACGCTCTACCCGCTTGAATTCTCCGCCCAGCTCCTCCTTGCGCCGAGCTTCCATCCGCTCAGCAAAAACCCGCCGTCCAGCTTTGCTGTCCCTTGGTATCCGCCACTCTCCCAATAACCGGTCCACCCGCAACCAAACCGGACGCTTGGAGGGCACCTTCAGATATTCCGGATAGCTGCCCCACACAAATTCAGACAGCGGCTGCCCCGCCTTGAGCAAGCCCGTCCGGGCGGGATTCAGATGCACGTAATCGCACACCGTTTTGAGATACCCATCCCCGCTGCCCTCGACCACCAGCGCCTTATACCGCCCGCTGAACAAATGCCCAAATTCCTTGTGCCGCCGGTTAAACCGGCTGGTGTAGGTCCCCAGAAACCATTTCATACCCGCCACCAAATTGGCCTGCGGCGTCTCGACTACCAGGTGAAAATGATTGCTCATCAGGCAATACGCGTGAATTTGCCAGCCCGTCTTCTGGCAGGCTTCTCCTAATGTCTCCAGAAAGCGTTCCCGGTCCTTGTCGTCCTCGAAAATGGCTTCCCTCCGATCTCCCCGATTCATCACATGATAAATCGCACCCGGGTATTGAATTCGCACCTTTCGCGCCATGCCCAACCCTCACAAACATACACTCAATATGTCAATACCATTAAC
>Ga0075520_1001693_pt1 | contig 10733 bp, 10 predicted proteins | sample NGEPerB_FD_75100 | JGI IMG/M metagenome (GOLD analysis project Ga0075520, IMG submission 75100) | Arctic peat soil microbial communities from the Barrow Environmental Observatory site, Barrow, Alaska, USA - NGEE PermafrostAB12-B | ecosystem: Environmental > Terrestrial > Soil > Wetlands > Peat ...
CCGTCACCGGAGTCGGTCCACAGGTTCTTGAGCCGACGATCCGAGTTCTTGGCGATGACCGCGTTGGCAGCGCGCAGGATGGTCTGGGTCGAGCGGTAGTTCTGCTCAAGCAGGATGGTCCGAGCCTTCGGGTAGTCCTGCTCGAACTCAACGATGTTTCGGATCGTGGCGCCGCGGAAGGCGTAGATCGACTGGTCCGCGTCCCCGACGACAGCCAGCTCGGCCGGCGGGAGGACTCCAGGGTCCGTTCCGTCGCGGTCGCCGCCAGCCGAGCCGCTTCCAGCATGTCCAACCAGCTCACGCACGAGCTGGTACTGCGCAGTGTTGGTGTCCTGGTACTCATCGACCAGGACGTGCCGGAAACGCCGGTGGTAGTACTCGGCAACGTCTGGGAAGGCCTGCAGGATGTTGACCGTCGTCATGATCAAGTCGTCGAAGTCCATCGCATTGGCCTGACGCAGACGGGCCTGGTACAGACGGTAGGCCTCGGCCACCATGCGCTCATGATGGCTGGCCTCACCGAGCCCGGCCGAATAGGTCTCCTCGTCGATCAGCTCGTTCTTGAGGTTTGACACCTGAGCGGAGAAGGCCCGCGGGCGATAGCGCTTGGGGTCGAGGTCGAGGTCACGCAGAACCATCGACATGAGGCGCTGGCTGTCTGCGGCGTCATAGATGGAGAACGTCGACTTCAGGCCGACGTGAGCGGCCTCGCGACGCAGAATACGCACACAGGCCGAGTGGAACGTCGAGACCCACATGCCCTGGCTCCGTGCGCCGATCAGGAAGGCAACTCGATCGCGCATCTCGCCAGCGGCCTTGTTGGTGAAGGTGATCGCGAGGATCTGGCCGGGCCGGACATCGCGCGCCGCCAGGAGATGGGCAATCCGGTGTGCCAGCACGCGGGTCTTGCCCGACCCCGCCCCGGCAACGATCAGCAGCGGTGGCCCCTGGTGGATGACCGCGGACCGCTGCTGGGGGTTGAGGCCCTCAAGCAGCGCCTCCGGGTCGCGACTTATCACCGGACCGGAACGCAGACCAGCACCCTCCGGTGGCGGCTCACCACCGGCCTCGGCCCAGGTGGGGACACCACGGGCGTCGACCTCACCACTGGCCGCGGCAGTGCTGAGCTCGGGCAGGGGGAAGTCGCCAAAGAGAGTGCTCATCGCAAGTTCAGCCTACGTCGGGCGGGCGACAACAACGCGCCCACTATGTCGCTGGATCTTGGTGCCCGAACATCGGGTTCAGTCCTTTGCGGATCCTGCTGCTGGCGGATGCGCGGCGAAGACCGCGACCCCAGTCCTGGCTGCAGTCGCGCCACCTGCCCGACCCCAAGAGCTTGCGCCACCGAGCCCTATCCCACCGAGCACAGCGGTCCTAGCCAGGTCTCGAGCGACCCATTTGGCGGCGCGCGGTGGCCGTGCGCTCGTTCCCGTACCACCCGCGCAAGACGGCCGCGCGATGAATCGGCCCGAAGGCCATGGCACCAGAGCCCGCAGCGGCATCGACATGGCCCCGATCGGCGAGGAGTCCTGGACCGGCGCTCGAATCGCCTCCAGGACTGGGTGGAGACCGGCACGGGAACCAGCGTCACCAGGGCGAGGCCTTGCGGCGGCAACCGTGACCGTAGCGCCGCCCGGCGACCACGCAAGCGGCGCTGGGGACCAAGACGTCCGTTGCGTGCACAAGGAGAGGGTGTTGCCGAAGCCCCGCGATCGTCTCGAACATCGTTCTCCTTGACGAGGTGCCCCACAGGTCTGGGGGCGAGGCCGTCGACCGCTCTGACCTTGGACGGAACGGGACGTAGCGCGCGGTGAGCAGGCGCGCGAGACACGACGGGCTGACCCTGACCTAGGCTCGAAGGGTGACCACAGGGCATACGGAATCCGGCCAGCGCCAACCTCAGGACACGTCCGTTCGGCCGGCCGAGCCGCACGACGTGCCGGCCATTCTCGGGCTCGTCCACGAGCTGGCGATCTACGAGAAGGCCCCCGATGCGGTGGAGGCGAGCGAGGCCCACTTCCGTGAGGCCCTGTTTCCGCAGGAGCAGGCGCCCACCGCCTTCGCGCACGTGGCCGTCGTGGACGGGACGGTGGTGGGCATAGCGATCTGGTACGTCACGTTCTCGACCTGGCGGGGAGTCAGTGGCATCTGGCTCGAGGACCTGTTCGTCTCGCCCGAACATCGCGGGTCCGGCTTGGGCAAGGGGCTTCTGGCGTCGCTGGCGGCGGTATGTGCCGAGCGTTGCTATGGTCGGCTTGAGTGGTGGGTGCTGAGGTGGAACACCCCTTCAATCGGATTCTACGACTCGATCGGCGCGCAGCCGATGGACGAATGGCTCACCTATCGACTCGACGGGCGAGCGCTCGAGTCAATGGCCACTGACGATGGGACCGAACTAGGCTGATCGCATGACGCAGCGGACCTTCGGCCAGCCTGCCACGCCGCGGCCCGACCAGGACGTTGCACGAGTACTGGTTGTAGCGGCACATCCTGACGACTGTGACTTCGGGGCAGCCGGAACGATCGCCGGCTGGGTCGCCGCCGGGCTCAGCGTCACGATCCTGCTATGCACGCACGGCGAGCAGGGTGGGTTCGACGACAACAACCGCGAGCAGATGCCGGCCATCCGCGAACGCGAACAGGTCGCCGCGTCTGCGGCGCTCGGCGTCAAGGACGTTCGGTTCCTGTCAGGCCATCGCGACGGGTGGCTAGAGCCCTCTTGGGAGCTGCAGCGCCAGATCGTCCAGGTCATCCGCGACGTCCAGCCTCAGCGCGTGCTGATCCAGTCGCCTGAGCGATGGTACGACCGGGTTCAAGCCTCCCACCCGGATCACCTGGCGGCAGGCGAGGCCGCCATTCGCGCCATCTATCCTGCGTCCGAAAACCGTTTTGCCTGGCCTGAGCTCATCGAGCAGGGTCTGGAGCCGTGGCATGTCAACGAGATCTGGATCATGGCACATCCGGAGATGACCCACGCGGTGGACATCACGGACACCTTCGGGCGCAAGGTCGCAGCGCTGCAGGCTCATGCGTCGCAGACAGCACACATGGGCGATCAGCTGGAGGACCTCCTGCGGGACTGGGGCAGCGGAGTGGCCCAGATGTTCGGACTCGGGCAGGGTCGGCTGGGCGAATGCTTCCACATCATGGATCTGGGCTGAGCCGGTGAATGTCGACGCCTTCCTGATCAGCGTCTCCCCCACCGTGGCCTACGCCCTGGTGGCTCTGGTGATCGCGCTGGAGAGCATGGGCATCCCGTTGCCCGGCGAGGTGATCCTGGTGTCGGCGGCGCTGCTGGCCTCACGCTCGGAACTGGCCATATCCCCTGTCTGGGTCGCGGTGGCAGGCAGTGCCGGGGCCATCGCCGGCGACAGCATCGGCTATCTGGCAGGGCGGCACTGGGGTGACCGGATGTTCGACGTGCTGGGAGACCGGTTTCCCCGACAAGCAGGCCCCGATCACCTTGCCTACGCCGAGCGAGTTTTCACCCGCTATGGCGTGTGGGCCGTATTCTTCGGCCGTTTCGTCGCGCTGCTCCGTATCTTCGCCGGCCCGGTGGCCGGTGCCCTGCGAATGCCCTATCCGCGATTCCTAGCGGCCAACGCGCTCGGCGGGATCATCTGGGCCTGCGGGACCACGGCCGTGATCTACGCCCTTGGCGCGCGCGCCGAGCAGTGGCTCAAGGGTTCGGCCTGGATCGCACTGGCCCTGGCCGTCATGGTCGGCATCGTGTTCTCAATACTATTTCGGCGACGGCTGGCGCAAGCGGTGGCGCGATACGCCGCCGAGCGAGAGCACGGCGTCGATGAGCTCAAGGCAGCCGGCTCAGAGGAGGTGCCGCCCGACAGCCCAGGCGGTGAGCTCGTGCCGTGAGGACAGCTGCAGCTTGCGCAGTACCGAAGACACGTGTGTCTCAACGGTCTTGATCGATATGAAAAGCTCCTTTGCGACTTCTTTGTACTGGTAGCCGCGCGCGATGAGCCTCATCACCTCACGCTCGCGCGCACTGAGCCGGTCAAGCTCCTCGTCGATGACGGCGACCTCACCAGCGGCGGCACCAAAGGCATCCAGGACGAAGCCGGCCAGCCGAGGACTGAAGACGGCATCTCCATCCGCGACCCGTCGAATCGCCTCGGTCAGGTCCTGGCCGTAGATCGTCTTGGTGACGTATCCGCGAGCCCCTGCCCGGATGACTGCGATCACGTCCTCGGCCGAGTCGGACACTGACAGCGCGAGGAAACGAACCGGGTCACCGGATTCGGTTGTCACGCCAGCCGATCCGGTGATAACGTCGCTGCCGCCGTGGCCGTTCCCGCCGGGCAGGTGCACATCCAGCAGGACGACATCAGGTCGCGTCTGAGCCACCACGACGATCGCCTCGTCGACATCGCCGGCTTCCCCCACGATCACCATCGACTCGTCAAGCTCGGCTTTGACACCGGAGCGGAACATGCGGTGGTCGTCGACCAGCACGACCCGGACGGAGGTGGTGGCAGGCCGGGACCCGGGTTCGCTCATCAACGCATCCCCTCGGTGTCGGGTTGGGTGGCGGTGTCGGGTTGGGTGGCAGACAGTGATCCAGGCGCCACTGGCAAGAAGATGGAGACCTCGGTGCCATGCTCGAGGCGACGCACTCCTGCCGAGCCACCGTGGCGCGACATGCGGCCCAGGATCGACTCGCGGACGCCCAGGCGGTCCTGCGGAACATCCGCCAGGGCGAAGCCCGGGCCATGGTCCCGCACGAAAGCTTCGACGCACTCTGAGCCCACCTCAACATAGACAGACACCGGTGGTGCGCCATGTCGCACGGCATTGAGCAACGCCTCGCGAAGCGCCCGCACCAGCCCGGTTCCGCCGTCATCCAGCGTCCTGTCACCTGTTACCACCAACTCGATGGGTGTGCCGTGGAGATCCTCCACCTCGTGCGCGACCTCCGTGACGGCAGAGGCGAGGGTGGCCTGCGACCCAAGCGGGCCGGCATAGAGCCAACCGCGCAGCTCGCGTTCCTGGGCGCGCGCGAGGCGGACCACTTCGGCGGGGTCCCCCGACTTGCGCTGGATCAGTGCCAGGGTCTGAAGGACCGAATCATGCAGATGGGCGGCGATGTCTGCTCGCTCGGTCTGACGGATACGTTGTGCCTGTTCGACGCGCAGGTCGCCCCAAAGGCGCATACCCCACGGCGCCGCGATCAGGGCAGCGCCGGCAAGAACCGCTAGGGCCGCGATCCCCACACTCCACAGACCGGCGAGCCCAAGACCCTGCGTCGCGAGAACGACGACACCTATCGAGGCCAGTGCGATGCCGATCCCCAGACGTAGCAGGCCGACCCGTCGACCACCTGACTCCATGTCCTGGACCAGCCATCTGTCCCGCTCGGCATCGTCGAGCTTCGACCATGCCAGCACTGCCCCGCCGGCCATCGTGAGCAGCGGGATGAGCACGCCCAGGTGCAGGTTGACTCCTCGTTGCTGGGCGTAGAGCGCCAGCCCGACCACGAGTAGCGCCAGCCCGACCACGAGGTTGCGCACAGACTCGTTGGCTGGTGGGCTCCCAGCCACCGCATCCGCCCCTGCGACCGCAGTTGTCTCCAACGCCTGAGGCGTCAGCGCCCACAGGAAAACGTATGCCACGATGCCGGCACCACCCCCCAGGCAAGCCAAGACGAACCCGACGCGCACGTACCGCACGTTGATCCCGAGATGCTCGGCCAGCCCCGCGCACACCCCGCCGATCCGGCGGCCCTGGATTGGGCGCTCCAGCCGGCGCATCGGCCGGCGCACCCCAGGGCCGACTGCCGACTGCGGAAGCTCGAATGGCGTGGGCACGATGCCCATCCTCGTCCACTTCTGGGGCAGAACGAGAGTGAACACACGATCTCAGGGTCAGATCAGGGTTAACCCCGATGGCAGGACGCTGCTCAACGGCCAAGAATCGTTACATGAGCGAACAGAGCACATCCGGCCCGCAGACGGGGATGGACAGGGTTTATGCGGCGTTGCGCGGCATCGGTATTCGGCGCCGCACCGATGACAAGTGGATAGCGGGCGTCTGCTCGGGGCTCGCCGACCGGCTTGGCGTCGACCCGGTGATCGTCCGCGCAGGCCTCATACTGCTTTCCCTGCTGGGGGGCGCCGGCATCACCATCTATCTCCTTGCGTGGGCGCTGCTGCCCAACGACAGGGACGAGATCGTGGCGCAGCGGGCGTTCCGTGACGGTGACGGCGGCTCGATCATCGTGATCATCTTCGCCGCGATGGCACTCTTCGGAGGTTCAGCCTTCGCAGGCCCCTGGTGGAGCAGCCACTCCGGCTGGGGGTTCCCGTGGGCCCTGGCCCTCACTGGCCTGCTCATCTGGTGGCTGGTCAAGCGGCCGGGCGACCGACGCGACGCCGAGCGACGGACGAGATCCCCACGGCTCGACATCCCGGTGGACCCTGATGCCTGGTCGACTGCCACCGGTCCGACGGTCCCGCAGACCCAGGTGGTCCCGCAGACCCAGGTGGTCCCGCAGACCGGGGTGGTCCCGCAGACCGGGGTGGTCCCGAGAAGGCTCGGTCGTCGATCCGGTGGTCCGTTGATGGCTCTGCTCGCCATCGGACTGGCCCTTGCGACCTACGGCTCCCTGATCTGGGCTGGCAACACGTTCAGCTGGACCGGCGACCACCAGACGATCGCCATGGCCGGTTCGTTGGCGGCGATCGGGCTGCTGTCAGTGGTGCTCGGACTCACCGGCTGGCGGGCCGGCTTCGTAGCCTTCCTGGCCGTCGTGCTGGCCATCGCCGCGTGGACGAGCGCCGTTGTGCCCGCGGGCATCCAGGTCAATGGGGGGGTTGGCGACGCCACCTGGGCCCCAACGTCGGTGACCGCTGGTACTAGCTACCACCTGGGGGTCGGGAACGGTGTCCTGGACTTGAGTGGCCTTCCCACCGAGGGCCTCGGTGGAGCGGCAATCCCGGCATCTGTGGGGATAGGTGACCTGAAGGTGATCGTGCCGCCCGGTCTGACCGTCAAGGTAGTGGGTCACGTCAGCCTGGGCGAGATCCTCCTGCCGACCGATCCGGGGAGCAACGGGCAAAGTGGCTCAGACGTATCCCGGTCGATTCTCATAGGCAACGGGCCAACCGAAATAGAGGTCAATGCCGGAGTCGGCATCGGACAGCTCACCGTGGTGAAGGAGTAGGACGATGGATGACAACTCACCTGTGATGCAGCCAAGCCCTGCTGGCTCCCCGATCCAGGACTCGCGCACACCGCCCACACGTCCCAAGGGACCGAATGCCTCAGCCGTCGTGGTCGGACTGGTGGCCATGGTCCTAGCGGGACTGATCATCGCCAAGGAGGTAACGGGTCTGAGCGTCAACTGGTCACGGCTGGGACCGGGCGCAATCGTCGGCATCGGTGTCCTGATGGTGCTGATCGGGGCCATCGGTCTGGTCAGGCGCCGTGACAACGGCTGACACATCGCTGCCCCGGCCACCCATACTGGCCACATCGCGCAGTATCGATCGCCAGCTGGACGTGAGCGCGAGCAGATCGAGGTCGGCCGCCGGCAACCACGCGGCGGACGCCGTGGTGCCACCGACATCGTGAACGACCGGTTCGGTGGGATCGGGGCAGGACGCGCGGTAGACGACCCGCACGGCGTGAAAGTCCTCGAGTCGCCCTGTGGGGGCCCGACCGACCCAGCGACTCGTGTGGATCAAGGCGAGCTCACCCACCTCGATCAGCTGGCCGCTCTCTTCCCAGACTTCGCGCACCACAGCCCGGTCCGGCGCCTCTTCGTCGTCGAGGCCACCGCCGGGCAGGCCCCACTGACCCTCAGCACCGGTCCGGTCGGAGAACTGCGTCATCAAGAATCCGCGCGAACTGGTCACCAGGGCGTAGGCCGCCACGCGCTGGTGCCGCAGTGCAACCTCGCCCTCGACGGTGACCATGTCATCGTTCCGGCGCGACTGCATCTGGCTGGTCAACGGTGGAGCCGCCTGCGGTTGGGCCAAGAACGGCAGGACCACAAAAGTCATTGTCAGCACGTTGTTCTCGACCGGGTCTTTCACGGCGTCTCGCACACGACAGACCTCCCAGCCGTGCAGGGCGAGCAGCGTGGTCGGGTCATCTCCATGACCGAGAGCCAAACGGACGACCTCTGCGCCTTCCGCATCAACCCCCACCACGACCAGGGAGCCCAGCACCAAACCCGAGGTCAACGCGCCGCCCCCTGCACTGCCCCCGCCGCCGCGATGGCACGGCGGTACTCCGCCTCCGCACGGTCCAGGATCCGGTCCCACGACTGCTCTGGTGGCGTGCCGCGGTTTTGTGCCGTCATCGACTCCCGGAGCCCGTCGTTGGCGACCAGACGTGCCAGAGACCGCGCCATCGCCTCGTCATCGGTCGCGAGAAACCCGTTCAGACCGTCTGTGACGAACTCCTGAACGCCGCTGCCACGGCGCCCCACGATCGGCAGCCCAACAGTGCGCGCCTCCAGCGCGGCGATGCCAAACGACTCCAAGGGCGCGGGGGCCACGAAGATGTCAGAGGCCGCATACCTCTCTCGCAGCTCCTCGCGGGTCACCCTGCCAGGCAGCCGTACCCAGCTGCCCATGTCGTGAGCGGCGACGAAGCGTTCAAGGCGGCTGCGGTCGGGACCATCGCCGAAGATCTCCAGGCGGATCCCGGTGTCCGCCGGGGCCAGCTCCCGGACGCGGGCCATGGTGCGCAACAATGGCAGCGGCCGTTTGCGGGCGGCCAGCCGCATCGCCGAAACCACCCGTATGCTCTCCCCCGGCTGGCGCACCGACACCTGCTCGGGTGGCAAGGCCCAGCGGTCGACATCGATTCCGTTGCACAGAACGTTGACGATGCCGGCCGAGCCGACGACGCGCTGCAGCGGCTCGGCGGCCACGGTCGAGACGGCGCTCATAGCAACGCCGCGGCTGGCCCAGCTGCGCACGTATCCCGCTGCACGAAACACGGTCTCGAAAGGACCCAGCATGCAGTGCCACGTCATGGCAGCTGGCAGGCCCATGTCCGTGGCGACGCGGATGCAGTCAACGGCGAAGGGGCTCAGCACTCCCATGTGGACGTGGACGACGTCAAACCCGCCGCTGGCAAGCCTCTGGCGCAGCAGCCTTGGGGCCAACGGGTTCACCGGCAGCTCGAACGGCAACCGGAGCGCCAGCCTGTGAACCACAACGCCGTCGACCTGGTCGACGAACCCGCCCCGCTCACCATGGCTGCCGGGGGTGGCCGTGAACACGACGACTTCATGCCCACGCCCAATCAGGCGGGCCGCGAGATCATGGACCTGCACCTCGATTCCGCCCAGGCGTGGCAGGTAACAGTCAGACAGCATTGCGATCTTCACAGAACCCAGCGTCGCATGAGACAGGATGGAACCTGATGTCGCACACCCTCCTGGCTTTCCATGCCCACCCTGACGACGAGTCACTGCTCACCGCCGGCACGATGGCCCGTGCCGCCGCGCAGGGACACCGGGTCATCCTGGTCGTGGCAACCAACGGCAACGAGGGTCTGGCCTCCACTGGTTTTGTGGGCGACGGTCGCCTCGGTGAGCGACGTCTGGACGAGTTGCGCGAAAGCGCACGAGCGTTGGGGGTGGCGCGCATGGAGCACCTTGGCTATGCGGACAGCGGTTTGGGGCCCGAGCGCCTGCCGGATCCACCAGGGCAGACACGGTTTATCCAGGTCGACCCGGAAGAGGCAGCTGGCGTGCTCGCCGACATCCTGATCGAAGAGTCCGTCGACGTCCTCCTGACGTACGACGCCAACGGCGGCTACGGGCACCGCGATCATGTGAAGGCTCACCAGGTCGCGCTACGTGCGGCAGAGCTGGCCAAGACTCCTCGGGTGCTGTACGCGACCGTGCCGCGCGACACGATCTGTCGCGCGGTAGCCCTGGCCGGCAAGGTCTACCGGTTCCCGGCAGCCTTCGACCCCACCACCTTTGAACGAGCATTCAGCCCGCAGGCCGACATCACCCACCGGGTCAACGTCATCCGTTACGCCTCCGCCAAACGGGCCTCGATGCGGGCCCACACCTCGCAGACCACCGCGAATGACGGGGCGGACCGAACTCTCGCCGCATTCCTGCGAATCCCGCGACCGTTGTATGACGTCGTCTTCGGCCGCGAGTGGTTTGTCGACCCGGCCCACCCGCCGGGCGCGCCCGTCGCTCGCGACGTGTTCGCCGGTCTGGCGTGACGACCCCCGGTAGATCGTCATGACCGGCGAAGGCTCGGTCACCGGCGACCTGTGGCGCCCGAGCCACAAGCAGATCGTGCAGGGCGTGATCGGCATGCTTCTGGCGATCATGCTCATCGTATGGTGGCTGCCCAGGATCGCGGGGACCACGTGGAGTGCGGTGTTCCTCACCCTCAGCCATGTCGGCCTCGATTCGGTCATGACGCTGTTGGTGCTCATGTGCCTCGGGCTCTGGGGCTACACGTTCACGCTCACCGGATCGCTGCCCGGGCTGCGACACGTGCAGGCACTCATCGTGAACCTGTGCGGGTCGTCCGCGGGCAACCTCTTACCCGGCGGCGGCGCTGCCGGAGTGGCGGTCACCTATGCGGCCTTCCGCTCCTGGGGTTTCTCCCGACGGGCCATCTCGACTTCCATCGTCGTCACCGGTGTCTGGAACATCCTTGCCCGGATGATCCTGCCTGTGACTGCTTTGATAGCCCTCCTGGTCGGCGGAGGCAACCTGCCTCTTGCAG
>Ga0075520_1001694_pt1 | contig 10731 bp, 6 predicted proteins | sample NGEPerB_FD_75100 | JGI IMG/M metagenome (GOLD analysis project Ga0075520, IMG submission 75100) | Arctic peat soil microbial communities from the Barrow Environmental Observatory site, Barrow, Alaska, USA - NGEE PermafrostAB12-B | ecosystem: Environmental > Terrestrial > Soil > Wetlands > Peat ...
ATGCAGGTCCGCATCGAGGAGCTTCAGGCGGACCAAGTGCGACGGCTCCTCGGACCTGTCGTGGGAGAGTTGGCAGGGCTCCACGCGGATCTTGCCGAAGCGGCGCGCCTCGACTATGAGCGACTCGGCTTGGCGAGGGTGCCCCGGGAGTTCAGCTTCTTGGCCGATCGCATTGAGCGCGCACTTGAGCTGCTAGACGTCGTGTCAGTTGATGCCCAGCCGGGTCAGACGTTCGATTCGCGGCTCCACGCCGCAGGCCGTCGAGTCCTCACTGGCGACCGGAGTCTCGATGGCAGCATCGCCGCGGTCCAGCGCCAGGGGTTCAGGTTCGCACACGAAGCAAAGACCAGCCTGTATGCCCGAGTCACGGTTTACGGCTACGACGCCTCACTCGATGTGAACCAGGCTGTGGGCGAACCCGCACCGATTGATGAGGCCGTCCAGGTTCCGCCCACTCCGGATGAGGTCCTTGACCTCTCTGGCTCTCTCGACCCATCTCCGGAAATCCCCCGCCCTGCTCAGTCCTCCAGCTAATCAAGACGAACCAGCAAGAAGGAGCCAACCGATGGCTGAAACGGTGTTTGGCATCGACCTGGGTACCACCTACTCTGCAATTGCCAACATCAACGATCTCGGCCAACCCGAGGTGATCCTGAACCGCGAGGGCGACTACACAACTCCGTCGGTGGTCTTCTTCGAGACGGACACAAACTACGTAGTAGGCAAGGAAGCCAAGAACGGCGCCGTCGTCAACCGGGACAACACGGTGTCCCTCATCAAGCGACATATGGGCACCGACCTTACCTATAGTTTCTTTGGCCAGTCCTATCGGCCGGAGACAATCTCAGCCGTGATCCTTAAGGACCTGGTCGAGTACGCAAGGGAAACGACCGGGATCGACAGCAGCAAGGTCGTGATCACGGTGCCCGCCTACTTCGGGCTCGCGGAGAAGGAAGCAACCCGGCAGGCTGGTGTGATCGCAGGGCTCGACGTTGTCGGCATCGTCACCGAACCAGTAGCCGCCGCACTCTCCGTGGGCATCAAGGGAGAGGAGCCGAAGACCCTGTTCGTGTATGACCTGGGCGGTGGCACCTTCGACTGCACGATCATGAAGGTGTCCAAGGAAAGAGTTTCGGTCGTTGTCATCGACGGCAACCGTCGGCTGGGTGGCGCCGACTGGGATGCCGCACTCTTTGATCTTGTGGCGGAGAAGTTCAAGGCACAGGCAGGCCTGTCCGAGGACCCTACCGAAGACGAGGACTTCGCACAGAGGTTGCTGACTGAAGTCGAAGCATGCAAAAAGACGCTATCGCGCCGGGAAAAGGCGAGCATCGCGCTTAGTCACGGCGATGTCCGCGAGATGGTGGAGATCACACGGGAGGAGTTCGAGCAGGCGACTGCCAGCTTGGTCGACCAGACCATCATGATCGTGCAGCGCACCCTCGAGTCCGCGCGGGCGAAGGAGCCCGGACTAGTACTGGATGAGGTTCTGCTGGTTGGTGGTTCAGGCCGGATGCCCATGATCAAGACGTCCCTCATCGACCGGCTGGGTTGGACGGTTCGCGAGACTGAACTCGACCTCGCGGTTGCCAAGGGTGCGGCGATCTATGGTCAGGGTGATCCCCTGCCCGAGCCAGTCATCGATGTCGATCCCGAAGATTCTGAACCGGGCGTGAAACCTGCTGAGCAGCCGGAGAAGGTGATCCAGATTGGCGGCAGCACAGTCACGATCACCAACGTGCTGTCCCGAAGCATCGGCGTCAAGTTCATCCGCGACACACCTGGCGGCACGAATGAGGAGTACATCGGCTTTCTTGCCCACGCCAACGAGTCTTTGCCGCTGGAGGCAGCCATGGAGGCCGCGACGTACTTGGACGGACAGACCCAAGTCGAGATCCACATCTTCGAGCAGAACGGAGAACGGGAATCAGAGCTGATCTCAGACAATCGCGAAGTCACTCCGGACGGCGGTGCCGTGATCACGGGTCTCCCGCGGTTGCCCAAGGGCTCGCCAATCCACTTCAGCTTGAGCATCAATTCCGAAGGCCTGTCGTCGCTCTCTGCATATGAGCCGGCGACGAACCAGCAACTGAAGATCAGCGTGAACCTATCCGTGATGCAGAAGGAAGACGTAGAGGTGGCGGCCGGTCTTGTCAGCGGCCTCTCACGGCGGGACGACTGACGGATGTGAGTCAGACGAGACGAGGCGTGTGTGTTGTTTGATGTAGCCGAGTACCGGAAGCGGGTCCTCGCTCCCTACAGGGGGGCTCGTCAGAGTGTGCTGGCGGCTGCCCTCCGCGAGCTGAAGCAGAATCCTGCATGCAAGCTCCCGTCGGGCCTCGATCTGGCCGAACTTTATGCAATGGCAACTGGGCTGTCGGACGGCGAGGTGACGGCTCGTCTCGCAGAGATCGCCAACGTATTCAACATGGCCATGAACAATGCGGCCTATAAGTCCATCGCCCCCGCCTTGATTGAACTCAACAAATTGCTTGCCGAACGCAATGCGGCGATGACCACGGCTGCGTTCTGGAGCAAGATCAGCCAAGCCCGCGCGGAGCAGGCCAAGGAGGCGTTGGGCGACTTCGGCGTCAGCGTTGCGGATTCGTTCAGCACCTTGGGTGTCGTGAATGCTGGGAGGCTTCGAGATCTCGCTCGGGCTGCTGGCATACCGGACGTGATTGGCGACGCCGATCTCGCCGAGGCCGTCCGCAGGTCAGGGGTCATGGTTGCCGCTGACTTCGTTCCGCCTGCGATAGCGATACCGACCGCTGTGACGAGCGAGCTCCGTAAGACCTCCCATCGCAGTCTGGTCTCAGCGATCTTTCTCGATGCCGAACCCAAGAAGTTCACTCTCATCGACGGCTTCACCAGCGACACGCCTGGGCAACGGCTCACCCTCGACGTCGTTCGACGGTCCCGCGAGGAGACTGACAAGCGAAGCCAGTCCGATCAGAACGACGCGACCCAGAAGATCCTCGGCGCGCTGCTCGGGGCGGCCAAGTCGGACGCGGAGTTGCACGGGCTTGTCTTGACTCATTTCATCGAAGTTGGGAAGCAACTCGCCCTCGGGAAGCCGCTCGACATACTCGCGCTGCGAGAGTTCCTCACCACGGGTCTGGACAAGGTCGACGCTGCCCGAATCCTGCTTCTGTTCAGGGGGGGTGCGCGAGAAGCAGGACTCCCTGACGTGCACGCGAAGGTCCAGGACGGTGCGCTACGCGAGGCACGGCGAGTCTTCGACGCACAAGTGGCGGCCGCCGCTGGGTCGGAGACGGACGCGCTCAGGAAGGCCAAGGCCGCTCTAGAGGGCGCCGAGCAGAAGCTTGAAGGCCTGCGCGCGAGAGCGAAGGCGGCCGTCGAGTCGGGCGACCTCAAGGAGGCAGCCGAGGCGCTTCGTTCTGCTCTCACGATCTGCTCTGACGATGAGTCGCTGGAGGAGATGGCCCGCGCTCTCCCGCCTGCTGCTCCGCTGAATGTGACTGTTTCGCCAGTGGAAGACTCTCGGATTGCGCGCGTCAGCTGGGAACCTGGATTCGGCACCACCTCCGAGTCGACCTACACGGTGATCCGGAAGGTCGGGTCACGCCCGCTCAATAACGCGGACGGCGAGGTTCTGACGAGTGGCGTGGCCGTAACGACGTTCGAGGACCGTAATCCACCATTTGCAGCCCCGCTGTACTACGGCGTCGCAGCGACTCGGGGTGGCGGATACTCGCCGGCCGCGACCGCCTCGATCGAAGTGGTTCCGCCGGTCCGGGCGGTTCAGATCTCGTCCGATCCTTCAAGTGTCACCTTGCGTTGGGAGACCCCTCCGGGCGCCCGCGCGGTCACCGTCCAGCAGATCGCCCCGAACGGGGCCAAAGTCCACGTGCCCGTGGGCGCTCACAGCAGCGCAACCTCGACGGGGCTACGCACTGGAGCCACGTACACCTACATCATCACAGCGCTCTTCACGGGGCTAGACGGCCACACCAAGGCCTCGCAGCCGTACAAGGGTGTGGCCATCCCGCGGGGTAAGGCAAAACCCGTGATCCACTTCACCATGACGGATGTGACAGCCTTAGGGGACCTCCCAGAGCTGGAGGCGACATGGGCTCCGATCGACGGGTTCGCCGTGGAGATCTGGCACTTCCAGCACAATCCCGACTGGTCCGTGGGGCGGCGGATCGACATGGCCCAGATCCGCGCGAAGGGAACCCGACTCGCGGGTCGCTCGATCGGCGAAGGGACGCGTCGAGAGGGCGTGCGCGGCGCGCCCGGGTTCGGGCTTCGGCACTATGTCGCTGTCACCAGGGACAACGATGAGGCCATCGTTGGGGCCAGCGTCTCCCATGGCATCGGTCCTCGACTCGAAAACATCACCAGCGAGCGGTTCGGCCATGAGGTACTGCTCGCGTGGGACTGGCCCGCCAATGACTTCGACGTTCTCGTCCAATGGCAGGCCAATGGCCAAGCCGAACAACGAACCCTGACGCTGAGCACGTACCGGGAAGAGGGTGGGTGCCGAGTGCGCCTGGGCCAGGCCGGCGCGACTTTCAGTCTCTCGACCGTCACCCCGCTCGACGGGGTCGAGTGGGCATCGCCTCGGGCCACCGTCGAGGTGCCGCCAGCAGCGGTCCCAATCAGATACCAGATCGACTTCCGGAAGCGGTTGTTCGGTCCTCCTGTGATGGCGAAGCTGACCTTCACCACCCCTGAGGAGGCCGGCTGCTTCGAGGTCACCGTGGTGGGGCATGCAGACCATGTCATGCCTCGGGATGGGCAGGGCACGGTGTTGGCGCGAAAGACGATCGACTTGCGGACGCAGACGAGTGCCTACCTCGAAGTGACCCTGCCACACATCAAAGGGCCCTACTGGGTGCGTGCGTTCTCGGTGAACTCGGAGTGGCGCCTCATCGATCCACCGGCCGCCCAACTGAAGGGGAACTGATGCTGGGGATCAACGAGACAGCGCCTTGTCCATACTGCTATGGACGGATCAACTCCACCAAACTCCACTTCCGATGCACGGGACGCCCGGCGCCAGGGCGCGATGCCTGTAAGAAGAAAGAGGACTCCTTCCGGAGGAGCGTGCTCCAGGATGGAACTCCAGTCCTGCCCTCCTTCCAGCCAGCAGCGAAGTTTGCGTTGCTCAGCCCGACCCGAGCGGCCTGTCCGAGTTGCGGTGGGGAGACCGGGACTCGTGTCTGCCCCCTGTGCCACTCAGTGTTGCCGGCAAACTTCACGCACAAGAGCCCCCTGTTCGGTATTGCGGGAGTTCGTGGCTCGGGCAAGACAGTGATGCTGACTGTTCTCAACAAGGAACTGACCACGACGGTCGCGCGCCGGTTCAGCGCCAACATCGATGCAGTGGGGTCATCCAACCTGCTGACGCGGCTCGACAACACCTGGAAGGACATCCAGAAGCCAGGCGGACGGCTCCCCGACCAGACTGCAGCAAGGAACACGATCGACACAGTCCCCGCAGTCTTCGAGTGGCAGCTTGAGCGCTCGGGTGTCGGCGGATTCACGCGCACCGTCTCTACGATCCTGTCTTTCTATGACACGTCTGGCGAGGACCTTTCGACGGCCGAACGAACCCGAGAGCAGCACTATCTCGGGGCTGCGGATGGCCTGATCCTGCTGCTGGACCCGTTCGGCTTCCCTGAGAACCGGGAGCACGCGCTCAGTATGGGTGTAGATCCGGAGAGCCTCAAGGACTTGCCGCGCCAGGTGCTGCACAACCTCACCGATCTGTTGCGGGAGACAGAGCACCTTCGGGCTAACAAGAAGATCAAGCGGCCACTCGCGGTCGTTCTGGCCAAGATCGACGCCTTCTTCCGGGACCTGGAGGAGCAGGATCCAATCCGTCAGCCCTCCTCGCGCGAACCCCATTTCGATGAAGCAGAGTCAGTGAATCTGCACCACCACATCGAGTCGCTCGTGGCGCAGTGGGGTGGGTCGGATGTGTTGTCGATGCTGCGGCTGAACTACACCACCTATCGCTTTTTCGTCGCATCCGCGCTCGGGGCCGAGCCCGATTACGGCACCGGCCGAGTGAACAGCCGGGGCGTGTTGCCCCACCGTGTGGCAGAGCCGCTGCTCTGGCTGATGGCTCAGCGTGGCTTCCTCGAGACCCGGTGGTGACGCGTGTTCGACGTCCTGATCTACACCGATTGTGCGGAGAACGAATCCCTGAACGGGCGCACGGGATTCCAGTTCACGGCCAAGTCCCCGGATGCAACGCCGAGCGACGAGGAGTTTGTCAGGACGCGCTTGCAGCATGCGGTGCCGATCGCACTCCCTGCCGAGGATTGGCAAGCGCATCCGCCCACCTGCGCTTACGCCCTCGTTGACGGGCGGGCGTACCTCAGCCGAGGCGTCAGCACGGGTCAGACTCTGAGCGGGCGCCCCGGAAACCAACTCACGCAGACCATCCTGACGAGCGACCAGCACGGCATTCTTCCGCAGCGTCCGGCGCAACTCTTCTCGTCGCCGAACTGGACCTTCGTGAAGCCCTCCAGTCGTGAGGTGCCGGGCTGGGAGACTCCGCTTGAGGTAAACCCCAGTTTCGAGATCGCTGGACTGCATTCGCTCATCGCTGATGATGACTGGGCATCAGGCTTCCTGCCCATCTTCCTGACGATGGTGGAGCAGACCCAGGAGGAGTCGAGAGTCCGTCTCATCATCAAACACTCTGACCAAGACTTGGTGATGAAGTGGATTGCGCTTGCTTCCCAGTTCCTCGATGACTCGGCGGCGCTCGCTCTGGAATTCCGCGTCTTCGCGGAGAATCCCAAGAGCGTTTCAGCGCATATCGTGGGAGCGCATCCTGCGATGAGTCCCGAACTCACCGCGGCTCGGAGCGAAGGCTCCGGGTTCCACCTCGTCGACCTCGAAGCGAGAGAGCACACCTCACCACCTGTGTCGGCGAGTGCCGAGCGGCACGCGAAATGGTTCGTGTCCGGCGACCCTTATGAAGCGCTGGAGGCCGTTTCTGCCAGTCGGCGATGGGCCGAGGTCATCGATCCCATGACTGCCGCAGAGGCCGCCGAGGTGGCTTGCCTCTCCTCCAGCAATACGCCTGTCACGCCGACCCGACTCCGGGCAGCCGCTGCCACGCTGGGGGGATTGGCGGCCGCCCAACGCCTCGATGAGGTGGAGTCGTACGGCGACCCGCTCATCGACGCGATAGCAAGCTGCAGCCACGGCGATCCTGAAGACCTGTTGGCGATTGTCGACTGCTTCTGGCGGCTGGACGCAGCGGGGATGCCGAGCCTCGCTCAAGACGTCGCCCTGGCTGCGCTGGAGTGGGCTGCAGCACGACCGGACGCCGCCGCGTCGTGGGCGCGGGAACGTGCCGTTGGCGACGCGTCGCGCCGGCTACGGTGGGCAAGCTCCGAAGCACGACAGCACGCTGCTGGGCTCGTGACTTCGATCCTTCGAGCAGCCCCGGCCGCTGAGCTGTCGCCGATGTTCATCCTGGCGAACAGCCTTGAGACCGGAGTTTCGCCGTATGAGATGCAGGCGGATGTCCTCCGCCTCGTGGAGGCTTGGGTAGCTCGTCCCGGCTTGGCTACCGATGCACGGAGAGGGCTCCACGACCCCTTTGTTGTTCTCAATCTTCGATCCGCACTTGCGCGCGCCCTGAGCGCGAAGGAACCCGCTGCGCTGAGGTCACTGCAGGACGGTGCCTGGGATTGGCTGGCGCACACTCCCTGGATCTTCGATTCGCTCGACCCCATGTCCCCTTGGCTTGCAACAAGAGCACTGGCCACAGCGGGTCCACGTGATCGATCCACGATCATTTCCGCTGCGCAGGCGAGTTTACCTCTGTGGGCATGGAAACTGATGCTCCCCACCACTGCAGGCATTGATCCTCGCGAAGCCGTGAGTTGGGTACGGACGCATGGAGCGGTCGACCCGGGCCTCGCGAGGCCACTAGAAGAGGTCGTGCTCCGGGGCGCGCGAGGCGAGCTGACCAGGAAGGAAGTGCCCAGCCTGCTGGAGCTGTTCTCGTTGCCCGGCGTCGATGGGATCTCGCCCACGTTGGCCGAGTACGCGCAGAATCACCGGCTCACCACAGCGTTGTTCGCTCAGGCGCTTCAGCGATCGCATGCGATCCCCAACGAGGCGCTGGTCGAGCTGGCACTCTCCTCTGGTCCGCTACTAGGACTCTACGGTGATCTCATCGTGCGCACGCTCATCGAAGTAGCGGACCTCGACGCGGCTTTGAGGCTCGCCGAGCGCGGTGGTGGAGTCATCGAGAACGAACTCAAGACAGAGCTTGAGAGTCGGCTACTTGTCGGTGACGTCAGCTCTCTCGTGGGGGCGCTGAGACTGCTCCGAGTCCGACAGCATTCGCTCGTCGAGGCCGCTAAGGCCGCCCTCGACAGCGTCTGGGACGACCCCCAGACTGAAGTGCTTCGGCAGACTTTGGAGCGCCGACTTCCGCGGGACTGGATTCCGGCGTACGAGGACTACGTTCGCACACAGTCCAAAGGACGCCACACGCGAGGATTCCTCAAGACGACCAGGTCCATGCTCCGCGGAGAGGGGAACTCGTAATGGGGGAACTACTCCTCTGGTTGCTGCTCATCGCCATCGGGCTGATCATCGTGTTCTACATCGTTTGGATCATCGTGGCGCTCCTCGTCCGAGCCTTCTCCATCGTGGTCCTGTACTGGCTGATCTCCGTGACCCTCGGGGCGGTCGCGGGCGTTGTCAAGGGTGTTGTTCTCCCGGTGCGAGTACTTCTGGGACGAGGAAACGCGGCGTTCACTCAGTTGACGCCCGATGATGTAGTCAAAGGAAAGGCGATCACCGGCAAGCCGATGGGACCGAACAGGGCCTACGGGTGGGACCGGGCATGGCCTACCTATCTGCCGTATCAGGCCAGAGAAGACGCGCGAGGCGTCATCGCTGAAGGGAAGCTCCACCTCTCGAGCGTCTGGGCATGGATGGGTTCGCGCATCCGGCCTGGCTCTGGGGCCTCTACTGGCAAGGCTGCGGCCAAGGCTGCGAGCGCCACCGCACGCTTTCTCGTGGGGGCGTGGTGGGTTGCCCTTCTCGGGCCACTGGCCGTTGCGTACTCGATAGCTCTGTGGGTTTCGATCGGCGCGTGGCTGGTGTTCATGGTGGCGATCGGCCTCCTGACTGTGCTCGTTCAGAAGTTCATCTTGGGAGCCACGAAGCTAGCGGATGTCATCTTCCGGCGGCGAGCCCGGGCCTCTCTCAAGTGTCCACACTGCTTTGGTGAGTCGACCCTTCCTGGCTATCACTGCCCGAACCCCGACTGCACGATCATCCACTGGACGGTCTTACCGGGACCTCTCGGCCTGCTCTCGCGCAAATGCGACTGTGGCCAGATGATGCCGAACACCGTGGTAAGCGCGAGCCGAGCACTGGCCCCGGTATGCCCGTTCTGTCGAGTGGATCTCTCTGCCGGAAGCGGTGCCCGCCAGACGATCCAGATTCCCGTCATCGGAAGCATCGGGGCCGGGAAGACCAGGTTGCTGGATGCAGCCGTAACTGAACTCGCAGGACGGCTGGCCGACCGAGGCGGACGCATCTCCGGACTCACCGACAAAGCCTCAGATCGTCTCGATGCCGCGCGCCTGCTGGTCGAGACCCATGCCGACACAGTGAAGACGCCCGATGCGAAGGCCGAGGGTTTGCCGATTCTGATCGAACTGAACCAGCGCGTGGTTGAACTGCAGATCATGGATGTGGCTGGCGAGGCATTCGCGACATGGGAGACCACCTCAAACCTTCGCTACCTCGACATCGCGGACGCGACCATCTTCGTGCTGGACCTGCTCGCCATGCCCGAGGTCAACGAGCAATTCCGCCGTTCCGGGCAAGCGGATTCACTCCTGCTTGCGGTTGGCGATCAGGAGGAAACCTATGCGGCCGCAATCGACCGACTGCGCGCAGACCAGATCCCCATCAAGAAGCGGGACCTTGCCGTGGTGCTGTCGAAGGCAGACATTCTCACGCGCCTGCCAATCGCGAAGTCGTTGGAGGTCCTCGATAGTTCGCACATCCGGGAGTGGCTGTTTGCCAACGGGTTCGACCTTCTGGTGAGCCGATTCGAGAAGGATTTCCGCTCGGTGACGTACTTCCTGACGGACTCCATGTCAGAGCGGGAAACCTCCGATCCCATGAACCCCTGGTGGACCCTTGAGTGGGTGTTACGAGTGTGCAAGACGCCGGTTGTACTGGTGACACCCGAACCTGAACTCGAGACGACAAAGGCTTAGGAGCTGCACATGGACACTGGGAAGCCGCTGACCTACACGGTCTACCGCGGGGTCTGGAGCATCTTCCACATCGCGCTGGTGGGACTCCTGGTTGTCATAGGCATGGTCTGGTACAACACCGACCACACAGGTGACCGTCTCGTTACCGAGTGGTGGTACACGCTGTGGAACGTCCAGTACGCGATCGCCAACGCCATCCCGTTCCCGTGGGGCAACTAGTGGCCGAGACCGACTGCCCGAGCTGCCATACCCCACTCAACCGGAGTGGTGTGTGCGCGCGGTGTTTCTACCGCGCGCCAAAGGAGCCCAAGCCGGCAGCCCCATTTGGGGGGGCTTCCGGGTGGCAGGGGAAGTCCGATCCTGACCCATCGCCACCGAACCCCGGGTCATGGACGAGTGGCGGGTCGTCGACGTCACCTGCGGCAGTGCCGGCGACTGCTCCGACGCCGCCGGTGCCTTACCCCCCATCCTCCCCTGTCCCTACGCC
>Ga0075520_1001695_pt1 | contig 10730 bp, 11 predicted proteins | sample NGEPerB_FD_75100 | JGI IMG/M metagenome (GOLD analysis project Ga0075520, IMG submission 75100) | Arctic peat soil microbial communities from the Barrow Environmental Observatory site, Barrow, Alaska, USA - NGEE PermafrostAB12-B | ecosystem: Environmental > Terrestrial > Soil > Wetlands > Peat ...
CGCATGCAGGATGAGCAGCAGATTCCGGCGCACATCGGAGGGCATGCTCGAGTAGTAGTCGTGCAGTGTGACGAGGGCGGCATCGGACAGCACCTCGCCAACCTCGACGGCCGCGAACCCCTGGCCGTCCATCGCCAGGGCGATCCGGCGGTACGCGATAGCCGCGATCCCACCGGCCGACGGCACCGCCGGCACGGTGATCGTTCGGGACAGGAACCCCCGAGCCGCGCGGAAGGCCGGGTCCTCCAGGTAGGTCGGGTGCACGGCGATGACCGCAGCGGTGTCCAACTCCTCGGCGAGCAGCCGCGGGATGGTGGCGAAGAACGCGGCGCGGGTCTGAGCGCTCTCCGGCAGGTAGGCGGTGTTCAGCCAACGGTCGGTGTCGTCCAGCACGAGGACCGGCGTCAGCTCCCGAGAGCGGAACAGGTCGAGGATCTGCCGGCCCTGATCCATGATCTGGTCGCTGGTGTGGCTGGGCTCGTCGACGGCCGCCTCGAGTTCGTAGGCCAGCCGCACCGACAGCCCCACCAAACCCGGCGTGACACTGAAACCCTTGCCGCGCTTGATCTTCGGCCGAGTCTCGCTCTCGATCCGGCGCGCCTGCCCGCCGCGGTCGGGTGCCGACTGCTGCACCAGCCGACTGACCACCTGCACCAGGTGCCGGACGAAGGCGACCGGATCGCCGGCGACCGTTGGACGTTCGACAGCGACCGGGATGGGCAGCGGCACCAGGTCTTCCACCATGGGGTGCAAGGTGGCGGCGATGACGCTGGACTTGCCCGCACCGCTGGTGCCCACCAGGGTGACCCGCTCCTGGCGGCGGAGCGCGGCGGCGAGCGCCTGCTCGCAGCTGTGCCTGCCCGTCATGGTGTCGAACGGGACATGGACGGCGAACAGCTCCTGGTGCCGGGGCGAGGGATCGAAAGCGCCGCCGTCGTGGAGGATGTCCAGGTCCTTCCGGGTCACGACGACCCCGGAACGATCGAACCGTCGGGCTTGCGACCCCCGAACTCGGTGGGTGGCTTGAGCCGGTACAGCTTGCGCGGCCGTCCTCGACCCGTGCTCTCCTCACGCATGTCCACCAACCCCTTGTCCTGCAGCTCGGCCATCACCTGGATGACGCGCGGCCGAGTCCAGCCCATCCGGGCGAGCAACCGCTCGTCCGATGCGCTGGACCAGCCCAACGCCTCCAGTTCCTGGACGAGCATCCGCGCCGGCCGAGTCAACTCGGTGATGGCGGCGGCCCTCGCTTCCAGTCCTGCAAGGGCATTCAACCGCGCACCCCCGACAGCGGACCCGCCGGCCAGTTCGCGGGCCAGCTCCAACAGCCGCCGCGGTGTCTCCCTGGCTGCGTCGGTGGCCGCGGCGATCAGTTCGGCGGGGGACTCCTCGCCCGCCGGGTTGCCCGGCTCCATCCGGCGGCGCAGGAGCTCGCCGGCCTGCTGCGCGGTCAGCGGCCCGAGATCCACCCTGGTCTCGAAGAACACCTCTGCCGGTGGCCGGACCCAACCGCTCAGCTGCGATGTCGGCGTCGTCACCAGCCAGCGTGCGTCGATCTCCCAGACTTCGTCGCGGAGCGCCCCGAACACCTCAGATCCCGCCGGCGCCAGCACGTCCTCGACGACCAGCACAGGGATCACTCCGGGCTCTGCCCGCCGGACCTCGCCGATCTCCTGGGCCAGATCGTCGAGCAAGTCGAGCGGGGAGTTCGGCGGTGGTAGCCCCGCCGCGGATCCGCCGGGTTTTCGCACCGCGGCCAGCACCGCGGTCAACAGGTCGGCAGCGGACTGCGCCCCGTTCGCCCTGACGTGGGCGAACCGCAACGGATCCCCGGCCTCGTGCGACCGGTACATCACCGCACGCACCAGCGAGGTCTTTCCGCTGCCCGGCGGGCCGACGACGAGGCAGTTCAGCCCGGTGCTCAGCGATTGTTCGATTCGGTCGAGCTCGTCATCCCGGCCGACGAACAGGCCCTGGTCCGCCGCGTTGTCCAGCAAGGGACGAGCACTGAGCCGCATGACCTTACTTTACCTACAGTAAGTTACGTTAGCAACGACAGTCGCGCCGGGCAGCAACAGGCCCGGCGCGGGAATGGCGCTCGAACTCGGCCGAACCTCGGCCGAACCTCGGCCGAACAGCGCCTCATCTGGCTGGGTGGCAGACTCGCTCTGCGGCTGCCCGCTTCAGACCGCGGTCGCGGTCGATGCCTCTGGATTCGGCGACAATGCGGAAGCGGTCTCCATCACGGTTGGCGTTGGGGTAGCCCGCCGAGCCGGTGCGGCGGACTTCGCCCGCCCCACAGTCGTCGGCCCGAGTTCGGGACTCGGGCCCTGCTTGACCCCGGGTAACACCCGCAACACGAGCCAGGGCACCGCGTTGAGGATGACCGTGGTCGCGAACGTCAGCGCCATGATCAATACCACGGGTGGTGCGATCGCCGCTCCGACGAGGATCAGGACCGGCAGAGCGTCGGACTTGGACACCGAGCCGAAGATTTGCACCAGGGTCAGCACGAGTAGCCATGCAGCGGCCGTCAGCCACCAATTGTTGAATTGCGCGTGGACAACGACGGGAATCGCCAGTAGCGCGGCGATGGTCAGCAGCAACAGCGGCAGCACGACGGCCCACAACCGTATCCTCGAATACTGCCAATACCGATCCATCGATACTCCGACCCACAGGACCCTGCTGCGAATCCGGGAGACGTCACGCCGCCCATCTCCCTGGTCCCCCAACGCGATCCGGAACGTGTCGTCGGCGTGCTTGCGCTTTTCGAACGAATTGTGCTTCTTGGCCTCGTTGCACAGCGTGTCGTGCAGCAGAACCGGAAGAATCTGCTTGCCATAGGGCCCGGCCAATCCCCACAGCGGACCGGGAATGCTGGCCAGATCCGTCTTCATCGGGGCGACCAGGAACCCGGAGTCGTCCTTGTCGGGAAGACGATAACTGAATTCCGTGGTCAACCTGAATTCACGGGTCCCGAGGAATTGCAGGTCCGGATTCGGGAATTTCCCGTGTTCGTCGACGAAGGGCATGGACATGAGTTTGGCTCGCAGTCGCACGGCTGTCAATTGACAATAGCCGTCCGAGCAAAGTTTTCGAACAGGCGTTCGCCGCTGCACTGCGCGCCATTTCTGGCCTCGCGCATCACCGTCGCGCATCAAGACGGGGAACACGCACCGGCGATGAGCGCCGCCGTCGCCGTCGATGCGGCTCGCATGGTCCGGTAATCCGCGGTCGGTGAGGTCTGCAGGATCGCCGCGAAGTACTTGCTGGTCCAGCCGACCGAATGCAGGTTCGCCGGCGACCATCCCGGGTCGTTCCAGCCCTGCTTGGACCCGTGATCACCGGTCTGCGCATTGAAGCCGAAGGGCTGGTCGAAACGTTGGTGCCGCGGCCGGCGGTGTTCCGCATCCAGGTCGTCAGCTGCCGCCCGACCAGCGGGTCCATCGACATCCGGTACAGGAACCGTGCAAGGTCGTTCGCCGATATCCGGTCCGACCCCCAGGGACCCGGGCTGGGATTCTCCCCGTTACTGATGTCGGTGAGTCCGTAGGCGTTCGGCGACCGTCGGAATGATGTCCTCCCGCCAGAGCGCTGACTGGACATCATTGTCCGAAACTTCGATCATGGCCCGCAGATCGGCGATCAATTCCGGATCCGGTGCGCCGCCGGCCCGCGCGAGGTAGAAGGCCGCAGTGAACAGCTTGCCGATGGATTCGGCGTTCAACAGGTCGTCACCGCCCTTGCTGGCGACCAGCTGGCCGTTGGGCCGATCGACAATGGCGAAGCTCTGCACGATATCGTTCCCGGCAGCTTCCGCGATGCCGGACGCGGCAGCCTGCGCCGCGATGAGACGAGTCGGGCTGCCCGATCTCCCGCTGGTCGGCAATCCATTGACCGAGGGCGAGGTTCGCAGGGTCGTCTGCGGCGGACGACCCAGGCTGCGCGGTCGGCGACGCGGGAGCCTCCGGTAGCGACGACGCCGGGACGGCCGGTGCCGCCACTGCTGGGCCAGGTGGGCTCGACCGGGCGTGCTGCACGACCACGAGTCCGACCGCTACCGCCAGCAGGACAGCGGCCGCAGTCAGTGCGGCGACCCGACCCGCCGGCGGTCGCCGGACGTGACGTCGACTCGACAGCGGCACCTGGCCCCCCGATCGGTGACTTCGCCGGGTGGGATCGCCTGCCGCCGGGCTGCGGCGGCCGGCACTACGACTCATTCAGTGTGCCCCACATTGCCTACCGTCAAACGGATCTCGTCCGCGATGCGGTCGCTGTGCGAACTCGTGCGGTGGGACTGATGTCGCTGTGTGCAGGAAAGGGTGATTGGCCGGATTCGCCTCCGGCGATGATCACTCGAACGAGGGTTGCCGCATCGACCCGGTGAGTGTCGCGCCGGCCGCGATCAGTTCGCGACCGCGGTCGTAGTCACCGTCGGCGTTGTGGGCGAGCACACCGACCACTGTTCCGGCCCGGGAATACCAGACCGTGAACGCGCCATCGCCGTGATCGACCAGATCGTGGCGGTCCACGCCGTCGCCCCAGGCCGCGCACCTCAGGGTTCGGTCGCCGACCTCGGACCAGAATCCCGGCACCCCGCTCCAACTGTCGGCAGCTCCGGCGGCATTGGCACCGGCAACCTCGCCCATCCGCAGGGCCTCGCCCCAGTGCTCCACCCGCAGCCGGCGAGCCGCCGCCGGGTTGTAGGCGAGAGCGACATCACCGGCCGCGAACACGCCGGGCGCCGCGGTCGCCATTCGCTCGTCGACCACAATCCGACCGTCCTCGACCGCGAGGCCGGCCTGCTCGGCCAGTTCGGTCCGCGGCTCGACCCCCGCCGCGGTGAGGATGAGGTCGGCCTCGAAGTCACCGTTCTCGGTGCGCACGATGCGGCCGTCGTCAATACCGGTGACCTTAAGATCGCCGTGCAGCCTGATGTCCGCGTCGGCCAGCCAACCGGCGATCCGCTCGGCCGCGGCCCGGCCGAGCCGGCCGGTCTGCGGCAGTTCCTCCATCGACGGCACCGCCACGTCGAGCCCGCGGGAGGCGAGCGAGGCGGCGGCCTCACAGCCGATGAACCCGGATCCGATGATCACCGCGGAGCGCGCCTGGCTCACTGTGCGACATCCTGGCGTCCTGCAGGAAGCGCAGCCGCAGTACGTCCGGGTGATCGCCGCCTGGGACGGGCAGTGTGGCGGGCTGGTTGCCCGTAGCCAGCACGCAGCTGTCAAAGCTCAGCTCGCGGTTCGCAGCGGTGGTGAGCGCCATCGACGTCAGGTCGATCTCGACCACGGACTCGGCGAGCCACAGTTCGATCCGGTTCTCCCCGTAGAAATCGAGCGATTCCATCGGCAAGGCGCTCTCCTCCGATTCGCCACGGAGGAAATCCTTGGACAGCGGCGGACGCTGATACGGCGCATCGCCGTCCGCGGAGATGATCACGACCCGGCTCCCACCGACGTGCTCTCGGTAGCAGGCGGCGGCGGAATGCCCGGCGGGCCTGCCACCGACAACGACGAAGCCGACTGTCGATCCGTCGGGGCACGGCGGGAAGGAAGTCATGGTGCATCGATTCCCCGGTTGCCCGCCTCGCACACTCAGCGGGCCCGAGGCGCTCCCGGCGCGGGCTCGGCGGAGGCGATCTCGGTCTGCACCATTCGCCTGAGCAGGTCCATCGCTGCGTCGACCGCTGCTCGATCACCGGTGACCAGGAGGTCGAGTAGCAATCCGCGGGCTGCGGCCAGCCCGAGCCGGGCGTGCACTGGTGCCTGATCCGGATCGACGCCCTGCCGGACGTACAGCGCGGCAAGCGGATCGATCCACATGTCCACCAGATCGTCGAGCAGCCTGGTGGTGTGCGGCCTGCCTTGCAGTGCCTGCCCGGTCAACTCGAAGAACAACGGACCAAAGGTGCTGGCGGCGTCCACGACGTGGTCCCAGAAGAGCCTGGCCTGCTCCTGCGGATCGGGAGCATCCACAGTGGCGCCGCGAGCGTCAGGGCGAGTGTCGTTCTGCAGCAGGAAGTCCAGCGCAGCCCGCTGCTGCTCCTCCACCACCCGGACGATCTCGGCGATGAGCCCGTCCCTGGAGCCGAAGTAGTAGATCAGCATGCGGTGGCTGGTGCCGAGTTCTGCGGCCAGCTGACGCAGGCTCAGGTGGGTGATGCCGCCCCGCGCGGCGAGCCGAACAGCGTTCTCGATGAGCCGATCCCGCGGCCGAGCATCGTCCGGGCTCACCCGGCACCGCGGATGATCGGATTCACCTCTCGCAGAGGCCCTTCAAGCCGGCGCCCTCGATGTCCAGGTACCGCTCGGTGAGGCGTTTGGTCATCAGTCCGACCACCGGTCCGAGGATTCCCGACTGCTCAACGGACAGGGTGACGGAACTGCCATCGCCGGCCACCGTGACGACGTGGCGTGCGGTGGACAGCAGGCCAGGCATCCGGGAGACCCAGGTGAAGGATCGACCGGGGTCGAACTCGGTGACCTCCCAGACCGCCTCGCGCAGCTTCGGCTGTTTGATGCGGGTCTTGACGCCGACCCGGAGCGGACCCGGGTCCATGCGGTGGACCGCGGTGACCGTCTCCGTCCACTCCGGCCAGCGTTCGACGTCCGCATACGTGTCGAACACGTCGGCGGGCGAAGCGTTGACGGTGACAGTGTGGTCGACCAACATGTACCAAATGGTACACGCACGCCCGGCGCGTTGACGTGCCGTACCCGACGTCGCTGCATGCGCTGTCATTTGATTGCCCGAGTTGCGCTCTCGACAACTGAGAAGACTCGGACCCGACGGAGCGGAATCGTGACCAATGGCCCTGTGCAACAGCGTGAGCCGACACCACCATGGGCGAAAACCCAAGGAGGAGCATTGAACACCGAGCAGCTCAAGAAGATCGAGGCGGGGAACGGCTTCATCGCGGCCCTGGACCAGAGCGGTGGCAGCACCCCCAAGGCGCTGAAGTTGTACGGGGTCGACGAATCCGCCTACTCGAACGACAGCGAGATGTTCGACCGGATGCACGAGATGCGCACCCGCATCATCACCAGCCCGGCCTTCACCGGCGACCGCATCCTCGGCGCGATCCTGTTCGAGATGACGATGGACCGGACGATCGAGGGCAAGGGGTCTGCCGAATACCTCTGGCAGGACAAAGGTGTCGTCCCGTTCGTGAAGGTCGACAAGGGGCTGGCCGCAGAGGCGGACGGCGCGCAGGTGATGAAGCCGATGCCCGATCTCGACGCCCTGCTCACCCGGGCCAAGACGCACGACGTGTTCGGCACCAAGATGCGCTCGGTGATCAAGCTGGCCAACACCGCCGGCGTCGGGGCCGTCGTCAGCCAGCAGTTCGAGGTGGGTCGGCAGATTCTCGGCGCGGGCCTGGTTCCGATCATCGAGCCGGAGGTCGACATCCACAGTCCGGAGAAGGCTTCCGCGGAGGGACTGCTGAAGGCCGCCCTGGTGGACGAGCTCGATCGGCTCCCCGCCGACCAGCTGGTCATGCTGAAGCTGACCCCGCCGGAGGAGGACGACTTCTACCTCGACCTGGTCAAGCACCCCAACGTGCTGCAGGTGGTGGCGCTGTCCGGCGGCTACAGCCGCGACGAGGCCAACGCGCGGCTTGCCCGCAACCACGGCGTGGTGGCCAGCTTCTCCCGCGCGCTGACGGCGGGACTGAGCGCGCAGCAGACGCAGGCCGAGTTCGACGCCGTGCTGGACGCCTCCATCGAGAGCATCTACCGGGCGTCCATCACCTGACCGGGTCCGCCGGCCCGGGTAACTGCGATGGAGACGGTGTCCGGGCGGTCGACGTTCGGGATGCACGGACGACCATGATCGGGCAGGTTCGACCCCATGACCGTCGCCGGCTCCGATGCGTCGTCCCGCCCGCACATTGCAGCGCGCCTGGACGACCAGGTCACCGGGTTGACGAACAAGCTGTTCCGGCGGCGCGGCTGGCAACCGCGGATCGTCCCCTACACCGGGTACGGGTCGACGGAATGGGTACGAGTCCTGGTGCGGGTCCTGCTCGCTCCGCCGCGTGGCGCCGGGCAGGTCGACACCGAGACGACGGCGGCACGGCAGCAGGCCACCCGGGGATGGCGGCGGTTCCTGACCACCCCGATCCAGGACGCCGAGGTCGAGGTGGACCTCGGCGGCCGGACGCACCTGTTGCGGACAGCCCGGGGGGGTTACATCGACGCGGTACTGCCGGCCGTGCTGACCCCGGGTTGGCACGAGATTCCCGTGCGGGCAACGGATTCCAGACCGACCGTGGTTCGCGTCTGCGTCATCGGGCCCGAGCCGCAGCTGGGAATCATCAGCGACATCGACGACACCGTGGTGGTGACGCACCTGCCCCGACCGATGATCGCGGCCTGGAATACCTTTGTGCTGCGGGAGTCTGCCCGCACGCCGGTCCGCGGGATGGCGGAGTGCTACCGGCAGATTCTGGATGACCACCCAGGGACACTGGTCGTCTACCTGTCGACCGGCGCCTGGAACGTCGCGCCGACATTGACCCGGTTCTTGTCCCGCAACGGGTTTCCGGAAGGACCGCTGCTGCTCACCGACTGGGGCCCGACCAACAGCGGATGGTTCCGCTCCGGGCGAGCGCACAAACACGCCGCGCTGCGCCGGCTGGCCCGGGAGTTCCCGCAGGTGCGGTGGCTGCTCATCGGTGACGACGGCCAGCACGACCCACAGATCTACGCCGATTTCGCCCGGGACCAGCCGGGCCAGGTGGTGGCGGTGGCGATCCGTCAGCTCACCGCGGTGCAGCAGGTGCTGTCCGGGAGCGCGAATGTCGCCGACAAACACCTGCAGCCCGATGCCGTGCGCACGGTGACCGCGGGGGACGGACTGGGGTTGGCCAGTCAGCTGAATCCCGGCGATCTGACGAAGTGGTTGGGCAAGCCTGATCTCACGCCGTGGCGTCGACCAGATCCAGCATGAACCGAGCGGCGGTGGCCCGTTCGGCAGCGATGCGACGCAATTCCGGGGTGGGTGGCGAGTCGAGATGCTCGCCAGGTATCGCCGACATTCCGGAGAAGATCAGCACCAGCAGCGCATGGGCCCGCCGCACCCGCGCGCCGTCCACATCGCAGCCCTCCCGTCGCAGCCCCTCGACATAGGCTGAGGTACAGGCTTTCTCGTTGCGAATCAGGTCGTGGGCCGGACTGCGCCCGAGTTGCACATCGCCGATCAGCAACTGGCCCAGGTCGAAGCCGAACGGCTGCGGCATCCAGAACCCGAAGTCGATCAGCACCAGGTCGTCGGAATCCGGCCGGACCAGGATGTTGTTCGTGCAGGCGTCGCCGTGCGAGGCGCCGGCCGGCATCTCTTCGATCTCGTCGACATAGCGCGGGAGCCGATCGGCGGCGTCGAGCAGCCGGCGCCGCAGGTCGGCGTCGAACGCCGGAGCGACAAGTGGGTGCTGCCAGATCTCCGCGCTACGCAACATCGGCACTATCTGCAGGGACAGCCGTCCCTGCAGATAGCCACGGACGGGGCGGCGGTCCGGGTTCCCGCCGATGCCGGCAAGCTCCCGGACCGCGGGGCTGGCCGCGAGACGGCCGAGCAGATAGGCCGCGCGCGCCAGGTGCTGTTCGGTCCAGGTCCGCGGATCGGTGGGGACCTCCTCCAGCCAGACCGAGGCCGACTTCTCGTCGAGGTCCCGGACCGCGACCGCGCGCGGCATGGTCAGTCCTTCAGGCAGTCGGTCCGAAAGGTCGGACCGATAGATCATCGGCTCCGTCCGCCACGGCACACTGGCCTCGGCGATCTCGCGGAAGTCGGGCGGAACAGCGGAGAACAGCGGGGACCGTGACCATGACTGGACATGCTTGACGAAGAAGCTGAAAGGCCTGACGCCACTGCGTGTCTGAGCCTTCCCGCGTACCCAGTAGCGCCCGGCCGTGGTGATCGCGGGCAGATCGTAGGGCACCACCTCGGCGTGCGAGTGCACCACCGCGACGTCGTCAGGGCTCTCGCCGAGCCAATTGGCGACGATCCCGGCCAGTTCGGCATCACTGACGTCGGCGGGTCCAAGAACCCCGCGGTCGGACATCTGAAGCACCATCTCCACCACCCCATCAGGAAAGCAACTTTCCTACCCGCCTGAAGGTAAACTAGCTTTATGACCTCCGTCAAGGGTTTTGTGCCGAAAACGGAATGGCACGCCGCGCTGCTGATGGGCCTGCTGCTGCGTCAGGTGCACGAGGTGTTCGCGGCGGAGGACTGGAAAGGCCTACGGCAGTCGCACTTCCGGGTCATCTCCTCGGTGCCGGTCGAGGGCATCAACATCACCGAGCTCGGCGACCGGGTCGGCATGACCAAACAGGGCTGCGGCCAGTTCGTCACCCAGCTGGTCCAGAGCGGTCAGCTGCGGGTCGAGCCCAGTCCCTCCGACCGGCGCACCCGGATCGTGCACCGCACTTCTGCCGGCGACCGGACCATCGAATTGGTGACGGCGCGGAACTTGCGGCTCGAGCAGGATTGGGCGGCGCGGGTCGGGCCGGAGCGCTACGGGCTATTCCGGGAGGTGCTGGAGGAGCTGGCGATGGGTGATTGAACCGCGCGGCGACCCACCGACGCGGGCCGAGCACGAAGGACGAGCAGACCTACGACGTGGTCTTCGACGCCGTCGGCAAGAGCTCGTTCGGCCGGTGCAGACCGCTGTTGAAGCCCCGCGGAATCTACGCCTCGACGGACCTGGGTCCGTGGGC
>Ga0075520_1001697_pt1 | contig 10725 bp, 9 predicted proteins | sample NGEPerB_FD_75100 | JGI IMG/M metagenome (GOLD analysis project Ga0075520, IMG submission 75100) | Arctic peat soil microbial communities from the Barrow Environmental Observatory site, Barrow, Alaska, USA - NGEE PermafrostAB12-B | ecosystem: Environmental > Terrestrial > Soil > Wetlands > Peat ...
CAATGAGATCATGCTCGCGCGTCTTCGCGAGCATGATCTCATTGGTGACGAGGGCCCGTCAGGCACCGGCATCGTCGCGTTCGGTTCGCTCCCGTTCGACCGTGACGCGTCGGGTCAGCTCGACGTCGCGCGCTACACGGTCACCCAACGAAAGGGCGGCGAGGCGTGGTTGACGTCGCTCGAGGGTTCGCCTTCGTGGCTCGACGTCCTTCGCGCCGAGCCGGCACCCACGCAAGAGACCCAGAGCATCCGATCGTTGACGTACCAGCCCACGCCCGAGGAGTACGCCCACAACGTGGCCCTCGCGGTCGAAATCCTGCGTCGCAAGGAGATCGCCAAGGTCGTGCTCGCGCGCGCGGTGTTGGGCAGTGTGCCCGAACCGTTCGACTGCGCCGCGATAGCGGCCCGATTGCGGTTGCGCGAGCCGATCTGCACGATCTACAGCCTGCCCACGAGCGACGATCGACGATTCGTCGGCGCGAGTCCCGAACTGCTCGCGCGCCGAGAGGGCGCCACCGTCCAGTGCAATCCTCTTGCGGGAACCATCGCGCTGCCTCCGAACGTGGCGCCCGACGATTATGAAACCTGGCTGCTCGGCAGCACGAAGAATCTCTACGAGCACGGCGTGCTCGTCGACGACATCGTCCAACTTCTCGCGAACTACTACGACGAGATCACCGCCGACGCCACGCCGTCGATCGTGACGTTGCGCACCGTCGCGCACCTCGGTTCGTGGGTCAAGGGCGTGCACCACGGTCCCGGCGACGCACCCGACGCGCTGGAGGTGTTGCGCCTGCTGCACCCCACCGCCGCCGTCGGAGGGATTCCCCGCGACCAGGCGTACGAACTCATCGCTCGACTCGAACAGCACGACCGCGGCCACTACGCGGGGCCGCTCGGTTGGATTGACGCGAACGGTGACGGCGAGTGGTGGATCGGACTTCGCGGCGTGCTCGTGAAGGGAACGTCGTTCGAGGCGTGGGCCGGCGCCGGCATCGTCAGCGAGTCCGACCCCATGGCCGAACGAGAAGAGACGCGCGACAAGTTGGCGAGCGTGTTGTCGTCGGTCCTCGTCGACCGGGTCTAGGGACGACGCCCGAAGGGTCGCTCGACGCCCCACTTGGTCACGAGCCACAGCGCTTCGAGGACGATGCCACTCGACATCTTGGATTCACCCATCGTTCGATCGGTAAAGGAGATCGGCACCTCGATGATCGACGCGCCACCGCGTCGGGCCCGGTACGTCATCTCGATCTGAAAGCCGTAGCCGTCGGCCGTCACGCTCTGAAAGTCGATCCGCTCCAGCGCGTCCTTCGAGTAGACCCGATAGCCCGCGGTCGAGTCCGCCACGCCCAGACTGAGCATGAGCGAGGCGTACTGGTTGCCAACGCGCGACAACAACAGGCGCGGGTAGGACCACTTGGGGATCGAACCGCCCTTCACGTAGCGTGAACCGATCACGACGTCGTGGGTGCGAGCAACCTCCAACATTGACGGCAACGCCGCGGGGTCGTGCGAGAAGTCACAGTCGATCTCGACGAAGTGGTCGTACCCATTTTCGAGCCCCCACGCGAAGCCGGCGCGGTACGCCCCGCCGAGCCCACTCTTCTTCGCGCGTCGAAGGATTTCGATCTGTCCGAGCTCGCCACTGAGTTGCTTGGCCTTGTCCGCGGTGCCATCGGGACTCGAGTCGTCCACGACCAACACGTCACACGAAGGCACAATCTCACGCAGCGAACGAAGCATCGGTTCCACATTCAAAATCTCGTTAAACGTCGGAAGTACCACGAGCGTGCGCATCCGCCGATTCTACAGAGCCCCCTAGACTGCGATTGCCAAGTTCCGCTCCTCAACCGTGGGTGAGTGGCACGCTTAAGGAAGTCTTATGCCCGCACCAGCCACGAAGAGGCGATTCGCGATGCCACGCGAGATCCGCATCATCCTGAGTGTGGGCATTCTGGTCTTTGTCTTCGAGCTCCTCGTCCTTCCTCAGTTCGCGTCAGCGCGAAAATCACTTCAACTCCTCTCACATCTCAATCCCCTGCTCGTCACCCTCGCGGTGCTCTTCGAGATCGCCGCGATCTACTCGTACGTGGAGTTGACGCGCACGGTGCTCTACCCGTACTCACCGGGGCGCTTCAACACGTTGCGGGTCAATCTCGCCGGTCTCGCCATCAGCCACGTGGTACCCGGAGGTACCGCGCCCGCCGGCGCCCTGTCGTACCGCATCTTCAATGAACTGGGTGTACCCAAGGAGACCAACGCCTTCGGGCTCGCGACGCAGGGAAGCGGGTCGGCGGTGGTGCTCAACATCATCTTCTGGTTCGCGCTCGTCATCTCGATTCCGCTGCGCGGCTTCAACCCGGCCTACGGATTCGCCGCACTCGCGGGCGTCTTCTTGCTCGCCGCGTTCTTCGGCACGATCCTCCTGATCACGCGGGGTCAACGCCACGCCGACAACTGGCTGCGCGCCGCCGCGCGCCATATCCCGGCCCTCGATCCGGACCAGATCTCGCTGCTCCTACAAAAGGTGGCCGAGCGCATCACCATGTTGATCAAGAACCGACGCACCCTTTGGTGGGCCTTCACCTGGGCGGGACTCAACTGGCTTTTCGACGCGACGTGTCTGTGGGTCTTCATCTGGGCCTTTGGCCACGCGATCTCACCCATTGACCTGCTGGTCGCCTACGGACTCGCGAACGTGCTCGCCGCTATTCCGATCACGCCCGCCGGGCTCGGCGTCGTCGAGGGCGTGCTGATCCCGACGTTGGTTGGATTCGGTGTCCCGCACAGCCAGGCGATCCTCGCCGTCATTGCCTACCGTATGATCAACTTCTGGCTGCCCATCCCTATCGGGGGCGTCGCCTACGCCAGTCTGCAGTGGCGACGGGGTGTCGACCCTACATCGGCGCCAGCGAGCGAGCACGGCTCAGCGCGCGACGCTTGAACTCCTGTTGCGCAGAGAAATCATTCACCGACTGCAGTCGGCGCCAGCGACGATCCGTGCCGAGCACCCAGGTGAAGCGATCATCGCGCCACGTGATCTCGAACGCTTCGATGAGATCACTCTGTAGTCGGGGATCTTCGATCGGCACGGTGACTTCAACGCGCCGATCGAGGTTACGCTCCATGAGGTCCGCGGAGCCCAGAAAGATTGAAAAGTCTGCGTCGCCTTCGCGGCCGAAGATGAAAACACGAGAGTGCTCGAGGAACTCGCCGACGAGGCTATGGACCGTGATGTTCTCCGAGAGGCCCGCCACGCCTGGTCGAAGACAACAGAGTGTTCGCACTTCGAGACGAATCTCCGCGCCCGCGCCGCTCGCTTCATAGAGCGCGTCGATGATCGTCGGATCGGTCAGTCCGTTCACTTTCATCGAGATCTTGCCCTCGCGCCCCAGATCACGTTGGCGATTGATCAGTTCGACGATGCGCCCACGCGTCTCCGTAGGGCTCACGATGATCTTGCGGTAGTCGGCGTGTCGAGCGAAACCGGTGAGAAAATTGAAGAGTTCTCCGATGTCGTGGGTGATATCGGGGTCACAGGTCAGCAAACCAAAGTCCTCATAGTTTCTCGCAGTCTTGGAGTTGTAATTACCGGTCGCCACGTGCACGTAGCGCGCGGTGCTCTCGCCCTCGTTGCGCACGACGAGGGCGGTCTTGGAGTGCGTCTTTAAACCCACGATGCCGTAGACGACGTGCACGCCCGCGTCCTCGAGCGCCTTGGCCCATTCGATGTTGGCCGCTTCGTCAAACCGAGCCTTCAATTCCACGAGAGCGACCACCTGCTTGCCCCGCTCGGCGGCGCGAATGAGTGAACCCACGACCGGAGAGTCACCCGACGTGCGGTACAGCGTTTGCTTGATCCCCACGACCTTCGGGTCATCGGCCGCTTGAGCGATGAACATCTCCACTGAGTCGCTAAAGGACTCGTAGGGGTGGTGCAGCAGGATGTCCTCGACGCGAATGGCCGCGAAGATGTCACCCACGTGATCACCCTCGAGCAAACGTGGCGGGGTGAGTGGCGACCACCCCTCTCCCTTCAAGTCGGGCCGGTCCATTGCGTAAAGACTCCACAGGTCGTGCAGTCCCAGCGGGGCGTCGGTCACGTAGACGTTCGAGCGGTCGAGTTCGAGCTGATCGACGAGGAGTTCGAGGAAATCCTCGGACATGCCGCTTTGTAACTCGACCCGCAGTGCCTCGCCGAAGCGACGTCGGCGCAGTTCGACCTCGAGTGCGACGAGCAGGTCGTCGGCCTCATCCTCTTCCAGCGCAAGGTCCGCGTTGCGCGTCACGCGAAAGAGATCGGCTCGGCCAATCGTCATGCCGGGAAAGAGTTGGCCGAGGTTGGCCATGATCAGGTCTTCGAGCAGACACCAACGGTTTGATCCCGCCGGGAGGAACCGAGGAAGTGAGTTGGGCACCTTGACTCTGGCGCTGCGCTCCTCACCCGTCGTCTCATCGACGACTGACACGGCGATGTTGAGCGACAAGTTCGAGATCATGGGAAAGGGATGGCCCGGGTCGACGGCCAAGGGTGTCAAGACCGGGTACACGTGCTCGTCGAAGTAGGACGTGAGATTCGCACGCTCCACGTCGTCCAACTCGACGTAGCGAACCACCGCGATGCCGCCGTCCGCCAGTTCGGGCAGGAGCGAATCGAGCACGATGCGGTCTTGGCGTTCGACGAGTGACGTGACGCGTTCGCGAATCGCGACGAGTTGCTGGCGAGGACGGATGCCGTCGACCGAAGGCGTCTGCACGCCGGCCGCGACCTTGTCCTCGAGACTGACGACCCGGACCTGGAAGAACTCGTCGACCATGTCGGCAAAGATCGCTACGAACTTGAACCGCTCGAGAATGGGCAATTGCTGGTCCTCGGCCAGATCGAGCAATCGGGCGCCGAATTCGAGTCGAGAGAGTTCTCGACTCGAGAACCGCTCGGGCCCAAAAGAGACAAGATCGACCGCCACGGTGTTACGACCCTTTCTCTCTCAATAGAAGTGTTGCGCACTATCGTACGACTACTCTTGATTCGTGGCGAAGCACGCGAGCACTAAGTTGTCTCCCGCCAAGCAATTCCCCGTCGAGAAGGCGTCCAAGTCGCGCTCTACCGAACTTGGTTTGATGGTTCTCGCTTGGTTGATCGTGACGTCGTTCTACATCCTCGCGTCACTCGGCGCCAAGGGCAAGATTCCCCCCACCCTCTGGTCATTCCTCGGGGTCATCGTGGCGATCTCACTGATGCTGCACGTCGCGATTCGCCACTACGCCCCGCGCTCCTCGCAGATCCTTCTGCCGGTCGCGACCCTCCTGAACGGTATTGGCTACATTGAGATCGCCCGATGGAATCCACCGCTGGCCAAGTACCAAGCGCTGTGGTTCTTCATCAGTGCCCTCGGGGTCATCATCACTTTGAAGCTCGTTCGAAGTGTCCGCGACCTCGACCGCTACCGTTACATGACGTTGGTCGCCGCCATTGCGTTACTGCTGATGCCCCTCATTCCGCACTTCGGCGAGAAGATCAATGGCGCGAGACTCTGGGTCCATCTCGCCTCGATTTCCTTCCAACCGGTCGAGATCGCCAAGATCCTCCTGGCGTTCTTCTTCGCGTCGTATTTCGCCGCGAATCGCCAGCTTCTCTCGACACCGACCCAACGCATCGGACGTTTCCTGATCGTTCCGCCCAAGACCCTGTTGCCGATCCTCTTTGCGTGGGGCTTCGCCATCGCCATCCTCGGTGCGGAGAACGACATCGGTTTCGCCCTGTTGCTCTTCGCCCTTTTCCTCTCGCTCCTGTGGGTCACGACAGGGCTGAAGACCTACGTGGTGTTCGGCATCGGACTCTTCGCCGGTGGCGGGTTCGTGGCGGCGAACTACTTCAGTCAGATCCACCAGCGCATCAGCCTCTGGCTGGATCCGTGGTCCGCGGTGCACTTCGCCTCCTCGCACCAGTTGGCCTACGGATGGTTTTCATTGGCCGCGGGGGGTATGACGGGTACTGGACTGGGCCTCGGCCAATCTGGAACGGTGCCGTTCATTACGACCGACATGATCTTCGCCGCGGTTGGTGAGGAGTTGGGCTTCATCGGCCTCATCCTCGTCATCTGCCTGTTCGTCGTGTTCGTGGCCGAAGGGTTTCGCATCGCCCAGCACGCCCACTCGGACTTCGTGCGCCTCGCCGCGACGGCCCTGTCCGCGATCATGGGGTTCCAGGCCTTCTTCATCATGGCCGGCGTCTTGCGCATCCTGCCCTTCACCGGTATCACGTTGCCCTTCATGGCCTACGGCGGAAGTTCCCTCTTCGCCAACTACATCATCGTGGCGATTCTCTTACGAATATCTGATGAGAACAGCGCCGAACGCAGCGGCGGTGAAGTTCGTCCGCTTTCCTTCGCTCACGAGTAGAGGCTGTCGAGCACTTCCTGGGCACAGAGAATCGGGGCGGGCACGCCTTGACGTAGCGCCAAGATCACCGCGTCACTGGTGCGACAGTCAAAACGCTCTCGTCCACGCGGTGTCATCAGGTCGATCTCAGCGTAGAAGACACCCTGGTCGACGCGCACGATGCGCGCCGCGATGATATCGGCTTGGAGTTGGCGAATAATGGCGCTCGCGAGCTCGTGCGTGCCGGGGCGGCGGCCCTCGACGCCGTTCAAGGCGTTGTGGAGGGCGTGCGCGTCGGCCAGCGCGATAGGGATCGAGATGTTGCGGTACGGCACGTCGGCCTCCATCAGGTGCAGATGCGGTGACGCGTCAGCCAGATCGAACGTGACCGATTCGGCGCTCATCAGCACGAACGTGACGTCGTGCGCGCTCTGATGCCCATCGGTCGCGGACGCCGCGAGATCTACCGGGGGCGCTTCTTCAGCGGCGGATGACGAAGTCTCCTCGTCCACGCGAACGTGGTCGTGGTCCGAGACTGCTTCGTCGTCACTCATGGCACCCTCAGGCTAATTGCTCGTACGCCGCGACACGGAAAGCACCAGTCCTCCGGCGCAGAAGAAGACGAGCGCCGCCGAACCTCCGTAACTGAGGAACGGCAACGGGATGCCGGTGACGGGCATGATGCCCATCGTCATGCCGATGTTCTCGAAGCAACTGAAAGAGAAGAAGATGAACACCCCGAGACAGAGGACCCGACCCATCGTGTCCTTGGCGTTCTTGCCGATCATGAACATCCGAAACGCCACGAAAGCGAGCAGGGTGATGATCAGACTCGAGCCGATGAAGCCGAGTTGCTCGCCGATCGCGGTGAAGATGAAGTCGGTGCGCTGCTCGGGGACGTAGCCGAGCACGGTCTGGAGACCGTGAAAGAGCCCAGCGCCGCGCACCCCGCCCGATCCGATCGCGCTCTTGGCGTTATTGACCTCGTAGATGAGCCGCTGCAGGTTCGGATCGGTGGAGTTCTGGTGGAAGAACGAGATGAACCGGTCGATCTGGTACTTGTGCAACAACTTGAGGTAGACCGCCGCCGCGACCGCCGCAGATCCGGCGACCGCGAGAAAGCTCATGAACCGCGGAGGGACGCCGGCCACGACCATCATCGCCGCCACCGTCAAGATGATGATGATCGAGGTGCCGAGGTCGGGCTGGAGGACGATCATGAGCAGCGGCACGCCACCCATGACGAGTATGCGCACGACGTCGTACATCGCCAGGCCCTCGGGACGGCGCTGACAGTACGTCGCCACCGCCAGGATGAGAATGAGCACCGTGAACTCACTGGGTTGGACCTGCACGAAGCCGAGGTTGTACCAGCGTTGCGCCCCGAGGGCGCTTTGGCCAAGCAAGAAGACTCCAGCGAGCCCGAGCAGTGCACAGACGTAGAGCGGCGTCGCGAGAATCTCGAGGCGACGGTAGTCAATGAGCGAGATGACGTACATCGCCACGACGCCGATCACGACGAACAACCCCTGACGCTCGAGGTAGTAGTGCGGGTTGTAACCCGCGTTGAGGAGTGGTTCGCGCGTTGCGCTGTAGATCATCGCGACGCCGGTCACCCCGAGTGCGATGAGTCCCCACAGCAGCGTGTAGTCAACCGAGTCCTTCGAGCGGAACTTCCCCGTCAGCGCGCTCCACGCGTCGGTCACTCGATCACCTCGAGCAGTTTCGCGCCGTCGACGTCGCGACCCCACCACCAGCGCACCTGCAACGCGGCCTGGTAGGCCAGCATGCCCAGTCCGTTGGCGCTACGACACCCCATATCCTCGTACGACTGGCGCCAGGGTGACATCCGTGGCTCGTAGGTGATATCGACGGCGATGGTGTCCGCGTCGACGCCCTGCACTTCACTGCCGAGCGGCGCGGGCGCGTGCACCGGTTGGGCGTTGACGACCAGGTCAAAGTGCTCGACCTCGTGTTCGACATCAAAGACGTTGTCGTGCGCGTTGATCAGGCGCTCGACGTTTGCGGCGGTCCGGCCGTGGATGACGACTGAGCCCGCGTCAGCGTGCACCAGGGCGTCGACGATCCCGCGTGCCGCTCCCCCGGCGCCGTGCACGAGCACGTTCATCCGGGTCACCGTCGCCTCGAACTGCGCGAACAGTGCGTCGAGGAATCCCGGCCCGTCGGTATTGACGCCGTGCACATGCCCGTCGCGCCAGAGGAGTGAGTTCACTACGCCCGTGCGCACCGACACCTCGTCACGGTCGTCGCAGATCGACGCCGCCGTCTCCTTGAGCGGCATCGTCACCGACAGGGCATCAAAGCGCTCCCCCATCAGCGCGCGCAACTGCTCAGCATCAGCGTCCGGCATCGCAATGCGCTGCGACGAACCCTGCAGTCCGCAGAGCGCCAGGGCTCGGTCGTGCAATTGGGGCGTGAGTGAATGATCGATCGGATAGCCCACCACCCCGAGGCGCCATCTCATCCCACACCGTTTCGGCGCGCCAGAGCCTCGTTCTCCAGCTGCTTCTTGTAGGTCGAGGCGAACGCCATCGTTCCATCGCGTTTGATCAGCACAAAGTAGAGCCACGATCCCGGTGGCGCGTGCAGCATCGTGTTGAGGGCTACGGTCGACACCGAGCAGATCGGCGTGGGTGTCAGTCCGGGAATCTTGTACGTGCTGTAGAGGGAATTGGACTGTTCGAGCGCCACGGTCGCCGGGCAGGGATCGAGATTGAGTGGATAACAGACCGTCGAATCCATCTGCAACATTTGTCCACGTTGGAGACGATTGAAGATGACGCGCGCCACCTGGGGCATGTTGACCGCGTAGTAGCCCTCCTTTTCGACAATGGAGGCCGCGATGATCAGCTGGTACGCGCTGAGGCCGTTGATCGTGGTCGACGGCGTCAAGCCGACCGAGGCCGCTTCCTTGGCGAACGAGGTCATCATTCGTTGAACGAGCGAGCTCGGCGTGTCCGTTGGTCTGATGACGTAGGTGCCGATGCCGAGCAAGCCTTCGAGCGAGTCGTTGGGACGATACGGACTGGTCTTCGCGGCGGCGAGCGCGTCGCCCACGAAGGCGTCGGCGAAACTCGTTCCCTTAGCGGAGAGGATCTGCAGAGCCACCTCGTGCAACGTGAGTCCCGGCGTCACGGCGACGACGCGGACGTTCGGCGGCGCCCCAAAGATCGCCTTCACGTGGGCGAAGGAGGAGTTCTTGGCAATTTGGTACGAACCCGACTGCACCTGGAGCGAGCCGAACAACGTGGTGTCGATACGAAAGGCCAGGGTTGAACCGATGACGCCCTCAGCGTGCATCTCGTTGGCGATCGTCGCGATCGAGTCGCCCTGGTGGACCGTGACGATGACGAGTGCTCCCGAACCGCCGATCGGATAGATCTGCAGGATGAACCAGAGCAGTGCAGCGAGGATGACAACGACCCCGGCCGCGAGAACGCGACCCAGGGGCCTAGTCAGAAGAGTGAGCATCTATATAGTTTTGCAGCATGATGACCGCGGCCGCGCTGTCGACGCGCGTGCGGTGTGCCTTCGCCTTCATTCCTGCGTCAGAAAGGGATTTCTGGGCCTCGTAGGTCGTCAATCGCTCGTCCCATTGGACCATCGGCACCGGACTGATCTTTTCGCCGAGTGCCCGAAAGAAGTTGTCGGCCGCCTCGGTACTCGCGGTTTCGCTCCCCGAAAGTGCAACCGGACGACCGACCACGACGAGGTCGATGGACTCTTCGTCGATAAGCGCCGTCAAGGTGGCGAACAGTCCATCGTCAACCACGATCGCCGGACGGGGAAAGGCCATCGTGCGTTGCGAGTCGGTGACGGCGATGCCGCAACGCCTCGATCCGGGATCGACGCCGAGTACGCGGGCCATTGGATCTAGAGAGCGAGCGCGGTCGCGATGACGTTGTCGATGCCGTCAGGGTCACGCCCTCCCGCGAGTGCCAGACGCGCGGACCCACCGCCGCCGCCGCCTACGAGCGCGGCCAGTTGCTTGACGGCGACCCGGGCGTCGAGCGATTCGTCCGACGCGACGACGATCGCCACCTTGTCGTCGCTCTGACCGGCGAGCACGACGACGCGGCGTCCGCGACGCTGCAGGTCTTGGGCGAGTGTGCGAAGCTGCTCGCCGGAGTAGCCGTCGACACGCGCGACGAGAGTGTCGCCCGTGCTTTGGACGTGCAATTGCTCGGCGAGTGCTGATAGTTGCGACTGGCGAAGTGCGGCGATCTCCTTCTCCACCTCTCGTTGGCGTTCGAAGAGCCTCTCGAGGGCCGGCACCACGTCGTCGAGCGAGGTCTTCAGCAGCGTCGCGATCGAGCCGAG
>Ga0075520_1001698_pt1 | contig 10725 bp, 12 predicted proteins | sample NGEPerB_FD_75100 | JGI IMG/M metagenome (GOLD analysis project Ga0075520, IMG submission 75100) | Arctic peat soil microbial communities from the Barrow Environmental Observatory site, Barrow, Alaska, USA - NGEE PermafrostAB12-B | ecosystem: Environmental > Terrestrial > Soil > Wetlands > Peat ...
CCGAGCAGCGCCGCGCCCTCCACGCCGTCCTCTGCGAGGCGCGCGGCGGCGACGAGGTCCTCGTCCACGGCGTCACGGGCAGCGGCAAGACGGAGGTGTACCTTCAGGCCGCCCAGTCGGCACTGGAGCATGACCGCTCGGTGCTGATCCTCGTGCCCGAGATCGGGCTCACCGGCCAGACGGTGGCGCGCGTCCGCGAGCGCTTCGGCGGCCAGGACGTCGCCGTGCTCCATTCCGGGCTGACGGCGCGCGAGCGGCTCCTCGCCTACCGCGCCGTTGCCAGCGGGCAGACGCGCATCGTCGTGGGCGCGCGCTCGGCGGTGTTCGCCCCGCTGTGCGACATCGGGCTCATCGTGGTGGACGAGGAGCACGACACCTCGTTCAAGCAGGAGAGCGAACCCACGTACGACGCGCGCACCGTGGCGCGGTGGCGCGCCGAGGCGAGCGGCGCGGTCGTCGTGCTCGGCTCGGCGACCCCGAGCGTCGAGAGCTTCGCGCGCGTGCCTCTGCACACCGACCTGCGGCTGCGCGTCGACGGCTCGCAGCCGCCGGCCCTCGAGATCGTGGACATGCGCGACCACCACGGCGTCTTCTCCACGCAGCTCGCCGAGGCGCTGGTCGCCACGGTGGACGCCGGCGACAAGGCGATCCTCTTCCTCAACCGGCGCGGGTTCGCTTCGTTCCTCGTCTGCGACCACTGCGGCTTCACCTGGATGTGCCCGCACTGCGACGTCACGCTCACGCTGTTCGGCGGCCGGGGCCTGCGCTGCCGCACCTGCGGGCACGCGGAGGCTGCGCCCGGCGCGTGCCCTTCCTGCGGCAGCGCCGACCTCGTGCGCCACGGCTTCGGCACCGAGCGCGTGGAGCGCGAGGTGCGCGGCCTTCTGCCGGGCGTCGACCTCCTGCGCCTCGACTCGGATGTGGCCTCATCCTACGGACGCCTGCGTGCCGTCCTCGACCGCTTCGCCGCGCCCGGCGCGCGCGTGCTCGTCGGCACGCAGATGATCGCCAAGGGCCACCACTTCCCCGACGTCACGCTCGTGGGCGTGGTGAACGCCGACCTGACGCTCCACTTCCCCGACTTCCGCGCCGAGGAGCGCACCTTCGCCATGCTGCTCCAGGTCGGCGGGCGCAGCGGCCGCGGCGAGCGGCCGGGCCGTGTGATCGTGCAGACGCTCAGCCCGGAGGCCCGGCCCATCGCCTACGCGGCGAACGCGGAAGAGGAGCGCTTCTACGCGGAGGAGGTCGAGCGTCGCAGGGAGCTGGGGTACCCGCCTTCCAGTACGCTCATCGGTCTCGAGCTCTCCGGGTCCTCGGAGGAGAAGGTGCTGGTCGCCGGACGGTTCACCGCCGAACGGCTCGTCGCACACCTGCACGACGGCGAGCAGGTTCTCGGCCCGGGACCGCTGTGGCGCGAACGCGGGCGGTCCGCCTGCCGGGTGGTGGTCAAGACCACGGAGACAGGGAAGACTCTCGATACGCTGAGGCGCTGGCTCGGCGTCAACCGCGACCGGTTCGCCGAACGCGGCGTGCGGCTGGTGCCGGACGTCGACCCTCAGTGGCTCTGAGGTTCTGCGGTACCATAGGGACATGACTCAGACTCAACAGACCGAGAGAGAACGCGAAGAGGCCGGCCGCAGGGAGCGGGAGGCGCGCAGGGAGATCCGCGTGATCGGCGATCCCGTTCTGCGCGAGCATGCTCAGGAGGTCACGACCTTCGATCGCAGCCTGCGCAAGCTCGCCAAGCGGATGATCCGTATCATGCACGACGCCCCCGGCGTCGGTCTGGCGGCGCCGCAAATCGGAGTGCTCCAGCGGTTGCTGGTGTACGACGTCGACGACGATCCCCAGGCCCTCGTGAACCCGGTGCTGGATGAGTTCTCGGACGAGATCGAGGAGTCCGATGAGGGCTGCCTCAGTGTCCCCGGCGTCACCATGCCGGTGGAGCGGCCGGTGAGCCTGCGGGTGCGCGGCTTCAACGCCTCCGGCGAGCCGGTGGACTTCCGCGCCGAAGGCCTCAAGGCGCGCGTGATCCAGCACGAGTACGACCACCTCGAAGGCGTGCTCATCGTCGACCGCACCACGCGCAGCGCTCGCGCGGCCGCCCTGCGCGAGCTGCGCGACCGCGAGGACGCGGGCTACCGCGGCGCGGTCGGCGGAGGCCTCTGACCGCATGCGGTTCGCCTTCGCGGGGACCGCGCCGTTCGCCGGACTCGTCTTTACCGGACTCGTCGAGGCGGGCGAGCTTCCGTGCGCGCTGGTCACCAATCCCGACCGCCCCAAAGGGCGGCACGGCACGCCGGCCCCGCCGGCGATCAAGGAGATGGCTCTGGCGCGCGGCGTCCCGGTGTTTCAGCCGCCGCGCGTGCTCGACCCTTCGGACGTCGCGGGCCTGCTCGACCTCGCGCCGGACGTCCTCGTGGCCTGCGCCTACGGGCGCATAGTCGGGCCGGCCTTCATCGAGGCGCTCCCGGCGATCGTCGTGCACCCTTCGCTAGTGCCGCGCTGGCGCGGCGCCGCGCCGGTCGAGCGTGCCCTGATGGCCGGCGAGACCGAGCTGGGCGTCGCCATCCTGCGGATGACGGCCGGGGTAGACGAGGGGCCGGTCGGCTTCGAAGAATCGCTCTATGTGCCGCGCAACTTCGACGCCGGCGCGGCGTACCAGGCGCTGGCGCCGGTCGCGGTGGACGGTGTGCGACAGGTCCTGGCGGGTATCGCTGACGGCACCGTGGAGTGGCGCCCGCAGACCGGCCCCCCTTCGTGCGCCGCCAAGATCGGCGCGGACGACAAGGTGATCGACTGGTCGCGGGCGGCGCAGGAGATCGCGGACCAGGTGCGCGCCCTCTCGCCGCACATCGGCGCGCAAACGGAGTTGCTCGGCAAGCTCACGCGCATCTGGCGCGCGGCTGCCGAAGCGGGGCCGCTTCCGGCGCCGGCAGCAGGGCGCCTCGCTCTTCCGGCCGGTGCCGGCTGGGTGGACGTCCTCGAGCTCCAGCAGGAAGGCCGCAACCGAATGAGCGCGGCCGAGTTCCTGCGCGGCGCCGGCCGCGCGCTGGCGGGATCGTGAGCGCTCCGGGCGCCGGTGCCGTCAGCCCGGCGCGCCTGGCGGCGTGGCGGGCGCTGGTGCGCCTGCGCGGCGCCGGCGGCCACTTCGACGACTCGCTCGAGGCTCTGCCCGAGCTGCAGTCGCTCGACCCGCGCGACCGCGGCCTTGCCAACGAGCTCATCGTCGGGACCATCAAGCGCCGCTGGTCGGTCGACGCCGTGCTGGGGGCCTTCACCAAGGCTCCGCTCTCGGAGACCCGCGGACCCATCCTCGAGGCGCTGCGCATCGCGACGTTCCAGCTCCTGTTCCTCGACCGCGTGCCGGAATACGCCGTCGTGAACGACGCCGTGCGCCTCGTGAGCGCCAAGGACGGGCACGCCAAAGGTTTCGTGAACGCCGTGCTGCGCAAGGTCGCAGCTGATGGGACGGACGTGTTCGGCACGCTCTCCGAAGGTGACGGCATGCGCGCGTGGGCGGTGCGCCATTCGTGCCCCGTGTGGATGGTACGGCTGGTGCGACGCGACCTCGGCGACGAGGCGGCGGAGCGCTTCCTCGTGGCCGCCAACGCGCCACCGGAGCGCTGCCTGCGCGTGAACACGCTCAAAGGATCGTTGCCGACGGCGCGGACCGCGCTTGCCGCCGCCGGCGCCGAGACGCGCGGCGTCCCCGGTCTGCCGCAGGCACTGTTGTACGACGGGCCGTCGCTGCAGCGCTCCGCGCCGTTCCGCGACGGCCTGGTCACGCCGCAGTCGCGCGGCTCCCAGATCGCCGGGATGGTCGCCGCCACCGGCGCTCGCGGAGGCACGGCCGTGCTCGATCTCTGCGCCGCGCCCGGCACCAAGACCGCTCAGCTCGCCGCTCTGCTCGGCGGTGGGTCCGGCATCACCGCCGTCGACGTGGACGAGAGTCGGCTCGACGCGCTCCGCGCCAACCTCGCGCGGCTCGGCGTGGAGGGCGTCGAGACTCTCGCCGCCGACGCCCTGGCCCTGCCGTCGTCGAGCACAGGTGCCTACGATGCCGTGCTCCTCGACGCGCCCTGCAGCGGCCTCGGCACGCTGGGCAGTCGCGCCGACCTGCGCTGGCGGCGGCGCGCCTCGGACATCCCCCGCCTTGCCGACTTGCAGCGCCGGCTCCTGCTCGGCGCGGCGCGCTGCGTGCGTCCCGGCGGGGCGCTCACGTACGCGGTGTGCACCGTGACCCAGGCCGAGACGCTGGGCGCGCTCGAGCCGCTGCTGGCGACGGGGGAGTGGGCCTCGGACGATCTCGGCGCCGAGTGGCCCGGCATGGCGCACCCGGACGCCGGCGGCTGCCTATTGATCCTGCCGCCGGACGGCGGCGCCAGCGGCTTCTTCGTGGCGCGCTTTCGCCGCATCTCCGGCTCCTGAGGGTAGAATGACGCCGCGGCCTCGCAGCCGCGCCGCCGGCCGCCGTTCGGGCGGGGGCCGGCGGTCACTCGACCGGAGGTGTCCGTGGAGGACCTGCTGCACCATATTCACATCGCCCCGTCGATCCTCTCCGCCGACTTCGCGCACCTCGGCGACGACGTGGCCGAGGTCCTGGACGCCGGCGCCACGGTCGTGCACCTCGACGTGATGGACGGGCACTTCGTGCCCAACATCACCATCGGCCCTCTGGTCATCGCCGCCCTCAAGCCGCTCATCCACGGCGCAGGAGCGCTGCTCGACGTCCACCTCATGATCGAGCACCCGGAACGCTACGTGGACGCGTTCGCGGCTGCGGGCGCCGACGTCATCGCCGTCCATCAGGAGACGTGCCCACATCTCCACCGCGTGCTCTCGCAGATCCGGGAGGCGGGCGCGGCGGCGGGCGTCGCCCTCAACCCCGCGACGCCGGTGGAGACGCTCGAAGAAGCGCGACGGCACTGCGACATGGTGCTGATCATGTCGGTCGACCCAGGCTTCGGCGGGCAGGGCTTCATCGGGACGTCGGGCGCCAAGATCGCAAAGGCGCGTGCGTACCTGCCCGAGTCCGTGGCCATCGAGGTAGACGGGGGCGTCACCGCGCTGAATGCAGCCGGTCTCGTGGCCGCGGGCGCCAACCTGCTGGTAGCGGGCTCGAGCGTCTTCGGCGGGCACGACATCGGCGAGCGCTTCGCGGAACTGGCGCAGGCGGCCGGCGAGGCCGTATAATCAGCGCGCACCATCAAGCTGCTTCAGGGCGGGGTGAAAGTCCCCACCGGCGGTCATAGCCCGCGAACCTCCTCGGAGGCCGACCAGGTGGAACTCCTGGGCCGACGGTCACAGTCCGGATGAGAGAAGCACGCTGCGACGCCTCGGCGTCGTCCGCCCTGGGGCACGGCTCCGGGGCGTTTTTGTTGGACGACGAGCGATACATGAACGAGGCCTTCGAACTAGCGGAACGCGGCCGCGGCCGCACGCATCCCAACCCGCTCGTCGGCGCCGTCCTGGTCAGGGACGGGCGCGTCGTCGGCCGCGGCTTCCATCTGGGCCCGGGCGAGCCTCACGCCGAGGCCATGGCTCTCGCCGAGGCGGGCCCGCTGGCGGCCGGCACCACGCTCTACTGCACGCTGGAGCCCTGCAGTCACCAAGGGCAGACGCCGCCGTGCGCCGACGCCCTGGTGGCGGCGGGTGTCTCTCGGGCCGTCATCGCCATCGAGGACCCAAATCCGCTGGTGCTCGGGCGCGGCCTCCAGCGGTTGCTCGCCGGCGGCGTGGACGCGCGACTTGCCGGCGGGGAGTGGAAGCGGCGTGCCCGGCGGCAGAACGCACCCTTCCTGAAGTTCCACGCGGCCGGCCTTCCGCACGTGACCTACAAGGCCGCCGTGACCCTCGACGGCAAGGTCGCCGCCGCCGGCGGCGACGCGCGCTGGATCTCGTGCCTGGACAGCCGGCGCGCCGTGCACCAGCTGCGATCCGAGGTGGATGCGGTGATGGTCGGCGCGGGCACCGTCCGGCGCGACGATCCGGAGCTCACGGTGCGGCTCAGCGAGGGCCGCGACCCCGTGCGCGTGATCGTCACGCGGGGAGGCGTCCTGCCGTCGCAGTCCAAGGTGCTGGCGACGGCGCGCGACGTGCGCACCATCGTCGTCGCTGAGGAGGCCGACTCAGCCGCGCGGAGTCTCCTGGACGCGCGCGGCGCGGAGCTCCTGGAGATCGGTGACGCCGGTCTCGAGGGCATGCTTCGCGAGCTCGCCTCGCAGGGACTGCTCGACATCCTCTGCGAGGGCGGCCCTACGCTCGCCGGCGAGCTGCTCGCCGCGGGGCTTATCGACCGGATGCTCCTCTTCGTGGCGCCGCTCGTCGTCGGGCGCGGTGCGCCCGATCTGTTCGCGGCACCCGCGGTGAGCGCCGTCGCCGATGCCTGGCGCCTGCACGATGTGGAGTGGCGGCCGATCTGCGACGACCTGCTCGTCAGCGGCCGCCTGGTCAAGGACGGAGACTAGATGTTCACGGGCATCGTGGAAGAGGTCGGAGCCCTGCGCAATCTGCGCGTGGGCGAGAACACGGCCACACTCGACGTCGTCGCACGGGGTGTGCTGGACGGCACCGCCGTCGGCGACAGCATCCTCACCGACGGCGTCTGCCTGACCGTCGTCTCACTGCGGCCGGACGGCTTCAGCGCCGACGTGATGCCGGAGACGGTGCGGCGCAGCACCCTGGGCGAGCGACGTCCGGGCGACAAGCTGAACCTCGAGCGCGCGCTGACCATGCAGTCGCGCCTCGGCGGCCACCTGGTCGCCGGACACGTCGACGGGGTCGGCGCGGTCACCTCCGTGACGCCGGAGGGGAACGCGCTCGTCGTCGAGCTCGAGGCGCCGCCGGAAGTCACGGGCGTCAGCGTCCCGCAGGGGTCGCTGGCCGTCGACGGCGTCAGCCTCACGATCGTCACCGTCGACGGAAGTCGCCTGCGGGTCTCGCTGATCCCGCACACCGCGGCCGTGACGACCCTGTCGCGGCTGGCGCCCGGCGTGCGCGTCAATCTCGAGGCCGACCTGATCGCGAAATACGTTCACGCGTTCGTCGCCGGGCGCAAGCCCGCCGCCGGACTCACCTGGGAGAAGCTGGCGGAAGCGGGGTTCTGATGGCAGTGCAAGAAGGAACGGTCGACGGTCACCTGCGCGAGCAGTTCGCGACCATCGAGGAGGCGATCGCCGACCTGCGTGAAGGCAAGATGGTCATCGTCTGCGACGACGAGGACCGCGAGAACGAGGGAGACCTCACGCTCGCGGCCCAGTTCGCGACGGCGGAGCGGATCAACTTCATGGCCAAGGAGGGTCGCGGCCTGATCTGCCTCACACTCACGCCACAGCGTTGCTCGGAGCTCAACCTGCCGCCGATGACGAGCAACAACCAGGCGCGCCTGCAGACCGCGTTCACCGTGTCCGTGGAGGCGCGTCACGGCGTGACCACCGGTATCTCCGCCGCGGACAGGGCGCACACCATCCAGGTGGCCATCGACCCGGAGTCGCGCCCCGACGAGCTGGTGCAGCCGGGCCACGTGTTCCCGCTCACGGCCCGGCCCGGCGGGGTGCTCGAGCGGGCGGGGCAGACCGAGGCCGGCGTCGACCTCGCCCGTCTCGCCGGCCTCAACCCGTCGTCGGTGATCTGCGAGATCATGAACGACGACGGCACGATGGCGCGCGTCCCGGACCTGGTGCCCTACGCGCGCAAGCACGGCCTCAAGATCGTCACCGTTGCGGAGCTGATCAAGTACCGGCACCGCAACGAGAAGCTCATCCGCCGCGCCGCCACGGTGAGCATGCCCACCAAGTACGGCGACTTCAAGGCGGTCGGCTACGAGTCGACTCTCGACGGCGGGCATCACGTGGCGCTCGTCAAAGGCGACGTCGCCGGGCGCAAGGACGTCCTCGTGCGCGTGCACTCGGAGTGCCTCACCGGCGACACCTTCGGCTCGCTGCGCTGCGACTGCGGAGAGCAGCTGGCGGAGGCACTGCGGCGCATCGAGGCGGAGGGCGCCGGCGTCGTCCTGTACATGCGCCAGGAGGGTCGCGGCATCGGCCTCATCAACAAACTCAAGGCCTACGCGTTGCAGGAGCAGGGCCTGGACACCGTCGAGGCCAACGTGGAGCTCGGGTTCGCGCCGGACCTGCGTGACTACGGCACCGGCGCCCAGATCCTCGCCGATCTGGGCCTGACGACCATCCGCATCATGACCAACAACCCCAAGAAGATCGTCGCGCTGGAGGGCTACGGCCTGTGCGTCACCGGGCGCGAGTCCATCGAGGTCGCGCCGCAGGACGACAACGTGTGCTACCTGCGCACCAAGAAGGACAAGATGGGTCACCTGCTCGTGCACGAGGACCTGTTCGGGGAAGACGGAGAGGGCCTGGAGGGCTGAGGCCCGCCGGGCGCCGCTCAGCCCAACTACGACGGCGAAGGAGCCGAACGATGACGACCTACGAAGGCAAGCTCACCGGCAAGGGCATGAAGTTCGCCCGCGTCGTGGGGCGGTTCAACGAACTGATCTCGACGAGGCTGTACGAAGGCGCCCTGGACTGCCTGCGGCGGCACGACGTCGCCGACGGCGACGTCGACTCCGCCTGGGTGCCGGGCGCCTTCGAGATGCCGCTCGTCGCCAAGCGGCTCGCCGCGACCGGCAAGTACGACGCCGTGATCTGCCTCGGCGCGGTGATCCGCGGCGGCACGCCGCACTTCGACTACGTCGCCGCCGAGGCGGCCAAGGGCATCGCCAAAGTGAGTCTGGACAGCGGCGTGCCGGTCGTCTTCGGCGTCCTCACGACGGACACGATCGAGCAGGCCGTGGAGCGCGCCGGCACCAAGGGCGGCAACAAGGGATGGTCGGCCGCCTCGACCGCACTCGAGATGGCGAACCTGGGCCGCGCCCTGCCCTGATCGTCAGGGGCGCCCGCGGCCTCCGGCGAACCGGCGCTCGTCGCCGGGGGCGTCGCCCCACATGCGCGGCGCCTGCGGCTCGTCGGCGGCGTCGTCCGCAGGGGCCGGCGTGAGCCGGGACTCGGGCGCCCGCGGCTCCGCCGGCGGAGCGCCGTCCGGCGCGGCCGAAACCGCGCCGCGTGCCTGCGCACGTGCCTGCGCACACATCGCGGCTGCTCTGCGGACGCGTCGAACGACGCGACGCACAAGCCACACGACGAATATGATCAGGAAGGCTGCGGCGATGATGATCATCGCTGCGGCTCGCCAAGGTCCCTGCAGTACTGCGATCCCGACGGCTCGAGCACTTCGCCCCACCTCCGCCGGTCTGGCCGGCGCCCGGCGTACGGTCACTGCGACTGAAGATACCCCACGGAGTATGTCTCGGCGTCAGCGCCTTGGCAATGGTCCGGGCCCGGGCCGTGACGCGGCCAGCGAAGGCCGGGAAAGCAAAAGCCCCGCCGATGGCGGGGCCTGGATGCGACGCGAGCGGCGCGGCGAGACGCCGCGCCGGAGCTAGATCGCCTTGGTGACGCGGCCGGACTTGAGGCAGCGCGTACAGACGTAGGCGTTCTGCGGGTGGCCCTCGACGAGGATGCGGACGCGCTGCAGGTTGGGATCGAAGCGCCGCTTGGTGTGGCGGTGCGAGTGGCTCACATTGTTACCCATAGCGGGGGCTTTCCCGCAGGTGACGCAGACCTTGGACATGATGGTTCCTCAGCTTGATTGGCGACTGGTCGCGCTAGTATGCTGCAGGAGGCTGGGCAAACGCAAACGCGTGGGGGCCCGCCAGCCCTGTCCTGTCCACACACCAGCCGAGGCGTGATGGTCCGTTACTCCAAAGAGATGTCGATCTTCGAAGCTCTCGAGGCCGACGCCGCAGCACGCGCGGTCTTCGAGAGTCACGGCATGTCGTGCTGCCTCTGCATCGGCGCCCAGTCGGAGACCATCGAGGCCGGCGCCATCCTCCACCAGGTCGACCCCGACCTCGTCGTCGGCGAGCTCAACCGCCTCGCCGGCGAGGATGCCTGAGGGGCGGGCAATGCCCTCCTCGGACCTGAGGATCCCCTTCAAGGCGCCGGACCTCGCGGGTGGCGTGACGGTCGCTCATCAGGTGATCGCCAAACTCGCCGGCAAGGCCGCGCGCGCCACCTACGGCGTGGTCGCCATGCAGGAACGCCCCATTCGCAAGCTCGCGCGCTTCTTCCGCGGCTCGCTCACCGAGGGCGTCGAGGTCGAAGTCGACGGCGACGTCGCGAGCATCGGCCTGCACGTCGTTATGGAGCGCGGCGTCAACCTGTCTCAAGTGACGGCCAACCTCGTCGAGCAGGTGCGCTACCAGGTCGGCCAGGTCGGGGGCGTGCCTCTCGGTGAGGTCAGCGTGCGCGTCGAGGATCTCCAGGATTGAGCGTACGGCTCGCCGCCATTGCTGTCATCGATGCCGCGCTCGCAGCCGTCGAGGCTGAGCGCGGCGTCATCAACGACCTCAACGTGTACCCCGTCCCGGACGGGGACACGGGCACCAACCTCGCGCTCACCGTCCGCGCCGTCCTCGAGGAACTCCAGCAGAGCGACGCCGAGGGCATCCCGGCGGTCGCCGCCGCAGTCACCAAGGGCTCGCTCATGGGCGCGCGCGGCAACTCCGGCGTGATCCTCTCGCAGATCGTGCGCGGCCTCTGCGACGTGTGGGGCCGCTCCGAGGACCTCACTACCGCGGACTTCAAGGAGGCGCTCTCCGAGGGCGCCAACAGCGCCTACCGTGCCGTCAAGGAGCCCGTCGAGGGC
>Ga0075520_1001699_pt1 | contig 10724 bp, 5 predicted proteins | sample NGEPerB_FD_75100 | JGI IMG/M metagenome (GOLD analysis project Ga0075520, IMG submission 75100) | Arctic peat soil microbial communities from the Barrow Environmental Observatory site, Barrow, Alaska, USA - NGEE PermafrostAB12-B | ecosystem: Environmental > Terrestrial > Soil > Wetlands > Peat ...
CACTGAAAGTACCCGCCGTGACGACGCGGATCGTATAGGCGTAAAAATATCCTTTTCCGAAAACGACGCCGCTGTTCCAAGCGTTATCTTTGACCGAAGGGGAGCTGACGCTAATCGTCGCAGGCACCTGAGTGCCGTAGGTCAATGGGAACGGGGTGCTTTGCCCCTTCAACTGCGCGATCCCGAGCAATTTCGGCGTCGATAGATTAGTCACGTTGTCGGTGAACGACCACTGATAGTAGCCATCGGCGTGCGTCCAAGTCGACTGAAAATAGACGAGCAAGTCGCCGCCGTTTTGCGAATACGTTTGCTGGTGCGCGACGATCGATGCCGTCATCCTCGGATCAGCCCACGCACTCGCTTTTACTGCGTCGAGGGCATCACCTTGTTTGCCATCGTCGCTATCCATACCGGGCCCCCCCTCGTAGGCGAGTCGTTTGAGTCCATAGGCGGCCGTCCAATCGTTTTCCTTTTGACAAGTGGGGGCCCAATTCGAAGCGCTCATGGTCTCGCTCGTCCAAATGGAGCTGAGCGTCAGACTCTGATCACTGTTGGAGGGCGAGCTATACGCCGAACCACCGCCACCATAGAAAAAGTAGCTCGGGGGATGCGGATTCGCCACGTGATTGCCGTCGCCATTATTGTAGAAATTATCGAGGAAGCTCAGCATGGGGGCCAACGTACCGTCAGGATACCCCTGCTGGGATTCGAGCACCGGACGAACGCGGGTCATCATCTGAGCATCCCCGAATACGCTGCGGAATATATTGCTGATCTCCATTGAACGTCTGGCCACACGTCGAGTGTGGGCGGCGTAGCAAATGGTGGGGTTGCTGCTTTGGCAGCTCGACGTCCAGGCATACGCGTAGCAGCAGGTGCCATTGTAGCCGGTACCGCTGCAGATGTTGTCGTAGTTGAGAGGCGACGTCGTCCCTGGCGTAGTCCCGCCGCCGAATACCTCCTGATTGGCGGCCTCGCAGCTATCTTCTGCTTGGCCGAAGCTGGAGTTCCACATCTCGTTTCCATATTCGACGTAAACTGCGAGGTCGGAACGGAGCGGATTGAAGCCTAGCGCCGGATTACCGTCGCGAATGAGCGTCGCAAGCTTGGTCACATAGTCGTCCGAGGCTGCGTGAGGAACCGTGATCCACATATCTTTGCCCGTCTCGTTGGCGAGCTGAATCGCGTATTCCCAAGCCGCGCCCTTGCCTTCCCAGCCATAGTGGCCCTTACCCCCGTCATTCGTGCCCGAGGGCGGGACCTGCGTATAGTAATTGGGCAACGTGCGATCCGACCAATTCGCTTGTTGATTCCAATTGATTGCCGAATAATCCATGAAGCGAATGACTCCAAACATGGCAATCAAGTTCTTGATGGGCGTCTGGAAAGTATCCGCAGTAGTGTACCCGGGCTTGATCAGCTTGATGTTGCTGATCCCGGTATTCTTCGCGCTACTTGCAGTCAGTTTGGTGCCAGAAAAAGTAAGCGTAGCGGAGTTGCCGCTTGTAGGGCTAAGATCGGCGGTGGTCGTGTTGGTCGTGGCGTCGTATTTTTGATTCGAAACGGAAAAGGAACTTGCATCGACGGTAGCCTGGCCCTGAAAGGAGAGCTTGTAGACGCCGGTCTCCCAAGCGCTCAAGGCAATTTCGGCAACGAAGAAAGAGCTGTCTTCGAGCGGCCAGCCCGTCGTCGAATCTTGCGTGGGGCTGCCGTTGAGTCCGCTGGTCTTCATTAGATCCGCGAAGAGCAGATCAGATGTCCAGTTGGCGACATTGTCAATATTGATGCCCGTGTAGACCGGCGAGGACGAAATCGAGCTACCGGTCGAACCGCTGCCGATCGAACCGCTACTCGCCGAAGTGCAGCCGGTCGAACCGCTGCTCGCCGACGCGCCGCCAGTTGAACCGGCTGCTTGCGACGTTGGTCCGATGGGTTGAGCGACCTGCGCTGAGACCGCCGGCGAAGATGTGGATGTCGCGATGACCACGACCGTATTCCAGCCGCTTTGGTCTGCTGGAGCAGTATATAACCCCGTCGACGAGATCGTACCCATGCCATAGCTCAAAGTCCAAGAAACCGCGCTGTTGCTCAAACCGTTGGCGCTGGTCGAAAATTGTTGTGATTGGCCACCATAAATCAGTGGCGCCGGATTGGGCGCGATTGTAATGGCTGCGGTAGCCTTTCTCAATCCCGAAGCGTTGTCTTCAACCTCGTTCGTCGCAGGCTGACCGGAGCCCGAACTACAGCCAGACAGGACGAGTGCTAAACCAAAGGCAATTCGTTCAGTCATCGAACCATGCCTCATGTCCAAACCGATCGACTTCACGGAATTCGTCATGCCCCTGTGATTCCCGGCCGAAGCAATCGGGCTCACCAAAGGCGACCGAGGCGGTCAGGTCAGCAATAACACAATGTATTTTTGGCCAATTCGGCCACAGCTCACATGAACTGTCCGACAAATACCTACGTGGAGCCAAGATTCAAACCGACACACATTACTACTCAAAGCACGCACCCAACCTGGCTCGGATCCGTGGCATCGACGCTGTGCGCGCTTCCGTGCCGCGCAAGACCAAAAAACAATCCAGGTGTCAGCAGATGATGGCGCAGGTCTGGACGGCGCCCGCTGCAATGGCGGTCGCGCTCTGTTACCGAAACACAACCTCGTAATACATTGCATGATCACGGGTGCCATCGATAGCAATGCGGCCCATGGTGACACGCAGTGTTTTGCCAGTGCGACGACCGGAATGGTCGAGGACGTTCACAGCGGCTAGCGGTCGGCCGGCAACGATCACAGTCGCTTTGATGGGTTCAAGGAGAATCGGCGCCGTGCCGTTGTCCAATGTCTTGCCGTCCAGGGCAAAGTATTTAAAGCCGCTGTTGCTGTTGCGGGCTACGGCGCAAAGCAGAGCGCTCTTCGTGTTCGCGAGCGTGGCATTGCGGTCGAGCGCGGTCAAAATGACGCTAGCGAAGGGGCACTGAAGTTCGATCGACACGTCACCAAGTCTCTGTGGTTTGCCTATAGCGAAACCTACGACAGCTTTGGTGCCGGGCGTGTTTATGGTGAAGAAGCCTTTGTCGCCGGTGTTCCACGCGAGTTGCTTGGTGGAGCTGACAATGACGCTGTCTTGACGGTACTTCGTCATGTCGGGCAAAGTGCTAGACTGCGAGGTGTCTGTGAACTCGATGACGACGCGACCGGCGGCCAGCGCCTCAGCGGGCACACTGCCGCCGAAGCTTTTGATGTCGCCTTGTTGCTGCATCTTGTCAGAGAAATTGAACTTACCGGTGGCGAGATCCTCGCGGCTCACGCGGCGAATGGAAATGACTTCGCCTTCCTTCACGTCGCCGCGGTAGATCATTCGAGCCAATGCCGGGTACTGGCCGAGCTGTGTGGGTACGTCGCCTTCCCAAACGCCCCAAGGCGGCCAGCCTACGCGGTCGTTAAAGGTGTGGTGATGGACTTGCGATTGGAACTCAAAGCTCGCGTCCCAGCCCTGCAAGCCCAACCCGTAGGCTGCAATGATGGCAGGCCCCTCCGCGCTATAGAGCGAGGGATAGACGTGAATCCACTCACTTAGCCCGAACGGGCGGTCAGTGACCTGTTGCAGCCCGCTGCTGAAGTAGCCGCTGCCGGGCTTGCTGAGCATCGTGTCGAAGAGGCCGCCGCCGAAATAATTGTGGCGGTCAATAAAGCCGACGAGCGCGTCGGAACGGAGGTTGAGGTAATGCGGCAACTGCGCGGGAGCCTGCCAAGGCGAACCACACAACGCGCCCTTGTACCCGGCGTCGCGAATCGCCTTCGCGAAGCGACTGTAGAACTTGTTCTGCAATTCGTGGAAGTGCTGCGCGGTGTCAAGCAGGCGTTTTCGTGCACCGACGGTTTGTTTGGGCAGGTTGTCTTCGCCGAAGAACCACGGGTTCGTCTGCGGCACGAGGTTTTTCGCGGCAAGCGATTCGCCGGGCCTGAGCGCGTCACCCCAGGCCTTCCGGAGATTTTCCTCGGAGCCGTACTTGGCTCTAAGCCAGTCGCCAAAGCGCGCAACGAAATGCTTGGTGTAGGTGGGGCAGGCTTTGAAGGCGTTTTCGTTCGTGAAGAAGAAGATGTCGTCTTCATTCTGCAATTCGATGTAAGCGAGCGCGGGATCGTTGGCGTAGTTGAGGCCAGTGTGCGGGTTCAGGTGCCGGAGAAGCCCGACGACCATTTCGATCATCAAGTCCTGCACGTCCTCGGCAAGGTTGATAAGGCCGTAGGTGTTACCCTTCAGGTTTTTCTCGATTTCGTCGTAGGCGAGCAGGCGGGCACGCTGACCTGGCGTCACCTGGAAGCCAAAGGTGTGCGACCAGGCGTAGTAGATGCCGCGCTGTCGGAGCTTGGCGCTGAAGTAGTCGAGGCGCTCTAGGCCGTCGGGCGTCATGTGCGTCGAGTCGTTCCGATCGGCGATGCCCATCTGATCGGTGGGGTAGGAGAACTTGTGGAGGCGCACAGCGTTGATTCCATATTTGGCGTAGCGGGCCGCAGTGAACTCCGCATCCTTTTTGTCCGGGGCGCAGCCGGCACTGTATGAGAGGTTCACGCCCCAGAACTTTACTGGCGTGCCATCAGCGAACTGGAAGCGGTCCCCCTCGCCGCGCACGAAGCCGCGTTTGCCGGCGGGTTTCTCCAGCCAATCCTCCATGCCGATGACGCTGGGGCCGAGGTCATCGGACGGCGTGAAACTGAACCAGTCCGGGCGTGCCACATTCCTTGTAAGGCGGTCGAGATCCGCCTGTTTTGCGAGGAAAGCAACTTGGTCCGGGAACGTGATGGTCAGCGTGGTCGCGCGCGAGCCCGCTTTAAAGGTATTCTGCGCTAGCAACACTCGCAGCTCTTTGTCGAAGTCGATGCCGCACGGCGGATCAAGGGTGATACTAACGTCGCCGACGTTGCTGAGGCTTAGCACCACTTTCGATGTGGCGGGCTGGGAGGTGATACCGACTGGGAGCTTCAGCGTGCTCTTCTTGCCGTCGGGATGCGTGAGAGTCCACTGGCCTTTCGCGAAACCATCCTCCACGGCAAGACCCACGATGACCGCGGTCACTGGCACGTCCTTGACTGCGGTGAGCTCGTAACGGAGCTTCATCTCGCGCTTCCCACTTTTCCAGGCCTGGAATTTAATGTCGATAACCTCACCGTTCGCCCTATTGACGACGAAAGGAGTGGTGATGGCCAGCTTGTCGCCGGCCGCCGTTCCCTTGGAGCTGACGTCAACCCATTGCCAGTTGGGTCCCCAGCCCGCGAGGCCAAGCCGAAAGACCGCCGCGTCGTCGTTGAGAAATCTGAACTCCAGCGAGTTGTCCGGTGAGATGAGCGAGCTCCAGGGTTTGGCGGTGGACTTCACAGCAACAAGAACCAAAGCCAGGGCAATGAACGTCACCAGGACTGGGTGTGTGGTTCGCCGCGATGCCTGAGATTGGCGGGCGACATTGACGGTCTCGCTCGAATCGCTAGTTATGGGCGTGTTCATGGCATGAGAGAGAGTTCGAAGTAAATTGCTCAGCTCTTTAGGCACGCGCAATCCGATGACGCAATACGGCTCGAAGTCTCGAACGGAGATCAGTAGCTAGCGGGCGTTCATTTCGATTCATACCTCGAGAAAGGCCCACGAGTGTTCCACAATAGAATACCGTCAGCATATTCCAAAGTCCATTGGGTATTAGGTCCAATGCACAAAAACCAACGATTAGTGACAAACCTCCCAAAATACGCTGTTGCGAAATATCCAGCTCCTTTAGGCGCTTCAACGCCAGGTAGCTGCTCGCAAGCACCATTGCGAATCGAGCATAATAGCCCCAAAAGCCCCATTCGCCCAAAGTAATTACCCATGCGCCGTCGGATGCACCCGCGCCGTAAGCACGCCATCTCCCATAACCGCCCCATCCAAACCAAGGGCGCTCTAGTGCTTTATTCAAATACAGTTGTTCATTAACAAATCGATATTGCAATGATTCGGCCCGCTCCTGACTATACTGGGCGACTTTATTGAGCACGAATTGATCGGGCACCCAACCGTTGGCCTTGAGAATTGGGTAAAGACACAAAGCTAGAGCCAACAAGACCCCTGTCCGAACTTGGGTACGTGGTTTGGCGAAACTAAGCAATAACACACAGAGTGCAACAAAAATGAGCGATCCTAAACTCCTAATTAGCGGGAAGAATACTACGAGGCCTATTGCGGCGGGCTTCACCCAAACAGGCCGTTGCTTTGGAAACGCGCGCATATAGGTCCAACCTGCAGTAATTGCCACAAAGTAAAAGAGAGCCAGTGCCAAACCATGTTCCATAAAACACACGGGACGGTAGCCGCCATTGCGGATCATCTGTCCGAAGTCATAGGGCGAGAAGCCGTAAATCCAACGATGCAATTGAGGGCTAAATCGCAACTCAATTAGTACAAATGGGAGATAAACGAGCCCACCCAATAACAGGCCACGTAACAAGATCTCCCCGTCCGACTGATCTCGAAAGTAAGCTCGTCCAAACATAAAGGGCAGCACCCATTGAAGAATGATGATAACAGGCACGGCCACGATGTCGTGCACCGTGAGCCCAGAAATCGCTTGACTGCCAAACGAAATGCGATCGGGATTTGCAAGTACAGTACCTAACGCACCAAGAAGAAGGAGCCACCAGAAAATGTCAAGGTCTCGCCCGAACTTGGAACGTCCGAGAATTCCTCGGTTCATCGTGACACTGCCCAACAAAATGCAGATTGTGGTTACTTCGTTCCTGCCCAGGGGTGGAATTAGCGGGGCATCAAATGAGACATTTTGGGGCAAAAATAGCATTCCACCTAATAAGGTCACCAAGAACGCCACCTGCGGCCGCAAAGTGCCAAATGCTACCAGCGAAAGCGGAAGCATGAGCAAAAGCGCCAAATAGGCTACTGGACTTACTGACACGGATGTCCGCCGAATGGGTTAAATATGCGGGCACATGCACTCATGTGGACGGTTCTACAGGATTGCCATCCGAGGTTCGAAGCGCACGGGCCGGAATCCCAACTACCGTCGTGTTAGCAGTGACATCACCACACACCACCGCGTTGGCTCCGATATTTGCATTTTCGCCGATTCTGACCGCACCCAGGATTTTAGCGCCTGCTCCAATGTTTACGCCATTGCCCAAATGGGGAGCATCGAGGGGACGGTCTAAGCGCCGATTACCAAGAGTGACACCTTGGCGGATGATGCAGTCATCACCGACAACCGCGCTGCCATGGATCACGATGCCACCCTGGTGTTCGATGACAACGCGGCGCCCAACCGTCGTCGAGTAGGGTAGTTCGATACCGTACACGTTGCGCACGAACCCGTACATCGTGCGGTACAGGATGCTAAGCGGTGCGCGGGCGAGTTTGGGATTGATGCCCATTCGCCAATTGCCGAATCGATGAACAGCGAGCGCTCGAAACCCAGGCTTGGTCCAGTCGCGGCCATTTGCTTGCCAGTCCTCGCGAATGAGTTGCAATAGGGATTGCTGGTCTCGGTGCCTGTTCACAATTCGAACCCTCTGACGAAGACCCCGTATCGAATGAAGTCAGCGATGAAATGAGATGGCGCATCGCTCGGCTTGCGTTCGACGAAGAGACGCGCTCGGTGAAGCGCGTGGCCGAGCAACCAAGCCAGATCCGCAGAAATCAAGACGCAAGCGCCGTGATTCTTGAGGAAGTATCGGCGGCGCGACTCGAACCAGTATCTCGGGCGTCGCTTGCGACTCTTGTTCGGATCGGTCACTTGGGATACCTGTCCGACCAAGTGTACGACATGGCTGGCGGGGACATACGAACATTTCCATCCGGCTCGTCGTGCCTGGAGACAGTAGTCGACTTCCTCGAAGTACATGAAGTAGGCTTCGTCGAGCAGTCCGAGCTGGCCAATGACTTGCCAGCTAATAATCAAGCTGGCTCCTGCAACCCAATCCGTTGGATGTGCTTCGTTCGATACGGGAGGGGCTATGACCCAGCGCGAGAGAAGCCGGCTAACTGGACCAAATGAAATGGCGCCTTCGAATTCGCCGGGCACACTGGGGAAACGAAATGCCGAACGCTGTGGCGTGCCGTCAGGGTCTTCGAGTCGACTGCCGGCAATGCCCACATCCTTGTGGCGGTCCATGAATTGAATCAGCTCCCGCAGCGCACCGGGGCGTACAACCGTGTCGGGGTTGAGAAGTAGGACATAATCGGGAGGACCGTTATGGGTCAACCAATGCCGAATGCCAAAATTGTTGCCATAGGAAAAGCCTCCGTTACGCTCAGCGGGCAGCAGCGTTACAAAGTCAGCCAGTGGCGTCGTTTGGTCGATGAATTTCGACAAAGACGCAATCGAATCATCACCCGAAGCGTTGTCGACAACGATGACATGGCTGGACTGCAGTTGTTCAAGTTCAGGAAGCAACGATAGAAGCGCGTCTGCCGTAAGCGCAGCGGACCGATAATTTACGATGATGATTAGGAGTTTCACGTCTCGCTTTCAGCAATTTGGCAAGGAAAACACTGTATCATGATTACCCTGGTGTTCATTGGCATCCGATTAGGCGCATTTATGGGCGTATTGGGCCAGCCGACCGAAGAAAAACTGGAACTCATGGGCCTGTTCTGTGGGTTGTTCATGAAAGTCGTTCACGATGCAGACAGCATCTCAAATTTAAGAGAACGCGAATCAGAGCTCGCGAAATTGGGAGGAGAGATCCGCAAACGCAATCAAATGATCTTCTTTTCCGGTGTAGAAAATCAAGATTTTCCTATCAATCGCCAGATTGGGGGACGATGGTTCGATGAGACCCTGCTTGAACCATCGCAGTTCGAGATGATTTGAGCGTCCAGTCGCCAGCGGCCGGAAGTGAGTCGTAACTGTGTCCTGAAGTGGGTGCGCAGCTATGCATCCCCGCTAGTAACTCGCAAGGCTTGCTTGATTGAATCAGCAACTAATCCAACGTGGGGAGGACGAACAATTTCCAGGTGGTCACAGTTAATTTCATGGACCGACATGCGTTTCGACAATCCTGTCCAGCCGAGCCCCGAATCCACATGTGTCCACGCAGGCCATTCGTGAGCGGTGGCTCGGAACACAAGTAATCTCGCTTCCGCCAGGCGGACTGTTTTCATGAACCTGGAAATCTCAGTGTTCGATACACCGCGGACAACGTCCAGGTCGATTAGCTCCGCTCCATCAGGAAGACTCGCAATGCGGCTCCCCCAAGTTGCGCGAACGCGTCCAAATGCGGACTGCGTTTCTGAGCTCAATATAGCGATAGCCGCTCGTAGATCCAGCAGTGCTCCGCGCGCTTGAGCGAACATCTTGCCGATTAGTGCGTCTTGATAGCTGCCTGGCAAGTAGGCATCGAATGCGCAAACCAGCGATACCTTGTGCCCCATTGCCTCCAACTGTAGTGCCGCTGCAAACGCCACCAAGCCACCGAAGCAGAGCCCAGCCAATCGATACGGTCCCGCCGGCTGATGGGCAAGTATTTTTTCCACGTATCGATGCGCAATCTCCGAAACACGCGGGGGTTGGCGACCCTTGAAGTGCCGAATTGGAACATGTATGCCGACTACTGAACATTCCCCTTCAAGCGCCTCCGCGAGATCACGATAGAGGTGAATGCCGAGCAGACAAAACAATGTTGGAGTTTCTGGTTTCCCGTGGCGCAACGTTACAATAACCGGAGCGTCAGGATCGGTGCTCCCGCCGATCTTGCTTGCCATAGCCTCAACCGTTGGTGTCTCAAAGAACATCTGAAGTGGCAGCCGCGTGCCGAAGTCGTGTTCGAGACGCGCTCGGACGGCAATGACATCGACGGAGTTCCCGCCTAGGTCAAAGAAATCTTGATCGATTCCGATTGGACTGATACCCGTTATTTCACTCCAGACGAGGGCCACGCGGGTTTCTGCATCATTTCTGGGGAGTTGCAGTTGCGCCGCTTCAGGTTCGGTAGTTTCAAGAATCGACAGAGCCTTGCGATCTACCTTGCGGCTGGTGGTGAGTGGGAAGGACTTAAGCCCCACATACGCAGAGGGAACCATATAGGGTGGTAGCTTGCTCCGGGCGTGTTGAATGAGTGCCTCTTTGTCTGCGTCACCAATCCAATATGCAATAACGCGTAGATCGTGCGAATCCTGTTTTCTAGCCACGACTGCGACATCTTTAACGCCTGGGACTTCGCCCAGGACTGCTTCGACTTCTTCAAGCTCGATGCGAAAGCCGCGAATTTTGACCTGTCTATCGACCCTGCCGAGGCACACGAAACGCCCGTCATCAAGCAGTCGACCCAGATCGCCCGTGCGATACAGGCGATCATACGGCCCACCGAAGGGATCCGGCACAAACCGCTCTGCTGTCAAATCGTTTCGGCCCCGGTATCCCCGTGCGAGTCCGCTGCCACCAATGTAGAGTTCGCCAACAACGCCCAAAGGAACCAGGTTGCGCGCGCCATTGAGAACATAAACTGTGGTATTGTCAATTGGGCGGCCGATTGTAATTGGTTCGACAGCGGAACTTACGCGCTCAACCGTGGACCACACGGTGGTTTCGGTTGGTCCGTATAGATTCCAGAGTTCCGAGCCGAGTTGCAAAAGTTTCGCTGCGAGTTCGGGACTAAGTGCCTCACCGCCCACAAACATTCGGATACGCCCGTCGCCCGCCCACCCATCGTCCAAGAGTCGGCGAACGAGCGCCGACCC
>Ga0075520_1001700_pt1 | contig 10723 bp, 8 predicted proteins | sample NGEPerB_FD_75100 | JGI IMG/M metagenome (GOLD analysis project Ga0075520, IMG submission 75100) | Arctic peat soil microbial communities from the Barrow Environmental Observatory site, Barrow, Alaska, USA - NGEE PermafrostAB12-B | ecosystem: Environmental > Terrestrial > Soil > Wetlands > Peat ...
CTTTTGACAGTTATTAATTATCCAAAATAAATATTTAATTTCTATTTTAATTCATCCCGCAGATACTTGTCAGTTTTTTATGAAAATCAGAATATAATCTATATATTTCGAAAAGAGGTATAAATCTCAGTTAAGATAATGTACAAAGGTCAGGTGACTATAAAAGATATAGCAAAAGAGCTGGGGATATCTCCTTCCACAGTATCAAAAGCATTAAATGATCATCCCGACATTAGCCAGGTAACAAAAAGGGCAGTCCGCGATCTTGTTGAAAAATGGAATTATAAGCCCGACCCTATTGCTCTCAGTCTTAAAAGCGGACTTACAAAAACAATTGGTGTGATTGTCCCTGAAATTGTGCACTATTTTTTTTCTACCGTAATCAGCGGTATTGAAGATCTTGCTTATGATTCAGGATACCATGTAATGTTCTGCCAGTCAAATGAAACATATGAAAGGGAAGTTAAGGCGGTACAAACGTTGTTATCGACCAGGGTTGACGGCATACTTGTCTCGATTACCAAAGTTACCAAAGACTTCAGTCATTTCAGAAAAATTCAGGATTACGGAATCCCGTTGGTTTTTTTTGACAGGATTTGCAACGAGCTGGATACTGACAGGGTAATAGTGGATGATGAGCAGGGAGCATTTGAAGCGGTAGAACATTTAATTAAAATCGGGTGCAAAAATATTGTGCACCTTTCGGGGCCGCAGAATCTTCAGATTGGCAAAAACAGAAAAGACGGATACTTAAGAGCCCTGAGGTACTACAATCAAAATACAGATGATCAGAATATAATCAAATGTGATACCCGCGAAGAAGCTTCGGTAATTGTTCCCGAACTGATGAAGAGAACAAAAAGACCAGATGGCATTTTTGCTGTTAATGATCTTACTGCTGTCGAATCTATGAATATGATAAAGGAATGTGGTTTTAATGTTCCAAATGATGTGTCAGTGGTAGGATTTACCAGCGGGATGATCTCTGACATAACGTGCCCGACATTGTCATCTGTAGAACAACATGGTTATATGATTGGGAAGGAAGCTGTTAAATTGCTTATTAACCGTATCGAGAAAAAACAGAATCTTCCTTTTAGGACTATTACCATTAAGACGGAGATGGTCATCAAAGGATCTTCCAGGAATGTTGGTGAAATGTAACAATTCTGACAGGTTAATACTGAATCAAGAGCTAAAAAGATATTTGTCATCTTGAATAAACAAAAAAAGCTTTATTTTTGAACGGCTTTATTAAAAAATCTAAGATATGAACGTTCCTGAAAATTTGTTGTATACCAAGGACCACGAATGGCTGCGAGTAGACGGCGGCTTTGGCTTTATAGGAGTTACCGATTTTGCCCAGGGTGAACTGGGTGATGTTGTTTTCATTGAGATTGAAACTGTTGGTGAAACACTTAAGAAAGAAGAGGTATTCGGTACTATTGAAGCTGTAAAAACAGTTTCTGACATGTTCATGCCTGTCGGTGGCGAAATACTCGAATTAAATCCGGCACTTGAAGAGTCCCCTGACGTTGTTAACAAAGATCCTTATGGAAAAGGATGGATGGTAAAGATTAAGATAACTGATCCTTCAGAAACTGGAAGTCTTATGACTGCAGAACAATATAAAACTCTGCTGTAAATTATTCTTGTTTTTCCTTTGTGTTACTTTGAGTTTTACTCTGTGACCCTTTGTGTTTAAATTTTTTGATGGGAAGCAATCCTACAGAGTCTTCTTGACTTCGAACTCCTGGTAGCCTTCAACTATATCGCCTGTTTCTATATCATTGAAATTATGGATGTTAAGTCCACATTCATACCCTCCGACAACTTCTTTTACGTCGTCCTTAAATCGTTTTAGCGATCCAAGTTCTCCGGTATAGATTACTATGCCATCTCTAATTATCCTTACCCTGGTGTTCCTGGTAATTTTTCCTTCCTTTACATAGCAGCCGGCAACAGTTCCAACTTTAGTAACCTTGAATATCTCGCGTATTTCAAGCGTTGCCACAATCTCTTCTCTCACTTCTGGCATAAGCATACCTTCCATTGCAGATCTGATTTCTTCAATTGCATTGTAGATGATTGAATAAAGGCGCACATCGATCTCCTCTTTTTCAGCCAGTTTTCTGGCACTTAAGGATGGCCTTACCTGGAAGCCGACAATAATTGCGTTTGAAGCAGCAGCTAAAAGAACATCTGATTCTGAAATCTGGCCCACGGCTTTATGAATAATATTGAGCTGGATCTCCGGAGTTGAGAGTTTAATGAGTGAGTCGCTCAAAGCTTCGACTGAACCATCCACATCACCTTTAACAATAATATTAAGTTCCTGGAAGTTACCGATAGCTATTCTTCTGCCAATCTCATCGAGTGTAATATGTTTCTGGGTACGGAGCCCCTGTTCCCTTTGTAGCTGTGCCCTTTTTGTAGCTATATCTTTTGCTTCCCTGTCGCTCTCCATCACATTAAATTTGTCACCTGCCTGAGGTGCACCGTTTAATCCGAGTATAAGAGTAGGTGTGGCGGGCCCGACTACTTCAACCTTATTGCCTCTTTCATTGTACATGGCTTTAATGTGTCCAAAGCAACTGCCTGCGAGCATAATATCTCCGATTCTGAGAGTTCCTGCTTTGACCAGAACAGTTGCTGTAAATCCCCTTCCTTTGTCGAGAGAAGATTCAATGACTGTTCCCAGAGCAGGTTTGTCAGGATTGGCTTTCAGGTCGAGCATCTCCGCTTCAAGAAGAATTTTATCAAGCAGCAGGTCAATATTAAGTCCGCTCTTGGCAGAAATTTCCTGCGACTGGTACTTGCCTCCCCAATCTTCAACCAGATAATTCATAGTGGCAAGTGCTTCTTTTATCTTGTCGGGGTTAGCCGTTGGCTTGTCAATTTTGTTTATAGCAAAAATGATAGGAACACCGGCTGCCGAGGCATGGTTTATTGCTTCTTTTGTTTGTGGCATTACACCGTCGTCGGCTGCAACCACTATAATTGCTATGTCAGTAATCTGTGCACCGCGGGCACGCATAGCGGTAAAAGCCTCATGACCCGGTGTATCCAGAAACGTAATCTGTCGTCCGTCTTCAAGTATAACGCCATATGCACCTATGTGCTGGGTTATCCCTCCGGCTTCACCGGCGATCACATTTGTATTACGGATATAGTCGAGCAACTTTGTTTTGCCATGATCGACATGTCCCATTACAGTAACAATTGGCGGTCGTGGTTTAAGATCCTCATCTTCATCCTCTTCTTCACGCACCGCTTCCTGTAATTCTGCGCTAACAAATTCCACCTTGAAACCGAATTCATCAGCAAGAAGTGACATAGTTTCTGCATCGAGACGCTGGTTGATTGAAACAAAAAGTCCCAGGCTCATGCATGTCGAAATGATATCAGTAACAGGAATACTCATCATCGAAGCCAGTTCGTTGACTGACACGAATTCAGTAACTTTGAGAATATTTTTATCGAGCTCCTGCTGATCAACGACCTCCTGATGTTTTTGACTTATTGCTTCCCTTTTTTCCCTGCGGTATCGAGAACCTTTCGATTTGCCTTTTGTGGTGAGCCTTGCAAGTGTCTCTTTTATCTGTTTCTGAACCTCTTCTTCATTCACTTCGGCTCTGACGGGCCTCTTTTTTACAATCTTTTTGCTGACAGTTTTTTCTTTTTTATCAGTAGTTACAGGTTTAACAACGGGGATACCTTCTTTTTCCTTAAGGATCCGTTTTCTTCTCTTTTTCCTCCTGAAGTCGGAATCTCCGTTAACTCTTACCGGCTGAAATGGAGTGGTTTTCTTTTTCTCTTCAACCGGGAGATCGATTCTTCCGACAACCCTGGGGCCTGCCAGTTTTTTAAAATCAGTCTTATAGAGAGCAATGATATCCTCTTCGGGTTCAGTCACTATAGCCTCTTCTAGTATAATATCATCAATCCTTGGCTCTGCGATTACCGGTTCTTTGGCAGGTTCTTCCAAAATTGCCTGATCTTTCGTATCTGCAGGCTCCGGTCCAGGCTCATTATGGATATCCTTTTCTTTGATTTTTGTTTTAGACGAAACCTTTGGTTTATCTTTTGGTTCTTCTGTTTTTTCAGGCCTGGTCTCTTTTACAATGGTATCGAGATCAATTTTTCCGACAATATGAAGATCAATGTTTGGTTTAGATTTTTTTTCTTCAACCGGAGTAGTTGCATCAATTTTCTCTGTTTCAGCAGCAGTCTTTTTCTTTTCAGGCTTTTCAGGTTCAACAGAAGCGTGAACAGGCTTTTGGACAGGCTCCTCTTTAGTCGGAGCTGCTTTTTCAACCTTTGGCATTAATGTCTTTTCCAGGTCTATCCTGCCAACAAGTTTTACTTCAGGTTTCTTAATCTCTGTCTTAATGTCAACAGATGATTTGACTCCTGAAGAATCTTTTACAAGAACGTCATCATCCCCTTCAGATTCTTCTGCTTCACTCTTTTCTGAAAAATCATTGATAGAGACAGATTCCTTCTTTCTGTGAAGATCTTTAAGAATGAGTTTTTCAGACTCCTTTTTTACACTGATATCTGTGCTATATTCTTTTACAAGTAAAATATAAGCTTCATGCGGAAGTTTAGTATTTGGGTTGGGATCAAGATCAAACCCTTTCTTATGAAGGAATTCCACAATAGTGGATATTCCCACATTGAATTCGCGGGCAGCTTTGCTTAATCTTGTAACCTTAATATCCTCTGTCATAAATATTCTTTGCCTTTATTATAACTTCAAAAATCCTGATAGCGAATAGTTTATTTATATTTCATTTATTCAAATTCGGCCCTGAGGATGTTTACTACCTCTTTTACTGTTTCTTCTTCAAGGTCGGTTCTCTTGACAAGGTCGCTGATTGAAAGATTCAGGACGCTTCTTGCTGTGTCACAACCAATAGCCTTAAGTTCTTCAATGATCCAGTCTTCAATCTCATCTTCAAATTCATCAAGATTTACATCTTCCTCATCTTCTCCACCCGGTTCCCTGTAAACGTCAATCTCATATCCTGTAAGTTGACTTGCAAGCTTAATATTCAGTCCGCCTTTCCCGATTGCAAGAGAAACCTCATTGGGTTTCAGATAAATTTCTGCCCTCTTTGTTTCTTCATCAAGTTTTATTGATGTGATCTTGGCAGGACTCAGCGCCCTCTGTATGAAAAGCTGGTTGTTTGATGTATAATTTATTACGTCAATGTTTTCATTTCTCAGCTCGCGAACGATACCATGTATTCTTGAACCTTTCATCCCTACGCATGCTCCTACAGGATCTATTCTTTCATCATATGACTCAACGGCGACTTTAGCACGTTCTCCTGGCACCCTGACAATATTTTTAATAGTTATCAGACCGTCAAATATCTCAGGAACTTCAAGTTCAAATAATCTTTCAAGGAAAACAGGTGAGGTTCGGCTGAGTATTATGAAAGGAGTATTGTTTCTCATTTCAACCTTTATCACTACTGCTCTTATAGAATCTCCTTTCCTGAAATGATCAGAAGGGATCTGTTCACTTTTAGGCAGTATAAGCTCATTTCCGTCATCATCTAGAACAAGTATTTCCCTCTTCCATACCTGGTAGACTTCTCCGGTAACGATTTCACCGATCCGATCCTTATATTTTATATAGATATTATTTTTCTCCAGATCGAGAATTCTTGCAGTAAGGTTCTGTCTTAAAGATAAAATTGCTCGCCTGCCAAAGTCAAGGAATTTAACTTCATCAGAAACCTCTTCCCCCACTTCATAATCTTCGTCAATCTCCTTAGCCTTTGAGATAGGTATCTGCATCACAGGATCTGTGAGATCCTTATCTTCCACAACAACCCGGTTCCTCCATATTTCAAAGTCACCCTTATCGATATTGACAATAATGTCGAAATTATCAGCTGAACCATATTTTTTTGCGAGCATGCTTCTGAAAACATCTTCAAGAACGCTCATCATTGTTGGTCTGTCTATGTTTTTCAGTTCCTTGAATTCCGAAAAAGTGTCGATTAAATTAACATTTTCCATCTGGTGTAAACCTCTTATTATTATTTAATTGTCAAAATAACTCTTGTTGATTTTATTTGTTCAAAGTTGAACGATATATCCTTCAGTTCTATTGTTCTTCCTTTGGTTTTTAATTCAGTTTCAAGCTCAAATCCGCCGTCTGTCACATTCTTAAGTTTCCCGGTAAATTTTGATTCGTCATTGTCAACAACCTCAACTTTTCTGTTTTCATTCTTATGGTACTGTTCAATAACTGTAAAAGGGGCATCCAGCCCGGGCGAGGAAACCTGTAATTCAAAATCCTCTTTATCACGGTCAAGTCCATTTTCAATATGCCTGTGAATCCCTGCGCATTCATCAATAGTTATTCCTTCTTTTTTGTCGGCCAGTATAATAATCCTGTTCGAGCTGCTAACTTTTACAGAAACAAGAAATAAACCAGAGCCTTTTGCATGCTCTTCAAATAATTCCTCTATTTTCTGTTTTTCTACCATATTCTAAAAACCGGGAACAAAATAGGGGACTCTGGTCCCCTAGCTCAAATTCTCCTCAATTCGATGACAAAGGTACATATTTATATTAAAACACCAAAAATATCGAAATTAATCTTGAAGTATTATGCTTGTGGCTCAAAGATGTAGCTTGAAAATTGGGAAACATTCAGATCTTTGCAGGCAAGTTAAAACATGCCGGCGGCAGATTAAATTATTTAATTGAATACTGTGAAACAGGCTGATATATTTGAAAGAAACGACAGGTTGATTCTTGAGAATTGCACTTTATGCCCCAGGGAATGCCGGGTAAACAGGTTCAAAGGGGGATTGGGATACTGCGGCACCGATGCAGGCCTTAATATAGCAACAGTATGTGTTCACAAAGGAGAGGAGCCGGTAATAAGCGGGGAAAATGGCATATGCAATATTTTTTTTACCGGATGCAATCTGCATTGCCTTTATTGTCAGAATCATGAAATAAGCCGTTACGGTTCCAAGACGGGAAGTGAAGGAATAAATCTGGAAGGAATTCTTGAGAGGATAATGAAAATGCTTTCGGAAGGGATCCAGACTGTTGGATTTGTATCTCCATCTCACGTCGTACCTGTGGTGAGGGCAATAATTAAAGGATTGAATTCGAGGGGATGCAAACCAGTTACTGTCTATAATACGAATGGCTACGATAAACCTGAAACAATCCGCTCACTCGACGGATTAATTGATATTTATCTGCCTGATTATAAATATGTCACAAATAAAATTGCTCTGGAGTATTCTGATGCCGGAGATTACCCTGAAATTGCACTTAAAGCAATCAAAGAGATGTATTATCAGAAAGGATCACCACTTATTACCGATGAAAATGAAAACGCTGTAAACGGATTGCTGATCAGGCACCTTGTATTGCCTGGCCACGCAGAAGAAAGCAAAAAGGTGCTTGTTTCAATAGCTGAGGAGTTGTCACCAGGCGTACATCTTTCACTTATGTCTCAGTACCATCCGACGGAACTTGTCAGACATCACGAGGTGCTAAACCGGACACTCTACAAAAAGGAGTATGAGTCTGTTGTTGAAAAAATGGAAGAGCTTGGCTTCAGAAACGGATGGGTTCAGGATATGGATAGCAATCTGAACTATATGCCTGATTTCAGTAAAGAGAATCCATTCGAGTAACCCTCCAACCACCTTTTATGGCTTTAAATCAGTAGGTTGCCTATACCGCCGGCTTCACCGGGAGTTATTCATCTTCAGCCACTTCGTGGCTTGAAAAAATAAAATTAATACTTTAGATTCTTTAATAATATTTACAAGTGTCTCTTAATCTTCCAGAAGAAACTTTAATTTCAGAAAAGATGTTAATAAAGGAAGGCTGATTGGAACGCAGGATAATTGCATTCTAAAACTAATTCCTATTTTTGTAGATAAAAATTTCCAGGTGGTTTACCTTACTAATAAGCGAAAAATAATTAATGATCCTGTTTATGGTTTTATAAGCATCCCCGGGGATTTTGTTTTTGACCTCATTGAACATCCATGGTTCCAGAGGCTACGTAATATCAAACAACTGGGACTTACAAGTTTTGTATATCCCGGAGCGACTCACAGCAGATTCCAGCACGGACTTGGCGCCTTACATCTGATGAATTTGGCTATTGCCACCCTGCGAACCAAGGGCGTGTCTATTTCACCGGATGAAGAGGAAGCCACACTTGTTGCAATACTTTTACACGATGTGGGTCATGGCCCTTTCTCTCATGCGCTTGAGAATTCGATAATCAGCGGAATAACACACGAAGATCTTTCACTTCTTCTGATGAAAAAGCTGAATGAACAATTTGCCGGGAAAATGGATCTTGCAATTAAAATTTTCACGGGGAACTACTCCAGAAGGTTTTTGCATGAGCTGATCTCGGGCCAGATGGATATGGACAGGCTGGATTACCTAAGGAGGGACAGCTTCTTCACCGGAGTAATTGAAGGATCAGTGGGGTCAGATAGGATAATCAGAATGCTTAACGTTGTGGATGATAGTCTAGTAGTAGATGAAAAAGGGATCTATTCTCTCGAGAAATTTCTTATCGCCCGTCGGCTTATGTACTGGCAGGTTTATATGCATAAAACCGTACTCTCTTCAGAGTGTCTTCTTGTAAACATACTTAAACGGGCTAAAGAGATTGCGTCTGAAGGTCAGGATTTATTTACTACCCCGGCCCTGAGGTTCTTCCTCTACAATAAAATAGGCAGACAGGACCTGACAGATGAGGGTGTTTTTACTCCGGGAATGATTGCTTCGAATTTTACAAAACTCGATGATTCAGATATACTGGTTTCTGCCAGATACTGGGCCGACCATTCTGATAAGGTACTTTCCGATCTTTCGGCACGGTTGCTTCGAAGAGATCTGTTTGCAATAGAACTGCAGAATGAAGCATTTCCCATAAATAGGGTAAAAGACTTAGGTATCATGGCGAAAGAGCGGATAAAAATAGAACCTGGTTTGGAAGACTACTATGTTTTTACAAACAGCATATCAAACCTGGCTTATACCCCCGATGCTCCCGTTGTTAAAATACTGCTGAAAAATGGAAAAACTTCTGATATTTCAACTGTGTCAGATATGTTTGACCATAGATTTCTTTCTGAGAAAATTACTAAATATTTTCTTTGCTATCCTAAAGAATGTCGATAATTAAAACTTGAAAAGTTATGGAATTTACTGCTAAAACAATCGCCGGTTTTTTAAAAGGAGATATAGATGGCAACCCTGATATTAAGGTAAATACAATAGCCAAAATAGAAGAGGGTCAGCCGGGAGCCCTGTCATTCCTTGCCAATCCTAAATATGAACATTATATATATGAAACTAAATCTTCTGTCGTTCTTGTTAATAGAAGTTTTGTGCCTTCAGCGGCGGTCGGTGCCACACTCATACGAGTAGATAATGCATATGAGGCTTTTGCTTCACTTCTCCGGCTTGTGGATCAGGCCAGACCCAGAAAAAAAGGAATTCATCCTTCTGCAGTCATTGAATCTTCAGCAAAAATTGGTTCTGATGTTTTCATCGGGCCTTTTACATATGTTGGTGAAAATTGCATAATAGGTGATGGATGTTCCGTATATCCGCAGGTTTATTTAGGCGACAACACTAAAATGGGAAACAATTGTACAATCAACCCGGGGGTGAAAATCTATCATGATTGCATTCTGGGAGAAGATTGTATCATACATGCCGGAACTGTGATAGGAAGCGACGGATTCGGATTCGCTCCTCAGTCGGACAATGAATTTATGAAGATCCCGCAGTTGGGAAATGTCATCCTTGAGGACCATGTTGAGATTGGAGCCAATGTAACAATTGACCGGGCCACAATGGGATCAACAATAATACGTAAAGGAGTTAAGCTCGACAATCTTATACAGATTGCTCACAATGTTGAAGTGGGAGAAAATTCTGTTATGGCTGCCCAGACAGGAATTTCCGGATCAACAAAAGTCGGGAAGAATTGCATGTTTGGCGGACAGGTGGGACTGGCAGGGCATTTAAAAATTGCCAACGGAACAAAGATAGGAGCACAGGGGGGTATACTCGGTGATGTGAAAGAGGAAAATACGGCGATCATTGGTTCCCCGGCAATTGAGGTGAAACAATTCCTCAGATCGTCCGTGATTTTTAAAAAATTGCCCGAAATGAAGGTTAAAATTGATTCCCTCGAAAAAGAGATAGAGTCTCTGAAAAAGAAGTAGTTTTGTTCAGAATTCGGGAATGAGTCTGTGGTAATAAATTCAGTTAAAGCACATTTTTCTGGATTGTTAAAATAATTTTTATTTTTTTTGTACCCGATTTTAATTTAATAACAGACACTGATGAGTGAAAAGCAAAGGACGCTTGCAAAAGAGATAAGCCTTACGGGAAGAGGGTTGCACAGTGGAAATAGTGTGACTATCACATTTAAACCGGCTCCGGTAAATCACGGGTACAAATTCTGCAGGGTGGATCTTCCCGGAAAACCTTTGATAGATGCATTGGCTGAACACGTTACAGATACTTCAAGAGGGACAACCCTGGTGCAAAATAATGCTTCAGTATCAACCATTGAGCATGTGATGGCTGCGTTTAATGGGCTGAGAGTCGATAATGCTCTGATTGAACTAAACGGACCCGAAGCTCCGATAATGGGAGGCTCTGCCTGGAAGTTTGTTGAAGCAATCAAGGA
>Ga0075520_1001701_pt1 | contig 10721 bp, 12 predicted proteins | sample NGEPerB_FD_75100 | JGI IMG/M metagenome (GOLD analysis project Ga0075520, IMG submission 75100) | Arctic peat soil microbial communities from the Barrow Environmental Observatory site, Barrow, Alaska, USA - NGEE PermafrostAB12-B | ecosystem: Environmental > Terrestrial > Soil > Wetlands > Peat ...
CCGGGGAGGGCGATGGCCCGCGGGCTCGAACTTGACTGGAGAGATGGCTGTTACGCTTGCCAGGCGTCAGACCGGTGGGCCCATACTGGGTCGAAGGCGGCGCCCCCCGCTCATGGAGAAGTTCGTCATCGAAGGCGGCGTACCGCTGTCCGGCACGATGGTTCCGGCCGGGAACAAGAACGCGGCGCTTCCGATCCTCGCGTCGTGCGTCCTCACGGAGGACGAGGTTCTCGTGCGCAACGTGCCCCGCATCCGCGACGTGGAGGCGATGCTGGAGATACTGCGCGCGATCGGCGTGGACGTCAGCTGGCGCGGGCCCAACGAACTGGCGCTGTGCGCAGCGGCGGTGCACGAGGTCGAGATCGAGCGCGATCTGGCGGAGCTGATTCGCGCGTCCTTCCTGCTGGCCGGCCCGCTGCTGGCCCGCTTCCACCGCGCTGTGATGCCGCCGCCCGGCGGCGACGTGATCGGCCGGCGACGTCTGGACCCGCATCTGGACGCCTTCCGCGCGATGGGCGCTGTGGCCGAGTGCGGACGCGAGATCGTGCTGAGCGCGCCCAACGGCCTGCGGCCGACGGACGTGTTCATGGACGAGCCGTCCGTGATGGCCACCGAGAACGCGTTGATGGCCGCAGCGCTGACGCCGGGCACGACCGTGATCGGCAACGCGGCCTGCGAGCCGCACGTCCAGGACCTGGCGCGGATGCTGGTGAAGATGGGCGCGGACATCCACGGAATCGGCTCCAACGTGATCTCCGTCAACGGCGCCGAGCGGCTGCACGGGTGCGAGCACCGCCTCGCCCCCGACCACATCGAGATCGGCAGCTTCATGGCGCTCGCGGGGGTCACGGGCGGCGAGCTGCGCATCAAGGACACGGTGCCCGGGGACCTGCGCATGATCCGACTGGTGCTCGAGCGCGTCGGCCTGCACTCCGAGCTGGACGGCAACGACGTGATCGTGCCCGGCGGGCAGAGGCTGGTCGCGCAGGCGGACGTGGGCGAATACAAGAGCAAGATCCAGGACGGCCCGTGGCCGGCCTTTCCCGCCGATCTGACCTCGATCGCCGTCGCCCTGGCGACCCAGGCGGAGGGCTCGATCCTGGTGCACGAGTGGATGTTCGAGAACCGCCTGATCTTCACCGACAAGCTGATCCTGATGGGCGCGGACATCGTCATGTGCGACCCGCACCGGGCGATCGTCACGGGCCCGCGGCGCCTGCGCGGCGAGCGCGTGGAGTCGCCCGACATCCGCGCCGGCATGGCCATGCTGCTCGCGGCCCTGTGCGCGGAGGGTCGCAGCGAGATCGGCAACATCCGCCAGATCGACCGTGGCTACGAGCGCATCGACGAGCGCCTGCGCGATCTCGGCGCACGCATCGAGCGCGTGGCCATAGAGCCCGTTCACGCGTAACCTGCGCGGGTCCTCATGATCCACCCGATTCCCAGCGGCACGCGCGACGTGCTGCCAGACGAGACGCGCGAGGTGCGCGCCATCACCGACACCCTGCGGGGCGTCTTCGAGCGCCACGGCTACGGCGAGGTCTACACGCCCGCGCTGGAGTACGAGTCGGTGCTCGCGCGCGCGGACATGGCCGAAGCCCGGCCCGCCTACCGCGTCTTCGACGAGTCCGGCGCCGTGCTGGTGCTGCGCTCGGACATGACCGTGCCGATCGCGCGCGTGATCGCCACCCGCTATGCATCCAGCGAGCCGCCCCTGCGCTTCTGCTACTTCGCCCACTGCTACCGCGGCGTGCGCCCCCAGCGCGGGCAGCCGCGCGAGCTGCTGCAGGCAGGGATCGAGCTGGTCGGCTCGCCCGCGCCGCAGGGGACGGCGGAGGCGCTGACCGTGCTCTGCCACTCGCTGGACGCCACCGGCCTGAAGGACTACCGCATCGGCCTGGGCGACGCCTCGCTGTTCCCCGCGCTGATGTCCAGCCTGCGGGTGCCCGAGGCCGCGCGCACGCGGCTGCTGGAAGCGCTCGTGCTCCGGGACTTCGTCGGCCTCGATCAGGCGCTGGCCGAATCGGGCGTCTCGGGCGAGGCGGCGGAGCTGCTGCTGGGGGTCCCCCAGCGTCGCGGCGGCCCGGAGATCCTGGGCGACACCCCCGACCTGGCCGACGAGGCCGTCACGGGCCTTCGCAACGTCCACGAGCTGCTCGAGCCCGCGGTCGCCGAGCGGATCATCTTCGACCTCGGCCTGATCCGCAACATCGGCTACTACACCGGCGCCGTGTTCGACGTCTATGACCCCGCGCTCGGCGCCCCCATCGGCGGCGGCGGGCGCTATGACGAGCTGCTCGGGCGCTTCGGGCGCAGCCTGCCCGCCGTCGGCTTCGCGCTGGGCGTGGACCGCCTGCACATCGCCCTGGCGGGCGAGGAGCGCGGCACCGGCGCGCTGATCGTGCGCCCCGACGGCAGCGAGGCGCGCTCGTGAGCCCGATCAACGGCCTGACGATCGCGGTGCCCCGGGGGGCGCTGTTCGGCGGCACGCTGGATCTGCTGGCGGGCCTGGGCCTGGACACCCGGGAGCTGCGCTCCAACGACCGCAAGCTGCTGTTCGAGGACGTTGGCGTGATCACCATGCGCCCGTCGGACGTGCCCACGTACGTGGAGGCGGGTGCCGCGGACCTGGGCGTGACGGGCAAGGACGTGCTGCTGGAGCAGGCGGCCCAGCGCCGCGCGGCGGGGGGCCGCGACGTGTACGAGCTGCTGGACCTGGGCTACGGGCGCTGCACGATGGTGCTGGCCAGCAAGGCCGGTCCGGACCCCGCGGTGGAGGCGCTCAGGCGCCTGGGCGTGATGCGGGTGGCGACCAAGTACCCGCGGATCGCCGCGCGCCACCTGGAGGAGACCGGCCGCCAGGCGGAGATCGTCGAGGTCAAGGGGTCGGTGGAGCTGGCGCCGCTGACGGGCATGGTGGAGGCGATCGTGGATCTGACGGCCACGGGCACGACGCTGCGCGAGAACAACCTGATCGTGCGCGAGGAGATCGTGGTCTGCACCGCCAGGCTGATCGCCAACCCGGTGGCGCACAAGCTGAAGGCCGCGGAGATGGACGATCTGCTGGCGCGCCTGCGCGGCCTGCCGGCGCCCGACGGGGCCTGACGTGCGCCTGCAGCGCCTCGATCTCCACGACCTCGAGCGCCTGGGCGGGCCCGCCGACGCGGCCGCTCACGTGCGCTCGCTGGTGGCCGGCGGCGCGTCGGTGGCGCGCGAGGTCGCAGAGATCGTGGAGGCGGTGCGCACGGGGGGGGATGAGGCGCTGATGCGCTTCACGCGGGAGCTCGACACGCGCGGCGCCGAGCCCCGGCCGCTGTGCGTCCCCGCGCAGGAGCTGGACGAGGCCATCAGGATGCTCCCGCTGGAGCTGGTGGCGGGCCTGCAGGTGGCGATCGCCAACGTCGCGCTCGTGGCCGAGGCGGGCGTGGGCCACGAGCAGCGCGTCGAGCTGCCGCAGGGTCACCGGGTGCTGCTGCGCGAGGTCCCCGTGGCCGCGGCGGCTGTGTACGTGCCGGGCGCACGCGCGGCCTATGCGAGCACGGTGGTGATGGGCGTCGTGACTGCGCGCTCGGCGGGCGTGCTGGACGTCGCCGTCTGCTCGCCGCCGGGCACCGACGGGCAGATCGACCCGGCGATCCTGGGCACGTGCAGGCTGTGCGGCGTGGAGCGCGTCTACCGCATGGGCGGCGCGCACGCGATCGCGGCGCTCGCCCACGGCACCGCCACGGTGGACCCGGTGGACGTGATCGTCGGACCGGGCAACCTGTACGTGCAGGAGGCCAAGCACCAGCTGTCCGCGACGGTGGGCATCGACGGCTTCGCCGGCCCCAGCGACCTGCTGGTGGCGCTGGGCGCAGACGCGGACGAGCGCGAGCTGCGGTTGGCTGCGCTTGACATGCTGGCCCAGGGCGAGCACGGCGACGGCAGCCTGGTCGCGGCGGTCTCGCCCGACCCGGCGGTGTGCGACGCGCTGGCCGCCAGCCTGCAAACGCTGGTGCTCGAGCGCCCGACCGTCGGCGAGGCGCAGTTTGCGATCGTGGCCGTCGCCACCGCGCGCGAGGCGATCACGTTCGCCAACGCGTTCGCGGCGGAGCACCTGCAGCTGATCGGCGCGGACATGGAGGCGCTGGCGCCGGCGGTGCGCGCGGCGGGCTGCCTGTTCGTGGGCGTGGAGAGCGCCACGGCCTTCGGCGACTACGTGGCGGGCTCCAACCACGTGCTGCCCACCGGCGCCGCCGCGCGCTTCGCCTCATCGCTCTCGCCGCGCCACTTCCGCCGCCGCATGGCTGAGGTCCGGATCGGCGAGGCCGCGGGCAAGCTGGCGGCGGCGGGCGCTCCGATCGCCCGCGCGGAGGGCTTTGAGGTGCACGCGGAATCGATGGAGGCGCGAGTAGGGGAGAATCTGCAGCCATGAGCCGCACAGCCACGATCGAGCGCAGGACCGGCGAGACCGACGTGCGCCTGACGCTGGCGCTGGAAGGCAGCGGGGCGGGCGCGCGCGCGACGGGCGTGGGCTTCCTGGACCACATGCTGGACCTGCTCGCGCGCCACGGGCGCATGGACCTGGACGTGAAGGTGAGCGGCGACCTGGAGACGGGCGCGCACCACACGGCGGAGGACACCGCGATCGTGCTCGGCCAGGCACTGGACGCGGCGCTGGGCGAGCGGGTTGGCATCGTCCGCTACGGCGCTGCTGTCGTGCCGATGGACGAGGCGCGCGCCAGCTGCGCGATCGACATCTCCGGGCGGCCGTTCACGCTGTTCGAGGCGGAGCTGCCGGCGGGCGCCACGGGCGGCTTCGAGCACGAGCTGACGGAGGAGTTCTTCCGCGCGCTGGCCAACAGCGCCAAGCTGACGCTGCACCTGCGGGTGGAGACGGGCAGCAACGCGCACCACATGATCGAGGCGGCGTTCAAGGCGTTCGCGCGCGCGCTGCGCGCGGCCGTGGCGATCGACCCGAGCGAGTCCGGTGTGCCGAGCACCAAGGGGACGCTGACGGGATGAGCCCGCTGATCGACGAGCAGCTGGACATAGCCGTGGTGGACTACGGCATGGGCAACCGCCGCTCGGTGGAGAAGGCGCTCGAGCACGTGGGCGTGCGCGCGAGCATCAGCAGCGACCACGGCGAGCTGCGCGCGGCGGCCGGCCTGGTGGTGCCCGGCGTGGGCGCGTTCCCGCGCGCGATGGAGAGCTTGCGCGCGCTGGGCCTGGACGAGCTGCTGCGCGAGCGCGTGGCGGCGGGCACTCCGGTGCTGGGGATCTGTCTGGGCCTGCAGCTGGCGTTTGACTCCTCGACCGAGCGCGGCGGCGCTGCCGGCCTGGGGATCGTGCCGGGCGAGGTCCGCGCGCTGGAGGCGGGCGGGCTGAAGCTGCCACACATCGGCTGGAACGAGGTCCGCTTCAGCCGGCCGGACTCGCCGCTGCTCGAGTCGCTGCCGAGCAGCTGCGCCTTCTACCACGTGCACTCCTTCGCGCCCGTCCCCGCAACCTCCGGGGACATCCTCGGTACGGCGGATTACGGCGCACGGTTCGTCACGGCGGTGCAGCGCGGGTCCTTCTACGGCGTGCAGTTCCATCCGGAGAAGTCCTCCGCGGCGGGGCTGCGCCTGCTGGCGAGCTTCGCCCGCATCTGCATCGCGGCGGGGGCGCCGGTCGATCTGCGATCGGTCGCCGGGTGAGGCTCTACCCGGCGATCGACATCCTGGGCGGCAGCGCCGTGCGGCTGGTCAAGGGCGACTTCGACGCCAAGACGCTCTACGACGAGGATCCCGTCTCGGCGGCGCGCGGCTGGGTGGCGGCGGGCGCGCGCGAGCTGCACGTGGTCGACCTCGACGGCGCCAAGCGGGGCGAGCCGGTGAACATCGAGCACCTGCGCGCGATCGTCGGCGAGCTGGGGGTGCCGGTGCAGTACGGGGGCGGCCTGCGCTCCTCACAGGCCGTGGACGATGCGCTGTCGGCGGGCGCCGCGCGGGTGATCCTGGGCACGGCCGCGTTCACGGACCCGGAGCTGCTGCTCCGCTCGCTGGACGCCCACGGGCCTGACCGGGTGCTGGTGTCGGTGGACGTGCGCGGCGGGCGGGTGGCGACGGCCGGCTGGACGGAGACGACGGAGCCGAGCACGGACGCGGTGCTCGAGCGCCTGCACGAGAGCGGCGTGGAGCAGCTCGTCTACACCAACGTGGACCGCGACGGCATGCTGGAAGGCCCCGACCTGGAGGAAGTCGCGCGCGTGGCGGACGCGGTCAGGGGAAGCGTGGTCTACTCCGGCGGCATCGGCCAGCTCGCCGACCTGGAGGGCCTGGCCGGCCTGCGCAGGGGAAGCCTCACGGGCGTGATCGTCGGCAAGGCCCTGTATGAGGGGCGCTTCACGGTCGCCGCGGCCCGCGCGGCGCTCGCTACGGTGGGCGGGTGCACTTCAAGCGCGTGATCCCCTGCCTGGACGTGGACGGCGGCCGCGTGGTGAAGGGCGTGGAATTCGTAGACATCCGCGACGCGGGCGACCCGGTGGAGCTGGCGGCGCACTACGACCGCGAGGGCGCGGACGAGCTGGTGTTCCTGGACATCACGGCCACGCACGAGAAGCGCGACACGATCGCCAGGCTGGCGCGCAGCACCGCGGATGAGGTGTTCGTGCCGTTCACCATCGGCGGCGGCATCCGCTCGGTCGCGGACGCGCAGGCGGTGCTGGACGCGGGCGCGGACAAGGTGTCGGTCAACTCCGCCGCGCTGGCGCGCCCGGAGCTGCTGGAGGAGCTGGCGGGCGTGTTCGGCGCCCAGTGCGTGGTGCTCGCCATCGACGCCAAGGCCCAGCCCCAGGTCCAGACGGCGCCCGGGGAGCCGGATGCACCGCCGCGCTGGGACGCGTTCGTGGCGGGCGGGCGCACGTCCACGGGCCGCGACGTGGTGGCGTGGGCGCGCGAGGGCGTGGAGCGTGGAGCGGGCGAGATCCTGCTGACGAGCATGGACCGCGACGGCACCAGCGACGGCTATGACCTGCCGCTGACCACAGCTGTCAGTGAGGCTGTCAGCGTCCCCGTGATCGCCTCCGGCGGCGCCGGCCATCTGGAGCACCTGGCGCAGGCGCTGAGGGCGGGCGCTGACGCGGTGCTGTGCGCGTCGATCTTCCACTACGGGCGCTACAGCGTGGCCGAGGCCAAGGCGCACCTGGCCGCGGCGGGAATCCCGGTGCGCGTCCTCGCATGAGCCCCGAGACGGGGAGCGCGGAGCCCGGGCGGGCCGCGACGCTCGCCGCGGCGGGGCGCCCCGAGCTGCTGCGGGCGGTGGGCGACCATCCGGGGGGGCGCGAGCTGCTCGAGCTCGCCTCCGGGCGGGATGACGTCGCGCTGGTCGGTGGCGCCGTCCGCGACCTCTTGCTCGGGCGCCGGCCCCGAGAGCTCGACGTGGTGGTGGCCCGCGGGGCGGCGGAGCTTGCCCGCGAGCTCGCCTCCCGCCTCGGCGTCCTCGCGGGACAGAGCCCCGACGAACGCCTCGAGTTGACCTTCCACGAGCGCTTCCGCACTGCGCTCGTGCGCTGGAGCGGTGGGCAGATCGACGTGGCGACGCGCCGCGCCGAGAGCTACCCCGCGCCGGGCGCTCTGCCCGAGGTGCGCGATGGCACGATCGAGGAGGATCTCCGCCGCAGGGACTTCACCGTCAACGCCATCGCCGTGCCGCTCAGCGGTCCTGAACGTGGAACGCCCATGCCCGTCAACGCGCAGGCCCTGCCTGATCTCCACGCGCGGCGCCTGCGCGTACTGCACGAGCGCAGCTTCATCGAGGACCCCACGCGCCTGCTGCGCCTGGCGCGCTACCGGGCCCGGCTCGGCTTCGATGTCGAGCCGGGCACCGCCGAGCTGGCCGCCGCGGCGGTCGCCGCGGGCGCGCTGCAAACCATCTCTGGTGCGCGCATCGGCGCCGAGCTGCGCCTCGCGCTGGGCGAAACCGACGCCGTCGCGGCTTTGGCCGCGATGGACGACCTCGGCCTGCTCTCCGCGTTGCACCCGCGTCTTCGCTGCCACGAGCACCTGGCCCGGGCGGGGCTCAAGCTGCTGCCGGCCGCGGAGAGGGGGGAGGAAAAGCGCCCGCGCCCAGACCTGCTGGTGCTCGCTGCGCTGCTGCAGCCGATGCTTCACGGACTGCAGGGTGGGGCCGAGGACGCGGCTGGCGCGCTGCTGGAGCATTTGCAGTTCCCGGCAGCCGATTGCGAGCTTGTGTTGCGCGCAGCGATCTGCGCGGACGCCACAGCCGAAGCGCTTGCCCGCGCGGAAGCCCCATCGGAGATACACGAAGCGGCGTCCTTCGAGTCGCTTGAGGGCATCGCCCTGGCGGGCGCGTGGGGGGGGCTGCAGGGCGTCGGGCTCGGCGAAGCGGCGCATGCAGCCCGCGAGTGGCTGGCGGACCTGCGCAACGTCAGCCTGATGATCACCGGCGAGGACCTGATCGCGGAGGGGATCCCCCAGGGCCCGGAGATCGGACGCAGGCTCGCGGCGGCGCTGGCGCGCAAGCTGGACGGCGAGCTGGCGGACGGGCGCCAGGCGGAGCTGGAAGCTGCGCTGGAGGTTGTCCTATGAGCGCCGGAGAGCCGTTGCGCCTTGCGGACGACGCGCGCATCAGCATCGGCGAGCCGCTGCGGCTGGTGGGCGGCGCCCGCGCGCTGTTCACGGCACGCGCGCACGGCAACCTGTCGAGCGTGGGCGGAGCGGGTGCCGAGCACGGCGCCCTCGCGCGCGAGCGGCTGCGGACGCTCGCGGGCGTGCGCAGGCTGGCCCGCAGCTACCAGGTCCACGGGACGGCTGTGCGGCGGATCGCGGACATGCCGCCGACGGGGCAGGGCGGAGAGGCCGACGGACAGGCCACGGGGCTGGCGGGCGTGGGCGCGATGGTTCTGAGCGCCGACTGCCTGCCGGTGGCGCTCGGCTGCGAGAGCGCCGTGGCGATGGTGCACGCCGGCTGGCGGGGCCTGGCGGCGGGCGTGCTGGAGGAGAGCGTGCGCGCGCTGCGCGAGCTGGGCGGCGCGGGAGCGACGGTGGCCGTCCTCGGGCCCTGCGCGGGCGCCTGCTGCTACGAGGTCGGACAGGAGGTCCACGCCGCGTTCGGCGGTGTTCACGGCGCCGGTGGACGCATCGACCTGCGCGCGATCGCCCACGAGCGGCTGCTGGCGGCGGGCGTGGCGGAGGTGCGCGACGTGGCGGCGTGCACCATCTGCGACGAGCGCTTCTTCTCCCACCGCCGCGAAGGCGTGCGCGCGGGGCGTCAGGCGGGAGTGGCGTGGTTGAGCTGATCTCCGAGCTGCGCCCGGAGAGGGTGCGCGAGAGCCTTCAGCGGATCCGCGGCGAGCTGGACGCCGCCTGCGACCGCGCCGGGCGCCCCCGAGACGCGATCGAGATCCTGGCGGCGACCAAGTACGTGGCTGCCGAGGACATGCCCGTGCTGGCCGAGGCGGGCATCCGGCTGGTGGGGGAGAACCGCGCGCAGGACCTCCAGGAGAAGGTCGCCCTGTGCGGGTCGCTGTTCGAGTGGGACTTCATCGGCCAGCTGCAGAGTCGGCGCGTGCGGCTGATCGTCCCGCACGTGCGCCTGATCCATTCGGTGGCCTCCGAGTCGGCGCTGCGCGAGCTGGAGCGCCACCGCGAGCGGGCACGGCCGGGCCTGCGCATCCTGATCGAGGTCAACGTGGCGGGAGAGGCGGGCAAGGCTGGCATCGCGCCGTCGGACCTGGACGCGTTGATCGAGCGCTCGCCCCTGCCCGTGGCGGGCCTGATGAGCATGCCGCCGCTGTCCACGGAGGCGCGGGACAGCCGCCGCTGGTTCGCCGCGCTGCGCGAGCTGGCAGCGGAGCGCCAGCTGGAGCACCTCTCGATGGGCACCTCCCAGGACTACGTCGTTGCCGCCGAGGAGGGCGCCACAATCGTGCGGATCGGCACGAAGCTCTATCATTAGCGTGCGCGACCGGCAAGCTTCGCCGGCTGCGACTTACTAGCATCTGCAGGGAAACCGGCTCGCCGGGCGAACACGCACCTACACCGATGGCTTTTCGTGACTCCTGGCACAGCGCGCTCGTGTACTTCGGCCTTGCCGAGGAGTATCACGACGACTACGAGGAGGAGGCGGCACCCGAGGCGGAGATCGAGGACCGCTACCGCGAGCGTCCCAACGTCCGCCGTCTGCGCCGCCGCCGCGACGAGTACGACGACATCTTCGCCGACGACGACGGCCCCGAGCACGGTGCCGGAGGTGCGCGCGGCACGCGCGGACGCTCCACCACCGTCCTGAAGCCGGTGGGCGGCCGCGGCAACGGCGACGTGCAGGTCCACCTGGTGGTGCCCAAGTCCTTCAACGACGCCCAGCAGATCGCGGACAAGTTCAAGGACTCCATTCCCGTGATCCTGAACCTGCAGGGCTCCGAAACAGATCTGTCAAAGCGCCTGATCGACTTCGCCTCCGGCCTCACCTACGCGCTCGATGGCGGCATGCAGCGGATCGCCGACAAGGTGTTCATGCTGACTCCCCGCAACGTCGAGATCTCCGCCGAGGAGCGGGCACGGTTGATCGAGAAGGGCTTCTTCAATCAGTCCTGACGCGCGGCCGCTAGCCTGACCCTCTCATGGATATTGGTCTGATCGGCTGCGGCAACATGGCTCGCGCGCTGGCGCGGGGATGGGGCGTGCCGCTCCTCTGCTCCGACCCGGTGCCCGAGCGGGCGCGCAGCCTGGCTGAGGAGG
>Ga0075520_1001703_pt1 | contig 10719 bp, 8 predicted proteins | sample NGEPerB_FD_75100 | JGI IMG/M metagenome (GOLD analysis project Ga0075520, IMG submission 75100) | Arctic peat soil microbial communities from the Barrow Environmental Observatory site, Barrow, Alaska, USA - NGEE PermafrostAB12-B | ecosystem: Environmental > Terrestrial > Soil > Wetlands > Peat ...
ACGCTAACAGAGTCTCGGTGCCGGCAAAACAAGATAAGCCACCACCTCAGTGGTGACCGGCTTCGGGCCTGTTTACCCTGGCAGGCGTGTTGTGGTACGTTGAGGCCGCATGCGACGGATAACGTTGATATTGTTTGCCATTTTGACTCATGCGGGGCCCGTTGCTGCACAAGTGGCAAACACTGAGCGCGGCTGGGGGATGATGGCGCTCGGCGCAGAGATTACGGCCTGGCGCGTGGGCAACCACGGGACAGAGCTCGGGGGCCTAGCTGCTATCAAACAAGTGGGTGCCTCCGCCAGCGATCGCATCAGCACTTATTCAACTCAGATTCTTGCGCTCGGCGGCGGCGAAGGCGGGTTTCAGGCTGAGTACGATAACCGCATCGCTTACGGGCTTCGTGCAATACGCCTGGGTGAAGGGGCGCTGGTGGCGCGAGTTGGCGGAGATATCAATGCCCTCATTACACCCCACGGTTCGACGCTAACATTAGGGCCACTTGTGGATCTTGGTTATCAAGCCGTGACGCGGCGCGGCTATTTGGATATCGGCTGGCAAGGCATATTTACCCTGCTTCCCGCCTTGTATTCGGACAACAGCAGCAAACACGCGTTTGAATGGTTTAGCACAGGCCCGCATCTGGGCGCTCGCGTTTGGTCCCTTGTATTCGATGGTTACGCGGCCCGAACTATGGATGATGGCAGAATGCGCAATGAATTTCACGCGGATGTCTGCGGCGTAACGTCTTTTATAATTTGTACCCGGGTACACGACTATAAGTTCGATGATCTCCACGAACATGTAACGCTGATTGGGCTGTTTTTTGGCCTGGGCGGCACGGTCCGCACGAAGCAGAAATAGCCGCCGATTCTGCTACAATGGCGCCATGCCCTCGCAAATTCAGCGACTCGACTCGGCCTTGCTCGACGAAGTTACCGCACGAGCCTTGACTGCGGCGCGCCTCCGCACCAATCACAATTTTCACAGCGATGCCTCGGACAATCCCCATCGGTTCTTGAATGCTCTGGCGCGGGGCACCTACAGCGCGCCCCACCGGCATGTGAATCCGCCGAAGTCCGAGAGTTTCTTGATCTTGCGTGGTAAGATGGCCTTTTTTGTTTTTGACGACACGGGAAAGATAAGTGAGACTCACATCCTACAATCCGGTGGGCTGCTAGGCATCGATGTGCCGCCCGGCGTCTGGCACTCAATTGCCGTAATATCTGAAACGGCAGTCTGCTACGAAGTCAAGCCCGGCCCCTGGGAGCCCACGACCGACAAGGACTTGGCACCTTGGGCGCCCGCGGAAGGAGACCCCAGGGCCAATGAATATTTGAATTCATTGCTAGCCGTGGTTCTAGAGCCCCACCCAACCTGAAGCGGTCACGCCGAGACCAACGGAGAAACCGGTCAATCCGGAGTCGTAACTTGCCGCGGGCACGCGCACGCCCGGGGCACCCTGGGCGCTGCCAGACATGCTGGCAAAGCCGAATACAAAGGCGGGATCGAGACTGAAGCCCGGCGTCAGAAAACAGCGAATACCCGCTCGACCGAGGAGACCCACACCGGTGTAGCCCCAATCCTGCCCGGTTGTCGTGACATTATTGATGTCGGTAGCCTGTTGATTGTAGGTCACGCGGGATATCCCTAAGACTGCACCCAAAAATGGCCGCACGCGCGAATCGGGCAAAAACATGTAGTCAAGTTTGGGTCCAAGGAAAAGCGAGAACGTCGACTGCTGATTATTACTATTGGCACTGGGCGACTGTTCCGAATGTTGAGACCCCGTCCATCCCCCTAGAACTAGCAGGCCTCCGATTACGAAATTATCGTTGAGCCCATAGCCAATTTCTAGGTTCAAGTTGCTATGGTCGCTAACACCCCAGCGTGTTTGATGATTGTTAAATTTGTAATCGACAGTTCCGACCGGCGCTGCCGGGGCCGGGGGAGGTGCCGTCACGCGTTGAGTAAAATTCGAATAGCTGACGAAATCCGTACCCAATCCGATCTGTAACGCGTTGGCTACGGTCTGAGCCTCAGCATGGCTCGAGACGATTGAAATGAAGCCAATGGCGGTCAGTGTTCCGAGAGTCGTATTTCGCATGATTCCTCCGACGGGACTTTCGATTCAGTTTAGGTTGCTCTTGCTCTGGATGCGTATTGCGGGCCGGCGGCCCACCGAATCGTTCTTGGTGCTCCTACGCAAAATGCGGAAGCTCTGTTTCTTGTATCGGTTGATTGATATGTGGGTTTCCTGGCGCGTCCTTCGTATTCACGAGGGCTTATCCTGGGCGCTGCCGGCCCTGTGGCCCTCCTTGTTTTCCCTATAAATTCTCGAAGCTCAGAAACTCGGCCCACGGATCACCTGAACATTCTGTGCCGTCATAAAAAATCAAAGAAACCGGAAAGTAATTTCCGATTTCCTACCTCGTCGAGCCAATGACAGGGCGATCATCTTCGAATTGCCCACGTTCGAATTAGGCCCATAGCACAGCACGCTTTCGATATTCAAGAGTGCCATTCACTCGTCACGACCAGGACACTACTAACGCAGCGTGACAGTTCCGCGAAGCTCTGCATTTTGGGACGACGAACCTACTGTGACGAAGTATTGATCCGGATCAGCCTTCCACTGGTGGGTCTTGACGTCGAAGTACGAGAATGAACGCTGATTAAGAGCAACCGTGAGGCGTCTAGTTTCACCGGGCTTAAGTAACACCTTCGAGAATCCCTTGAGCTCCTTAACGGGTCGCGGCACGCGGGGATGGGCTTGCCCGACGTACAGTTGCGCGACTTCGGCACCTTCGCGACGTCCCGTATTCGTGACATCAAACAAAACGGTAACGTTCCCCTGCCCCGCCTTGCTTTCCGGAATTATGGCAAGGTTTGCATATTTGAAACTGGTGTATGAAAGGCCGTGTCCAAATGCAAAGAGTGGTTTTTGGGGAACTCGGTCAAAATGCCTGTAGCCCAAGAACACGCCTTCGCCATAGGCAATATGTTTACGGCTATCGGGGAAGTAACTGTGAGCAACCGCGCTGTCTTCCCAGCGACGCTCAAAAGAGACTGGCAACTTGCCCGAGGGGCTAAATTCACCGAAAAGCAACTGCGCCAGCGCGGTTCCACCCTCTTGACCGGGGTACCAGGTTTCGACTATCGCTCGAATGTCATTGATCCAGCGGCTCATGTCAACGCCGCCGCCCGATGTAATCGTTACAATTGTGTTTTTGTTGGAGGCGCGCACCGTCCGAATTAGCTCATCTTGGTCGAAGGGCAACTGAAAGGTCCGATCGAAACCCTCGCTTTCGTTTGTCGGGTCGAAGCCTGCGGCAACAATCGTCACGTCCGCGCGCGAAGCTAGCACTTTGACATCCGGATCGATGAACTGATCGGCGCGTCTAACGCCAAGTCCGATCTGAGCGTGGTGATCATGGTGGGCATACTCAAAAAGGACCTTGACTGCCTTGTTGCCCAGCAGCCGCGTGTTTCTTGCGATAAGCGGCTGTTTTTCTTGGCTGCGGTCGATGATAAGTTTGCCATCGACAAAAAGACGATAGCGATCGAGACCGTAAGTCGAAGCGACAAACCGATAATCGCCCGTTGCTGGAGGCACATAGAAACCCGACCAGCGCACAGAATACTCTTTGGACGGCGCTACGGGTGACGAATTGCCCCGGTCCCAAGAAAAATGTATATGCTCGTCGATGCGAGTGACGGAAGGATTGCCCGAAAAGTCGATAGCCTTGAAATATTGCCCCATGAGGCCACGTTTTCCCGCCGCACCCGTTTCCGTCACGAAATCGGCAGCGTCGAAAACTTCCGATGGTGTCACGATGCCCGGGCGATAGGTGACAGTGACGCTGCCGGCAAGCAAGTCCGATAACCCCTGCAAAAAGCTGACTGCCTGATACGGCCGAACTTGCGCACTGCCGCCGCCAGCGGGCACAGCAGGATACGCATTCGGACCCACTATGAACAATGACTTGGTCTTGGTCTTGTCAAGCGGCAGCAGGCTGCCTTCGTTCTTGAGCAACACCAGGCTTGCCTGCGCTGACTCTAAGGCAACCTTTCGGCCCTCCTGGCTGTACAAGGGCCAACTCAGATCCGTTTGATTGTGATCAAGCCACCCGAATTGTATCGACTTTCGTAAGATTCGTCGCACTTTGTCATCTATCGTCGCAAGGCTCACCTTCTTCTCATTAATAGCTGGCACTAATACTTGACGATTCAAGAATTTACCTGAAGGCATTTCGAGGTCAAGCCCTGCGTTGGCTGCCGCTATGCCGTCATAAGTGGCGTCCCAGTCAGACATTATAATGCCATCGAAACCCCACTCTTTTTTGACTATGTCAACGTTTAGGGCTCTGTTCTGGGTCATGTGTACGCTGTTGACCAAATTATACGAATTCATGATGGCGCCCACGTTTGCCTCGACGACGGCGCTTTCAAAGGTGGGCAAATAGATCTCGCGCAAAGTACGCTCGTCAATATCGGAACTTGTGCCATGCCGGTCGAATTCCGAGTTATTTCCGAGGAAATGTTTAACCGTGGCACTCACACCTTGCGACTGCACGCCACGGATGTAGGCAACTGTTACCCGGGACGCGAGGTAGGGATCTTCACCAAAATATTCGAAGTTGCGACCGCAAAGCGGCGCGCGATAGACATTGACTCCAGGTCCCAACAAGAAGTGCACACCGCGTGCTCTCGCATCGTGACCAATCGATATGCCCACTCGGCTGGCCAAGTCCGGGTCAAAGGAGGCCGCTAGTGCAATGCCCGCCGCGTACGCAGTGGAAGGGCCATAATTGCGCACGCCAAGTGGACCGTCCGCCATCTTGAGCGCAGGTATTTTTAGACGTTCAATAGCGCGAATGTAAAAACCGTTAACCCCGCCAAGCGCATCGATCTTCTCTTCGAGAGTCATTTGCTTCAACAATGACTCGACCCGCTTTTCAACATTTGATGGTGCATTTGACTCAGCACCTGACGCTGCGGGTACCGCCGCAAGAGCTAACGCCAACTGTAACAAAGGGACGCGATTATTAATACCCATGCAGCCGTCCTTCCTACTTCAGCGCGATCGAAACTCGCAAGGCGTCGCGACATTGTTGAGCGATCAGTAACGTCATGTCGTCGTCCTGGCGCGACATCCAGTCCCGAGCCTCTGACATGATCGCATCACGAATAGCTTCAATCGACTTACGTCGGTGACGAGATAGCGCGTCGGCTAACCTGTCTACGCCAAACATCTCGTTGTCCCGATTCATCGCTTCTGTGATGCCGTCCGTGTAAAGCAGCATGATGTCGCCCTCAAGCAGCTCACAGTGCGATTCATCGTTGACCTGGCTGATGTCGCCAATGGCAGCCGTCCAAACACCGGGCGTGTGCAAACATTCAATGCTGCCATCATCGACGCGACAGATCAAGATATCTTCATGCGCACCCGCAAAGGTTAGGTGCCCTTGCTTGTCGTGACGTATTAGAGTCAGAGTCACATGTTCGTCCTGTCCCATGCGACGTCGAATGTTGTCATAAAGAAGGTCATTGACCGCGGGCAAAATGTCCTTGGGGGAAGCTGCGGGATTATTGCGAATTAAGCTGCCAATCGCACTCTGCAACATCATCATAACAAGGCCTGTGGTTAACCCGTGACCGGCAACATCGCCAATACCGATCCAACAACCTTGGTCAACCGGGATGACATCGTAATAATCGCCACCGACCTCAGTGGCGGGAACCATCATGGCTGAGATATGGAGCCCATCAACCTGCATATTCTTGGGCAGGATGCCCATTTGAATATTGGTGGCAATCTGCATTTCCTTTTCAAGCCGCTCGCGCTCGGCGAGTTCCCGCTTCTGAACTTCTTGAACAATCAGTTTTAGCAACTTTGTGCGTAGGTAAGCCGAACCGAGTTGATTGACCAATCCGTCGTAGACGAAGCCCTCGGGTGTGCCTCGTTCGATTACTACATAGCCAGCTACAACCTGATAGCGAGTCAGTGGCATGACTAGCCAGGCGGATTGCTTTTCAGTTTCAAGCAGATGCCAGGGCAGAATTTCCTGCACCGGGAACTCATGACCTTCTGCTGGGATACTGAATAGACCTCCCGTCGTGCAAGCGACCTGCAAGCGAGCCGTTGAAGTTAGCTCAGAAGTATCCTCGGTCGTGCAAATGTAACAACTGTCGATTCCGAAACGATTCAAGTGGGGAACCAAGGCATCGCGCAACCCCGACAGGTCCGTCGCAGAAAGTAACGATTCATTGGTTCGGACGAGCTCATCAAAGAGGGCCTCATTGCGATAGCGCTGAGCGGCTTGGGCTCGCGCCGCCACCTCAGCAACTAACGTGCTGGCATCGTTCAGAAGCGTGTCAACACGATCCGATTCAGGCGAATCGCCTAGGCGGCGTTGGGCTCTCCGACGCAAATCGCTCAGGGGTTTAAAGGCGCCAAGGACGTCAATGTGTCGATTGGCTGCATGGTCGAGAAGAACCTCGAATTCGCGCAAAAATGGCAGGCGATCGCCGCTTGAAATCACACAAAGCAAAGCCCAGCCTAGCGCGTCGTTGAAAGTCCCAGCGGCCCGTCCAAAGCCTGAAAGAGCGGCAGCCGCTTTCTTAGTCCATAATTCAAGGGGCTCGTCGGTCGCCTCGGCGCTAACCGGGGGTGGAAAGCTGCTCAATGTCCCTGAAAAGGCTATACAGCCGCAGGAGCGTCGGATCACCAGCTGCGAACTGACGCTGGTAACGGGCGCCACGACTTGGCCTTTCAATTGCGCCAAGACCACTTCGAAGGTCCTGCGTGCATGCTCACGACTGGGTTGCCTTACCGTTGTCAGTGGCGGCCTTCGGTGCCTTGCGGCTTCGATGTCGTCAAAGCCAAACAGGGCAACCTCTTCGGGTACGCGAATGCCGCGCCGATCCAATTCGTCTTGCGCTCCCATCGCCATGCCGTCGTTGGCGGCGACGATGGCGTCGAATTGGACTTTGCGCTCGTCTATCCACAGACGCACGGCATCAGCGCCATGTGGCGCATAGAAGTACCCGGTCGCTTCCAGGGCAGGATCGTGTTCAATGTCATGCTCGGCGAGCACCTCGCGATAGGCTCGATAGCGAGCCTGCGCTTCCGCACTCACCTCGGGCCCGCGGATGCAGGCAATTCGCCGACACTTGTGCGTGCGAATCAAATGCCTAACGCCAGCCCTCACGCCCGTTTCGTTGTCAACAACCACCCGCGGATACTCTTGCCAATGTACCGCGACACTGGCGATGGGCAGTGGCTCGAAGCGCTTGAATATCTCTGCTGTCTGCGCCGCGGTTATCGAGTTTCTGAGTGATACGACCAAGACGGCGTCGATATTTTCGCGGCTCGCATGTTTGAGCGGTTTGTTCGATCGGACGACAGGGTAGTCAGCTGCCTCTAGACCGCCAACAAAGCAGAGTATGTCGATGTCCTGCTCACGCGCGGCCGTGATAATTTCGTCGACAATCGGGTCGGTGTATCCGTCTGCGATCCAGTCGACGAATACGCCGATGCGCGGCCGCTTGCGACCGTTGCCTGCGGCAATTCTGACCTGTGGCTCGGAGGATTGGGAGGGCTGGTCCATGAATCATCGAGTCCACCGCGCCACCGATTGGCGTAGTGACTCTTCATCCTAAACGACCCTTCGCCCCGTTGAATAACGTTTTCATTGGGCCGCTCGGCCGGATCGCCGGGCAATCAAATCACTGACCGTGACCGCGCGAAGATTTTGCTCGACCAGCGTTCTTCCAATTAATGGAATTGAATCTAGCATTGCGGTTCGATCCGCATTGTAGAGACTAGGCAGACCGTGCGCTTCGTCAGCCAGACAATCGTGCATTAAGACAATCGCGCCACCGCGCAGGCGTGGTCTAACGCGCTCCAAAATTTCATTTCCGCTCCGAGCTCGAGAGTCATGTGAACTGAAGGTCCAGTGCACGGGTTGCAAGCCATGGTTGTTGCGAATTGACCTAGCGTCAATTCCGCAACGCTCACCGTAGGGGAAGCGCAGAAGCTGGATTGACTCGCCAAGCGTGGCCTCGAGTTCGGCGCGACTGCGAGCAATTTCTTCATTCATTCGTGCGGTATCGCGCGCATTCGGGCGGCGATGCCAATACAGATGAGTCCCCACCTCGTGACCACGTCGCCTTGTTTCCCGAACGATCTCCGGATGTTCCTTGACTGAGCGCCCCACCACGAAGAACGTGCCAATTAGCCCACACTTCTCGAGACAATCGAGCAACCGCGGCGTCCAATGCTGGTGTGGACCGTCGTCGAAAGTGAGCCCTACGCAACCCGATCGTATACCACCCTGACTCAGAGCGCCACCGTGTAACAAGTGCGAGGTAAACGTTACTACCCAAGGCTGAGTTGTGGCGCTCACCAAGACGTGAGCTACAGCCACAATGGCACTCGACGAACCTGATTTGAGGCAAAGCGGCGCCCGCGCAAGGCCAAAGGCGCTCGTAAGAACATGTCAATACTCGCCGTTAACCTTGCTCGAAATGAGTGCTGCCGGTTGTCCGGGTCCCAGATCCATTCCAGAACTTGAAATAATGCGCGCAGCAAAAACAAGGGGAATAGCAATCGATAGCGCAATGGGAAATAGAACCCAACCACATGCCGATAATAGAACAGCCGAGCCTCAAATTCGCGCAAATGCCAGCTATCGCCCGAGCGGCGAGCAAGCCCGCCAGGCACATCCGTACGCCGCCACATCATTGGGCTCGGGTCAAATTTGAAGTATTCGCCCGCGTTTCGCATACGTGCAAATTTGATAGCGAAAGACTGCTCTTCATTCATTGGAATTCCTTCGTCCCAGCCACCGATTCGCTCTACAAGCGACCGCCGAACTGAGGCGTTGGATCCAATCAAAAAATCAATGCCCTTCTTGGGAAGGGTGTTATTGGCATACGCGCGCGTGTCCTTGAATATTGTGTGGCGCATTGCCAGTGCGCGAATAATCCGGGGAAACCGTGGACCTTTCAAACAACCGGGATTCGACACAAGTCGCCCGACAACGCCCATGCACTGTGTGTCGCCGTAATTGACAAGGTGATTGCTGATCCAGTTGTCACCCAGCGGCAAATCGTCATCGTCGATGAAAAGAAAGATGTCGCCGATGGCATGGCGAATTGCGGCATTGCGGGCCGCCGGCGCATTCGTGGCTGGTGCGGCAACTACGCGCAATTTCGAACTGTCAAATGATTCAAGCCGCCGCAACAGGTCGCTATCATTGCTCTGCTCAAATATGACAACCTCATAATCGGGGTAATCTTGTCTCAATAAACGCGACACCAGCTCGAGCAGCGGCAGGGGGCGATGATAAGACCGCACGATTACCGATACGAAGGGGTGCGACGGTGGCACGAGCTGCACTCGCGCCAAACTCACCTCCTTCGGCGGCCCCGGTCGGAGAACCAAATCAATGGCGGTCTGCATCATTTTCGAAGAAAAGTTGGTTTAACGAACAAGAAGCTGTGGGGCAAAGCCCCGCCTGGCCAGACTCTTAGGCAAATCGATAGAAACTTCGACTCAGATTCCCGTTGCGTCCCGGGCCAATCCGCATACGGCCACCTCCGTCGGCTGCTTGCGGTTGGATCCGAGACCGGTAGGATTCTACATAATTGACGGGAGCATGCCAGAGGCCATCCAAAAATGACCTAAAATTCATGAAGCAGTCCAAATTAATCTGCTCAAGCGTGAATTTGCTGAGCTTTCCCGGGTCAATAAGCCCAAGATTTAGCCTGCTGACTCACGACAGGATCACGCCCAGGTCCACTGTGAAAATCGATACCTAGCGGGAGGCTGTTCCAGCCACCAACGCAGAACCAGCCGTTGCCGTGAAGTTCGTGGAGACCCCTAGGGACTGCGCAAGCGTGTCCGGGTCGTTGTGAAAATCCGGTAGAGTGAATGCATGAGGTTATGCGGCCCGCTGACACTAGCTCTCTCTCTCTTGGCGGGGCGCGCTCATGCCCAAGAACACAATCAAATCAGTTATGCTCAGGTTTTGGACCTTGCTGCACGTGTTTCGCCAAGTATGCGCGTAGCGAGAGCAGAGGAAGCGGTAACCGCCTCAGAGGTTGGCATTGCGGGTGTGCTTCCCAACCCCACATTGATTGGTGGGACCTCCACGCAGGCTGCTAAAGTCTCGGTGGGCGTGTCTGTCCCTCTTGTAATTCTCGGCCAGCGCGGCGCAGCAATTCGAGCCAGTCAGGCGGGGCTTGATTCGGTACACGTGGGTACAGAAGCAATTCAAAGCGATAGCCGAGCCGCCGCCGCGCGCGCATTTGTGGCACTCTGGTTGGCTGAGCGAGTCGCGGAAGCTCGCGCGAAGGCCGAGGAGCTGGTCGCTCGCCTCGATCAGGCCGTCCGCATCCGCGTGCAACTTGGCGGCGCACCAGAAGTTGAGAGCGTGCGATCCAATGCCCTTAGGCTGCGAGCACACGCGGAGGCTGTCCAGACCGCTCAGCTCGTCCGCGCGGCGGCGGCCGATCTCGGGCGCTGGATTGGCGCGAGCGATGCGTCCGAATTGCGCACGTCGGGCGACCCCGCCGTCCCGAACGATCCGCCACCGCTATCGGGCATGCTTGAACGAGTCGGGCAAGGCCCGGCCGTGGCGCGTGAGAGAGCGGCAGCTCGCGCCGCCCAAGCGCGAGCGGACCGCGAGCGCGCATTGGTACGGCCTGCCCTAACA
>Ga0075520_1001704_pt1 | contig 10716 bp, 7 predicted proteins | sample NGEPerB_FD_75100 | JGI IMG/M metagenome (GOLD analysis project Ga0075520, IMG submission 75100) | Arctic peat soil microbial communities from the Barrow Environmental Observatory site, Barrow, Alaska, USA - NGEE PermafrostAB12-B | ecosystem: Environmental > Terrestrial > Soil > Wetlands > Peat ...
CAGCATGCTATGCGCAGTAGCACTTCAGACCATTCCGGCAGGAGCGGTCATTGATGCCACTCTGCAAATGCAAATGGGCAACCCCAGTAATGCCGCGACTGATCCGAACAATCATCAGCATTACTTAATTCAGCGAAGCGTCGAATCCATAGATTATGACGATGACCTGGGTGAGCCCAACTGGGTGAGCTGGGATTTGACTGCGGGCGATATCGGCTCGAGCGGACGCTCACCCGATTTTTTCACTGATACCACCTTGCCGTCGGGCTTTTATCAGGTCTTGCCTGGCGACTACAGCGGTTCTGGATTCGATCGCGGGCACATGTGTCCCTCGGCCGATCGCACCGACAACACGACGGACAACGACCTCGTTTTCTACATGTCGAACATCATACCCCAGGCGCCGGACAACAATCAGGGCGTGTGGGCAAATTTTGAGAGCTATTGCCGTTCGCTGGCCCAGGGCGGAAACGAACTCCTGATTATTTGTGGACCGAGTGGATTTACCGGTTCCCGCATTTTGCCCAGCTTGGCGGCGGCTATTCCCGCGTACAGCTGGAAGATTGTTGTGGTAGTTCCTCCAGGCGCCGGCACGGCGTTAAGCCGGATAACTGGCGCCACCCGGACGATAGCTTTGAAAATTCCGAACACAAATGGAGTGAGCAGCGTCTGGCAAAATTTCGTTACTTCCGCCAGCCAGATCGAGGTCGATACCGGCTTCTCCTTTTTCACGTCCCTGCCACCCGAAATCGCCTCGAGCTTGCGCAGTAAGGTGGACGGTCAGAACAATCTGGCGCCTGTCATCACCGGCTTTTCGCCTTCAACCGGTGCGGTGAATGGCATTGTTGTCGTCACCGGGACCAACTTTAGTTCGGCTGCGAGCGTCACGTTCAATGGCGTCAGCGGCCAATTCAGCCTGGATTCCCAAACACAAATCTCCGCAGTCGTTCCCACCAACGCAACGACAGGCATAATTAGTGTCACGACACCCGGCGGGACCGCAATCAGTAGCAACAGTTTTATCGTGACCGACTCGGCGGTCGACTTGGCCATCGCGCTGGCCCATACCGGCAATTTCGCCCAAGGCGACTCCAGCGACACCTACACCATCACAATCAGGAATGTCGGCACATCCACTTCGAGTGGAGAGATCACGGTGAGTGAAATTCTTCCGGCCGGTCTTACAGCTACAGCGATGAACGGATTCGGCTGGACAGCGGATCTGCAGACTCTGACATGCACCCGATCGGATGCCTTGGCCGGCGGGGCCAGTTATCCGGCGATCACAGCCACCGTAGCCGTGTCTTCAAACGCGCCCAGCACGGTCACCAATATCACAACTGTCAGCGGAGGCAGCGATGCGAACCCAGACAACAATTACGCCGACGATTTAACAATCATCAATGCAGCCGGCGACGTCGGCCAGACGGTTACCTTGCTGGGTTGGGATGTGAGAAGCCTTTCGGGAGGCAGTGGCAACTACGGCATTTCCCCATTGCCGCCTGCGATCATTGCGCCAAACATTATCAGTAGCGGGCTGGTGCGGGGGTCCGGCGTCGGAACCAGTGGCACCGCTGCAGCGCGCGCATGGGGCGGCAACGCTTTTACGGCTTCTTCGAGTTCCGCGGCCGTCAGCGCAAATCAGATCATCACCGTCAGCACAGTCGTCAATACCGGATACACCGTGTCCTATACGTCCATTCCCAGATTCGACTACCGGAGATCCTCGACCGGTCCTGCCACGGGTGTGCTGCAGTACCAGGTTGGCTTGGGCTCCTTCAACGATGTCACAGCGTTGGCTTATCCGGCAAACACCAGCAGCGGCGGATCCTTGGCGCCGATCAATCTTTCGGGGATTTCCGACCTTCAGCATGTCGGTGCAGGGACCAATGTCACTTTCCGAATCGTGAATTATGGAGGTGGATCTGCGGGCACATGGTACGTTTTTGATGTAGCCGGCACCCCGGCCCCTGATCTGTTTTTGCAAGGTATTGTCTCACCGGTCCTGATCTTGACACCTGTTGAATCCTGGAGAATGCAATGGTTCGGAACAACCAACAACAGCAGCACCGCAGCCGACTCGGCCGTGATCACTAGCGACGGTATCCCGAATCTGGTGAAATACGCCTTCGGCCTTGACCCACTCGTTCCGGCGCAGAGCCCCGTCGTCTGTGACATTAGCACCGGCTGGCTCAGGCTGAGCGCACCAAAGAACCCGAACGCCACAGACATAACCTACATCGTGGAAAGCACCGACAATCCAGGCAGTCCGTGGACAACGAATGGGGTCGTTAAGGATCAAGACACGGCGACTTTTCTGCAAGTTCATAGCGAACCAGCCGTAGCCTCCTCAACTAGCCGCTTCATGCGACTAAGGATAACGCGGCACTAAACGTCCGAAGGTAATCGAGAGTTTCGCCGAGGGTGAATTCTACTTGCCGCCTTTGGTCCCATTCCTGGCCGACTGTCGCAGCGCTTTCCGAATTCGCGCCGTGCTGCGCGCGACCTCTTGCGCAGACTCCCTGGTTGTGGCGGATGAAAGACTGCCAACTCCAGTTTGCGAGAAATGCGGCTCGGGCTTGTAGCGGTGATTGTTCGCCATCGCCTCCTTCAGCGCCTCTGCCGGAGTCGCGTGCTTGAGGAGATCTGTGCGAACTTTCATCGCGCATACGTTTCCCTATTTTTAAGGTTTCGACGATCTCAATGATTCATCCGCCGCACCGGCATGGGCGGCTGCGTTTCAAGTCCAGCCTGGGTTTGAACGGGTGCGTCGCTCCCGGGTGTAAGGTAGGGCGCGTCACTCCGTGCGCGCAGCAGTTCTGCCGCCGGGAAACGGTGCGCGGAGTGACGAACCCTGCCTCCAACTGAGGCAGGGGAATGTGTGGAGCAGTGCTTGCGAGACTGATGCCGCTGGATTATTCTCTTTGCCATGAAACTTCGGCTGGTTGTGGAACACGATCCTGAGGCCAAACGCTGGTCGGCTGTTTTTCCGGAACTACCAGGGTGCGCTTCCGCCGGTGACATGGAGGAAGAAGCCGTGCGCAACGCGAAGGAAGCCTTGGAGCTGTGGTTCGAGCCGTCGCCGGAGCCGCTGCCCGCCGGGGCCAAGGTGCTGGAAGTCGCGCTCAAGTGAGCGAACGCTTTCCAGTTTGCAGCGCCAAAGATGTTATTCGGGTCTTGCGCCGCAAAGGATTCAGCATGGTCAGCCAGAAAGCGGTCATTTTCCTCATCAGCCTCGCCGCCGCCTGCGCCCAAGCAGACCCTGGCTTCCAGCCCGTCACACCCAGGGTTTCACAAAAGCAGTCGCCCGCGGCCATTCTCGCCACGATGAAGAAAGTTGCGGACTGGCAGATCGCCCAGCCGCTGGTTCATCCTGCTGATGATTGGACTTACGGCGCCTGCTACGCCGGCCTCACCGCGCTCAGCGCCATCGCCGATGATCCGAAGTATCACAATGCCCTCCTGGAAATGGGCTCCCGGCAGCAATGGAAACCCGGGTTGCGCACCTATCACGCCGATGACCATTGCGTCGCCCAAACCTACCTGGACCTTTACCTTCAACACCGCGACCCCGCCATGTTGGAGCCGATTCGCCAGGAATTTGACCTGATCCTCGCGCACTCCAAAACCAACAGCCTGCGTTTCGTCACCGACGCTTCCGCGGAACGTTGGACCTGGTGCGACGCGCTGTTCATGGGCCCGCCAACCTGGGTGCGGCTCTACAATGCCACCGGTGACAATCGTTACCTGCAATACATGGACCAGGAATGGCGCGCGACCTGGGAATCCCTTTATGATCGGACCGAGCACCTCTTTTTCAGAGACAGCCGATATTTCACCCAGCGCGAGGCGAACGGAAAGAAGATCTTCTGGAGCCGCGGCAACGGCTGGGTGCTGGCCGGCCTGGCGCGCATGCTCCAAAACTTTCCGCCGGATTTCTCCGGCCGCGGTTTTTACGAACAACAGTTCAAAGACATGGCGGCCAGGATCGCCTCGCTCCAACAGAATGACGGATTGTGGCGCTCCAGCCTGCTGGATCCGGAGTCCTATCCGTCCAGGGAGACCAGCGGTTGCGGCTTCCACACCTTTGCCCTCGCATGGGGCGTCAATCGCGGCCTGCTGGACGCCGCGTCCTACGAACCTGTGATCCGCAAAGCCTGGAAAGGGCTCGTCAACTGCGTCACCCCCGATGGCAAACTCGAACACGTCCAGCCGATCGGCGCCGATCCCAAAACATTCGATCCCGCGCACTCTGATGTATTCGGCGTAGGCGCTTTCCTGCTGGCGGGCAGCGAAGTTTACCGGCTCGCCCTGGCCGGGGCGCCGGCCCCCCGCATACTGCGCATTCATGCCTCAACGCATGGATGACTTTGCCTGGGAGAATGACCGGATCGCCTTCCGCGCTTACGGCCCCGCGCTGGAACGAAGCGGCGAAATCAGCAGCGGCATCGATGTCTGGGTCAAACGCACGCGGCGGCCGGTGATTGAAAAATGGTATTACAACGCCAACTACCACGAGGATCTCGGCGAAGGACTGGACATGTACAAAGTCGGGCCCAGCCGGGGTTGCGGCGGCAGTGGGATCTGGCGCAGCAATAACCTCTACGTCGCGAAAAATTTTCTCACGTGGCACATCGTTCAATGCGGCCCCTCCCGGATCACCTTTGAACTCACGTATGCCCCGTACAATGCCGGCGGCGTTACAGTCCGGGAACGAAAACGCATCTCCCTGGAATCGGGTTCCAACCTCAACCGCATTGAAACACTCATGGATTGGGACTGGAGCGGACCCGAGCGGCTCACTCTGGCTGTCGGCATCGTCAAGCGCCCGGGAGCGGAATCGGTCGACTTCGCAAACGACAATTCCTGGATGTCCTACTGGGAACCCGCCCAGGCCGAAAATGGAGCGATCGGCTGCGGCGTCATCATGACTTCCCCTTCGCGCAGAAGGGACACCGTCGATCAGGCCTTCCTGCAAACGAGTATTGGACGCGGTCAACCATTGGTGTACTACGCAGGGGCGGGATGGACGCGGAGCGGGGATTTCCCGAATCGGGATGCCTGGGTTCGCTACGTTTCGCGCGTTGCCGAAAAAATCAAATGAACATGCAAATCCGCTCCTCTCCGAACCAAACGGACTATTCAAAACTCAACACAGAGGAATTACGATCTGCTTTTTTAATCCAGTCCCTGTTCACCCCAGGCAAAGTCGAGTTGGTGTGCACCGATGCGGACCGCGCGATTGTCGGCTCTGTTGTGCCATCGGCCGGCCCCCTGGCCCTTGCTGCCGATGCTGAATTGCGGGCTGAATATTTCTGCGAACGCAGGGAACTCGGAATCCTGAATATTGGAGGTTCCGGCACCGTGGAAATTGACGGCACGTCGTACGGGCTTTCCAAACTCGATTGTCTCTACGCCGGCCGCGGCAGCCGCAAGATTTCCTTTGCCAGCCGGGACCCGGGCCAAGCCGCGGCCTTTTATCTCCTGAGCTACCCAGCTCACACGGCCCATCCGACGACCCATGCGCGTCTCCAGGATGCCTCTCCTGTGGAATTGGGAAGCCCCGCCGACGCCAATCGGCGCACGATTTACAAATACATCCATCCGGGCGGGATGAAGAGCTGCCAATTGGTCATGGGATTTACCCGGTTGCAGGAAGGCGCCGTCTGGAACACCTTGCCCCCGCATACCCACACCCGCCGCTCCGAGGTGTACATGTATTTCGACCTGGGACCACGCCGGCGCGTCGCCCATTTTATGGGCTTGCCCCAGCAAACCCGCCACCTGATGGTCGCCGACCGCGAAGCCGTCCTCTCCCCAAGCTGGTCCGTTCATTGCGGCTGCGGCACCGGCGCCTACTCCTTTTGCTGGGGAATGGGAGGGGAAAACCAGATGTTCGACGACATGGACGCCGTCAGCGTGGAACAACTCCGATGATTCTGGATCAATTCAAACTGGACGCAAAAGTCGCGCTGGTGACCGGCGCCAGCCGCGGGTTGGGTCAAGGCATGGCCATCGCCCTGGCTGAAGCCGGCGCGGATGTCGCCCTGGTCGCGTCCACAAGCACCGACGAAACCGCCAAACGCATCCGTGCCCTCGGCCGGCGGACATGCCCCATCCGCGCCAACCTGCTCGAGCACGACGCCGCGCCGAAAATCATCGATGCAACAGTGAAGGCGCTTGGCGGCATCGACATCCTGGTCAATAACGCCGGGATCATCCGGCGCGCAGCCCTCCTCGAGTTCACCGAGAAAGATTGGGACGACGTGATCCAGGTGAATCAAAAGAGTTTGTTTTTCCTGAGCCAGGCCGCGGCAAAGCAGATGGCCAAACAAGGCCGCGGCGGAAAAATCATCAATATCGCATCCCTGCTTTCCTTTCAGGGCGGAATCCGCGTCCCGTCCTATACCGCATCCAAGAGCGCCGTCATGGGTTTGACCCGGATCATGGCAAACGAACTCGCGTCCCTGGGCATTCAGGTCAATGCCATTGCTCCTGGCTACATGGAAACCGACAACACCGCCGCCTTGCGCGCCGATCCAAAGCGCAATGCCGAAATCCTGGCCCGAATTCCGGCCGGACGCTGGGGTTCTCCAGCCGATCTGCATGGCGCCGTCGTTTTTCTCGCATCGTCCGCTTCGGATTACCTGCAAGGCGCCACCATCCCTGTGGATGGCGGCTGGCTCGCCCGGTAGGGCTCTGTCACACCAATCGAGCACAATCACGAGCAAAGGGGTGCGACCGTCCTCGGTCGCAGCAACGTTCGCCCCTCCCAGACTCCGGACTGAGTCGAACGCCCTGGCAAGGATTACCTCGCTGCGCCCGAGACGGGCGCTCTCCGAAACAAGGGCAAAAATCCCTTGGTGAAATGCAAAAAACAGGACTGGTCTCCCCCTGATCAGCAGAACATAATCGCCCCATGTCGAGTCCAACTGAGTCGATGATTCCCGAAAAGGATGCGCCCCAGGAGAATTCCGCCGTCGCTCCAAAAGCCTATTTTCGATGGATCATTTGCGGGCTCCTGTTCTTTTCCACCACGGTCAATTACATGGACCGGCAGGTCATCAGTTATCTCAAGGAATATTTCTGCAGGCCCGAAACCATGGGAGGCTTCGGCTGGTCCAATAGCGATTTCGCCTACGTCACCGCCTTCTTCACCGGCTTCTATGCCGGAATGACAATCCTCGTCGGGTGGCTCATCGACAAAATCGGAACCAAGCTGGGCCTGGCCCTCTCATTAATCATCTGGTCCATCTTTGGAATACTGAACGCCTTTGCCGGGCGCATGGTGGCGATGCATGTCCTGGTGCGCAGCGCCTTCGGCATCGGCGAAGCCGGCAATTTCCCCGCCTCCATCAAAACCGTCGCCGAATGGTTTCCCAAACGAGAACGCGCCCTGGCCACCGGCGTCTTCAACAGCGGCTCCAACGTGGGCGCCATGATCTCCGCCCTGTTCGTCCCCTGGTGCCTGATTCATTTCGGCGACGAAAAAGGATGGAAAATGGCCTATGTCCTCACAGGCGCAGTGGGCTTCCTTTGGCTCATCATCTGGTTCTGGCTCTATGACATCCCCGCCAAACATAAGCGCCTTTCCAAGGCCGAGTTTGATTATATCCACAGCGACGATTTAAAAGCCCCGGCTGGCGCGCCGGCGACCGATGCCGCAAAAGTGTCCTGGGGAAAACTCCTGGGCTACCGCCAAACCTGGTCTTTTTTCTTCGGCAAATTTCTGACGGACGGCGTCTGGTGGTTTTACCTGTTCTGGCTGCCCGATTACCTGAAAAAACAGTTCGGCATGACAAACCAGGAAGTCAGGCTCCCCACCTTCATTGTTTACGGAGTCGCCATCATCGGCAGCGTGTACGGAGGCAGCATTCCCATGACCTTCATGAAAAAGGGAATGCCCGTTTACAAGGCGCGCATGCTGGCCATGCTCCTCATCGCCATTTTCCCGCTGACGGTCCTGGCGACCCAGTACTTTGGAAACGTGGAGCACTTCGGGAACAAGGCTTCCGTCCTTGCGGTCTCCCTGATTTGCATCGGAGCCGCGGCGCACCAGGCGTGGTCGGCCAACCTCTTCACCACCGTTTCCGATATGTTTCCAAAGAAAGCCGTGGGCTCGGTCACCGGCATCGGAGCCATGGCCGGAGGAGTCGGAGGCGTTCTCGTGCAATTGCTCGCCGGCGCGCTCACAGACGCATACAAGGCCAGGCCACAAACCGCTTACCTTTTCATGTTCATCCTTTGTGCCCTTAGTTATCTATTGGCTTGGATCGTCATGAAGGCACTCGTCCCCAGGCATAAACCGATCACGGACTTGTAAGCCGGCCTTGGCGGCTCTGGGATTCGTTGGTCGCCGCTTCGTGCAATCCCCACCCGCAGCGCCGTTCCATCGACAGCGCCGCTGAAGACGGCGCACTCCACACGCTATCGCGTTCGCCTTGTGCCACGGCACTGAGCTCATGCGCCAGCACATGGAGTGCGTGCGCTTTAGCGCCGCTCTCGGATTCGTTCCTGACCCCCTCGCATAATCCCAGCACCGTCGCAAAACCACGCACTCCTCCATCCTCGCAATCCCCGTTGACGCGATCTTCGCCGTGCAGCAGGCTGAGGATATGGCTTCGCTTCCCCTGACCCCCGCAGAGTTGGCCGCCTGGATCGATCATACGCTGCTCGCGCCCGATGCCACCGCCGGTGATGTCGAGAAACTCTGCGCCGAAGCGCGCCAATTCCGCTTTCACGGCGTCTGCGTCAATGGCTCGCGCGTGGAACTTGCGCACCACCTCCTCGAAGACACCCTCATTCAAGTCGTCGCCACTGTCGCCTACCCCTTCGGCGCCATGGCCCAGGACGCCAAACGCTTTGAAACCGAGGCGGCCATCGATGATGGCGCGCAGGAGATCGATGTCGTGATGAACATCGGCCTGCTCAAGGACCGGGCGGACCAGGCCGTCCTGCGCGAATTGCGCGATGTCGTGGAAGCTGCCGACGACCGGCCCGTAAAAGTGATCCTGCAATCCTCCCTGCTGACGGCCGAGGAGAAGCTTCGGGCCTGCGCGCTGGCGATCGAGAGCGGGGCGAAGTTTCTCAACATGTCGGCCGGCTGGAATGGGTCCGGCGCAACAGCCGAAGATGTGAAACTCTTGCGCCAGGCAGCGGGGCAGGACCTGGGGATCGCCGCTTCAGGAGGCATGTGCGATTTCAAGACTGCCATCCAACTCCTCCAGGCGGGCGCCACCCGCCTGGGCGTGTCCGCCAGCGTGGCCATCGTGCAGCAGTAAACGCCATCCCGACGGTTGCGTTTCGGCAGCCACCGGCCGGTCAGGCCTGCTTTTTTGGACTGTCCGGAACCAGGCAGGTCACCACGGTTCCGTCAAGTTCCCCGGGTTCCACTGTGACTGAAGCGTTGATCAGGTGCGCCCGATAATTCATGATGCGCAGCCCCATGCCCGCGCTGCGGCCCACTGCGGAGGGAAACATTGCTCCGTCATTGCGCACCGTAAGCACAAGCTTCTCATCCGAATGCGCAAGGCCGATGCGCACCTGTTTGGCTTTGCCATGTTTAATGGCGTTCGTCAGCGCTTCCTGCGCAATCTTGTAAAGCTGCCGCACCACGTTGGCGTCCAGCGGCGGACATGCGCCGTTGAGCTGCACCGGGCACGCAACGCCAAATGAAGCCTTGGCGTGCGCGGCCAAATTCTTCAAGGCCGACCCCAAATCCTTTTCGCGAAGATCCAGCGTCGCCAGATTGTGGGCCACGTCGCTGGTGTGACTCATGGCTTCCTGAATCAACGCTTGAATCTTGCGCGCGTCCTTCGCATCAGGCGATTTCTGTTTGGCCAGTTTCACCGACAGCCCTCTGGCCATAAGGGCGACCCCGGAAAGCTTCTGTCCCAAATCGTCATGCAAATCCAATCCGATCCGGCGGCGCTCCTTCTCGGTAATGTCCAGCAATTCGTGCTCGAGCCGGCTGCGCTCGTCCATGAGTGCCCTCAGCTTCGCATTGGCCGCAGAGAGGTCGGCCGTGCGCTCCTGCACGCGCCTCTCAAGCTCCTCATGCGAGCGGCGCAACTCCGCCTCCGCCTGCTTGCGCTGCGTAATGTCCGTAATCGAACTGAGCCAGCCGTTGATGTTCTCAAAGCTGTCCCGCAGCGGCGTGATCAGCACCAGCGCCTCAAATCGCGTCCCGTCCTTGCGACAGAAACGCAACTCCAATCCGCCGGAAAGCGATCGGCCGCTGATCACCTCCGCAAAGGCCGAGGTGATGGTCTCCACCTCCTCCCGAGGCCAGTACACAAACGGCGGCTTGGTCCCCAGCAACTCTTCTTCAACCCATCCCACCATCTGGCAAAAAGCCGGGTTCACATACGTCTGCCTGCCTTCCAGATCCACCACGGCAATTCCCGACGGAACCGAAAGCTCGATCGCCTCCCGGAACGCATGCTCCTCCCACAGCTTCTTTTCAGTCTGGCGTCGCGCCCGCCGAACTTCCGCGTCCCGAAACTCGCGCTCCACAGCCGGCCCCAGCCGCGTCAGGTTGTCCTTCATCACGTAGTCGTGCGCGCCCGCCTTCATCGCGGCAACGGCCATGTCGTCGGTGATGTGTCCGGAAACGATGATGAACGGAAGATCCAGCCCGCGCGCCTTCACCATCGCCAACGCGCTCAACCCGTCAAAGGCGGGCATGACATAATCGGCAATGATGACGTCCCATTC
>Ga0075520_1001705_pt1 | contig 10714 bp, 8 predicted proteins | sample NGEPerB_FD_75100 | JGI IMG/M metagenome (GOLD analysis project Ga0075520, IMG submission 75100) | Arctic peat soil microbial communities from the Barrow Environmental Observatory site, Barrow, Alaska, USA - NGEE PermafrostAB12-B | ecosystem: Environmental > Terrestrial > Soil > Wetlands > Peat ...
ACGGCTGCACCGACGGCGGCGCCGATCACGGTGCCGACAGGGCCGGCAACCGTTCCCGTTGCCGCGCCAGCGGCAGCGCCGCCGAGCAGGGCACCGACGCCGGTGCCGACCGGGTGGGCACCCGGTGCGTCGGTGATCGGGTCGCGATTGGCGTCGGCGGGGCGGGTGAGCGTGGTGCTGTCCATCTGAACTCCTTGGATGATGTACGGCCACTGCCAAAACGAGCAGTGAATCTGGAGCTTAGGCAGGCCACGGAGCGCTCGCCACTCCGATGCCACCCTTCGCCGCCGGTCGAAACGTGCCAATCGGCTGTGGGAGGCCGCTTACGCCGCGCGTCCGCCGCGGCTTGCCTCTGCGCAGCCCGAAGAAGCGGGGTGGTGCTATTCGCGCCGAACAGGCACGTGACTTGCCGGGTCGGTCTCGAGTGCCTGCTGCCTTCTCCGATTTCGCATCATGCCGGAAAGGCGCCTGCCGTCCGGCGCACCGATGGCCCAGCCTTCACCGTGATTGGAAACACATGTCCAGCAAGAGGAAGCCGAGCGGCACGATCGCGTCGCCGCCGGCAAGCACGAGATGCTGACGACGAATCAGGGCGTACCCGTCTCCGACAACCAGAATTCGCTCAAGGGACACTCGCGCGGGCCGACCCTGCTCGAAGACTTCGTCCTGCGCGAGAAGATCACCCATTTCGACCACGAGCGCATTCCCGAGCGGATCGTGCATGCACGGGGCACCGGAGTGCACGGATTCTTCGAGCTGACTGCGTCGCTCTCGAACTACACGACGGCGCGTGTTCTCACCGAGGTCGGAGAGCGGACCGAAGTCTTCACCCGTATCTCCACCGTCGCCGGCGGCGCCGGCTCGATCGACACGCCACGCGACGTGCGCGGCTTCGCGGTCAAGCTCTATACCAAGGAAGGCAACTGGGATCTCGTCGGCAACAACATTCCCGTCTTCTTCATCCAGGACGCGATCAAGTTTCCCGACCTGATTCACGCCGTCAAGATGGAGCCCGACCGCGGCTTTCCCCAGGCCGCCACCGCCCACGACACGTTTTGGGACTACATCTCGCTGACGCCCGAGTCGATGCACATGGTGATGTGGATCATGTCGGATCGAACCCTGCCGCGGTCGCTGCGGATGATCGAAGGCTTCGGCATTCACAGCTTCAGGCTCGTCAACGCAGCGGGCGATTCCACTTTCGTCAAGTTCCACTGGCGGCCGAAGCTCGGCCTGCAGTCGACGATCTGGGACGAGACGGTGAAGATCGCCGGTGCCGATCCGGACTTCCATCGTCGTGACATGTTCGAAGCGGTGCAGGCCGGCAACTTTCCGGAATGGGAATTCGCGGTGCAGCTTTTCACTCAGGAACAAGCCGATGCCTTCCCGTTCGACCACCTGGACGCCACCAAGCTGATCCCGGAGGAGCTTGTGCCCCTCAAGGTGGTCGGGCGCATGGTTCTCGATCGCTGGCCCGACAACTTCTTCGCCGAAACGGAGCAAGTGGCCTTCTGCCCCTCCCACCTTGTCCCCGGCATCGATTTCTCCAACGAGCCTCTCCTGCAGGGGCGGCTCTTCTCGTATCTCGATACCCAGCTGTCGCGGCTCGGCTCGCCGAACTTTCATCAGCTTCCCGTCAATGCGCCGAAGTGCCCGTTCGCGAACCAGCAGCGCGACGCACACATGCAGATGCAACAGCCGAAAGGACGCGTCGCCTACGAGCCGAGCTCGCTCGCCGCCGACTCCGCGCGCGAAACACCGAAGGGCTTCGCTTCGTTTGTGGCAACGGAGGCGGGCGATAGGGGCCGCGTCAGGGCAGACAGCTTCGCCGATCACTACAGTCAGGCGCGGCTCTTCTACAGAAGCCAGACCGCACCGGAGCAGACGCATATCGCGTCGGCCCTCGTTTTCGAGCTGTCCAAGGTCGAGACGCTGCACGTCCGTCAGGCGATGGTCGGCCATCTGCTCCACGTCGACCCCGATCTGGCCGGTCGTGTGGCATCTGGCCTGGCCCTCGATCCGATGCCCATCGCCCCGCCCGCAGCCGCGAGAGTGCGGGACATGGACAAGTCGCCGGCCTTGCAGATTATCGGCAAGATGAAGGACACGCTCGAGGGCCGATGCGTCGGCATCCTCGTCAACGACGGATCCGACGGAGTCGCCGCGAGGGCCCTCACGCAGGCGGCGCTCGACGCCGGAGCGACGGTCAAGATCGTTGCCCCCAAGGTGGGAGGCGTGAGGCTCGCGGACGGCAAGCACATGGCCGCCGACGGCCAACTCGCGGGCACGCCCTCGGTCCTGTTCGACGCTGTCGCGATTCTGTTGTCGCAGTCCGGTGCCGAGCAGCTTCTGAAGGAAAGCGCGGCCATCGACTTTGCCCGCGACGCGTTCGGACATCTGAAGGCGATCGCGATCGATCGAGGCGGCCAGGTATTGCTGAAGGTGGCCGGAGTCGTGCCGGACGCCGGAGTCATCCCGGCAACGGAGCCGGCGGCATTCATCGCCGCCGCCAAGACGCGACAGTGGGACCGCGAACCGTCCGTGCGTACGCTCGCCTGAGCACGCGAGCCTGCCGGCCTCGAACCATGACGACGACAGTACGCAAAGGCCAGGCACCGGGCCCTCTTGAACGCGCAGAGTTCGGCAGGCGCTTTCGCAACGCGTTCTTCGACCCGGCCTTTCGGGCGGAAGACGGGGCGATCGGCCGGCTCGAAGAGATCGCCTGGGAGGCTTACCGCGGCGGTCGCAAAGCGCCCGTCACCCGGCCGGCCGGGGCCGGCCATGCCGATCCGACCTACGAGCTCTCGGTCGACTGGACCCTTACGCGCCAGCGGCTTCGCCGAGCCAAGAAGGCTTGGGCCGATCCCGAGACGAAGACGCGAGCTCTGGTCATCTGCGGTTCGCCACGCAACGACGGCACCTGTCCTGGCGAGATCTCGAAGACGTTTCGCCTGTCGGGTCTTGTGAGCGAGGTACTGACTGCGGCGATGGTCGAGGTCGACTTCCTGGATCTCAGCCTCGTCACCTCGGAGTACGGCCGCACGATCCACCCGTGCAAGGGCTGCGTTTCAACCGCGATGCCTCTGTGCCACTGGCCCTGCAGCTGCTACCCGAACCATTCGCTCAACCAGACGAACGACTGGATGGCGGAGATCTACGAGCGCTGGGTCGCAGCGCACGCCGTCGTCATCGTCACGCCCGTGCATTGGTACCAGGCGCCCAGCCCCTTGAAGCTCATGATCGACCGCCTCGTCTGCGCCGACGGCGGCAACCCGGATCCCACCTCGACCCACGGCAAGGACCCGGCCAAGGCGAAGGCGCTCGAGCTGAAGGGTTGGGACTATCCCAAGCACCTGGACAGACGCGTCTACGGCCTGGTCGTGCACGGCGACGTGGCGGGCGTCGAAGGCTCGCGCCGCGCGCTCTCCGACTGGCTCGACTGGATGGGTCTGATCGACGCGGGCCCGCAAGCCCGGCTCGATCGCTTCATCGGCTACTACGAACCGTACGCGACCAGCCACGACGAGCTCGACAAGGACGAGGCGGTTCAGGAAGAGACGAGAAACGTCGGCCGTGCGGTCGCTCGCGTCACCGCCGCGCTGCGTAAGGGCGAGCTGAAGGCTGAGCTCGCTGATCTCCCGAGGCCGCGCCCGAAATAGACGGGTACAAGGCGACGACGCGACCGGCACCAGGTGCGGGCTCGTCGGCTCAGGCCTCCTTCGGTACCGCCTTCGGTGCCCCACTCTTCGCAGGCTTCTGGGCTGCCTGGCCGGCGCGCTTGTCGTTCGAAGTGACGACGCCCGCAGTCGCGCCGCTCACCTGGCCGGGAATCGCTCTCTGCCTTGCTGCTCGCTTCGTCGTTGCCATGGGCCGCCCCCAGGTTGAAGTGCGCCGCACGGTGCCCACGGACACTGTCGCGCCGCAGCTTCAGCTGCCGTGTCCAGGCCGCGCGGTTCATGTGAGATCCTATCGCCCTGGCCGGTCGACGACCTGCCGACCTCCACAGCGTCATGCACCTGGCCGCCTCCCTCGCACTCCTGCTCATGGCGCCTTCGGCCTGCGCGGCTCAGGATGTCTACGTCAAGGTTCAACGGCAAGGCGAATCCATCACTGTGGACGTGGAAGCGACGGCCGCCGCGCCCGTCAGCACAGCCTGGTCGGTGTTCACGGACTACGACCACATGGCGTCGTTCATCTCGAACATCAAGCACAGCAAGTTGATCGCCCGCAACGGCAACTCGCTCGAGGTGGAGCAGTCGGGCGAAACCAGGGTCGCGTTTCTGCGCTTTGGCTTTGCCGCCGTCCGCGCGGTCGAGCTGGTGCCGATGCAGGAGATCCGCTCCAGCCTGGTGAGCGGAGATTTCAAGGCGTACGTGTCGACAACGCGGATCGCGGCGATGCCGTCCGGGGTGAAAATTTCCCATCATGGCGAGTACGTGCCCAAGTCATGGCTGCCGCCGCTCGTCGGCCCGGCCGTGATCGAGTCCGAGACGCGCAAGCAGTTTCGGGAATTCATCGCCGAGATCGAGCGCCGCGTCCTCGCGGCAAAAGGCTCATAGTCGACAAAGCGCTTGTACGCCAGTCGCGGAGCAATCAACTGTCCCGAGCAGACCGGGGGAAGTCCACTTGTAGCCGTCCCTCGACGGGGAAACAGGACGGCTAGTCCGTCGAGGTACGCGGCGGTGCGAGGATGGTCAGCGCACCGACGAACGCCGTGCCGCCGTCCGCGACGGCGCCGACGCTCGGCTATTAGAAATGTCCGCAATGCTGAAGCGTGACCAAGCCAGGGAACTTGGGCTCTCGACCCTTTGCTGTCATACGGCCCACGGGTGCGTGCGACAGCAATGCAGCGTCATGCAGATATGTGCATGATGCAGAGAGTCGTTTGCCTGGCGGACGCGGCGCGCCGACGCAGATCGACGAGGTGACGTTGCCCCGCGTCCGGTGGGCAAAAGATCCCGTTGGACTGAACCGCCGCTCAGATGGTGGCGGGCTATGGGTATTGAATCGGTGAGGTGGTTCAAGCCTGCGCTGAAGCGGTGCGCATGCACGGGCAAGTCACCGAAACCAGCGCTCGCGCAGCGCCCGCCGATGAGGCCATGCAGATCAAGCGCAGCGCCGCGGCGGCAGACCAGGGAGTCTGCAGTCGAGTTGGATGGCAATGGGGCTGATCGCGTGCAAGCTGCTTCGTCGCGCCGCCAGGAACATCGCGGCTCGATCGTGCGGGTCGAAGATGGGTCGTCATGAGGTAGCGCTCGGCGGGCCACGCGGCATCGACCCCGGCAACCAAGTCTCGATGCAGATCATCCGCCCGTGTTTGCAAAGCGGACAGTCCCACAGCGACACGCCGGTGAGCCGCTCATAGCGATCGCGATAGTCCTCGGGTTGCTCGGTGGCTGCCGAAGCTGGCGCAGGTGAGTCCAGCAGTTGACGACACTGCGCCAACTTGGCATCGCGGGTGCGATTGGCCAACAACCCGTAGTGGCGTATGCGCTGGAACCCTGGTGGCAGCACATGCAGCAGGAAGCGTCGCACGAACTCGTCGGCCTGCAGTCGCATCACCTTGTGCCTCGACTCGTGGCGGTAGTCTTTCCACTGGAAAGCGACCTCACCGTTGTCGAATTCGACGAGCCGGCTGTTGGCGATGGCCACGCGATGCGTGTAGCGGCCGAGATACTCGAGTACGCGCTCTGGGCCGCCGAACGGCGCCTTGGCGTAGACCACCCACTCGGCGCGCGCCACCGGTGCCAGATAGCGAGCGAAAGCGCCGGGATTTTGCAGCGCGGCCAAGCCGTGGAAGAAGCGCAGTTGGCCACCGTCAAAAGCGCTGCGCAACTGCGCGATGAACAGGCGCCGGAACAGTCGCGACAACACGCGCACGGGCAGGAAGAAGCCGGGCCGGCAGGCAACCCAGCGCTGGCCATCCGGCGAGAGGCCCCCGCCGGGTACCACGCAGTGCAGGTGCGGGTGGTGCAGCAGGTTCTGGCCCCAGGTGTGAAGGATGGCAATGAAGCCGATCTCGGCGCCCAGGTGCCTGGGGTCCGCGGCAATGGTGCGCAGGGTCTCGGCCGTCGCGCGGAACAGCATGTCGTAGACCACGGCCTTGTTCTGGTAGGCGATGGCCGCGATCTCCTGCGGCATGGTGAAGACAACGTGGAAGTATTCGACCGGCAGCAGTTCGGCCTGGCGATCTTCGAGCCATTGAGCGCGCGTCAGCGACTGGCACTTCGGGCAGTGCCTGTTCCGACAACTATTGAAGGCCACGCGCTGATGACCGCAGGCGTCGCACTGCTCGACGTGGTCACCCAGCGCAGCCGTACGGCAGCGCTCGATGGCGCTCATGACGCGGCGCTGCCCGCGGCTCAAGTGCTCCGCGTGATCACGACGATAGGCAGGGCCGATCTGGCGGAAGATGTCCGCCACTTCGAGCCCGAGCGGGCGCAACGCGCGCCCTCAGAAATGGACCGGCGGACTCGTGCTGGGCGGCGGCTCGACCTTGAGCAACAGGTCCAACGGGCTGGCGGTGGCGCACACGGTCGAAGTGGCGATCTTCAGGTAGCGCGAGGTGGTGGCCAGGCTGCGGTGGCCCAGCAGCAACTGGATCGTGCGCACGTCGGTGCCGGACTCCAGCAGATGCGTAGCGAACGCGTGGCGCAGCGAGTGCGGCGTGATCGGCTTGGCGATGCCGCACGCACGGCGTGCCTTCTCGCAAGCTTGACCCACGGCATTGCGCGAGATGGGCTGGCCGGGGACGTCGCCCGGGAACAGCCAAGGCTTTGGACGCCCAACCGTCCAGTACGAGCGCAGCGCCTCGAGCAAGCGAGGCGACAGCATCACGTATCTGTCTTTGTTGCCCTTGCCTTGATTGATGCGCAGCACCATGCGCTGGCTGTCGACGTCGGTCACCAGCAGATGCGTAGCCTCCGAGATGCGCAGGCCGGCGGCATAGAGGGTCATCAGAATCGTGCGGTGCTTGAGGTTGGCGACCGACGCGAGGAACAGCGTCACTTCCTCGGGGCTCAGCACTACCGGCAGCTTGAACGGCTTCTTGGGCATCGCAATGTCGTCGCTCGTCCAGTCGCGCTTGAGCGTCACCCGATACAGGAATCGCAGCGCGGCCGTGGCCGTGCCGACGCTGCTGGCTGAGAGGTGCCTGTCCTTCACAAGATGGCTCTGGTAGATGCGCACCTGTTCCGGTCCCAGTTGCTCAGGCGAGCGGCCGAAGTACCTCGCGAAGCAACCGATTTGCTGTACGTAGGAGAGCTGGGTGTTCTCGGCGAAGTTGCGAATGCTCATATCGTCGAGCATCCGCTGGCGTAGCGGTGTCATGGCAATGCTCCTGGATGGTGGTCGATGGGGGTGCTGCGAACAGCACGTCCATCGTCCCGCAATGGGAGCACTCACCGCGCGCCGCCGCGGCCTCGAGGAGCGGGGCAAATCGTCGCAGGCCACTACCGCGGCAGCGGTTTAGTCCGACGCTGCCTATGCGCAGATGGAAACTATGTACAGATGCCAAGCGGTTGACGGCACCGACACCTATAGTGGTGAGCGGTAGAGGCCGGCGCCGCCTCCACATAGTTACAGCGTCTGCAGGAACCGCATGAGCGAATCCGGTGCTCGGAACCGACGCATCTTGGGAGCGGTAGACGATGCCCATGGCGGTCTCCTGAAGTGGGACAACCAGTGCACTTGAGCGTCGAAACTATGTCCAGTTCGACGTTGACCCATTAGGCTGACTACTGCGCCAAGCAACGGCCGCGGCGTTCCATCTCACGTGACCTGCGCATAGTTGCGATCTGCGCATAGGCAGCGGAAGCGGTCTCACGTTGACGACCGGCGACGTAGAACTGACGGCCAGTTGCTGCCGGTGGCGACCGGCGGCTCCCCGGCATCCTGAATGGCCGATTACTGGCGCCCACGATCGGCAGCAAACTGCTTCGTCAATTCTGGATCGAGCTCGCCGCGTTCCTGCGCATCGCATGACGCGGTTTATGCAGGAAACCGCCCGCCCTGCGCCAGTTCAGCCTGCTCCTTCATGGAATAGAACACTCGCATGCCCGCCCTGTACATCGCGGTCTTGATCCCTGACACCGCCTCGGGTGCCGCCTCGATGCCTAGCCGAGCCAGCGCGACGGCCATCTCGCTGCGGAGATCGCATCGGTAGCGTTGGGCGTGGCACCTGAACTGCCTTCGCCGCGCCAGGTCAGACTCAGGTTCAAGCCTTCGGCCCATTCGGTACAACGCCACCACTCGAGGCGCGCACCTGAACAGCATGCGCCTGCTTGGCCGCGACCCAGCCGGGCAGCGTGGTGCAACCGCGTGTCACCACCAGTCCTGGCTCGCCGTGTCACAGGTGTGCACTCTCACGGCCGGTTTCGGCGGCGCGCAACATCCAATCGGCCTCCGACCTGACGCCCTCGGCCAGCGGCCGGGAGGACACGCCGACGAAGCCGAACACCGGCAGCGTCACGATGCCGGCTGGCCTTGCAGTTGCGCAACGATCTGCGGGTTGACCTCACCGGCCTTCTCCATCATCACCATGTGACCGGCGCCTGAGATTACGTGCACTGTGGCTCCAGCTGGCGCATTCGCGGCGTGGGTCGCCGGGACGATGCGATCTTCACTTCCCCACAACAACGTCATCGGAACCCCGCTGCCCACGAGCCGTGGCACCGGCAGCTCAGCCTGCCGGCCGCCGCCGAATAGCGTCGCGCCGAGCTGTGTCAACGCCTGCGACACGCCGTCGAGTCGCTTGTACTTAAGCAGATCGTCGAGCATCTGGCGGCCTACCAGATCGGGGTCGGCGAACAACTGCTCGATCACAGGTTTGAGCTCGCGCCGCGTCGCCGCAGCGACGAATCCCTCGGTGTAGCCGGCATTGATTTCGACCCCCAAGCCAGCCGTGGCGATCAGCACCAGAGAGGCAACGCGCCGAGGTGCAGCCAGCGCCATTTGCGCAGCGATGGCGCCACCCATCGAATGGCCAACGATGTGCACACGCTCGACTCCGATGTGGTCGAGAAAGTGCAACACGAAGCCGGCCAGATCGACCAAGGTCGAACTGCCAGGAAGCCGCGCGTCGGACTGCCCGTGCCCCGGCAGGTCGAGCGCAATCACCGGTGCCACTGCAGCCACTGCGTCGAGGTTGAACAGCCAATTGTCGAGGTCGCCGCCAAAGCCGTGCAAGAACAGCACCGGCGTCTTGGTCGGTGCCTCGTCGCCGCGCCGCGCATAACGCACGCGGATGCCGTCGACCTCGGCCCAAAGATAGGCCGGCCCGGCCTCCGCCTCGTCGCCCTCGCTCGCCGCCGGCACAACATAGGCCGCAACATAGGCGTCGATCTCAGCATCGCTGACCTCCGGCGGCGCCATCACGCCGAGCAGCGCCTTGACAGGCAGCACCTCGCCCGCCGCGGCCAGCTTGCGCCGCAGCAGGCCTGGGTCGGGCGCCTCGACGACGTTGGCGATCTTGTCGGTCTCGACCTCCAGGATTGGAAGGCCGACCGTGATGGTCGTGCCCTCCTCGACCAGCCATGACACCACCGTCCCCTCGGCCATCGACAGCCCCCATTTGGGCATCACGACGGGCGTGATCGCTGCCGCAGCCATCAGCGTTTGCCCCTGGCGAGCGAGCGCTTGACGGCGGCCACGATCTGCGCAGAGCTCGGGATGTACAAGTCCTCCAGCGCCGGCGAGAACGGCACCGGGCAATGGGGAGGCGTGACCATCTGGATCGGCCCGCGTAGTGCGCCGAACGCCGCCTGCACCACCTGCGCCGAGACATCGGCGGCGATGCTGCAGCGCGGGCTGGCCTCGTCGACGCAGACAAGGTGGCCGGTCTTCTCGACGCTTTCGATCACGGTGTCGATGTCCAGCGGGCTCAGCGTGCGCAGGTCGATGATCTCGGCCTCGATGCCCTCCTTCGCCAGCGCGACAGCAGCCTCGAGCGCGCGGTGCACCATCAGGCCGTAGGTGACGATCGACACCGACTTGCCTTCGCGCACCACGTTGGCCTCGCCAAACGGAATCGCATACAAGGCCTCGGGCACGTCGCCCTCGAAGGCGTAGAGGTTCTTGTGCTCGCAGAAGATCACCGGGTCGTTGTCGCGGATGCTCTGGATCAGCAAGCCCTTGGTGTCGTAGGGCGTGCTCGGACAGACCACCTTCAGCCCCGGGATGTGGGTGAACAGCGGTGTCAGCATCTGGCTGTGCTGTGCCGCGGCGCGAAAGCCCGCGCCGACCATCGTACGAATCACCACCGGCGTCTCGGCCTTGCCGCCGAACATGTACCTGAACTTCGCAGCCTGGTTGTAGATCTGGTCGAAGCACACGCCCATGAAATCGATGAACATCAGTTCCGCGACCGGGCGCATGCCGCAGGCCGCCGCGCCGATCGCCGCGCCGATGTAGGCGCTCTCGCTCAACGGGGTGTCGAGCAGCCGGTCGCCGTGCTTGGCGTACAGCCCCTTGGTGACGCCGAGCACCCCGCCCCAGGCATCCATCTCGCCACTGCCGCCGGCGCCGCCGACGATGTCCTCGCCCATCATGATCACCGAGGGGTCGCGCGCCATCTCCTGATCCAGCGCCTCGTTGATCGCCTGCTTCATGCTGATCTTGCGTGCCATGTCATGGTCTCCTTGTTTCAGTACGACACGTAGACGTCGGTGGTCAGGTCGGCCGCGGTCGGCAGCGGAGCGGCCTTGGCCTCGGTGAC
>Ga0075520_1001706_pt1 | contig 10713 bp, 11 predicted proteins | sample NGEPerB_FD_75100 | JGI IMG/M metagenome (GOLD analysis project Ga0075520, IMG submission 75100) | Arctic peat soil microbial communities from the Barrow Environmental Observatory site, Barrow, Alaska, USA - NGEE PermafrostAB12-B | ecosystem: Environmental > Terrestrial > Soil > Wetlands > Peat ...
CGCCAGAAGATGGTCATCAGCGAGAAGGCGATGACCAGGACGTAGGCCCGCTGTTGTCCGGACCGGCTCGTGCGGACGATCGACCAACGGTCGATGAATCGTGGACGGCTCGGCGAGACGACCTTGCCGTCGGCGTCAACGACGTGCGGCTCGCGTGAGGCCAGTCCCAGCAACTTCCACGGCGCGCCCGCCACCAAGAGAGCCGGGGCCAGCACGGCGAAGACGCAGTACTGGATTGCTTGGGCGTACTCGTAGCGAAGTGACCACGACGAGACGGGAGGAACCAGAAAGGCGAGCCAGAGAAGCAGACCGGCGATGGCGAGCACGTTGCGAAACGTCGCCACGTTGCTCGATGATGCAGTGCGGGGTTGTGTCTCGCTCACTCCGACGGGTGACGCTGGAAGAAGCCCCAGACCATTAGGCCACACAACACGCCGAGCAGCACCACCATCGTCTGCACCTGCGGTCCGATGTAGATATCGACTGCTTGCATCATCACCACCCATCCCTTACCAATTGGACTTCCAACACGACTTTACGTGAGCGGCTCGCGCCGATCAGGACAGCAAACTACAAGACGTAGAACATCAACAAGAACAGCGTGCTGCTCAGAGCGATGAAGCCCCAGAAGTACGTCATCGACGCCACGTTGGCGCGGAACAGGCGGGCCGCGGGGATCGCCGTTAACTCCGGGTCGGTGCCAGCGACTTCGATGCGCATACGGTGCGAACGGGCGAGCGTCGTCTCGAGCCAGTACGTCCCGAAGAGCAGGGTGCCGATGTTGATGCAGACCCATCCGATGAAGGTCGAGGCGTAGCCGCTCGAACCGGGGTAGAAGGGCAGCGCCGTCAATTGCCAGATCTGCAAGAACAGCGCCACCAGGCCGAGGAACACGCCCACCCATCCCGCAACCTGCCAGTCGGTGACGGCGCCCTTGCGCAGCCGGCCCTGGCCGAACCACGCGAGGAAGGCGATCAACACGACGAGGCTATAGATTGCCCACCCGAAACTTGTCGGCGCCGTGATGTTCTTGGGACGCCACAGCAGTCCGTTGTTCGCCGAACGAAGGTAGAAGTACGAGAAGGCGAGTGACGCCAAGAGGAACGTGTACATCCCAATGAAGAGTCGACCTCCGGTCCAGGTCGAGCCGATCTGCGCACGCAGTTCGAACTCGCGTTCCTCCGGTGTTTCGCTGAAAGGCTTCTTGTCTTGCATATCGGTCATGCCGTTCTCCACTCGCTACTGGGCCGAATCACTGCCGGTTGTCACAGCTCTACTATCATCGCCGCCGGCACCAAAGTCCGCCAGCGCCGGGGCACCAACTTCGCTGTAGTGGTACGGGTCGGTCAGAATTACCGGGATGCGCTCGAAGTTGTACGACGGAATCGGGCTCGCCGTCTGCCACTCGAGACCAAGAGACTCCCACGGGTTCGGAGGCGCCTTCTCGGGACTGATGAACATCGACCACATCAGGTTCGCGAAGAAGATGAGGAACGATATCCCCAGGCAGAACGCGGCGATCGATGAGAAGTCGTTCAGTCCCTGGAGGTTCTTCGCGTACGTGAACACGCGACGCGGCTGACCCAAGAGGCCGATGATGAACATCGGGAAGAACGTCAGGTTGAAGAAAACGAACATGGTCCAGAAGTGGATCATTCCGATCTTGCGGTTCATCATCTTGCCCGTCATCTTCGGTAGCCAGTAGTACAGACCGGCCATGAAGGCGAACAGCAACCCACCCATGATCGTGTAGTGGAAGTGCGACAGTACGAAGAACCCTCCGTGCACCGTCACGTTCACCGGCACGTCGGATAGGAACACGCCCGTGACGCCACCGATCAAGAAGTTGAAGAAGACCGCCATGCAGAACAGCATGGGCACCTCGAATCTGATCTTCGCTTTATAGAGCGTCCCCATACCGACGAGGAAGATGAATCCGGTCGGAATCGAGATCAACTCGGTCGTGAGCATGAACAGGGGTCGCATGTCGGGGTTGATACCGCTCTGGAAGAGGTGGTGTTGCCACACGAAGAAGGACAGCAGTGCCACGCCGATCATGCCAGCGGCCGCGACCTTGTACGCGAACAACGGTTTGCGCGTGAAGACCGGCAGCAACTCGCCGACGATGCCGAAGCCCGGCAGCGCCATGATGTAGACCTCCGGGTGACCGAAGAACCAGAAGAGGTTCTGCCAGAGGTAGGAACTACCGCCGTGCTCGGTCACGTAGAAGGCGGTCTGCGCGGTCTTGTCCAGCAGTCCGAACAGGCCACCCGCGAACAGCACCGGAGTGGCCAGAGTCAAGAGTGCGGCCGTCGCCAGGATCGACCATACGAAGATCGGGACCCGACTCCAGGTCATGCCCGGCGCTCGACAGTTGATGATGGTTACCGCGATGTTGAATCCTGCCGCCATCATGCCCATGCCGATGACCGCGAATCCAAGCAAGTACGACACCATGCCGGGACCCGCTTGGGTCTGCAACGGCGCGTAGCCGGTCCAGCCGGTCGGGAAGCCGCCGTACGGCAACGCCGAGAAGATGACGCCGTAACCGGCGACGAAGATCCAGAAGCTGAAGGCCTCGATCCGCGGAAAGGCCATGCGTCGGGCACCGATCATGAGCGGGACCAGATAATTGCCCAGCGGCCCGACGATGATCGATGTCGCCATCATCATCATGATCGTCCCGTGCTCGCTGACGATCTTGATGTAGGTGTCGGGGCTGAAGACGTGCGTCGTCGGGTTCAGCAGTTCGGTTCGAATCGCCATGGCCAAGAGACCACCGGTGAACAAGAACAACAAGACACCGACGACGTACTGCAAGCCGACGACCTTGTGGTCAAGGCTGTAGCGAAAGTACTTGGACCAGCCCTCGACGGTGCTTTCGTGCCGGGCCTCTTTGCCGACGATCTTGGCGAGCGGGTAGTTCAAGGCACCAATGCCCACCAACCATCCCAGAACCCCGACGGCCAGTCCGAGCGCGTCGGCGATCGAGTTCTGGCCACTGTTCGCAATGTAGGCGTAGTTACTGGAAATGGCGTTACCGAACCAGTGTCCCAAGGCGTAGCCCAGAACCGCCAGGACGACGGCCGTGCCCAAGTGTTGGCTCATCCAACCGGGACGCTGGGTCCAGGGCAAGACGACTTTACTCGTGGGTGGCACCATAGCGGCGGCCGTTACGTCAGTCGGTCGTTCAGCGCTAATTGTCATCGCGCGATCTCCGTTTCTTTCATCGTTAGAGACTGTTCAGTCATCGAGGTGTTCGTCATCAGGACGCGGGCTGCTTTGCGCCGTAGATCTCCGAGGGGCTGTACGGCGTCACGTTGCCGTCGATGTAGTAGCCACCGGCCGCCCCGTTGGCGTCGGGTACGTAGGTCCACGCGAACGGCGGCAGATTCGCGGTGTTCGCCGCGTTGGCCGATTCGGTGGTCTGCGCCCAGTTCACGAACGCGCTCTGGGAGACGACCTTGCCGTAGTTGTACATGGCACCGTGCCAGAGACCGCACAATTCGCTACAACGAACCGTGAAGTTGCCGGTTCCCTTCGTGTCGGTGTAGGCCACGTTGTTCTGCTGCGGGTTGGCGTCGGCCTTCACACTGATCTGATAGGCCCAGAAACTGTGGATGACGTCGAGCGACGTGACGTTAAAGGCGATCGTCGTCCCCGCCGGAAGGATCAATTCCGACGACTCGAAGCCTCCGAAGGTCGGGTAACGGTAGGTGAACTTCCACTGCTGGGCGATCACCTGCACGGGCAACACCTGATTGCTGTTGGGCGACCACGACGAACTTGAGGTCAACGCGGCCGCTTCTGCCTTCGAGGCACCGGCCGGATTCCAGATCGGGTTCGGACCTTCGCCACCACCCGAACCGTGGTCGTTGATGACCGCAACGGTTCCGAATCCGGCGAGGAACAACACGACGACCGAGGTAATCGTGATCCAGGCGACCTGGGCCTTGCGATTGCCTCGCGCTTCGGGTCCTCCAACGGGTTCTGGGACGCCTTCGCGTTTGGCGCTCCACGTGACGATCGCGTAGCCCAGGTAGACCCATACGCCGATCATCACGGGCAGGGCCATCAGCACGAGGAACGTGAAGTCGAACTGGTTCGACTTCGCCGTCGAGGTCATGGTGCCGGGTGGGACGTGCGGCCCGACCCAGAACCAGAACAGCAGGTCCGCAGCAACCGAGATGATCACCCAGATCATCGTCATCTTTCGAAAATGATTGACTTCAGTTTTCATTGAGTTCTCCGACGACATGATTAGCTCACCACCTCCAGGAATCCACCCATGTAGTTCTGCGTCGACATACCGCCGCCGTTACCGAAGAGGTAACCGAGACCGCAGGGCACAAAGCACTGCCAGTTGTAGTTGCCAGGACCCGGCGTCTTGAAACTGAAGGTCTCGGTGTTATGGGCCCACTTGAGACCGCACGGCGCCACGCCACACAGGGTGGCACTGCCGTTGACGCCGACCATCGGCACGCTGAGATTCAGCGAGGGAATAGCAAAGGTGTGACCGACGCCGTTGCCGGTGTTGGAGTTGTAGACGCTGAAGTTGGCGCCGTTCAAGGTCGCGGTGTTACCGGTCGTGCCCTGCACCTGGCCCCACTCTTGATTGCGAAGCGGGCTGCCACTGTCGAACTGGTACACCGTCATGTGCACCACCGTGTTGGCGGGCAGTTTCCACGTCGTGTCGTGAACCCACTTGCCCGTGGTCGGATCCTTCGCCAGGTACGAGACCCACGTCGGATGGTTACCGGTCCCGATGGACCCCACCACTTGTGCTGTCAAGTTCACTGCCTGGCCGGCTGGTTGGGCGTGCGTGAAATCGATGACCCCGCCGGGAACACCCGGATTCAGGAATGAGGCCACGCTCCACACGATGAGACCTACCGCGACCAAGAAGAGCCCGAGAACCGTCGCCAGTCTCCCTCTCATTGACATACATCACTCCTCGCGATTCGATGTTTCTTAGGAAACTCCGTACTGAGAGTAACTGGCTGGTTCACTAATCTGGAGATTGGTGCAAGAAAAAACTAAGAGAATTCTTGGAATTCACGCGGGTCTCGCATTCGCTGAGGCAATCTGCGTCTCCGCGTTCACGCTCGAGATCAGTCGCGCGCTGTCGGGCAACACCCTGTCGTGCGCCTATGTCGTTGAATGGCCGGTGTTTGCCGCTTACGCGATCTACCTTTGGCGACGACTACTGAAAGACGAGCGAGAACCGCTCGAACAACCCGACGAGACGCCCAATGAAACCAATGAGCCCGACGACCCGGCGCTCAGCGCGTACAACGCCTACCTACGCGAAGTCCACCAGTCACCGCCGAGGGGTCAGCGTCGATCGTTCTAGGTGCACGACGAGTACGAACCGCCCAGTTTCGGTCGATTCATACCGCCTAATGGACCCCTTCGATCGCCAAGAGGCTCTTCAGTTCTGACACCGCTGAGGCGGTGCCCGACGTCGTCGCTAAGGGGTCATTGGGGATGACCCACTTGAGGCGGTTCTTCGGCACCACGATGAACATCAGATCCGCGTGAATGCTCATCTTGTCCGTTGGTTTCATCGACACGCCAATGCCATAGGCCGACCACACTGCGCTCGCCTTCGCGCGAGTGCCAGTGACGAAGTAGAAGTCCTTCACGTGCGTAAGTCCGTGGATCGCGATGAAGTGGCGCACGTTGGCGAGGGTCTCGTGATAGGGATCGGCGGCCACGGCCACGATGTCGAGTTTGGCGTTCGCCGAGAGTTCCGAGCGCAGTTGCGACAGCTGGTTCGCGAGCAGTGGGCAATCGGTGTAGCAGACCGGATCAAGAAACGTGAGCAGGGTGACGCGGCCGCGATGCTCGCCGAGCGTGTAGGTCTGGTTGAACTGGTCAGTCAACGTAAACGTCGGCGCGGCGTAGTTGGCCGACGACACTGGGCCGTTCTGGGCGATGAAGAAGGTGTTCTCGGGACTGGCCGCTGCCGCCCAGGACATCAGCAACGTGGCCGTCGTGATCATCGCGACGGCGAAAGTGGCGACCACGGCGCCGACGCTGCTCGTCACTTCGGCAAGAATGAAACGCTCGCGACGGGGCATCAGACGCAACCGAGGTGAGGCACACCACGCCAGCGCGGCCATGGGAACCATCGAGTTGACGTCGGTCGCGAGACCACCGAAGAGGGCGGTGTCCTGGGCGGCGACCCAAAGGACCAGACAACCGATGGCCAGGGTGCGCACGGGCCACTGCCACTTGGTCTTCACCGACCGCCACAGTCCAAAGGAGCAGATCATCAACCAAAGGATCACGATCACGTTGAATCCCCCACCGACGCTCGACGTGGCTGAACCCACGCGACGCAGCAGCCACGCCAAACTGTGCGGTTGAGGGATGGTGGCCATCGTCGACGCCATCTGCGTGAGCGCGTTGCCGCTCCCGCCGTGCCAAAAACCGGCGGCGGGCAGCGATTGCAGGACCGCGCCCGCGGCCACGATCAGCGCCAAAAGACGCAACGTGAACGTGGAGAAGTACGCGTCAAACCGTTTGGGGCCAACAAAGAGCCACGCGCCCGCGACGACGTAGAAGAGTGTGGCACCGGGCCAGCCAAACAGGAGCGACGCGCCGTGAATGAAGACGCCACCGGCGCCGTTGCCGATCAGCCATATCATCGCCGCCCAGAGTGCGGAGAAACCCGCGACCCAACGGCCGGTTCGCCCGTTCGAGACAAGCAAACCCAGTCCGATGCCGACCTGGAGCCACGCGACGCTGGCCGCGAAGGCAACGGGATGGTCGTTCCACGTAGTGACGCCGTGCAGCATCAACGTGTGCAGCCACGACGGCGTTCCGATCGCCATCGGCGCCACGACGTTGTTGGCGAGACCGAGCGGCATCGACGCTTGAAACTGCAAGATCCCGTCGACCAGCCAGATCGTCCCGAAGGCCCAGCGCAGGTAGGTGCGGGCCCGGGACTCCCCGACACCATCGTTGGACAGGTTGAATTGGAAGATGCGCTTGGAAAGGACCAGGAAGAACAGGAAGACAAACGCCGCCGCCGCGAGCCAGAGCACACTCTTCACGTAGAGCGAGTGGTGAAAGAGCGAGACCACGAAGGCGTTCGTCAGGTCCAGCGATCGATTGTGCATGCCCGGCATGGCACCGCTCCTTTAGAACGTCGCAGTTACTTTAGGTTCTCCACGCACGCCGACAGCACGCCGTTCACGAAGGCGGCCGAACCATCGGTCGAGTAGACCTTGGCGAGTTCGACGGCCTCATCCATCACGACCGCCGAGGGCGGCGGCTCCTCGAGCAGGAGCTCGCCGATCGCCATGGTCATGATCAACCGGTCGATCAGCGCGAGTCGCTCGAGGGTCCAGTCCTGGGCGTAGCGACTGATCAACTCTTCGGCGCGAACCCGGTGCTCGTCGGCCGAGTTCACGATCATCACCGTGTACGGGTCGGGGACCAGCGTGAGTTCACTCACGATGACGTGGACCGGGCGGTCCTTGATCGTTGCTTCGTACAGGATCTCGAGCGCGCGTTCACGGGCGTGATGGCGCTGGGCCCCGAGTTCGCTCACCCTACGCTCGGGTGATGTAGTCACCCGTACGGGTGTCGATCTTGACCATCTCGCCCGGACCGATGAACAGCGGCACCTGAACGACGAAACCGGTCTCGAGGGTCGCTGACTTTCGAGCGCCCGACACACGGTCGCCCTGAATCCCCGGTTCGGTCTCGGCGATCTCGAGTTCCACCGACGCGGGCAACTCGATACCGATGATCTCCTCGTCGTGCAGCATCAGCATGGCCTTGCCCGTCTCCTTGAGAAAGTTGGCGGCGTCGCCCAACGTCTTGGACGACACGGGCACCTGGTCGAACGTCGACTGGTCCATGAAGATGTAGTCGTCACCGTCGCGGTACAGGTACTGCATGTCGCGCTTGTCGATCATCGCCTGTTCGAGCCGTTCGTCGGATCGGTACGTGCGTTCGATCACTGCGCCCGAACGCGCGTTGCGCAACTTGGTGCGCACGAACGCGCCGCCCTTGCCCGGCTTCACGTGCTGGAAATCAATGATCGTGAAGAGCCCCTCATCGACTTTGATGGTGATCCCGTTCTTTATGTCATTGCTAGAAATGGCGGCCATCAGCCTTGGGACCTTTCGCGAAAGTTGCGATGCTTAGTCTAGGCAATCGGCCGTAACGGCCTAATCGGACGGCGACGTGAGTCGAACGACCGCGTCGAGGGCGAGGTCGTAACTCGTGGCACCAAAGCCGGCGATCGAGCCGCTCACGACCCCCGCCAGTGTGCTGAGGTGGCGAAACGGTTCGCGCGCCGCGGGATTGGAAAGGTGGACTTCGATCTTGGGACCATCGAATGAGGCCAGCGCGTCGGCGAGGGCCCACGACGAATGCGTCAACGCGCCAGCGTTCAAAACGATCGCGACGGCGCTCGCGCGAGCGCCGTGCACCGCTTCTATGAGGTCGCCCTCGAAGTTGGACTGGAGGTGTCGGACGCTGAACCCGTGGACCTTGGCGGCGTCGCTGAAGCGCCGCACGTGCTGATCCAACGTCTCGGTCCCGTAGATCTCGGGACTGCGTGTTCCCAGTTCGTCCAGGTTCGGGCCCGACAGCAGAAGTATCTCGTTACTCATTGTTCTCCTCGAAAACGTTCTAGTACGTTGGCGACGACTTCCGGATCAACGTCGCGCACGACCCCGAAGCCGTTCGGACCCGCGAGAACGAACGCGAGGTCGTGGTGCGCCTTCTTGTCGCGTGACATGGCCTGTACCAACGCGCGCGAGTCAAAGACCGCGGGCACGCGACCCGTGAGGCCCAAGGTGGCGAGCACCTCGTCGTGGCGAACAATCTCGTCGGCGTCGACGCGACCAAGTCCGTGCGCGAGTCGTACGGCGAACGCGAGACCGATCGCGACGGCTTCACCGTGGCGAAGTTCGTCCACGTCGTGGGCGAGCGCCACGATCTCCAGCGCGTGGCCCAAGGTGTGTCCGTAGTTCAAGAGTGCGCGCTGACCCCCCTCGAACTCGTCGACCGTGACGATCGCCGCCTTCAGTTCGACCGACATCGTCACGAGTTCGGACAGTGAGCAACGAGCCAGTTCGGCGACGTCGCGACCCTCGAGCAGCCAGCACTTCGCCACCTCACCGAGCCCGCCGAGGCGTTCGCGTTCGGGAAGGGTGGCGAGCGTCTCGAAGTCACACAGCACGCCGAGCGGTTGATGGAACGCGCCCACCAGGTTCTTGCCCGATCGCAGATTGACCGCGGTCTTGCCCCCAATGGCGGCGTCCACCTGTCCGACGAGCGTCGTGGGTACCTGGATCACGGCAATGCCACGCGTGTACACCGCCGCCGCGAAGCCGGCGAGGTCCGTGATCGCTCCCCCGCCGACGCCGATCACGACGTCGTGGCGCGAAAGTCCGAGTTCGGCCAAACGTTCGCAGACCGATTCGATCGTGGAGAGCGTCTTGGCCGCCTCACCCTCGGGCACCTCGATCACGTACTGGGCAATACCCGCGTCGAGGTCGAACCAGGGCAGTTCGCGCAGCGCCGCCGAGGTGACGATCGCGCACGCCTGGGCGTTGGGTGCGCGAAGCCGCACGAGTTCGGCCAGTCGGTGTCGTGCGCCATCGGCGAGCACGACGTCGTACGTGCGCTCGGTGAGGTCAATCGTGACGATCATCACGCCACCGCGGCGGCGTCGCAGATTCGACGAACCACCTCGTCGAGCGTTCCCTCGGCGTCGACACGGCTCAGCGACACCTCGCGGTACCAGTCCTCGCGTTGGGCGCGCAGTCGGGCGAGATCGGTCTTCATGTCCTCACCGAGCAAGGGACGGTCACCGCCTTCGAGACGCGCGATCAGAACGTCGTCGTCGCCGTCGAGCCACAACGTCACCTGGGAACCTAAAAGTTCTCGCGCCTCGTTCGACGTGACGACGCCCCCGCCCGTCGAGACCACGACGTCACCTTGCAGCACGTCGCGCAGCGCCCGCAGTTCTTCTTCGCGAAAGGCGGGTTCACCCTCGCGACGCAGGTACTCACTCGCGGCGCAGCCCACAGTTTTCTCGATCTCCTCGTCGGTGTCGACCGCCTCGCAGCCGAGCCGTGCGGCGACCATGACCGCCAACGTCGACTTGCCGGTACCCGGCATCCCCACGAGCACCAGGCGCGCCACGATTAGGTCGCGCGCGCGGCTGAGGACGTGCTGCCCAGGTTGGCCACGTACGACGCGTGATTGCGCGCGAACTCCTCGAGCGAGTCGCCGCCGAACTTTCGCAATGCCTCGTTGGCGAGAACGAGGGCCATCATTGCCTCGGCGACGACGCCGAGGGCCGGTACGGCGGTGACGTCAGTGCGCTCCTTGAACGAGACCGTTGACTCGCCGGTGGCGACGTCGACCGTTTCGAGGACGGGGCGGTTGAGCGTGGCGAGTGGTTTCATCGCCGCTTTGGCGATGATCGGTGCTCCCGAGGACATTCCGCCCTCGAGGCCCCCGGCGTGATCGGAACGGCGCACGTACCCTCCCCCGCGCTCGAACGTCTGGTCAACGGCGATCGCGTCGTGGGCGACGCTGCCGCGCTGGGAGGCCTGAACCATGCCGTCACCGATCTCGACCGCCTTGACGGCCTGGATGCTCATCAGCGCGCCCGCCAGGAGCCCGTCGAGTTTTCGGTCCCAATGCACGTAGCTGCCCAGTCCGACGGGCACGCCGTAG
>Ga0075520_1001710_pt1 | contig 10706 bp, 8 predicted proteins | sample NGEPerB_FD_75100 | JGI IMG/M metagenome (GOLD analysis project Ga0075520, IMG submission 75100) | Arctic peat soil microbial communities from the Barrow Environmental Observatory site, Barrow, Alaska, USA - NGEE PermafrostAB12-B | ecosystem: Environmental > Terrestrial > Soil > Wetlands > Peat ...
ATCGGCGCGCCCGGCGCGCGCTCGTGGTGACGGCAGGGGCCGCGCTGGTGCTCTGCGGTTGCTCGTCGGCGTCGGCCTCCGGTCCCACGTCGACGACCACGACCGTCCCTGCGACCACCACGACCACGCTCACCCCGGAGCAGCCCGGATGGACCACACTCAGCACCGGCCCCCACGGCGTGGCCATTAACGAACAGACCTTCACCCAGCCGGACGGCATCCCGGTCACCGTGGCCCGGTTCATCCACGGCAACGTCAGCTACAACCTGCACATCGGCAGCCAGGAGCCGCCCACCAACGCGGTGACCGTGGGCCCGGAGTCCGGTGCGGCTGTCAGCGCCACCGAGCAACCCCAACTGCTCGCCTGCTTCAACGGGGGGTTCAAGGCGAACGCCGGAGTCGGCGGTGTCGAGACCAACGGTACGGTGCTGCTCCCGCTCAAGGCCGGTGAGGCCAGCCTGGTCATCGACACGGACGGCAGTGCCCGGATCGGAGTGTGGGGATCGACCGTCCCCACTCCAGGCGAGCCGGTGGCGAGCGTCCGCCAGAACCTTCCCCCGCTCATCCTGGGTGGCCAGCCCGCTGCCGATGTGGGCACCTGGCAGGACTGGGGCTACACCCTGGGCAACGTCCCCCGGGTTCCCCGCAGCGCCCTCGGCGAGGATGCACACGGCAACCTGCTGTATGCCGCCGCCGGTGACTCCCTCCCGGTGGACCTGTCCGGCGCTCTCCTGAGTGCCGGGGCGGTCACGGCGATGCAGCTCGACATCAATCCCAGCACCCTGCAGCTCGACACCGCAGCGACCCCGGGAGCGCCCCTGGTGGCCAGGGTTCCTGGCCAGACCCGGGTGGCCGACCAGTGCCAGGTCGGCTGGATCCGGGACTTCATCACCGTGCTGTCCGCCGGCTGAGGGTCGCACTGCAGAGAGTCGGTTGCCGGATAGATACGCCAGACATTGGCCCAGCGACTCGGAGCTGCCCTCGAACCATGGGCCATCCTCCACCGCCATTCCGCCCGTTCGGAGGTTGCTCAGCAATCAGTTACCCCAGGCCTCGTGAGTGGGGTACGAAACTTTGCTCCGAGGTGTGAAACTCCTATTCAGAGTTCCGTTTGGCCGATCTGCATGCTGAATTGAGGGCGCGCGGTGAAAGCCATCCGCCACCAAACTTGAGTTCAGGGCTCGACGTGAGGGGCGTCGCCAACGAGGGTGACCCTTCGAAAGAACAGAGACCGCCCATTCGGGTAGCCCACCTCGCCGGGCAGCCAGGCGTGAAAGGCAATCCACAGGTTGCCACCACTGTCGGTGAATAGGGACGGTCCCCCGGGGCCCTGCATCGACTGGTCCGACTTCAGCACTGGGTTCGCGAGGGATACCGTGCAGGGGCCCAAGGGGCCGCTGCATGTGGCGACGCCGATGGCGTAGTTGGCCGTCTGCCAGTTGTTCCCGCCGAAGAAGAGCAGGTAGTGGCCGCCGGTGACCAGCATGTTCGGTCCCTCGACGATGCCGGCTTCCCAGGCCTGGCTTGGGATGAGCAACTCGGAGGGTTGACCAGCCACGAGCGCTGTTCCGGCCGCGTCGAGACCCTGCGCCCAGAGGGCCGGGGTGGTCCCGTCGGCTCCTTGTGACTTCCACACCAGATACGGCCGACCGTCGGCGCCGACGTATGGGCTTGGGTCGAGCGACCCCCCGTACTGCCTCTGGCAGATCAGGGGTGCCGACGACGAGTCGACGTAGGGTCCCTGAGGCTGGGAGGCGAAGGCCTCGGAGACGCATTCCACTCCAGTCGGACCGTCCTGGACCGCGTAGTAGAGCACGAAGCTGGTTCCGATTTCGAGGACGGAAGGGTGCCACGTGTTGCCGGGCACCGCCCAGGCCAGCAACTGGGGAAGGGTGTCGCCGAGCGGGGTCCTCTCAGTCAGGTTCGACGAGATGGCAACTTGGATATTGCCGGCGATGGCGTTGGTGGAGAATGCGAAGTATTCGCCGCCGGCACGCAGGACGGACGGGTCGGGGAAGTTGAACGGATACGCCAGGCCGCCGGTGCCGCCGTCCAGCGTCAGACACGTCGTCGAGACGGCCGTGATGGCGGTCAGGACCCCAGCTGAATTCGCGGCGTCGATCGCTGCGCTGGCATCGGAAATCCCCGAGAGACAGGTGTCAAGAGTTTGGACGTCGACGGAGTCGGCGGCGCCTGTCTTGTCCAGCGCATCAATGGAACGGTCCGTCGAACCGAGCTGCTCGATCGTGAGGGACTCGCTCCCTTGGAGCCCATGGAGCCGCGTGGAGGCCGATGCCAGCTTGGCGGTGACGCCGGACAACGCTGCCCCATCGGCGGAGACGTGACGATAGGTCGACCGGAGCGATGCCTGGGCATTGTCGACTGCGGCCAGGGTTACGACGTCATAGGTCATGGCCACCACCATCAACGCGACCACCGTGGCGAGCGCGACGGAACGGCGACGACTGCTGAACATCAGATGCCGAGGTGCCGACCCGGGATTGTCGGTCGGCAGGCGGGCGCGCCAGCCGATGGTTCCGAGGATCGGGCCCCTCATGATCCGGCCGGCTTCGCGGCCTGGCAGGAGCTGGCGACCGTGTTCAACGTGGCCACGGCGCCCGAACGGTCGTCGAGCGCGAACTGATTCAGCGCCCGCTCCACTCCGGACAGGCACGTGTGGAGCTGTGAGACGCTGGCACTCTGGACGTCCGTCCGGGTGGCGGCGTTCGCGAGTTGTGTCTGGTCCAGGCCTAGCAAGGCTGCGTCGGAAGCGAGGGAGTGCTCGACGGCGGTCGCCTGCCCGGTGGCAACGCCCAGCCGGGCGCGATCCGAGCTCAATCGGTGCTGAATCTGCTGGAGTTCGACCCGAGTGGAAGTGAGTCTGCCATCAACGCCGGTGAGCCGCGCGTGCGCAAGCGCGCCGACGATCATCACGATGGCCATGCCTACGACGGCGACACCCAGGATGATCCTGGATGGCGTGCGGCGATTCCCGGAGGCCGGTGGGCCGGCCGCGACCGCCTCGTCTGGTGTCGTCTGTCCGGTCACCGCACTTCAGCGATGGTGCTCGTCACGTGCCTGGCAGGTATTGGGAAGCAGTACCGCACCACATCTGCCGTGGCGTTCCGCAGACTGCTCGCCCCCATCAGTCGCCGAGGGCATGAGGGCCGGTTTGCTGATTGGACGACCAGGAGGACACCCTTTGTAGACGTGGGTGCTCGGCATATGTTGCGATCCTTTCCACCATAAGTCGATCGTCACAAGGTGCCCAGTTTGCTCCCAGGCTGGTCACAGGAATCATCCGCAGACTGCTGTGGCGCCACTGGTCGGGAAGGAGGCAAGCAGATCGCCGATTCGCTCGCTGATTCCCTTCCCGACCGGAAGGCGCACCAAGGCGGAGGAGATGCCCACTCGACTCCGCTCGATCACTCGCACTCGTGCCGCGTGTCCCAATTGGTTGCAGTGAACAAGCCTGCGCTACTGCCGGTTGGAACCCCTTAGCCACCTACCGTGCCGCCTCGGGAGCCTCCGCCAGAGAAGCCACCTGTGCCACCGAACCCTCCGGCTCCACCCGAGAGGCCGCTCGCACCGCCCAGTCCCGCCAGACCTGACCGAGTGCTTGTCGTCGAGCTTGACGGGACTGCCTGGCCGAGGTTGGCGAGGCTGATCTGCTGGCCGGCCTTCACCCCCGCGGTGATCTGGGTGAGGACTGCCCCCACGGTCCCGGTGGTCACCTTGACCGCCTTCGTCGTGGAGCCGTCGACAACCGTCACCAGGTGGATCGTGCCGACCGTCCGAACAGCCGACGTGGGCACGGTGGTGACGCCGATGGCACGACTGGTGACGATCGAAACCCCGGCCTCTGCACCGGAGTAGAGGCCGAGGCTCGAGGACTGCACTGCGACCGTTACCGGGTACGTCGTCGACGTCGTGCCCGACGTAGCGAGCACGCCGATCCCGGTGACCGTTCCGGACACGGCAGCATTCGAGGAGTCCGGGGTGACCAGTGCCTGCTGACCGACGGCGACTTGGCCAATCTTGGCCACGGGCACGGTGGTCACCACCTGGTACGAGGAGCCCGAGCCGAGCACGACGATCTGTCCGGAACTTGTCGAGGAACCGGCCGACACCGAGGAGCCGACGGTGAGGCTGACGGCGCCGACGGTGAGGCTGATGGTGCTGACCAGGTTGACGTCGGCCAGCGCGTGCTGCGCGCTGTCCAGTCCGGCCTGGGCCACGTCAATGTCCGCCTGGTCGAGTGCCAGCTTCTCCGCGGTGACGACTTTGGTCTTGGAACTACTGGAACCTGGCGCCGCCCCGCTTCCACCGGTCGAACCCGAGCCAGCTGTGGACCCTGCCGATCCGCCCGTTGCACCTGTGCCTGCGGAACCTGCATTGCCGGCCCCCGAGCCGGACGTGGATGAGCCACCGGAGCCGGTCGATGAGCCTGCGGCCTCGAGGACGGCAGTCAGCGCTGCTTCGTCAGTGGCCACGGTCTTGATGTCCCCGGTCAGCGTGGCCTGTGCGGTAGAGGCTGCGCTCAATGCCTGTGTGCAGGTGAGTGCGGTCGTAGGCATCGTCGTGCTCGACGTCGTCGAAGCGGTCGGGGAAGTGGCGGCGGGCGTGGAGGCCGTGCACGCCGAGGTGGCGGCGGCGAGGGCTGCACCGGCCGCAGCCGAGTCGGCGTCCTCCTGCTTCTGGTCGGCGACCAGGGTGGCCTGGAGCTTTGCCACCGACGAGCTGCCCGAGCTCGATGCCCCGCCACCGGACGGCGATGTTGACGCCGAAGGTCCGGAGGTGATCACGCTAGAAAGTGTGGCGGTGGTTGCAGCCGTGGTCGTCGTTGATGCGGCCTGACCGGATTCGTCGCTGGCCAGTGTGGCCTGGGCAGAGGCCAGGCTTGCTTGGGCGGTCACGACCGCGTTCTGAAGCGACGTGGCGTCCAAGGAGGCCACGACCTGCCCGGCTGTGACCTGCTGGCCGACGGCGACATTCACAACGCCGACCGTCCCGGCCACGTCGAAGCCGAGGTTGGCCTGGTTCACCGGCGTGATTGTTCCGACGGAGCTGAGAGTGGCAACGGCGGTGCTGGTGGTCACGGTGGCTGTCCGATAGACGGTGCCGGCCGGGCGAGTGAGTTGCCACGCAACGACTCCCGCGGCGAGCAGGACGACCAGGATCATGACTCGGAACGGCGAGATGGCCGAAGCCCAGTGGTGGCCTCCCCCGACCGGCTCGTGATCCTCGGAACCGGTCACGGGAAGTGCGGTGAGGGTGGTCATCGGGGACGCCTTGTCCGGTGTGGGTTGCGGCGAAGGATCAAGCACCGGCGCTCGCGCCTCCAGCTGCACCGGCACCGCCACGGAACCCACCGAAGCCGCTGGTGCAGCCGTTGGCGCCCGGTGTCGAGATAGTGATGGAGGTGGCCGTGATGGCCCCGGTGCTGTCGGCGGCGCCGTTGGCCCGGGCGCACTTGCCAACGGCCAGATCCGTGGACGACGCCGTCCCGGTAGTCGAGACGATGGTGGCCGAGGTAAGGGTGACCACCACGCTGGAGGTGGCCTTGGTGGACGGGTTGGTCTCCGTCACGGTGACCGTCGAGGGACTGACCGCTGTCACGGCACCGGAGGCCGCTGCGAACGAGCCCCCGGCGAACCCGCCGGCACCGGCGGGACGACTACCATTGCCCGGGGTAAAGGCGTGGGTCCCACCTGCTGGTGGTGTCCCGCCACCCGGTCGGCCACCGAAGCCACCGGTGCAGGCTCCGGAGACCGCCTGGGAGACCGAGACCGTCGTGGCCGTGGCCGGGACCGGGACGCCGAAGCGGCTCGTAGACGCAGACGCCGTGGTGGGCTTCCCGAAGGCGGAGATGCACGAGCCCACGGTGATAGCTGACGTCGTGGTGGTGACCGTCTGCTGGAAGGTGGTGGCGGCGGTGAAGTTGACCGTGGTCTGGCCGGTGGTCGGGTTCTGGACCTCGAGTGCGGTGCCGTTGATGGCGGCGATGGTCCCTGAGGTACCGGGGAACTGACGGGCCGCGCCTCCGGCCGCGCCCGTGGTGCCGCTGGTGCTCGGCTTGGTAGTGGTCGGAGAGGAGGCACCCGACGAGGCACCGCAGGCGGCCAGGGCAACGCCGGCAATCCCCAGTCCCGAGAGAGCCAGGACGCGGCGCAGGCGGCGGGGTGCGTGGATGGCGGATCCGGCGGTCCGATAGTTGGTAGTTGTGGAGGCAGGGGTGCGGTTCATGGTCGGTGTCCTTGTGCTGATCGAGGTGCGGGAGGTGGTGGTGGGTAGGTGCGTTGCGGGTCGTTTATCGGAGGTCGGTGCATCACTCGCTGCGGAGGGCGTCGATGGGGGCGAGCCGTGCGGCCCGACCAGCTGGGTAGACCCCGAAGGCGATGCCGATGCCGATGGCGATGACGATTGCCCCGATGGCGGCCACCGGGGAGATGGTGATCGGGTCAGAGATGAAGTGGGGCAGGACCTTGGCTCCGATCAGTCCGAGCAGGGCACCGAGGATGCCGCCGACGGTCCCGAGGACGGAGGCCTCGACCAGGAACTGGCGGCGGATCACCCGGGGAGTGGCTCCGAGCGCCTTGCGCAGGCCGATCTCCCGGATCCGCTCGGTCACCGACACCAGCATGATGTTCATCACCCCGATCCCACCGACCAGCAGCGAGATGCCGGCCACACCGCCGAGCAGCACGGTCAGAGTCTTGTCCACCGAGGTGGCGGTGGAGAGGACCTGGGCCTCACTGGTGATGGTGAAGTCCGCACCGGTGGTCGTCGTGATGCCGTGCAGGCTGAGCAGCTCGGCATCGGCCTCCTGGTAGGCGGCGGACAGGGTGTTCGCCGAGGAGGCCTAGATCAGGATCTGGTTCACCGAGTTCCGGCTGGCCCCGCTGAACAGCAGGGACGAGGCTGTGGTGAGCGGCAGGATGGCCTGGTCGTCAGGGTTCGACGACGTCGACGAGCTGGACGACGAGCCGACCGTGTTGAGCACACCGATCACCGACATCGGCTGACCGGCGATGTTGACGGTCTGGCCCACCGGGTCGCGGAAGCCGAAGAGCTCCTGGGCGGTGGTGGCACCGAGCACCACCACGTTGGCCTTGGTGGCCACGTCGTGACTGACGATGAACCGTCCCTCGGTCAGCGAGCGGCCCCGGACGGTGAGCCAGGAGGGGTCGGTGCCCACCACCGTGGTGGTCCAGTTGGAGGTGCCGGCCACCAGGCTCTCGTTGGTGGAGATGGCGGGGGCGACCGCTCCGATGTCGGGGGCGACCACCTTGGAGGTGAGGGCGACCGAGTCGCCGACGGTCAGCGTCGATGCCGACCCAAAGCCGCCCCGGATTCCCGAGCTCGACGTCGTGCTGCCCGGGGTCACCGTGAGCAGATTGGAACCCAGCGCACTGATCTGTGAGCTCACCTGCTGCTGGGCGCCTTCACCCAGTCCGACGGTGAGGATGACCGCGGTGATGCCGATCATGATGCCCAGCACGGTGAGGGCCGAGCGCAGCCGGTGGGCGACGACGGCCTCCATGCCGGTCCGGAACGTCTCGAGCACGTTCATCGGCCTACCCCCGCACCGACGGCTGCATCAGCTGCCAGGATCTGGCCGTCCCGGATCCGCATGGTCCGATCAGCGGCGGCGGCCACGTCGGCCTCATGGGTGATGAGCACGATGGTGCGCCCACTCTGGTGGAGCTCGGCGAGCAGGCGCAGGACGTCCTCAGCCGAGACCGAGTCCAGGTTGCCGGTGGGCTCGTCGGCCAGGATGAGGTCTGGATTGGTCACCAGGGCCCTGGCGATGGCGACCCGCTGCTGCTGGCCGCCGGAGAGCTCGCCGGGACGGTGGTCGACCCGGGTCTCCAGGCCGACCCGCTCGAGGGACTCGAGCGCCCGGCGCTTGCGCTCGGGACGGTCCACACCGGCGTAGAGGAGGGGTAGCTCCACGTTGCGCCAGGCCGACATGGAGGCGAGCAGGTTGAACTGCTGGAAGACGAACCCGATGCGCTTGTTGCGCACGTGGGCCAGTTCCTCCTCGGTCATGGCACTGGCGTCCTCGCCGGCCAGGGAGAACGAGCCCGCAGTCGGGACGTCCAGGCAGCCCAGGATGTGCATCAGGGTCGACTTGCCGGAGCCCGACGGGCCCATGATGGCCACGTACTCACCGGCCTGGATCTCGAAGGACACCCCGCGCAGTGCGTCGACCTCGAGGGTACCGTTCTTGTACGTCTTCCAGACGTCCTTCGCCTCGATGACCGGAGTACGCACCGCCGGGTAGGCGCCGGTGGACTCGATCCAGACCGGGCCGGTGTCAGCTACCGAACCGGTCCTTCCGTTGGGATACTGCGTGGGGTTCGTCATCCTCCGAAGGCCCCGCCACTGGCTCCGCCACCGAAGCCGCCGCTGGCACCGCCGGCGCCGCTGGCACCGCCGGCGCCGCTGAACCCACCGCCGCCGCCGAACCCGCCGGCACCGCTACGCCCGGAACCAAGCGTTCCGTGAAAGGAGATGGTGGTCACGTAGATCTTCTGCCCCACCATGAGCCCGCTCAGGATCTGGGTACTACCGCCCGACGCGGTGCCGATGGTCACCGGCTGGGTGGTCTTGGTCCCATTGGCGTCGAGGGACACCGTCGTGGCTCCCGAGGTGTAGGTCACCGCCGTGGTCGGCACCACGATGACGTTCTGGAGCTGCTTCACGATGATGGCCACATTGGCGCTCGATCCCCCGTAGAGGCCGGCCGGACTGCCGGTGACATCGATGACCACCGGGAAGGACGACACGCCCGAGGTGGTCGTGGCCAGTAGTCCGACCGATCCCACGGTGCCATAGACCGGGGTGGTGGAGCCAGAGACGGTAATCGTCGCCTGGTTGCCGACCTGGACCGAGGAGACGGAGGCGCTGGTGACCGAGGCGTTCACGATGTAAGAGCCGGTGGACACCACGACCACCTGGCCGCTCGATGCGCTTGAGGCTGACGCCGAGGACGAGGAAGCCGAGGAGGACGCGTCACCTGACGAGGCCCCGCCGAACGAGCCACTGCCGGTGGCGCCGCTCGACCCGGATCCGGACGACCCGGTGCTGCTGGTCGATGACCCGGAGCCGGAACTGGCTGACGACGAGGAGCTGGTGACCTGCTGGCCCACAGTGAGGCTGACCGAGGCCACCGTCCCGGCGATGGTCGACACCAGGGTGGCATTAGTGGCGTTGGTCTCCGCTGTGGTTACTGCCGTCTGCGCCGAGGCGATATTGGCGTTGTCCAGGGCGATTTGGGTGGCCGAGCCACTGGCCGCCTCGTCGGTGGCCAGTTGGGCCTGGTCGTTGGCCAGCGTGGCCTGGGCCTGGGCGAGGGAGGCGTTGAGTGCCGTCGGGTCGCCGGTGGCCAGGGTCTGCCCCACCGTCACGACCTGTCCGGCGGTGACGTTCACTGCGGTGACCTGGCCGGAGACGGCGAAGTTAAGGTCAGCCGTGCTGGCCGGCTCGATGGTGCCAGTGGCGGCCACCGTCTGGGTGATCGTGCCGGTGGCGACGGTCTGGACCGAGGTGGTGGTGGTGATGCCGGGAGTGGCGGCGCCTGAGCTCTTGGTGGCGAACCACGTGCCCATTCCAGCTCCCGCCAGCACGATGGCCGTGCCGCCGATCAGAATGCGCTTCCTGCGTGAACGGGACCTGCGCTCTGTTTCCATGGATGCTTCGCTTGCTCTCCGGTAGATCGGTGCACACACCGTGGGGGATAGTCCTGCCGGCTCGAGGATGAACTCACCTGGTTGTGGACTCGAAGTGCAGCATGGCCCTGGTATCTGTGGTGGAGTCCCCAACGACCTGTGGACCACCTGCGAGTGCGCGAGCCGACGTATCTGGGGATCGGACGATCACTACCCTCGGCGGTCGTGTGCCGAGAACGGGTCTGCTGCACGATCCGGTGACATAGGTGGCCAAACTGCCGATCGCCGATCACCACTTGAGAGCGATCTTGCCAACAACATTCAGTAGACCCATGCCTACCGAGGGAGGCAGCAAATCAAGAATGGGCAGGTCAACAGCCACTTCTGCACAGGGCGACACCCGTCTTGCTCGGCATGGCCCATGTCTCATTGCGAAATGCATGCACGGCCCCGGAGAGGGAGGAACTCGACAGCCGGTCTCTCGCCATGCTCGGGGCTGCAACCGGGCGATGGCAAAAAGGAGCCCTCGGATCTTGAGATCTTGACCATGACCGGGAGGTCGGCACCGCTGGGGCTGAGTCGATCCCTTCCGCCTCTGGCCGTAGTCCTAGCCACGAAGTCAGGAGCATTGGGTCTGACGGCATCCGACACCATGGACCGCACCTCGGCATAAGTCCACGTCAGGGGCGCTCAGCCGTACCCCATGGACACCCCGGGGCGCTCTTGAGAAGCCGTGAGGGGCAACCCTCCGTGGGATCGAATCCCACTCCACACCACTCCCACCGCTGCGCTGCGGTGCGGTGCGGCGAGGTGGAGGAGGCGGCGCAACACCGCCGTGTCGCTGCGGTCCCGGCAGGGCGGTGCGCGGGGCGACGCCCCGAATCGCCGACGTCCTGCATGTTCGTGGGCCGGACCGCCCCCGGCTACCCCAGCCGGGTGAGGACGTTCCTGGTGATCTGCTCGATCTGGGGATCCCGTCCGGCCAGTCCATGGGCCCAGTCGGTCGACCCGGAGGTCACCACCGTCGCGCCC
>Ga0075520_1001711_pt1 | contig 10706 bp, 6 predicted proteins | sample NGEPerB_FD_75100 | JGI IMG/M metagenome (GOLD analysis project Ga0075520, IMG submission 75100) | Arctic peat soil microbial communities from the Barrow Environmental Observatory site, Barrow, Alaska, USA - NGEE PermafrostAB12-B | ecosystem: Environmental > Terrestrial > Soil > Wetlands > Peat ...
CCTGCGCTCCAATGGATGGTTCCCGAGTTCGTCAGCGGTGAGTAAATAGTGATCGCAGCCCCGTTGAAATTCAACACACCACCGCCTGCGATCGTCAGCGGCGAGGCCGAGGCAAGGCCGCCCCCGTTCATGCCGAGCGTTCCGGTGACCCGGTTTGTGCCAAGCAGGTACGCGCCGTCCAGTTGGAGGTTCTGAATGGCCCCGCTGCCTTCAAAGGTGGGACTCAGGACAACGTTGCCGCTGGTCAGGATGAAATTGGTGATGCGATCGTTGAGCGAGACAGTGGCGCCGTTCTGGCGGCATAATCCGGAACCCGTGATCGAGACCGCTCCGATTTCGGTAAACGTCCCAGTGTTGAACTCGATGATAGTGCGTGAGGCGGTGTTGTACGTGCCCGCGATGGTGCCGCCTGCGTTAAAGCGGATTGTGCCGCTCTGGGCATCCACCGTGGCGGAATTGGTGAAAGGAACGTTGAAAGTGCTCACTCCGACTCCCGCCGTTTTGCGGAGAATGCCTGCGTTATTGAAAAACTCGTAACCGTAACCGGACGAAGCAAGGACTTGATCGCATTGAAGCAAAAACAATCCGCCAGGCCGGTTGTAAATGGCGCCGGTGTAGGTGCCCGCATTGTTGGCTATGCTCAGCATGCTGGCGCTCCAGTTGACGGTTCCAAAGTTGGTCAGCTGTGAATAAAGAGTCACCGCGGCTCCGCTGAAATTCAACACGCCGCCGACAGCGACGGTCAGGGGCGAAGCCGCGGGAGTGCCACCGCCGTTGAAACTGAGTGTGCCGGTGACCACATTTGTGCCGACCAGGTTGGCGCCGTCCAACTGCAGATTGTGGATCGCCCCGTTCGTTTGGAAGGTGGGGCTGAGCATGACGTTCCCGCTCGCCAGGAGAAAATTGGGGATCGTATCAATAAGCGTAACCGTGGCGCCGTTTTGCCGGCAGATGCCGGAGCCAGTGACGGTCACCAGCCCCGTCGCAGTGTAATTTCCGGCATTAAACTCGATGGTGGCGCCGGCCGCCGTGTTGTATGTGCCGCCGATATTGCCGCCGGAATTAAAGCGGATGGTGCCGCTCTGGGCGTCCACGGTGCCGGTATTCGTAAAGAGCACGCCGATGGTGCTCACCCCGAGCCCGGCCACCTTTCGGACCGTGCCCGCGTTGTTCATGAATTCAAATCCGTAGCCGGAGGAGGAAAGGCCTTGATCGTTTTGGAATATGAAGAAGCCCCCAGGCCGGTTGTAAATGGCACCCGTGTAAATCCCGGCATTGTTGGCCAGGCTCACCGTGCTCCCGCTCCAGTAGATCGTTCCGGAGTTTGTCAGGGGAGCGTAAATATTGACGGCAGCGCCGTTGAAGTTGAGCACACCGGAGCCGGTGATGCTCAAGGGAGAAGCCGAAGCCATGCCGCCCCCGTTAAACCCGAGAGTGCCGGTCACCACATTCGTGCCTGCCAGGTAAGCGCCGTCCAATTGCAGGTTCTGAATGGACCCGCTGCCCTGGAACGTGGGACTTGCATACACATTACCATTGGCCAGGACGAATTTGGCGATGCGATCGTTTAGTGTCACATTCGCCCCATTCTGCCGGCACAAACCGGAACCGGTGACACTGACTGCGCCCGTCTCGGTAAAATTTCCGGCGCCAAACTGGATGGTAGCGCCGGCTGCCGTGTTGTATGTGCCTCCAATATTGCCTCCCCCGGTGAAGCTGATGGTGCCGCTTTGGGCGTCGACCGTGCCGGAATTCGTGAAGGCCACGCCGATGGTGCTCGAGTTAACGCCGCCGGATTTGCGAACGGTTCCGGCATTCACGAACAACTCAAACCCATAACACCCGCAGTAAACAGACTGGTCGCTTTGCATGTCGAAAAGCGCGCCGGCCTGATTGTAGATCGCGCCGTTGAAGCCGGCATGGTTGTTGGCAATGCCGATCGAGCTCGAGGGGGTGCTCCAATGCACCGTCCCCTTGTTCGTCAACGCTCCTTCCAGCGTGACGGAGTTGTCTTTGATGTTCAGGGTCCCAAAAGTGTCTACTGTGAAAGGAGCCATAATTACCCCGCCGCTCCAATTGACTGTGCCTTGATTCGTCACAGGGCCTCCGTTCAAGGAACCGCCGGCGATGTTGAAAACGCCGTTGGCCGCGACAAGCGCGTTGGAGAGCGTGATTGCTTGACTGTTGTTCGTCAGCGTTTGCTGACCGCTGGCGCCGCCAAGCGCAAGACCAACAATAAAGACCGGAGTATCCACCGTGACACTGTAGGTTCCCGGGGTCGTGATGTTCGCCGAATCCGAAGAGCCAGGCACGATGTGGGGGTTCCAATTCAGAGGCGCGCTCCACAGCCCGCCGCTCGTGTTAGTCCACACAATGGTCGCGCCGCGCAGGCTCGGAACAGTCAGCGCCAGCAATCCGGCAAGCCACAAGAATCGTTTACCAATCATAGGACGCAATACGGCAGGGTGCGCTGGGCGCAGCCGGACGTTAATCAACACTCCCGTTGACGGCGTTTCATTTGTGGGTGGTCGCTCATGACAATGCCACAGCGCATGCCGTAATCAAGAAAAATCAATGCACTTCACTGGCGCGGAAATGAACTCCATAGCACAGGCGAACGCGAAGCGCATGGAGTGCGCCCGGTTTACCGGCGCTCTGGATTGGACCTTGCCACGGGCCTCAAACCTCGCGACGAGCGGCATAACACACAGCGGCGCTAAAGCGCACGCACTCCATGTGCTCGCGCGGTCTATGGCGACACAGCCCGGTAAAAACGCCGGGAAAAATTCGTGCCGTTCGAATCCGCATAGACCAGGTTCGCGCCGGGAATGCCGAAGCCGAAGACCGCAACACAACCCAACTGCCCATTTTCGCCCCAGCAGGGCGATCCTGACTTTTGTCTTCATGGCAAATGCGCGTCCAATTCATCATGCCGAGTGGGAAACAGGATTGAATATTGCCCAACTCCCGAAAATTTTCATCAGAAATTTCCTGTAATATTTCTGCTGTTGCCGGCCACTAATTCAGGTAAACAAATGCAACCGGCAAACAGTCGTCCATTTATGAAATCGCTGTTCATTAGCACACTCCCCGTAATCCTGTTCTTAACGGCCACGCTCGCTGTCTGTGAAGCAAATCCCATCGCCGATAACCCCGAAATTCAATCCTGGCTTCGGGATCGCGTGGATCGGGCCAAACAATGCCCCGGCATCATCGTCGGTATCGTGGATGCATCGGGCTCAGGGATCGTCAGCTATGGCAAATCAGGCGCTCCGGCCGGCGACGCCGTCGATGGCGATACCGTTTTTGAAATCGGATCTGCCACGAAGGTTTTTACCTCCCTGCTGCTGGCGGACATGGCCGAACATGGCGAGTTGAAACTCGATGACCCCATTTCCAAGTACCTTCCGGAATCGGTCAAGGTTCCCTCTCGCAACGGGCGTCAAATCACTTTGGTCGACCTGGCCACGCATACATCCGGCCTGCCGCGAATGCCGGACAACTTCGCCCAAAAAGACCCGGAAAATCCGTATGCGGACTACACGGTGCCGCAGTTGTATGCGTTTTTGTCAGGGTACACCCTGCCCCGCGACATTGGAGCCGACTACGAATATTCAAACCTGGGCGGCGGCCTTCTGGGGCACGTCCTGGCCTTGTGTGCGCGAACCAATTATGAATCCCTGGTGCTCGAACGCATTTGCCGCCCGCTCGGAATGACGAATACGGAAATCACTCTTTCACCGGATCTGAAAAGGCGCCTGGCCGCAGGCCACAATGCCGCCGGTCAACCGGCCAAAAATTGGGATCTGCCCGCGCTTGCCGGGGCCGGCGCGCTGCGCTCCACAGCCAACGATTTGCTCAAATTCGTCCGCGCCAACATCGGCCTCTCCGGCTCAAACCTGCTGCCGGCCATGCACGTCATGCAGCAATCACGGCACAGCGCTGGATCACCTTACATGGACGTCGGCCTCGGCTGGCATATCGCCAGGCGATTTGACACGGTATTGATCTGGCACAACGGCGGGACCGGCGGATACCACTCTTTCATGGGATTCGACCCTCAGTCAAAACGCGGCGTGGTCGTGTTGGCCAATTCAGCCAATTCCATTGACGATCTCGGTTTTCACATTCTGGAACCGAAGTATCCTCTGACCTCATTCAAACCCCCGAAAAGTCGAGTCGCGATCCAGTTGCCGTTGGAAACACTCGACCGCTGCGTCGGCAGCTACAAACTCGCGCCCGGTGTCTTCTTCACCCTGCGCCGCGAAGGCAGCCACCTGATGGCCCAGCTCACCGGGCAGTCTTACTTCGAAATATTCCCGGAGTCCGACACCGAATTTTTCTACAAGGTGGTCGACGCTCAATTATCTTTCACCAAAGACAGCGCGGGCAAACTGACCGGTCTGGTGCTTCATCAGAACGGCATGAACCAACCCGCCACGAGGGTCTCCGAAAAGGCTGCTGAATAGATCGAGCAAGCCGGAGGCTTGTCAGAAAGTAACCGGTGGTCGGCTTGTCCGCCGTAGCTTTAGCGAAGGCGGAATCCCCGCGCAGCCAGGCGAATCGGGAGAGACCACCGGACCCGATCCGAACTCTTCATTCGACCCTGGAGGGGTCGCAGCGTGCCCGCCGTAACCCAGCGAAGGCGGGACCTCCGGCATCCCTCCAGTCACCCAAAAAAACAGCCGTGGGGATCGCGATCTACTTCCGCCAGCACCGCATCAAGCGTCGGCGCTTCCGGCATCGGCTGATACGAATGCCACCTCATGTCGGCCCGCATCCAGTACAAGCGCCAAACCTTCCTGGTGCCAATCCACCGGGCCTTCGCAAACGGATGCTCGACCATGCGCGTCTGGTCGTCGTACGCCGGGCGCACTGAAGAGATCGTAACCTCCGATCCGCGGATATCGGCACGGTAATCCACCTTGTCGCGAATCTCGGGAGGCGGTCGGCGCTTGCTGATGAATGCTCCCGCAGCGCGGAGGCACTCGCGAATCTGAACGTTGGAAAGCGGCATGCGTGTTTTGGCTACTGCTCCGGCTCAGGAACGCCGGGTCATTTCAGTGACTTTTTGGCAGAGATGATCCACGCAGACCTGTGCAGATCAAAACCCACCTTCGAATAGTACGTCTCCGCCTTCGGAGCGGCCAGAAGTATCAGCTTCGCTCCTGGGCCAAGCTGGCTCTGCGTCTCGCGGATGAGCTCTCGTCCGATGCCCTTCTTCTGATACTTTTCGTCGACGGCCAGATCAGAGAGGTAACAACAGTACTCGAAATCGGTCACGGAGCGCGCCACGCCAACGAGGGTCGAACCGTCCCACGCGGTGCAGAGCAGGTCCGCGTACTCCAGCATGGCCCTGATGCACTTCGGATCATCGACGGGGCGACGTTCCGCCAAGGTCGAGCGCCGTAACACGTCCACGAACTCGGCGTCAGAAATGGTGCGACGCGTCTCGTACTGGATATTCATTTTGGTTGGGCGGCGTTGGTTCCATGATGAACAGGCTTCGGAATCAGAATGTGTTTGGTTGCGGCAAGGCGGTCGAGCAATGCCTCGGAATCTCGCTCGACGGCGAGCATGGCGTGATGAGCGGGCGTGAGAAACCGCTCGTCGCGCATCCGCTCGAGAAATTGGAGGAGCGGGTCGTAGAATCCGCTGACGTTGAGCAAACCGACGGGTTTGAGATGCAAGCCGAGCTGGAGCCAGGTAAAAACTTCGATGACCTCCTCCAGTGTGCCAATGCCCCCCGGCAATGCTGCGAATGAATCCGAGAGCTGCGCCATACGGAGCTTACGCTCATGCATGGACTCAACCGGGATAAGCTCGCTAAGGCTTCGATGTGCGCGCTCCTCTGCAATCATCACGCGGGGAATAACACCGATGACTTCGCCGCCAGCGGCTAATGCGGAATCGGCAAGCACACCCATGAGGCCGACATTGCCGCCGCCATAGACGATGCCCAGGCCGCGCCGAGCGCACGCGGACCCGAAGGCAGCGGCGGCGGCTGCGTATTCGGGAGACGCACCGAAGCTAGATCCAGAATAGATACAGATTCGCGGCATAGCATATTTGCAGCCGAAAAGATGAGTCGTAAGCCGTGTGGCTTCGACGGTCGTGATCCAAGCACCCCAGAACCAAATTCACAGAATGAAGATTACCTCCAAGCTCAGTTCCATCAATGCCAATCTCCTGCGCATATCCGATCAACTATCCGGTGTGGTGTTCGGCTCATCTGTGCTGGCGCCGCAGGCACGGCAATCTCCAGCCAGTTGGAACTACCGGTGAATACCCCCGGCCCGAAAACAGGGCGGCCGCCATACCCGTTTCCAGGGGAGCTCCTGTCGCGTCGTCAGGGATTTGAAACTCTCAAACGAATGAATCGTGCGGTCGCGGACGGTACGGGAGTATTGTCGCGCACCAACAGCTGCGTGACCGTGTTTGTGAGTGTCACGGTGTTCGGTGGACCGGAAAGCCAGCCACCCATGAGGTTGCCGGAGACTTCCACAATGTAAGTGATGTCGGTAGGCCGGGCGGCACGGTTGACGGTCAGGGTCAGAAAATTTGTGCCACCAGCAGACTGGATGCGGCCGAACGGCAACTGGGCGGAAGTGGCTGGGGTGAGTGGATTCAGGCCCAGGGCGTATTTGATCAGGTTCGGCACGCCGTCGCCGGCGGGGCTGGCGCCGTTGGCACCCGCGCCGACGTCTGAAGGGTTGCCGAAGTGATCATCTCGCCACGTCTGCAGCGGTGTCAGGGTGGATTGGTCAAGCAGGCCGAGCACACCAACGCCAGTCGTGGTCCCGACATAAACCCGCGCGCTGGCAATAGTCGGGGTGATGAATTTGTTGCCTAAGCCGAACCTATCGCGGCCGCCGGCAGCCTGAGTACTGTTGTAAAACTCCTGGGTGAGGTTGGTTGTCGCGTAAGCATGCAAAACCGCTGGCGAGGTGTTTTCCGTGGCCCAGACAATGCCGTTGGAATTGCCGCTGGCGGAAATGGAAGGGGTGGTGCCAGGGTAACCGAACACGATGGCGGTTTGCGAAGAAGGGTTGGTGAGCCGGGCGTTCTGGAATGGAAAAGCCTGGAGGTTGTTCCCGACGGAGCCGTAGTAAATCGTGCCGTTGAAATAAGCGGGCGTGGCAAAGACACCGCCCGGCAAAACACCATCGAGCTCCTGATAGATAGCGTTGTCATTGGCAGGATTGAACTTGCCCAGGTTGGAACGGTCCACGAGATAAAGGTTGCTGTCCTTTCCGGCGCCAACGGCAAGCCCGCGCGTGTGTCCCTGCCCGTCCAGCATGTCCGGCAACACGAGCGCGCCGCCGGAACCGAGGTCGGCGTCCACAGCGCTCTCGCTCACGGTGTTAAACATGGTGAAATAATCCGCCACAGCGAGCTGGTTGCTCGTGGTCGAGAGTTTCATGAACGCATTGCCATAATCGCCCTGGTCGGGGAATCCGTTCGTGGTCAAAGTGGATTCAAACGTGCCATTTCCGGCCAGAAAATAGATGTTGCCGGCGGCATCGGCTGCGAGACCGGCCCCGCTCATCCAGATAGCGGCTTCGCTTCCGTTCGGCGTGATATTCAACACGCTGGTTTGCGCCAGACTGTGTTCATCGTAGCCGATGATCCAACCGGTATAGGGTCTGATATCGCAATGCGACGCCCAGGCGGTGTAAACCACGCCCCCCAACAGGAGCAGTCCGCATCGTTCCTTGTATTGGGCCGGATCGAATACCACGTTGGTGCCGTCACTGTTGTCGCCCGTGCCGGGATATTTGGCCGCGACGGTCACCGCAGCCAGCCGGTCTGTGCCTGTGGCCAGATCGAGCGCGTGCAGACGATGGAAATAGTTGCCCGCCCCGTGCTTGCTCATGGCTACGACAAACATCGTGCCATTGGGCCCGAACTGACGGTCAATGACCGGCGTGGCGGTAACTCCGATCTCGGGAGTCACCTGGCCGCAACCGCGGTCATCAGAGGGCACTTCGTTGGTCCCGAGCAAGGAAACATGCCAGAACAAATTGGTGCTATCTGCATCGAAGGCATAGACGCTGTCGTGTTCTGTGGCGACGAACAGGACGTTATGCATGCCCCTAAGGGGTATGGAAACGCCCGCGGCATACAGCGGCTGGGCATCTACCAGCCCGTCCGTCTTCAGAACCCACAACTCGCCGAAGTGGTTGGTGTTGACGTTGACGGGTGACAGGATTTCTTCGTTCAAGTTTTGTCCCGTGCGGCCATTGTCGTTATGATAGGTCAGTACGTCGGCGGCTTTGGCCGGTGCGGGCGGCGTCACCAAAGAGACAAGAACGCACAACGACATAAAAACACCCCAAGCTGCTGCCGTCCTGTTCAAACAGTGCTCGTTCATAGGGTTTTCAATGGGGTGAATTTCGTTCAACTTGTGCGGAGTGCAAGCAACAAATACTTATCAGTTCAATACTTCTTCAGCAGTTCGAGCAGGGTCCGGTCAAGTTTATATCCGCGGCAGTCTTCATAGTTAACGTCTTTTCTACCGCTGTCCAAAATGCCGAAGGGCCCTTTGAGGTCGATAAGCACCCAGCCCAGGTTCAGTTCCTTGAATTCCTGCAATCTCGATTCCAGATAGGCGAGGGTTACGTCATGGGGCGTTTTGTTGTACACGCCGAAACCTCCCACGAAGGCTCCCGGCAATCCATCCGCCAAGGCTTCTTTCCAAGCCTTGAGATACTTGCCCGCATAGATTTCCTTATAACCAGCCGGGGCCTCGATCAGGCTTACCTGGTTATCGTCCGTGACGAGAATCGAGCTTTGCGGGGTGTCGAGGGCGGAGAATTGGGGCTGGATCGTCACGACCGTTCCGTCCGCGCGCACGACCTTGATGTAATTCCAGTCGAGCCAATCACCGTTGGCCACGCCCAGGGAGAGTTCTTCCGCGTCGGCGGTCAGCGTCACCTGGTATTCGCGGTCATAAATGTTCTGGTAGACGCCGTATTCTTTTTTGAATATTACCTTCTTCCATTCGCCGTTTCCGGAGCCTGGTCTGAACTTGTGCTCGAAGACAATTGCTCCGTCGGCTTTGATCTGAAAATCGGCCGAAATGCTTACCGTGCCCACGTTGATAATAAGCGTATCGCCCGCCTTGAAGTGCCCGCGCATCCGCAGGGGAATCTGCAGATTACCCTTATCGCTTCCCACGAGAAATGAGTTCGCCGGAGCCAGGGGCCACGCAGGCACGGGCCAATCCATCGAGCCGAGCGACGCCGACCATTCGGCATGGAACTCTGCTATTTTAATGGCATCGAAGGATTGCATGTCCTGCAGGATTCCTGACGCATAGAGCGCCCGGGCCGGCTTGGCCGCCCAGTCGATCCCGTCGGTGCTGATAACGCGATCTTTATTGTACGAACGGATAATGCCGATCGCCTTGAGCGCGAGATCGGTGAATTGCTCGGATCGCTCGTAAAAATACGGCTCATACAGCAGGTTGAAGCTGAGGTATGCCGGGGCCACCTTCTGGTAGCGGCGCGCAAAGTAGCTCCAATAGCCCAGGTAGAGTTCACGGCAGTGTTCGTCCGTCCAGAGGCGGGTGCCGTCGGGGCCGAGGCCGCGGTCGAATGAACAGTAACCCGGCACGCGCAGGAACTGGATCATGAGGTGAAGGCCATGCTTTTGGGCAAGTTCGACCGCCCGGTCTATCAGGGCGATCTTCTCCGGGTCGATGCTCTCCGGCCGGTTGGGGCGCGTGAAGGCGCGGTAGTCAAGCGGAAGCCGGATGAAGTTGAAACCCTCCGCCGACACAATCTCGAATAAATCTTCCGGGATTTCCCGCAGGGTACCCTGTCCGCTGAAATCCTGATAATCAGTTATGGAAAAGCCGCGCCATCTCCCCGGCATAACCGCGCGGGCATTGGCGAAGGGCTCGACAATCTTGGGAGAAAGGCCCGTCTCTCGGCTCCGCGCGGTTTGCGGGGGCTGGGCGCCGGATACGGCCGGCGTGGCGCAGCCCGAAAGGAGAACGGCGATGATTGTAGCCGGAAGGATAAACGCGGCATAAATTCTCATGCAGGAAGTAGAGCACGACAGATCATAATGGCAACGCATACTGTTATGGTATTTCAAACCACAGGGGTTTTGGGATCACATCTGAACATTGTACAATGTGGTACCACCCGCCAGCCCGCTCGATCCTCAAAAGTCTCGACATCCCCCAAGAATGACCACCCCCTCCTCACATGTCAATTGTACAATGTCAAGATGTGACCCCAATGACGTTACTTAATGAACTCCGCCACCGGCGACGGTGGTGAAAGCCTGAGCGTTCATCAGTGGCTCCAGCGCCTGGCGCCGGAGTATCGGGCTCGCTTTGGTTCCTCCATGCCGCATCGGCATCGGCAGGTCTTGAGAAAGATCCTGTCCTGCCGGACCCCGGCATTGGGCGGCCAACTCTTTGCCTGTCCGGACTGCCCGGGCTTTGTCTACCGCTATCATTCCTGCAACGACCGGCATTGTCCCCAATGCGGTCAGACCGATGCTGACCAGTGGCTCCAACGCCAGCGGGCGCGCCTGCTGTTGCCCACGCCCTACTTCCTGACAACCTTCACGGTCCCGGAAGAGTTGCGGCTGTTCATCCGTTCCCATCAGCAGATCGCCCTGGATCTGTTCTTCGCGGCCAGCGCGCAGGCCTTGCAGGACCTGGCCGCCAATCCCCGGCGCTTGGGAGC
>Ga0075520_1001713_pt1 | contig 10695 bp, 9 predicted proteins | sample NGEPerB_FD_75100 | JGI IMG/M metagenome (GOLD analysis project Ga0075520, IMG submission 75100) | Arctic peat soil microbial communities from the Barrow Environmental Observatory site, Barrow, Alaska, USA - NGEE PermafrostAB12-B | ecosystem: Environmental > Terrestrial > Soil > Wetlands > Peat ...
CCCAGATATCGGCCTGGATGTACTCCATCATGTGGCCGACGTGGAACGGGGCGTTCGCGTAAGGCAGCGCGGTCGTGACGAAGAGCTTGCGGGACATGGAGAAACGTTCGGGAGCGAGCCGGCGATTCTAGGCAAGCTCTGCCACAATGCCGCGCTTCGCGGCCCGGGGTGGATTCGCTGGCGGCTGTGGTCACCCAGACCTTTGCCGGAGTGACGCAAGAATGTGGCGAGCTGTCGACCGGAAGCTGGCGGCCGCGGCGGTGATCGCTCTGGTCCTGCTCGCGATCAACGCGGTGCTCACACTCACGAACGCGCAACAGCTGCGCGACGCGCTCGGCGGGGTCAGCCACAGCCGAGCGGTCATGCTTGGCGTGTCCGAGGTCCTTTCGGCCGCCAAGAATGCCGAGACCGGGGAGCGGGGTTATCTCATCACCGGCAACTACCGCTATCTCGATGAAGCCTGCCGGCGCATCCGCGAAAGTCGCCCGGGATATGCGCCGCTCGTCATTGCGCTGACTGCGTGGGATCAGGACGAAGACCGCCGCCGCTCGCGCGAGGCGGGCTTCGATGCCCATCTCGTCAAGCCGGTCGATCTCGATGCGTTGACGAGGTTGCTCGCGACGATCGACGGCGCTTGACGCAGACGCGACCGGCGCCGACCGGCTTACGGCGTGGCGCTGACCTGCGCTGCCTCGATCCGGGCGAGCGCGCCGAGGTCGTCTTCGAGCAGGCGCAGCGCCACGCGGGCGTCGCCGGCCGCGGAGCGGTCGACGGTCGCCAGCGGCAGCGTGCCGAGATCGATCGGTCGTTGCGCCTCGAGGGCGTCGGCCACGGTGCGCAGGCTGGCGGCAGCCGCACGTCCGATCGCCTCGCCTGCCTGCGCCGTGGGCCCGAGGTGCGTTTGGCGAAGGCGTTCGAACAGTGCCGCGTCACTCGCGATTCTCGACAGAAGACGCGCGCTCTTGCGGTGGCGCTCGCCTTCGGACCGGCGCTGCTCGCGCCCGAAGACGCGCGATTCGCGATCGGCCGATTCGGCGAGAACGGCGAGCTGACGCAGGGTCGCTCGACGCGCGGCATCGGCCGCCTCGCGGGCCGCCGGTGAGGGATCGGCCAGCAGGGCGTCGGCCAAGGCGCGCAAGTGCGCGGCCGCGGCGGCGCGAAAACGCAGGGTTGCCCGCGACCGGAAGTCGACGAGCGAGACGAGCATGGCCGCAGCGATGCCGATGCCGATCTCGAGCGCGCGAAGCAGCGCCACCTGGCCCGCGGAATGGCCGGGGATGCTGCCGCTCGTCATGACGATGAGAGCGCTGATCGGCGCGCTGCGCATCGCCGGCGAGAGACCGGCCGCGAACGCGAGCACGGTGACGAGTGCGAGCGGCGCGATCTCGGACGCACCGGCAACATGGCGCAAGGCCGCGCCGGCGAGGCCGAGGGCCGTGCCGACCAGGGCACCGCGGACGCGATTCCAGCCGGCGCTCAGCGTCGATCCGGAATCGGGGCGCACGACGATGAGCGCACTCATCACCGCCCAGAATCCTTCGGGCAGGCGCAGCAGCGCCGAGGCGGCAAAGGCGAGCAGCACGGCACTCGCCAGCCGCGCTCCGTAGCGCAGCGATTCCGCGTCGAGGGATCGACCCGTGCCGGGCGGGGCGGCTGCCTTCACCGCACTTGCCTTCGCGGCGGGCGTTTCGCGACGGCGGCAGCTCGTCGCGTCGGTGCGGCAACCGACTGCGGCGGCAGCGCATCGCCGATCCGGTCGAGCAGCGTGCAAGCCTCGAGCAACGTGATGCGCTCGGCCGGCGTCAGGCGCTCCCGGACGGCGAGGTGCAGCGACGCTTCGCGCCGATGCACTTCGGCTGCGAGCAGAACGCGCCCGGCCGTCGTCAACGAGAGGACGCGGCGCCGACCGTCGGCCGCGTCGATCTCGCGGGCGATCAGCCCCGTGGTCTCGATCTCCGCGAGCAGGCGCGTCAGCGTTTGCAGCCGTACCCGCTCATGGCGCGCAAGCTCGCTCGGCGCCAGCGGACCGAGACGGTGCAACTGGGCCAGGACGCTCCATTTGGCCGGAGCGAGGGCGCCGGGGCCAGGGTCGGCGCGCAGCCGGCGCATGAGACCCGATATCGAGGCGCGCAGGCGAACGGCGACATGGGCGGCGGGAACGGTGGCGGAGCGCACGCCGAGATGGTAAGACAAATCTTGGTAATTGGCGGCTGCCACTCACTGCGCCCGGATCTCTGCCTTGTCGCGACCGCTGCGCTAGACTCGGTCGCAACTCCTGCCGCACCTGTATCGACACCTCCATGGCCGTTCAAGAACCCGCGCTGCTCGATGCCCTGCGTTGTGTCGTCGATCCGGAAACGGGCCGCGATTTCGTCTCCACCAAGCAGCTGCGCAACCTGCGGGTCGAAGGTGGCCAGGTGGCCTTCGATGTCGAGCTCGGTTATCCGGCGAAGTCGACCGTCGACGCGTTGCGCCGCCGCCTGATCGATGCCGCACGCTCGATACAGGGCGTCGAGAACGTCAGCGTCAACATTTCGAGCAAGATCGTCGCGCACGCGGTGCAGCGCGGCGTGCAGTTGCTGCCCAACGTGAAGAACATCGTCGCGGTGGCCTCGGGCAAGGGCGGCGTCGGCAAGAGCACGACAGCCGTCAACCTGGCGCTCGCGCTCGCTGCCGAAGGCGCGTCCGTGGGCATCCTCGACGCCGACATCTACGGGCCGAGCCAGCCGATGATGATGGGCATCGAGGGCCGGCCCGAATCGGCCGACGGCAAGACGATGGAGCCGATGGAGAACTACGGTGTCCAGGTCATGTCGATCGGTTTCCTGGTCGAGCAGGACAACCCGATGGTCTGGCGGGGCCCGATGGTCACGCAGGCGCTCGAGCAACTGCTTCGGCAGACCAACTGGCGAGACCTCGACTACCTCATCGTCGACATGCCGCCCGGCACCGGCGACATCCAGCTCACCCTCTCGCAACGCGTGCCGGTGACCGGGGTCGTGATCGTGACGACGCCGCAGGACATCGCGCTGCTCGATGCCAAAAAGGGCATCAAGATGTTCGAGAAGGTCAACGTGCCGATTCTCGGCATCGTCGAGAACATGGCCGTGCATGTGTGCGAGAAGTGCGGCCACGTCGAGCACATCTTCGGCGAGGAGGGCGGCAAGCGCCTCGCCGCCGAATACAAGATGAACTATCTCGGCGCCCTGCCGCTCAACCTGTCGATCCGCGTCCAGGCCGATAGCGGCAGGCCGAGCGTGGTGAGCGATCCCGACGGCGAGATCGCCGGCCTGTACAAGAGCGTGGCCCGGCAGGTCGCGGTGAAGATCGCCCAGCGGGCGAAGGACTTCTCGTCCAAGTTCCCGAGCATCACGATCTCGAAAGATACGTGACGCGATGAACCTGCTCGAAGCGATGCGCTATCTGGTAGCGCTCGAGCAGCACCGCCACTTCGGCCGCGCCGCGAGTGCGTGTCATATCACCCAGCCGGCATTGTCGAACGCGCTGCGCTCGCTCGAGGCCGAGCTCGAGGTGGCGATCGTGCGGCGTGGTCGCAGCTACGAGGGGCTGACGCCCGAAGGCGAACGGGTGCTGGCGAGCGCCAACCTCCTGCTGCGCGAGCAGGAGTTGCTGCGCCAGGACCTGCACAGCAGCGTCGGCACGCCGCGCGGCACGCTGGTCATCGGCTCCATACCGACCGCGATTCCCGTGGCCGCACGCTTCGCGGCGCAATTGCAGGCCCGCCACGGCGGCATCGTGCCGGTCGTGCGCTCGCTCAGCTCGCCCGAGATCGAGACCGGGCTCGAGAACCTGGCGCTGGACATGGGTCTGGGCTACACCGAGCGGAACAAGAAGTTCAAGGTGCTGCCGCAGTACGTGGAGCAGTATTTTCTGTTGCGTCGCAGGAGCGCCGGGGCCGCGGCGCTCTTGCAGCTCGGCGAGGTGGTGAGCTGGCGCGAAGCGGCGGCGATGCCGCAGTGCCTGCTGACGCACGAGATGCACAACCGGACCATCATCGACGCCGCGTTTCGCAAGGCCGGCTTCGACGTCAAGCCGGCCATCGAGACCAACTCGATCGTCACGATCGTGCTCAGCGTGCTCGACGGCGAGGTGTGCGCCGTGCTGCCGGGCGCCCTGATGGCGCTGGTTCGAGGCTACAAGGAACTGGAGGCGTTGCCGCTGCGCGAGCCGGAAGTGCGAACGCCGATCGGCTTCATGATGGTCAAGGGAACGCGGGAATCGCGAACGCTCGAGGCCGCGCTCACGCTGGCGACCGACGGTGCTTGGCTGCACCATGCGGCTGCGCAGGGCGGGATTCTGGGCGTCTGACTCAGACCCTGGCCCTCGCGGCATGGAGGGTTTGCAAGGCAACGATTCGCGTTTCGAATGGCTCGGTTTCCCGAATCAATTGGACGCGGGCATGCGCGCTGTCCGATAGTCACCCTCGGCGCCCCTTTTCCGAGGTGCCCGCCCGTCGCTCGGCGCGGCCAGGGTTTTTCACTGAGGACGGGAATGCTCTCATGAGTCTTTCGGGAGACGGTGGCAAGTCGGCGGCGACGACGACGATCGGTGCGGCAAACGTCGACGAGTTGCGTCTTCGCATCAAGCGCAAGAGCCGGCTGAAGGGCCGGCAGGCCGACGAAGCGTCGCTGGCCCAGGTGCGCGAGCTGCTCGGCGAGCCACCCGCCGGCGGGTGGCAGCGCGACCGGCTGATCGAACACCTGCACCTGCTCAACGACCGCTACCGCGGCCTGTACGAGCGGCATCTGGTGGCGCTGGCGCGCGAGACCAACGTGCCGATGGCCGAGATCTACGAAGTCGCGACCTTCTATCACCATTTCGAGGTGCGGCCCGACGGCGAGAGCTCGCCGGCGCTCACGGTGCGGGTGTGCGACGGCCTGAGTTGCGAGATGGCCGGAGCGCGCGATCTCTTGCAGCGCCTGCCGGCCATCCTCGGCATCGACGTGCGGGTGATCGCCGCGCCGTGCGTCGGCCGCTGCGAGCAGGCGCCGGTGGCGATCGTGCATCAGTGTCCCGTGCCGTGCGCCGATCTCGCGGCCGTGACTGCCGCGGTGCGGGGCAACCGGACCTCTCACCCCGCGGGCAGCGGCGGCGCGGGGTTCGCGCCCGAGAGCTTCGCCGAGCGCAGCGTCAGCGAGCGCGACGCCGATGTGGCGCCGGCATTCGTCGACTACGCCAGCTATTGCGCTGCCGGCGGTTACGCAGCGGCGGCCGCGGTGATCGGCGGCCGCAGCGACGCCGAAGTGCTGATCAAGGCGCTCGAAGCGTCCAGCCTGCGCGGCCTTGGTGGCGCCGGCTTTCCGGCCGGCCGCAAATGGCGCATCGTGCGCGACCAGCCGGCGCCGCGGCTGATGGCGGTCAACATCGACGAAGGCGAACCGGGCACGTTCAAGGACCGCACCTACCTCGAGCGCGACCCGCACCGCTTTCTCGAAGGCTTGCTGATCGCGGCCGCCGTCGTCGGCATCGATGCCTGCTACATCTACCTGCGCGACGAGTACCACGGCTGTCGCGAGCTTCTGACGGCCGAGCTGGCGAAGCTGCAGCGCGCGGCGCCGTTCAAGCTTCCGCACATCGAGCTTCGGCGCGGTGCCGGCGCCTACATCTGCGGCGAAGAGTCGGCGATGATCGAAAGCATCGAGGGCCAGCGCGGTGAGCCGCGCCTGCGGCCGCCCTATATCGCGTCGGTCGGATTGTTCGGCCGGCCGACCCTGGAGCACAACTTCGAAACGCTGTACTGGGTGCGCGACATCGTCGAGCGCGGCCCGGCCTGGTTCGCCGGCTTCGGCCGCCACGGCCGCAGGGGCCTGCGCAGCTTCAGCGTCAGCGGACGCGTCAGGCAGCCCGGCGTGAAGCTGGCGCCGGCCGGCATCACCCTGAACGAGCTGATCGCCGAATACTGCGGCGGCCTGCCGGACGGGCACGCCCTGTACGGGTACCTGCCCGGCGGCGCGTCGGGTGGCATCCTGCCGGCGAGCATGGCCGACATTCCGCTCGACTTCGACACCTTGCAACCGCATGGCTGCTTCATCGGCTCGGCCGCCGTGATCGTGCTCAGCGACCGCGACCGGGCCCGCGACGCGGCGCTGAACATGATGCGGTTCTTCGCGGACGAAAGCTGCGGCCAGTGCACGCCGTGTCGCGTCGGCACCGACAAGGCCGCGCAACTCATGGAGGCGGCGGTGTGGGACCAGCCCACCCTGGAAGACCTCTGCCAGGTGATGGGCGATGCGTCGATCTGCGGCCTGGGCCAGGCGGCGCCCAACCCGATCCGCAGCGTGCAGCTGCACTTTGCGCACGAGATATCGGGCGCCGGAGCAATGCCGTGAACGCACCGGTCGTCATGGCCCGGCTCCAGGCCGCGCAGATCGAGATCACACTCGACGGACGCAAGGTCAGCGCCACCGAAGGCGAGACGATCCTGAGCGCGGCCGTGCGCGAAGGCATCGCGATTCCGACTCTGTGTTTCAAGAAAGGTTACCGGCCCGACGGCAATTGCCGCGCCTGTGTGGTCGAAGTCGCGGGCGAGCGCACGCTGGCGCCCAGTTGCTGCCGCAGCGTGCAGCCGGGCATGGCGGTGCAGACCGGCAGCGAACGCGCGAAGAAGAGCCAGCGCCTGGTGCTCGAGATGCTGCTCGCCGACCTGCCGGAGAAGGGCTACAAGTGGGTCGACGACGTTGGCGCGCTGCCGCATGGCGAGCTGAGCGAGTGGGCGGCGCGCGAGCGCGTCACGGTTCGCCCCGAATTGCGCGCGCTGTGTCGCGAGCAGCCCGCGCCTGACCTGTCGCATCCGGCCATGGCCGTGAACCTCGACAGCTGCATCCAGTGCAAGCGCTGCGTCCGCGCCTGCCGCGAAGAGCAGGTCAACGACGTGATCGGCTACGCGCTGCGCGGCTCGCACAGCCAGATCGTGTTCGACCTCGACGATCCTATGGGCGCGAGCACCTGCGTCGCCTGCGGCGAGTGCGTGCAGGCCTGCCCGACCGGCGCGCTGATGCCCAAGACCTCGCTCGGCACGCAGCAGGTCGACAAGAAGGTCGATTCGGTGTGCCCGTTCTGCGGCGTTGGCTGCTTGTTGACCTACAACGTCCGCGACAACGAGATCGTCAGCGTCGACGGCCGCGACGGCCCGGCCAACCACAGCCGGCTGTGCGTCAAGGGCCGCTTCGGCTTCGACTATGCGAGCCATCCGCAGCGGCTGACACAGCCCCTGATCCGCAAGGCCGGCGTCGCCAAGGATCCCGATGTCGTACCGAACCCGGCCGACTGGTCCGAGGTGTTTCGATTGGCGAGCTGGGAAGAGGCGCTCGACGCCGCCGGCGGCACGCTGCGCAGGCTGCGCGACGAGCACGGTCCGAAGTCGCTCGCCGGCTTCGGTTCGGCCAAGGGAAGCAACGAAGAGGCCTATCTGTTCCAGAAGCTGGTGCGTACCGGTTTCGGCAGCAACAACGTCGATCACTGCACGCGGCTGTGCCATGCGTCGAGCGTGGCGGCGCTGCTCGAAGGCGTCGGCTCGGGGGCGGTCAGCAACCAGGTGAACGACGTCGAGCACGCCGAGCTCATCCTGGTGATCGGCTCGAACCCGACGTCCAACCATCCGGTGGCCGCGACCTGGATGAAGAACGCGGCGCAGCGCGGCACGAAGATCGTGCTCGCCGACCCGCGCCGCACCGAACTCTCGCGCCATGCCTGGCGCACCCTGCAGTTCAATGCCGACACCGACGTGGCGATGTTGAACGCGCTGATCCACACGGTCATCGAGGAAGGCCTGACGGACCTCGAGTTCGTGCGCCAGCGCGTCGACAACTTCGAGGCTCTCAAGGAAAACGTACGCGGCTACAGCCCCGAGGCGATGGCGCCGATCTGCGGCATCGCGGCGCCGACGCTTCGCGAGGTGGCGCGCGCCTTCGCCACGGCCAAGAGCGCGATGATCCTCTGGGGCATGGGCATCAGCCAGCACGTGCACGGCACCGACAACGCGCGCTGCCTGATCGCGCTGGCGTCGGTGACCGGCCAGATCGGCAAGCCCGGCTCCGGCCTGCACCCGCTGCGCGGCCAGAACAACGTGCAGGGCGCGAGCGACGCGGGATTGATCCCGATGATGTTTCCGGACTACCGGCGTGTCGACAATGCCGACGCGCATGCCTGGTTCGAGAACTTCTGGCAGACGCCGCTCGATCCCGTCCCGGGCTACACGGTCGTCGAGATCATGCACAAGGCGCTCGCGCCCGACAGCGACCCGCACAAGGTGCGCGGCATGTACATCATGGGCGAGAACCCGGCGATGAGCGACCCGGATCTGAACCACGCGCGGCATGCGCTGGCCTCGCTCGAGCACCTGGTCGTGCAGGACATCTTCATGACCGAGACGGCCTGGCTCGCCGACGTCGTGCTGCCGGCCAGCGCCTGGCCTGAAAAGAGCGGCACGGTGAGCAACACCGATCGCATGGTCCAGCTCGGGCAGCGTGCCCTCGACCTGCCGGGCGATGCCCGCCTCGACCTGTGGATCATCCAGCAGATCGCCCGACGCCTCGGCCTCGAGTGGCGCTATGCGGGCGACGACGCCGGCGTAGCGGCAGTCTACGAAGAGATGCGCCAGGCCATGCATGGCGCCATCGCCGGCATCACCTGGGAGCGGCTGCAGCGCGAAGACAGCGTGACCTACCCGTGCCTGAGCGCCGAAGATCCGGGGCGGCCGATCGTCTTCGACGACCGTTTCCCGACGGCCGACGGCCGCGTGAAGCTGGTGCCGGCCGACATCATCCCGGCCAACGAGCGGCCCGACGCCGAGTTTCCCTTCGTCTTGATCACCGGGCGCCAACTCGAGCACTGGCACACCGGCAGCATGACCCGCCGAACCATCGTGCTCGATGCGCTCGAGCCGATGGCCATGGCGTCGATGAACGGCCTGGATCTTGCGGAGATCGGGCTCGATCCCGGTGACGTGGTGACCTTGCGCTCGCGCCGCGGCGAGGTCGCATTGCACCTGCGACGCGACGATGGCACGCCGCGCGGCGCCGTGTTCGTGCCGTTCGTCTACTACGAGGCGGCCGCCAACCTGATGACGAATTCGGCCCTCGATCCGTTCGGCAAGATTCCGGAGTTCAAGTACTGCGCGATCCAGGTCGTGCCCGGGGGCGAGCCGCACGCCAGCCCGGGCTACGGTACCGGCTCGGGTTGAGGGCTTACCGGATCCCCCAAAACCTTGTCGATCGGTTCGCAGCGATGACGAGCGTTGGTCTAGACTGCGACGATGCCCACCGTCGATATGCACGCAGCACGGCGACCCGCGGTCCAGGTCGCGGTCGTCATGGAGCGCGAGGCCGCGCCGAACCGGTGGGAAGACTGGCGTTTCAGGATCACCGAAGTCGTGCCTCATGAAGACGCGTTCGGCAGCGAGGCGCGCGTGCTGCGCGACGATGGCCGGCTGCGTCGCACGCTTCACCCCGGCTTCAGGCTTGAACTCTTTCGCGATCAGGGCGAGGGCTACTACCTCAACCTGACCTCGGGCGCGCCGGTGTGGTTCGTCGTCTGGCGGATCGACGACGAGGATCCGTCGCGGGCCTGGCCGGAAACGGTGAGCCTTTCCTACAACGAAGCGGGGCGCTGGCTCGACGCCCAGGAGCGGGTCGACAACGTGCCGCTACAAGTCGACCTTGTCGCATGGTTGCAAGCCTATACCGACGAGAACTATCGGCCGGAGCCGAAAATACGCCGGCGTCCGCAATCGTTCGTCGCTCCGGACCAGCGGTCGTGACGGACGCGGCCGACGGCTTCGTGTCGCGCTGGTCGCAGCGCAAGGCACGCGTGCAAAGCGGCGCAGCCGATGTTGCTGCGGCGCCGCAGCCGGCGCCGACCGACGCGGTGGCCGTGCCTGCGGTCCACGCCGAGACGCGTCCGTCTCCGGAGGTCCCATCCGCTCCTTTGCCGACGATGGACGACGTCGCGCTGCTGACGCGCGGCTCCGACTACTCGCGTTTCGTCGGGCCGGGTGTCGATCCGGGCGTCAGCAACGCGGCGATGAAGAAGCTCTTCAGCGACCCACGCTACAACGTGATGGACGGCCTCGACACCTATATCGACGACTATGGCCGGCCCGACCCGATCCCGCTCTCGACCTTGCGCCAGATGAGCCAGTCGAAGATGCTCGGCCTCTTCGCTGCGGACGAAGACGAGGAATGCGCGCCGCCGGCATCCATCGCGGGGCCGCCGGCGCTCGCGCCGGCAATCCCCGCTCCTCTCCTTGATCGCGCGCCGGCCGCCGGCGCCTCCCAACCCAGCCCCAATGACGACGCTGATCTGCGACTGCAACAAGACGATGCCGCTCGACGGCCCGGCGCTCGCCCGGGCGCTTGGGCCTGAGGCGGGGCGAGGCCTCGACACCGTCCACTCGACGCTGTGCCGGCGCGAGGCCGGCGCCTTCCAGCGCGCGAGCAAGGACGGCGCCGATCTGCTCGTCGCCTGCACGCAGGAGAGCCGTCTCTTCCTCGAACTCGCAGAGGCCACCGAAGGCGCGCGGGGGCGCGCGGAACGGCCGATCCGCTTCGTCAACATCCGCGAGACCGCGGGCTGGTCGAAGGACGCGACGGCCGCAACCCCGAAGATCGCCGCCCTGATCGCCGCGGCGCAGCGGCCCGAGCCCGAGCCGGTGCCTACCGTCTCTTATGTGTCAGC
>Ga0075520_1001714_pt1 | contig 10694 bp, 8 predicted proteins | sample NGEPerB_FD_75100 | JGI IMG/M metagenome (GOLD analysis project Ga0075520, IMG submission 75100) | Arctic peat soil microbial communities from the Barrow Environmental Observatory site, Barrow, Alaska, USA - NGEE PermafrostAB12-B | ecosystem: Environmental > Terrestrial > Soil > Wetlands > Peat ...
GAAGATGTAGTCGACCAGGCTGGTGGCGATGCGCAGGTCGGCGTCGTCGGTGATGCCGGCCGGCTCGAAGCGCATGTTGGTGTACTTGCGGACGTAGGTGGCGAGGGGCACGCCGTGCTGCAGCCCCAGGCTCACCGAGATGGAGAACGCGTCCATGATGCCCGCGAGGGTCGAGCCCTGCTTGGAGACCTTCATGAACACCTCGCCGGGACGACCGTCCTCGTACTCCCCCACCGTCACGTACCCCTCGCAGTCCGCCACCCGGAAGGCGAAGGTCGACGACTTACGTCGACGGGGCAGGCGCTCGCGCACCGCACCGACCACCACCGTCTCCGCCGTGCGGGCCTGCTCGTGGGCCAAGGCCGCCTCGAGGCGGGCGATCTTCTCCGCCAGCTCGCGGGCGTGGACCTCGGCCTCGGAGCCGGCCGGAGCCGCGTCCCCGCTGGGGTCGGGCGCCGCACCCTGCTTCTTGGTGGTGGAGAGGGGCTGGGCCACCTTGCAGTTGTCCCGGTAGACGGCGACGGCCTTGATGCCCATCTTCCATGCGTCGATGTGCAACTGCTCGACGTCCTCCACGGTCACGTCCTCGGGCAGGTTGACCGTCTTGGAGATGGCACCCGAGATGAACGGTTGGACTGCACCCATCATGCGGACGTGCCCGAGGTAGTGGATCGTGTTGTCCCCCATCGAGCAGGCGAACACCGCCAGGTGCTCGGCGGAGAGGTAGGGCGCTCCCACAATGGTCTTGTGCACGTCGATGTAGGCGATGATCTCGCCGACCTGATCGTGGGAGTACCCCAGCCGGGTCAGCGCACGCGGGACCGTCTGGTTGACGATCGACATGGTGCCCCCACCGACCAGCTTCTTGGTCTTGACCAGTCCGAGGTCGGGCTCGACACCGGTAGTGTCGCAGTCCATCAACAGGCCAATGGTTCCGGTGGGTGCCAGCACGCTGGCCTGCGAGTTGCGCACGCCGTACTGCTCCCCCAGCTCCACGGCTAGGTCCCATGCCTCCTGTGCCGCCGACAGAAGGTCGGTCGGCACCTGCTCCTCGTCGATGCCGGCCACTGCGTCGCGGTGCATGCGCAGGACGTCGAGCATCGGCTCGACGTTCTCGTGGAAGCCGGCGAACGGCCCCATCCGCGCCGCGGTGCGCGCGGAGGTGGCGTAGGCGTGACCGGTCATCAGGGCGGTGATGGCCCCGGCCCATGCCCGCCCCTGGTCGGAGTCGTACGGCAGTCCCTGAGCCATCAGCAGTGCGCCAAGGTTGGCGTACCCGATGCCCAGCTCACGGAAGCGCCGCGAGTTCTCGGTGATCTTCTCGGTCGGATAGTCCGCATTTCCCACGATGATCTCCTGCGCGGTGAAGATCACCTCGACGGACGAGCGGAAGCCGGTGATGTCGAACGAGGAGTCCTCATGGAGGAACTTCATCAGGTTGAGGCTGGCCAGGTTGCACGCCGAGTTGTCGAGGTGCATGTACTCCGAGCACGGGTTGGACCCGTTGATGCGCCCGGTGTTCGAGGCGGTGTGCCACCGGTTGATCGTGGTGTCGAACTGCATGCCCGGGTCGGCGCACTCCCATGCGGCATGGGCGATCTGGCGGAACAGGTCCCGTGCCGGCACCGACCGGATGACCTCGTCGGACCCCCGGGCGGTCAGGCCCCAGCCACGGCCGTCGACCACTGCCTCCATGAACTCGTCGGTGACCCGGACCGAGTTGTTGGCGTTCTGATACTGCAGGCTGATGGAGTCCTTGCCGTCGAGGTCCATGTCGAAACCGGCATCCCGCAGGACGCGGGCCTTGCGCTCCTCGATGGCCTTGCACCAGATGAAGTCCTCGATGTCCGGGTGGTCGGAGTCGAGGATGACCATCTTGGCCGCTCGCCGGGTCTTGCCCCCGGACTTGATCGTCCCGGCCGAGGAGTCCGCTCCCCGCATGAAGCTGACCGGCCCGGATGCCGTCCCGCCGCCCTTCAGGCGCTCGTGGGAGGAGCGGATGCGCGACAGGTTGACGCCGGCACCCGACCCTCCCTTGAAGATGACGCCTTCCTCCGTGTACCAGTTCAGGATGGAGTCCATCGTGTCGTCGACGGAGAGGATGAAGCACGCCGAGCCCTGCTGGGGCACGCCCGCCACGCCGATGTTGAACCACACTGGTGAGTTGAAGGCGGCCATCTGGTGGATGATGAGGTACTTCAGCTCCGCCCGGAACACCTCGGCTTCCTCGTCGTCCACGAAGTAGCCGTCCTTCAGTCCCCAGGTGGTGATGGTGTCGACCACCCGGTCGGCCACCTGGCGCAGCGACCACTCGCGCTCATCGGAGTTCGGGGTTCCCCGGAAGTACTTCTGGGCCAGGATGTTGGTGGCGTTGAGGCTCCATCCCTCGGGCACCTCCACGTCGAGCTGTTCGAAGGCCACGGACCCGTCCCGGTAGTTGGTGATCCGGGCGTCACGTCGCTCCCACGCGACCTGGTCGTAGGGGTGGACGTCTGCGCTTGTGAAGTGGCGGCGAATGCCGATGCCGACGCGCTGCGGGGCGATGGCCATGTGGTGGACCTCTTTCTGTCTGCTGTCTTGTCGATGGTGCGGATGGGGATCTGTTTGGTAATGGACAGGGGTCTTGGTGATGGCCAGGGGTCGGTCACCACCTGTCCTCGGTCCGTCCGTGGTCAGTGTCTGTCGTCGTGCCTGTCGTCTGCCGTGGATCTCCGCCGTGCTCTCCGGTGCGCCATGAGCCGATTCTTGCTCGGTGGGCCATTCCTCGCGACCCGGGCGGCCCGAGATGACCGTCCGATGCCGGCTCCGGTGTTCGGCCCTTGAATCTAGCACCGGAAAACGACGGGGATACGAGACAAACACAATATGTTGTGGTCAACCCTCCCCCGAGGTACGAGATAGTGGGTCTATTACAGCAGCGTAGTTACATCCTTGTCAACGAATTGCTCGAGGAATCGGGCAGGCGACCGATGCCGAAACCCCTGTTCGGAGGGCGTTCGCGAAGAATTGCAAATGATTGCTGCGCGCGACCGCGCTTTTCGGTCGCCTCGCCCCGGTCCCGGGGCCCCGATACCGGTGGGGGGCCGCAACCTGCCCCCGACCCTCGAGCGTCGCTACAGTCCCCCTGTGGCCTCCCTCTCCCCAGTCACGATCGCCATCGACGCCGGGACGACCGGCGTGCGGGCCCTGGTCGTCGACGAGCGGGCCCAGGTGGTCGACGTCGCCTACCGCGAGCTCACCCAGCACTACCCCCGGCCCGGCTGGGTCGAGCACGACGCCACCGAGATCTGGGACACGGTGCGGTCCGTCCTGGCCGTGGTGGCCGACCACCTCGGCGACCACCAGCGGGCGCCCCAGGCCATCGGCATCACCAACCAGCGGGAGACGGTGGTGGCCTGGGACCGGCGCACCGGGACCCCCCTGCATGGCGCCATCGTCTGGCAGGACCGGCGCACCGCCCCTGCATGCCAGGCACTGGAGGACGCCGGTCACCTCCCCCTGGTCAGGAAGCGGACCGGCCTGGTCCTCGACCCCTACTTCTCCGCCACCAAGATGCGTTGGCTGCTCCACGAGGGCGAGGTTCCGGACACCCCCGACCTGGCGCTGGCCACCGTGGACTCGTGGGTGCTCTGGAATCTCACCGGCGGCGCCGATGGCGGCGTCTTCGCCACCGACGTGACCAACGCCTCGCGCACCATGGTGTTCGACATCGTGGCGCGGCGATGGTCACCCGAGCTCTGCGACCTCTTCGGCGTCCCCCCGGCCGCCCTCCCCGAGGCGCGCCCGTCGTGCGGCCGATTCGGGCGGGTGTCGGACGCCGTCGTGGGTGCGGACTCGCCGCTGTCCGGTGTGCCGATCAGCGGGATCGCCGGGGACCAGCACGCCGCCCTGTTCGGCCAGGCCTGCTTCGACCCGGGGATGACGAAGGTCACCATCGGCACCGGCAGCTTCGTCCTCATGAACGCGGGGACGACCTGCCCCGAACCGGTCGACGGGTTGATCACCACACTTGCCTGGGACCTCGGGGCCGACGGCGACGTCGCCATCACCGCCGATGCCGGTCCCTCCGCCGGCCGGCACCCGGTGGCCTACGCCCTCGAAGGGTCGGTGTTCGCCTCCGGGGCCGGCGTGCAGTGGTTGCGCGACGGCCTCGGCGTGATCGACAACGCCGCGGACATGGAACCCCTGGCCCGTTCGGTGGAGTCCAGCGACGGCGTGGTGGTGGTGCCGGCCTTCACCGGCCTCGGGAGCCCCTACTGGGACCCGGGTGCACGGGGCACGATCACCGGGCTCACCCGCGGCGTCGGCAGGGCGCATCTGGCCCGGGCCATGGTCGAGGCCATGGGTTTCCAGGTCAGCGACGTGCTGGGCGCGATGGCCGGCACTGCGACGGCACCGTCGGTGGTCCGCGTGGACGGCGGGGCCTCGGTCATGGACCTCCTGCTGCAGTTCCTGGCCGATGAGTCCCGCCTCCGCGTGGTCCGACCACGGTCGGTGGAGACGACCGCCATCGGAGCGGCCACCTTGGCCGGCCTGGCCGAAGGCGTCTGGGGTTCGTTGGACGACCTGGCCTCGCTGTGGAGCGAGGACGCGTCCTTCGGTCCGGTGGCCCTCGTGCCGGAGGCCGCTGCCGTCCACGAGGCGTGGTTGCGCGCCGTCGACCGATCGCGGCACTGGACCGGTCCGCGCTAGGCCAGCCCCAGCCAGCCGTGGTCGGCCAACTCGGCCATGATCGAGACCCACTGCAGCTCGCGTGCCCGCAACACCGGAACGCTCCGCCCCACGGTCAGCACCAGGCCGGCCCGGACCATGGACACGGCCGCCGCCACCGGGGCGAGCACAGGGGCCGGATTCGCGTCCGGCCGACCCGCCACGTGGTCGGATCCCGCCGGGGCCGACTCCGGCGCCACCGCCCGGGAGGCCAGGGCCGCCAGCTCCCCTCCGTCGGGTGGTGCGCCCTCGGAGGCGACAACGGTGGCTCCGTCGGCGTGCAGCACCGCGACGTAGGTGGCGGCCAGGCTCCGGTGCACCCGTACCACCAGGTGGTCGAGGAGCCCGTCCGAGGACGTCTGCTTGAACAGCTCGGTGGCCACGTCGAGGAGCTCGGCGTAGCGATCGGGCAGGGGGCCATCGACGGGCCGCATCGACTCGACGGTCACGCCGTCGACCTCCAGGATCTCGTCCCGGAGGAGCTTGACCAGATGGTCACCGGCCAGGACGACGCCCAGCTCGTCCACCACGATGCCGCCGGACCGCTGCAGGATGTCGATCGAGACCACATCGGCGCCCACGGACCCGATGCGGCTGGCCACCGCCCCCAGGGCGCCCGGCCGATCGGGGAGCTGCACCCGGATCAGGAGGTTGAGCACGCCACCAGGCTAGGTCTGCACTGTGTACGGGATGTTTCCGGCTGGTTACACCTCCGCGCCAGGCGGGCGGTGCCGACCGGGTCAGGCGCTGCCCTGGGGAGCGGGAGCACCGCCGGCAGGGCCCTCTGGGGCCGGGGTGCGGGTCCGCTTAGCGTAGTGGTCGACGTACCGCTGACCGGACAGGCGGGCGATCACCGCCATCAAGGTGTCGGTCAAGGCCCGCAGTTCGACCTGTTCGGCGTCGGGTCGCCCGCGGCCGTCGACACCCGACGCGGGGTCGCCGCACCGGCCGGTGGTGACCTCCGTCCCGTCGTGGCTGTAGGCCAACGGGGGACCGAATCGAATGGTGACCGTGCGGAACGGCCGCATCACCATGCTCCCCGGGGGCTGCACGGCCCGGGTGCCCGTGATGCCGACCGGGATGACCGGGACGTCGCAGCCGAGGGCCAGGCGGGCCACGCCGGTCTTCCCCTTGTGTAGGCGCTCGTCGGGGGCCCGGGTCCCCTCGGGGTAGATGGCCAGCAGCTGCCCGGAGTCGAGCACCTCCTTGGCCGTGTCCAACGCACGCTGGGAGGCGTCGCCCCCCGAGCGGTTCATGGGGATCTGCCCGGCGGCCCGGAAGAACCATGCCGTCTTCCAGCTGTCGAAGTACTCGGCCTTGGCCACATAGGTGACCCGTCTGTGCACGACCAGGGGAAGGAAGAACGAGTCGCAGAACGACTGGTGGTTCGCGGCCAGCACCGCGGGCCCGTGGGCGGGGACGTTCTCCCGGCCCTCCACCTTCACCGGCCAGAGCAGGTAGAGGAACGGGCTGATGATCGCCTTCATGATCCAGTAGGCCACGGGGCAACGGTATCCCCGCCTGTGCTGTACTGCACCCCATGTCCCCCAGAGTCCTCGCGGCCACCGATCGGTCCTCCCGGCCCCGGGCCGCGGGCGACGCCCCGGACCCCCGGACGTGGACCGTGCTCGGGCGCACGGTGGGCCTGCCCGTCGAGGTGCGCAAGGCCCGCCAGTGGGGCGTGCAGTACCTGGTGCCGGCAGCCACAGCCCAGCGCCTCGTCTCTCCCACCGGCCTCGAGGTGACCGGGCCCATCCCGGGCAGGGCGCTGGTGGCACTGGCCGTCTGCCGGTACGACGACACCGACCTCGGCCCGTACCACGAGGTGGCGGTCAGCTTCGTGGTCCGCCTCCATGACGCTCCTCCCCGGCCCAGCGCAGGCCGGCGCGCCAAGGAGTTCGCCAGCGGCGCCATCGGCGCCTACATCCACCGGCTCCCGGTGGACCAGGAGTTCACCTGCATGGCGGGGCGGGACATCTGGGGCTTCCCCAAGTGGGTGACGGAGATCGACATCGACGAGGCCACGCCCGGCGACAACCGGCCCGGCACCGGCACCACGGTCCGCCTGGTCGACGCCGGGGTCCACGTCCTGTCGCTGACCATCGCCGAGGGCGGCCGGCTGGCCCTGCCCGCCCAGGCGCCCCCGAGCTACTCCTTCGGCGACGGGATCCTCCGGCGCACCACGTGGACGACGTCGTCCGAAGGAGCCACCGGGCGGTTCGGAGGAGCCACCCTGGTCCTCGGCGACCACCCGGTGGCCGACGAACTGCGATCGCTCGGACTGCCCAAGCGGGCCCTGTTCTCATCCTCGGCCCGGATGCGGGCGTCGTTCGACGCAGCCGAGGTGGTCGAGCCGCCCTTCCCCTGAGGGTGGGCGCACCGCTTCGGGTCGGCCGCCGACGTGCCGATTGTTGACCACGCCCGGCCCCACCCGTAGCGTCTGGAGGACCATGGATCGTCGCCTCACGCCCAAGGGTGCCCAGCGCCGGAGCGCTCTGATGGACCTGGCCGCCCGGACGTTTGCCGCCGAGGGCTACCACTCCACTTCGGTGACCAGCATCGTGGACGGCCTCGGCGTGGGCAAAGGGGTCTTCTACTGGTACTTCGATTCCAAGGACGGGCTGCTGGCCGAGATCCTCGTCGACGGGCTCCGCTCCATGCGCCAGGCGCAGCGGGAGGCCATCGCCGGAGAGCACGACCCCGGCCGCCGCATCGAGCAGGGCATCAGGGCCTCGCTGCGTTGGCTGAGCGACAACCGGCACCTGTTCGTGCTGATGGAGTTCGCCCGGACGGAGGAGCGCTTCGCCCCGATCATGCGCCAGAGCGAGGACCAGACGGTGGCCGACGCACTGCCCCACGTCAGCGCAGGGATCACCGCCGGGCTGCTCCGGGGTGAGGATCCCGTGGTGCTGACCATGGCGATCCTCGGGGTCACCTCCCACCTGGCACGGGTGTTGGTGCTCGAGCATGGCGAGGACGCCGACCGGGTGGCCGAGGCCGCCATCGCCTTTTGCCGCCAGGGATACGTGGCCACCGGTGCCTCGTCGCTGACCAGGAGGATCGCGTGACCGACACGATGACGAAGGAGGCCCTGGCACTCATCGAAGGGCTCCACCTCGATGAGTGCCCACGGTGGCAGGCCCCCTGCCCGGCGCGGGTGACCGCCCCTACCGGAGGCGGGTCAACGCCCTGCGCAGGCTGCGGACGCCCTGGGCGATGCGCTGTTCGTTCTCGATGAGGGCGAAGCGCACATGCCCGTCACCGCCCGGGCCGAAGCCCACCCCAGGGGAGGTAGCCACATCGGCCTCCCTCACCAGGAACTTGGCGAACTCGAGCGACCCCATGTCCTTGTAGGGCTCGGGAATGGGGGCCCAGGCGAACATGGTCCCCCGGGGCGGGGTGATCTCCCAGCCGATGCGGTTCAGTCCGTCGCACAGGGCATCCCGGCGGGCCTGGTACGTCTCGTTGATGAGCTTGGGGTAGCCGGGTGCCTCGTTCATCGCCACGATGGCCGCGATCTGGATGGGCTGGAACGTCCCGTAGTCGAGATAGCTCTTCAGCTTGGTGAGGGCCTGCACGATGGAGGCATTGCCCAGCAGGAAGCCCACCCGCCACCCGGCCATCGAGAAGGACTTGGTCATGGTGTACAGCTCGACGGCCACGTCCTTGGCCCCCGGCACCTGTAGGATCGACGGCGGGGTGTACCCGTCGAAGGCGATGTCGGCGTAGGCGAAGTCGTGGACGAGCACGATGTCGCGTTCGCGGGCGAATGCGACGATCCGGGCCATCCAGGCCAGGTCGACGCACTCGGTGGTCGGGTTGTGGGGGAACGAGAGCACCACCACCCGGGGCTTGGGCCACGCCGACTCCCAGGCCTCCATCAGGTTGTCGAAGAACGCCTCCCCCGGGCTGGAGCTGGTGGCGTCCCCCGGGGCGTCGAGGCGGACGTGGCGGATGTCGGCGCCGGCGAACAGTGGCGCGTAGATGTGGATGGGGTAGGAAGGCGAGGGCACCAGGGCCGTGTCGCCCGGTCCCACCAGTACCCACATCAAGTGGGAGAGGCCCTCCTTGGCCCCGATGGTCGTCACCACCTCGGTGTCCGGGTCGAGTTCCACCTCGAAGTTGCGCAGGTAGAGGTCGGCGATGGCCTGGCGGATCTTCGGGATGCCCCGACTGGCCGAGTACCGGTGGTTGCGCGGATTGTGGGCGGCCTCGGCCAACTTCTCCACGGCCACGTCGGGAGAGGGGAGGTCGGGGTTGCCGAACCCCAGGTCGATGACGTCGCGACCGTCCCGCCGCGCGTCCGCCTTGAGGTCGTTGATGGTGGCGAACACATACGGTGGCAGGCCATTGATCCGGCGAAATTCCATGGCTCAGCCTACCGCCACGCCCCGGCCCCCCCGGACACCGCCGGGCCCGTGCATCGCTCCGGTCCGGGGCGACGGCTCACCGGCCCGCCCAGGGTGCGGTTCCCCGCACCGCTTCGGCCGCCTCGGCGATCACCTCGAGCGAGTCGGGCCAGGCGCACACGGCCCAGGTGGCACCAGCCCGTGCCACCTCGGAGAGCCGCTCCGTGGCCTCGGAGCCTGACTCCCCCGCCGGTCCCCCCCAGGTGACCTCCATGCCGACGGCGGTCAGTTCTGCCACCCGGAGGGGATCCCCTTGCCACAAGTTGACCGCCGCCCCGACGGTCCGGGCCAGCTCCACCGTCTTGGGCAGTCCACCCCCGACCCAAACCGGAATGCCCCGGCCCGTCACCTCCGTGGCCACCGCGACCAGCCGCGCCCGCCGTTCGTCGGCCGGGTCGAAGGGCAGCCCGTAGGCATCGTTCTCGTCGCGGCTCAAGTGGTCGCCGGTCCCGATGCCGGCGATGAACCGGCCGCCGCTGAGCTCGTGCACGCTGCAAAGCACCTCCACCAGCACCTCGTCGGGGACCAGGCCGATGCGGGCCACCAGTGTCCCCAGGGAGATGGTCGAGGTCGATGCGGCCAGGGCGCCGAGGAGCGGGCCCGACGACAGCGCCGGTCGTCCCGGCTGCCCCATCGGCCACAGGTGGTCGAAGCAGAAGACGCCGTCGATGCCCAGTGACTCCGCCCGGCGGGCCGCCTCCAGCGCGGTGTCCGCCTCGTCACGGAACTGGGGAAGGGTGATGCCGACTCTCATGCCCGCGACCGCCCGGCCGGTGAAGCGCGCCCCCTCACGCCGTCGACTCGACCCGGGCCTTCAGGTCGCGGAGGGCGATGGACATGATGCGGCTCTGAGCGCGCATCTTGATGAAGCCCGGCAACGGCACCTTCAGCTCCACCTCGAGGTGGTAGGTGACCTCGGTGCTCCCGTCGCCGGTGGGCTCGAACACGTAGCAGCCGTCCAGCTTGGAGGTGATGTCGCCCTCGATCAGCACCCAGGCCAGCACGTTCGGTGCCTGGCTGTAGTCGTAGGAGAGGGTGTAGTTGGTGCTGCGGCCGAACGCTGCGGCGCGGAAGGTCACCAGCTGGGGACGGCCCTGCCCGTCGCGGGCGTCGACAATGACCTCTTTGATGTCCGCGGCCCACCGGGGGTACGCGCCGAGGTCGGCGCTGACCGCAAAGCATCGGTCCGGTGTGGCCGATATGACCACTCGCTCAGTGGCTTGTTCCGCCACGTTCGGCCCTCCTTCTCGACTCGGTTGCTCTGGCCTCGCAGATCCTCAGCCTCCCACGTCGGCGAGCGACGCGGCCAGCCTAGGGGCGAGTTGGTCGTAGTCGAAGGATGCCTCGGCACGCCGCCGGGATGCCGCCCCCATCTCCGTGCGCAGCGCCCGGTCCCCGAGGAGGCGGGCCAGGGCACCGGCGATGGCGTGCACGTCCGTCGGCCGGCGCACCACCAGGCCCGTCTCCCCGTCCACCACGGCCTCACCGGCTCCCCCGGAGGCCCCGGCCACCTGGGGCACGCCCGCCGCTGCCGCCTCGAGAAACACGATGCCGAAGCCCTCCTGTTCGAGGCCC
>Ga0075520_1001715_pt1 | contig 10687 bp, 10 predicted proteins | sample NGEPerB_FD_75100 | JGI IMG/M metagenome (GOLD analysis project Ga0075520, IMG submission 75100) | Arctic peat soil microbial communities from the Barrow Environmental Observatory site, Barrow, Alaska, USA - NGEE PermafrostAB12-B | ecosystem: Environmental > Terrestrial > Soil > Wetlands > Peat ...
CCTCAAGGCCTACGCCGAGGCCGGTGCCGATTGCCTCTATGCGCCGGGCATCCGCACGCGCGAGCAGATCGCCGCGGTGGTCGCTGCTGTCGCGCCCAAGCCGGTCAACCTGCTCGTCGGCTCGGCCAGCGAGCTCACCATGAAGGGCATCGCCGAGCTCGGCGTGCGACGGGTCAGCGTCGGCGGCGCGATGGCGCGTTCCGCCTGGGGTGGCTTCATGCGCGCCGCTGGTGCCATTGCGGAGCAGGGCCGCTTCGACGGCTTTGCGGATGCGGCACCGGGTGCCGAGCTCAACGCCTTCTTTCGCGACGACGCGGCGAAGCGCCAGGGGCCCGGGTCCGAGCGGTGAGGTGCGCGAGGTGCCGATCGAGCGCCAGACCGAGCGACTGCGTCGCCGTCACGTGAGCGCCGGATTGGGGCCCCCGCCCCAATCCTCGAGCCACAGCGCCGGCTGTTCGGTGCGAAACCTCGCGACCAGCTCGACGCAGTCGCGGGCGGCGCGGCTGGTTGCCGGGTCCATCACGACCACCTCGACGCCCTGGCCGCGCATGAAGCGGATCGTCTCGTCGCTCGACGCGTTGACGGCGTCGCCGATGACGACGCGGGGGATGCCGAACTGCACGATCGTGCCGGCGCACATGAAACAGGGCTGCAGCGTCGTGTACATGGTGGTGTCGTGGCGGTTCGCCAGGCGGCCGGCAGCGCGCATCGCCGCCATCTCGCCGTGGACGATCGGATTTCCTTCCTGCACGAGCGCGTTGTGGCCCTGGCCGAGCACCTCGCCCGAGCCGTTGCGCACCAGCACGCCGCCGATCGGGCAGCCGCCTTCGCCGAAGCCCTTGGCGGCCCACTGGAAGGCCCGCGCCATGTAGGCCTCGTCGTCCGGTTCGTTCATCGTCGTTTCCGTCATGGTCGCGTCAGGCGGGAGGGCGGCTCGCGCACGTCGGGCACGCCGGGTCTCGCGCGACGAGCAGTTCGGTCCATTCCATGGTCCGCGCATCGAGCATCTGCAGCCGTCCCGCCAGCGACGTGCCGATGCCGGCGACGAGCTTGAGAGTCTCGGCCGCCTGCACGCTGCCGATGATGCCGACCAGCGGCGCGAAGATGCCCATCGTCGAGCACGCGACGTCCTCGAAGCCGGCGTCGTGCGGAAACGCGCAGGCGTAGCAGGGCGACGCCGCGCTGCGCGTGTCGTAGACGGAGACCTGGCCGTCGAAGCCGATCGCCGCCCCGGCGACCAGGGGCTTGCGATGGCGGACGCAGGCGACATTGACGGCGTGCCGGGTCGCGAAGTTGTCGCTGCAGTCGACGACGACGTCTGCATCGGCGACCAGCCGGCCGAGCTCGTCTGCGCCGACGCGTTCGTTGAGCGCCGTGACGTCGACGCGCGGGTTGAGGGCGGCGATCGAGAGCGCCGCGGACATCGCCTTTGGCGCGCCCACGCGCGAGAGATCGTGCGCGATCTGCCGCTGCAGGTTGGTGAGGTCGACGCGGTCGCCGTCGACGAGCGTGATGCGGCCGACGCCGGCGCTGCCAAGATAGAGCGCGACCGGCGAGCCGAGCCCGCCGGCGCCGATGACGAGCACACGGGCCGCGAGCAACCGGCGCTGGCCGTCGATGCCGATGTCGTCGAGCAGGATGTGGCGCGAGTAGCGCAGCAGGTCGTCGTCGTCCATCGGAGGTCAGCGCCCGGAAACGAAAACGCCCGCGCTGGGCACGGGCGTTTCGCAGCGCAATCGCGCCTCGGTCAGTTGGTCTGGGTCTCGGGCTTGCGCTCGACGGCCGTCTTGCTGGCGAGCACGGTCTTGCCCTTGAAGCGGTTCAGCGCCTGGGCGAGCTGGAAGTCTTCGGGGCTGCCGAATTCCGGCGGCGGCTTCAGCACCAGCGCCTTGGCCTGGTCGGCCTCGAACTTCTTGCGCGCTTCCTCGCGGGCCTTCTCGCGCGCCTCGTCCTTGACCTCGGCGCCCTGGCCGCTCTGCAGGTGCTTGTCGAGGTCGGCTTCGCGGGTGCGCAGGGCGGCGAACAGATTGCCTTCCGCCGTCTCGTCGAGCATGACGTCGGGGACGATTCCCTTGGCCTGGATCGAGGCGCCGCTCGGCGTGTAGTAGCGGGCCGTGGTGATCTTGAGCGCCGTGTCGGGGGAGAGCTGGCGCACCGTCTGCACGGAGCCCTTGCCGAAGGTCTGCGCACCCATGATGACGCCACGGTGGTGGTCTTGCAGGGCGCCGGCGACGATCTCGCTGGCCGACGCCGAACCTTCGTTGACGAGGACGATCAGCGGCACCTTCTTGATCGCGTCGGGCAGGCGCTTCAGCGGATCGGCGCCGCCGCGACGCTGGTAGTACTCGGGCGATGCCTTGAACGTGGCCTTCGAGTCGGCGATCTGGCCGTTGGTGGTGACGACGACATCGTCGCTCGGCAGGAACGCCGCCGAGATGGCGACCGCGCCTTCGAGCAGGCCGCCCGGATCGTTGCGCAGATCGAGGACGATGCCCTTGATGTGCGGATCCTGCTTGTAGAGATCCTGCACCTTGGTCGCGAAATCCTCGACCGTGCGATCCTGGAACTGGCTGACCCGAACCCAGGCATAGCCCGGCTCGATCATCTTGGCGCGAACGCTCTGCAGGCGAATCTCTTCGCGGACGATGTTGACCGGAAAGCTCCTGGCTTCGCTCTTGCGAAAGATCATGAGCACGACCTTGGTGCTCGGCTCGCCGCGCATCAGCTTGACGGCCTGATCGACGGTGAGGCCCTTGACGGCCGTATCGTCGATCCGGGTGATCAGGTCACCGCTTTTGAGGCCGGCGCGGAAAGCCGGCGAGCCTTCGATCGGGCTGACCACCTTCACCAGGCCGTCTTCCATGCCCATCTCGATGCCGATGCCGACGAAGCGGCCGGTGGTCGCCTCGCGGAATTCCTTGAAGCTCTTCTTGTCGAAATACTGGGAGTGCGGGTCGAGCCCGGCAACCATGCCGCCGATGGCGTCGCTGATCAGCTTTTTCTCGTCGACCGGCTCGACATAGTCGGACTTGACCATGCCGAACACGGCGGCGAGTTGTTGGAGCTCCTCGATCGGCAGCGACGCGACGGAGTTGCGGGCCGACGCCTCGAACTGCAGCGTCGTCAGCGCGCCGGCGACAGCGCCGAGCGCCAGCCAGCCGGCAACCTTGAGTTTGACCCCCATGAACGACCCCTTCACTTTCCGGCCCGCAGGCGATTCCGTCGATTGGCGCACAGAGCGTCCTCAGTATAGGTTGTCGAGCAATTTCAGAGCCTGCGGCGCCGTGAAAGTTGCAGCCGTTCGGGGACTTTGCAAGAGCCGCCCGTCCTGGGACCACGACGATGGTCGGTCGGCGCGCCGTCTCAGGCGTCGGGCGTCGACAGGCGCTGCCCGACCGAACGGAGCAGATCGTCGAGCGCGCCGGAATCGATCGGCTTGACGATGTGGACGTCGAAGCCGGCCGCCCGGGTGCGCCGCCGATCCTCGTCCTGCCCCCAGCCGGTCTGCGCCGCGAGCAGCATCCGGCGACCCCAGGGGTGCTCGCGGATGCGGCGGCAGGCGTCGTAGCCGTTGAGCATCGGCATGCCGAGATCGAGCAGCGCCAGGTCCGGTTGGAACCGTTCGGCCAGCCGCACCGCCTCCTCGCCGTCGTAGGCGACGTGCACCAGGTGGCCCATCGATTCGAGCAGCAGGCCAAGCGTGTCGGCGCCGTCGCGCAGGTCGTCGGCGATCAGGATCCGGCATCGGCCAGGCGACGCAGGCGGCTCGGTGCAAGGCTGCGCAGCCGCCGTTGCGCGAGCACGCGCGATACTCGTCGGCATCGCCGCCGACCTGGCCGCGGCCGTCGGCGAGATCGATGCCCAAGAGGGCCATCCCTTCTTTGGACCAGGTCCGGGTCCGGGCGACCAGATCCGTTTCCCACGATCCCATCCGGCCGGCCGTCAGCGCCGAGCGGTACCGGGCCTCGCTTTGGCGTAGCGTCTCCTGGCTTTCGAGGAATGCCGCCTCCAGCCCGTCGCGCTGCTCCACATGCATGCGGTGGTAACGCCGCTCAGTGGCCGGTCGCATCTCCCGGGCGGCCCGCTTCGAACAGGAACCAGGTGCGCCGCTCGGTCTCGTCGATCCAGACCTCGATCAGGCTGGCCGTGGCGATGTCGTGGTGCTCGTCGCAGGTCTCGTGCGCTTCGCGCAGGCGTGCCACCAGCGTCTTGTTGTCTTCGCGCAGCTCGGCCAGCATGTCGGACGGGTCGACGAAGTCGGCGTCGTTGTCGGCGATGCGCTGCATGCGGCCGATGTGGCCGATCGATCGCAGCGTCTTGCCGCCGAGCTTGCGCACGCGTTCGGCGATCGGATCGGTCATCGCGTAGATCTGGTCTGCCTGCTCGTCGAGCATCACGTGGTAGTCGCGGAAGTGCGGCCCGCTCATGTGCCAGTGGAAATTCTTGGTCTTGAGATAGAGCGCGAAGACATCGGCGAGGACGCCGTTCATCGCTGCGGTGATGTCCTTCGTGGCCTGCGCATGCAGGTCGGTGGGAGTCACGAGGGGGGCGCTGCGCCGGGCTCTTGTGGCTTCGACGTTCTTGGGCTTCGACGCTTTTTTCATGGTGATGGGTCTCTCGGCTGGGCTGCTGGTGAGGATCGGGAATGATCGCATCTTGCGGCGCACGCGGGAAGAACACGGCGGCGCGCTGTTTCCATCTCCGCCGCAGGGTCGTCACGCATCAGAAACATTTGCATCGCAGACTGGGCATTCCATGACTCGTCGAATGCGAACCATGATGTCAGACGAATTCGACCATGCCGCGCAGCCGACGCCTCGGCCCGGTGCACGGCAGCGTCTCGAGACCCGGCGCCCTCGAGCGATCCTCGTGCCACGACTGATCGCGCGTCTCTATTCCTCGGCCGACCGGCCGCTGCGCGCGAAGCTTCTCGGCTGCCTCGTCCGGCCGTTGAGCCCCCTGGCGCTGGTGGCCGTCGCTGCCGGCGCCTTCGCGCGGTTCCTGTTCGTCGGCGGGGCCGGAAGCGCTGCCGTCCCGATCGAGGAAGCGGCGCGGTTCTCGAACGACCAGATCGTCGAGCTGGCCCGTTTCGTCGAACAAGTGAGCCCGGAGGCCCTGCAGCAGTTCGCGGGCCTGATCGCGGCCAGCTCCTTGTCGGCGGCGGCGTTCAGCGCGTCGGCCGTCCTGCTCCTGCTGAAGGCGCTGCAGACCGCTGCACCGCCGACGCGGAAGAAATCGGCGGATTCGCCGCCGTCGGGCCGCGATCGGCGATATATGCTTGGAGATGGCTGATCTCAAAGACTTCGAGCTGAACCGTGCCGGCAATCTGGTCACGGTCCACTGGCATGGATCGCCGCGGTTTTCGGTCGGCGTGCTCTCGACGCTGAGCGAGGCCGACGCGTTCGAGCGGGCTGCCAAGGCTCTCGAAGAGGGCGGCCCACGGCCCGGGTTCGCCCCGGACGAGATCAAAATCTGTATCGCCCAGATTCGAAAGCGCGCCGCGTCGCTTTAGCTCGCGGCCAGCGACGCGTTGTCGGCAGGATGCCGTGAAACGACGGGTTGGCCTCTAGCGGCGTCCGCATGAACAGCACCGAGGGCAGATTCGACGTGCGCGCGGCCGGCGCTGGAGACAGTACGCTCGACACCACGCGCATCGACGACGTGCGCATCCGCGCGGTCCGCCCGCTGATGACGCCGGCGTTGCTGCAGGAGCGGGTCCCGGTGCAAAGCGATACGCTCGCCCTGGTCGAAGCCAGCCGGGCCGCCATCGCCGCCATCCTGCACGGTCGGGACGATCGCCTCGTCGTCGTGGTCGGGCCCTGCTCGATCCATGACCACGACCAGGCGCTCGAGTACGCCGGGCGGCTGAAGACCGTCGCGCTGGACGTGGAAGACGACGTGCTCATCGTCATGCGGACGTATTTCGAGAAGCCGCGGACGACGGTGGGCTGGAAGGGCTACATCAACGATCCGCACCTCGATGGAAGCTTCTCGATCAACGAAGGACTGGAACGCGCGCGGCAGCTCCTTCTCGATCTGACGACACTCGGCCTGCCCACCGGCACCGAGTTCCTCGACCTGCTCAGCCCGCAGTTCATCTCCGATCTCATCGCCTGGGGTGCGATCGGCGCCCGGACGACGGAAAGCCAGAGCCATCGCCAGCTCGCCTCCGGCATGAGCTGCCCGATCGGCTTCAAGAACGGCACCGACGGCAGCGTCAAGGTCGCGGTCGATGCGATCGTCGCCGCGCGCGCGCCCCATGCCTTCATGGGCATGACGAAAATGGGCGTCGCGGCGATTTTCGAGACGCGCGGGAACGACGACTGCCACGTCATTCTTCGCGGCGGCAAAGTGCCCAACTACGGTGGCGAGGATGTCGCTTCGACCTGCGCGTCGCTGCGCGCCGCGGGGCTGCGCGAGCAAGTGATGATCGACGTGTCGCATGGCAACAGCGGCAAGTCGCATCTGCAGCAACTCGCGATTGCCGGCGACCTGGCGCAGCGGATCGCGGCAGGCGAACGTCGCATCACGGGGGTGATGATCGAAAGTCATCTCGAGGAAGGGCGACAGGATTTCGTTCCCGGCGTGGCGCTGAGGCACGGCGTGTCCATCACCGATGCGTGCATCGGATTCGCGCAAACCGAAACCGTGCTCCTGACGCTGGCCGAAGCGGTGAGGGCGCGGCGCGGGCTGCTCTCGCGGGCCGCGGGTTCGACGCGGACGTGACTCGGCAGGTGCGTCAGGCGAATGGCATCGGACGGGACATCGGTGATGCGGCCGTCGATGGCGACTCGAGCGTCCTTTCCCCATGGTCCGCGCAGCACCACGCCGCCGCGCGGAAATGAACGAAGGCCGGACACACGGACGTCGATCACGCCGTCGGCCCCGATGCGGGCGCTCCAGCAGAGTCGCCCATCAGGCGTCCGGAGGTCGCGAATCGACAGCCCCTTGCCGCGCAGCCACGCCATCGGCACGCCCGCGGCAAGCACCAGGGATTTCTCGCTCTCGTCCTCGTAGGCAAAAAGATCGAGCACGGCACGGATCTGGTCGGATGCGACCCAGCCGTGTGGCATGTCGCCGAGGAAGCGCGGCTCGCGTGCATCGCGCGACACGACCTCGGCCCACTGGTTCCATCCTTGCGGCCGACGGTCGGCATCGAAGTAGGCCATGGCCTGCTGCGCCCGCTCGCGCTCGCCCAGACGAACGAAGGCGCCAACGTTGCGCCACTCATAGGGCGTGTAGGCGCCGTCGCCATGGCGAAGGCCCGCCGATTCGTCGTTGCGGCGCGCCTGGAAATCTCGCCAGTAGCCGTCGAAGGTACGTTGCACGAGCGCGCGCGGCAGCGCATGGAGCAAGCCGCCCGGGCTGAGGGCGATGGTGCTCGAGGTCGGATCGAAGTCGCCACGGTCCGCCGCCCCGGGCAGCACGTCGAGGCCGAAGCGGGCGGTGCTTGCCGAGAGCGACGCCTGCAGGTCGCCGAGAAACTCGTCGCGCTGCGCGGCCAGGCGCGAGGCGTCGCCATCGAGTCCCAAACCCGTGGCGAGCTCGACCGCGCTTCGGTACCCGGCATAGGCCCAGAAGTCGTCCCAGTAGGAATAGGCCGGCTTGTCCGAATAGCCTTCGTGGCTGATCGAAGGCGGCAACAGGCCGAAGTAGGCGGCGCGCTCGCCCGATCGGTTGGCGTCGACGCGCTCGATCGCGCGCAGGGACTCCATGTGCCCGATTGCCGCAGCCACGTGAGGCCACAGCGCACGGGCCGTTTGCTCGTCGCGGGTGTAGCGCCAGAGCTCGGTCGCGGCGAACGCGAACTCGCCGTCGCTGTCGTTCTCGGGCACCGGGTCCGCACCGCGCGCCGTGGCGCAGCACGGCACCTTGCCGTTCCTGAACTGGAACGGCGCGAACCAGAGCAGGAAGTCGCGGGCGACATCCTCCTGGCCCAGCCGAAGCAGCGCCGACGACGTCAGCGCCCCGTCGCGAATCCACGACCTTGCATAGGCCCGCGCGCCCGGCTGCAAGGCCGGGCCGCTGCGGTTGACGAGGATGTGGCCGAGGGAGGCGCGTAGCCCGCGGGCCATGTCAGCGACCTCGTCGGGGCCGTCGATGCCGACCTTGTCGAGCACTGCATGCCAGCGCGCGGCGACGCGAGCCTCGTCGCGGCCGACGTCGAATCGCTCGGGCAACGCCTGCGCCGTGGTCGGCAGGACGACGTCGATGACCCGGTGCTCGCCGGGGCGCAGCCTCATGTCGTAGCGCAGCACGGCGTTGGCGAAGCCGTCCGGGTCGATGACGCTGGTCGAGCGGCCGGCGGGCGGCGCATCGGCGAGCCAGTCGCCGACCGGCCCGGCCGCGGCAGGCTCGACGCGCACGCTGCTCGGCAAGTGCACCGGTCGCATTCGCAGCGCGCCATTGACCCACAAGGCGCGGCCGTCCCAGCTCACGGACTCGATCGGGCTCGTGCCGCCGGGATAGGCGAGGAATTGCGTTGGCGGATTCACCTGGAAAGGTCGCCAGGCGAGCGCGAGCGCCAGGCTGCGAGCCCGCTTGCTGTCGTTGCGCACCGTGTATCGCACGACCGCTAGCGCGCCGTCGGGCTTGCCGGCGCCGAAGGCGGCGATGTCCAGGTGGAGATCGCCGACGCGCCAGTGGGTCACCGGCATCGGCAACTCGCCATCGCGCAAGGAGTGGCTGATGCGGGCGTCGGCCCAGCTCGCGACGCGACCGTCGATGACGAGGAACGGTTCGAGCGCCCCGACCCCGGGCAACGGCTCGACCGCGCCGTCCTCGCCCATCAGCGAGGCCACGCGCGCGCCGCCGACGCCGAAGACGGTCCAGTACGACTGCTCGGCGATATAGGCGCGCGGATAGGCGCCGCGGCGTGCCTGCCCGGCGATGCGCGTGAAGAACGCGCTCGCATCTGCGGCTTTGCCGAGCTCGATGGCGGCCGGCTGCGTATCGGCCAGCACGCGCACCGCGCGCGCTTGGGCATCGCCGAAGAAGTGGTGCTGAACGTCGCCGCGCGCGCTCTCGACGTGGCGCACGGTTCGCCACGACGCACCGTCGTCGGAGAACTGCAGGTCGTAGCGTGAAGGCGCCGCGCCCGCGGGCCACCTGACCGTCACGTCGTCGAACTCGCGCGGCTCGTCGGGCGAGGGCTGGTCCGGCAAGCGCCTGAGCACGAGGTGGTCGAAGCAGGCGCTGCCCTTGCCGGCGCCGCTGCCCGAGGCGATCACGAGCTCGGCAGACGCCGTGCGCCGAAGCTGGCGATCGGCGGTCGGCCCCCAGGCGAACGCGATGTCTCGTTGACGAAACCGCTGCGCCTGCCAGTCGTGCGGAAACCGGTACTCGGGCCGATTCGCCCACCACACGTTGTCGCCGGTGGCATCGACCAGCTTGAACTGCAGGGCGTTGCGCCGGGCATCGCCGCGCACGTTCAGCGTGAACTCGAAGCGTGAGGGGATGTCGATCGGCAACGCTCTTCGGGCGCTCACATAGCCCGTGACATGGCCGAAGTCGAAGTCGATGCACAAGGCGCTGCCGTGCGGTCCCTGCGCCGGACGAAGCGCGGCCTTCACGTCGTCCGTGGCCGAGAGCGTCCAGGCGGACGGATCGGCGAAGTCGTCGAGCAGCTCGTCCTGCGCCCAGGCATTCGTCGCCAGCGCCAGCGCGAGCAACAGTGCCTTCATCCCTTGATGCTGCCGGCGAGCAGGCCGTCCATGTACTGGCGCTGCAAGGCGAGAAAGAGCAGCAGGACGGGCAGCACGGTGATCACCGAGCCGGCCATCATCAGCTCGTTGTCCTGCACGTGCTCGCGCGACAGGCCGGCGAGGGCGACCGGCAGCGTGTGCAGGGAATCGTCGGTGAGAACGATGAGCGGCCACATGAAGTCGTTCCAGGTGCCGAGGAAGCTGAAGACCGCGAGCGTCGCGACGATGGGCTTGAGGAGCGGAACGATCACCGTCGTGAAGATGCGCAGCTCGCCGGCGCCGTCGATGCGTGCCGCTTCGAGCAGCTCATCGGGAATGCCGCGAGCGAACTGTCGCACCAGGAAGATGCCGAAGACACTCGCCATGGCCGGCACGATCGCGCCGCCGTAGGTATCGATCAGGCCCAGAGGCTTGAGCATCAGGAAGAGCGGCAGCATCGCCACCTGGCCCGGAATCACCAGGGCGCCGAGCAGGAGGCGAAAGAGCGCGTCGCGGCCGCGGAACCGCAGTTTGGCGAACGCGTAGCCGGCCATCAGATTGAACGTGACGGAGATGGCGGTGACCACGCTCGCGATCAGCAGGCTGTTGAGCAGGTAGCGGCCCATGCCGATGTCGCTGAACAAGGTGCGGTAGTTCTGCAGCGTCAGCGACGGCGGCAGGATCGGCGTCGGCAGCGAGCTCGACGCACCGGGTGGCATGAACGATGCCGAAAGCATCCAGAGCAGCGGAAAGAGGCTGAACGCAGCCAGTGCGGCGAGCATGCCGTTGACGAGCCACACGGCGAGGCGCGGGTTCATCTTCGGCCCGGCGCGTCGCGATCGAAGCGCAGCATCACCCAGCTGACACCGAAGATCACGAGGAAGAGAAGGAACGCCACGGCGGAGGCGTTGCCGAGGTTCCACCAGCGAAAGCCCTCCTCGTACATGAGGTAGAGCATGCTGAAGGTGCTGCGCAGCGGGCCGCCCTGCGTCATCACGTAGGGC
>Ga0075520_1001716_pt1 | contig 10679 bp, 4 predicted proteins | sample NGEPerB_FD_75100 | JGI IMG/M metagenome (GOLD analysis project Ga0075520, IMG submission 75100) | Arctic peat soil microbial communities from the Barrow Environmental Observatory site, Barrow, Alaska, USA - NGEE PermafrostAB12-B | ecosystem: Environmental > Terrestrial > Soil > Wetlands > Peat ...
ATATTCTAAAAGACTTGGATTAAACCTTAAAAATGATGAATAGGATTACATTTTTATTTAAGATTTTATTTGTTTTATTAGTTTGTGAGTTATTTTATTCATGTGCTTATCATGAGAAAAATGACTATCTGAAAATTGGATTTCTGAATCCACCTGATTCAGCAAGACCTGGTGTTTACTGGTACTTCATGGATGGAAATCTCAGTCGTGAAGGGATGACAGCGGACCTTGAATCGATGAAAAAAGCTGGTATTGGGTATGTACTGTTTCTCGAGGTCAATGTTGGCGTACCCCGCGGAAAGGTTGATTTTCTCAGCGATAAGTGGCAAGAGCTTTATAAGCATGCCGTAAGGGAAGCTGAGCGACTTGGAATCAGGGTAATCCTGGGGTCCGGACCCGGCTGGGCCGGAAGCGGAGGGCCATGGGTCACCCCTGCCCAATCGATGGTCCACCTGGTAGCCAGTGATACAATGGTATCGGGTCCGGCTGAATTTAATGGCATTCTTCCTGTTCCGAAACCAAGGAAACCCTTTTTTGGAGAGGGTAGTCTGACACAGACACTTAAACAACAACGCGATAACTGGTACGAAGATGTTGTTGTCCTGGCCTTTCCAACTCCAAAAGTCTCATTAAAAATATCACAAATTGATGAAAAAGCACTTTACTATCGTGCACCTTATACTTCGCAACAAGGGGTTCTTCCCTATATTCCTGCACCTGCTGCTTATCATGAAACCATCGGCTCTGAGATTGATCAGAGTAAAATTATTGACCTTACGGACAAGCTTCAAAATGATGGAAATCTTCAATGGAAGATACCGGATGGTAAATGGACCATACTAAGATTTGGTAAACGAAATAATGGTGCAGTCACCCGTCCGGCACCTGCTCCGGGCCTGGGTTTTGAATGTGATAAATTTGATACTTCATCATTCGATGCCCATTATAATGCTTATATCGGGAAGCTGATCAATAAGGTTCATCCAAAAAAGAACAAAAATGGAGGAGGCTGGACCATGATTCATATTGACAGCTGGGAGATGGGATCACAAAACTGGAGTCCGCATTTCAGAGAAGAATTCAAACAACGTCGCGGTTACGATCCTATATTGTATCTGCCAGTCTATACAGGTTTGATTGTGAATAGCTTAGAAATGAGTGAGCGTTTTCTTTGGGATGTGCGTCAAACTTCAAATGAACTGATTATTGAGAACCACGCCGGACGGTTTAAAGAGCTTGGACGGAGAAATGGATTTCGCCTGTCAATAGAACCTTATGATATGAATCCGGCCTCTGATCTCGATCTGGGTGGTGTTGCAGATGTTCCGATGTGCGAATTCTGGAGCGATGGTTATGGTTTTAATTCTTCATTCAGCTGCATCGAGGCAACCTCAGTTGCTCATGTAGAAGGGGCACCTGTTGTTGCGGCAGAATCCTTTACGGCAGGAGGTTCAGAGGCCTGGAAAAAATATCCCGGCAATATGAAAAACCAGGGGGACTGGGCTTTTTGCATGGGCGTTAACAGACTTATTTATCATACTTTTGCTCATAAGCCCTTTCCCGATAAATATCGTCCCGGAATGACAATGGGACCTTATGGTGTTCACTGGGACCGGGGACAGACCTGGTGGCCTATGGCAGAAGGATATCACAGATATATCTCACGATGCCAGTATATTCTTTCTCAGGGAACTGCAGTTGCTGATATTCTTTACCTTACACCTGAAGGTGCTCCGCAGGTATTTCTGCCGCCTCATTCTTCTCTTGATGGTACAGCTGTAATGCCTGATAAAAAAGGCTATTCATTCGATGGCTGTTCTCCTCTCTCCCTTATAAAAAATGCTTCTGTTAAAGAAGGCAGGATTGTTTTTTCAGGAGGCGGCTCTTACCGTATTCTTGTTTTACCTCAGGTTAAGACAATGACTCCAGAGCTTGTAACCAAAATCGGATCTCTGATTAAAGATGGTGCAATAATCATCGGCAATCCCCCGGAAAAATCACCCTCACTGGTGAATTATCCAGAATGTGATGAACTTGTTAAAACCCTGGTAAATAATATCTGGGGCTCAGGAGAGGTACCAGAAGAACTGACTCATCATGAATTTGGCCTTGGAAAGATCTGGTGGGGAGAAAAACTTTTGAATAATCAGCCAGCAAATTCAAATGGCAAAGATTCATTGGACCTTTACCCTGACTTTCAGACTACAACAGCTTTATTGAGTAACATGGGAATACATGCTGATTTTAGAGCTTCAGGAAGTGTACGTTATACTCATCGTGCCCTGGCCGATCGTGATATTTATTTCGTTTCAAACCGGACCGGATTACCTGTATCAGATACATGTTTCTTCCGTGATGGCACGATGAATGCAGAATTATGGAATCCGGTTACCGGTGAAATATATCCGGTTGGTTGTCATCAATTAATGAATGGTACAACTGCAGTTCAAATTAATTTTGATTCCTTTCAAAGCTTTTTTATAGTATTTTATCATCGGCAAAAATCAAAAAACGACGAAATCACTTATCCACAAAAATTCACGGAACAACAAATACTCTTTACATTAAATGGACCATGGAATGTCGCTTTCGACACAACCTGGGGCGGTCCTTCACATGTTGTATTCGACAGTTTATGTGACTGGACAAAGAGGACCGAAAGTGGAATCAGATACTATTCGGGTATCGCAGTATATAAGAAAACCTTTGATCTGCCTGATCACTTAAATACAGAAAAAGCTTATGAGTACTTTCTGGATCTCGGTACCTTAAAGAACCTGGGAAGAATAAAATTGAACGGGAAGGACCTGGGTATTCTCTGGACTGCACCCTGGCAAGTCAATATTACTGACATTCTGAAAAAAAAGGGGAACCATCTCGAGATTGAGATTGCCAACTTATGGATAAACCGGCTTATTGGTGATGAATCCCAACCCTGGGATGGAATAAAAGATGGTAAATGGCCGGAATGGCTGCTTAACGGAACAAAACGGGAAAGTAAGAGATATACATTTACCACATATCGCTATTATAAGAAGGATGATCCACTTTCAGAATCAGGCCTGATAGGACCGGTAAGTATTAAGATGGCAAAAAATATTCCTTAGTTTATAATAATTATTTAAACTCAAGCCACCCAAAATACTCAGGTAAGTGAAACTTAGGCTTAGGGTAATTTACCGGAGCCCATGTGAGCCAGTGAGGATGAGATGTTTTATCACCACATTTATAGAAATTTGCTCTCCATTGAATTCCGGGGCCGGGAGTATCTACCTGAATATATTTTGAAAGAATTGCATATGGAATCTTATATTCTATATACCAGGTAACAGGTTTCGTAATTTCATTTTCCACATTTTCCTCCAGTGAATGGGATATTTCAATAAGCCTGGAATCGTTAAGGTCAACAAACCCCTGATCCTTTCCATTATTCTTATGATACTGCATGAGATAAACACCCATACAGTTTACTTCCAGGTTAAAGTAGCCACGACTGATATCGGGCCCGGGTGTGAAAAAGAATTCCACACAACTGTCTTCATAGACTTTTCCGTTTGTTTCACCTGCAACTGCCCTGATATAATGATCTTTCACGCGGAAAATGACATAAATATTATCAGCGTCATACTTAAGTTTTACCTGCGTTTCAGGGAAATGCGATGGCATTTCACCCATATGGTTTTTCAGACTGACGACATCAGCCTTGTTCCAGAATCTTTTGTCCCAATTTGCATTGATAGCCGGAGATTGACAAGATGATTTCACATAGCAGATATAGTTATCAGTCTTACCTGGTTCAACAGACTGTCCGACGAATTGAGAATATGTTAGGGAAATAAGCATAATAAATAACCTCTGAAATAAGTAAACCATTGAATATTATTTATTTAAAAGCCATTATTTGTGCATAGATCCAAATGAGTCATTAGATCAAATCTAACTAAAATATTTCAAAAAATTAATAACTGAATCAATGGATTTTAACTACTTTAGAGAGAGATAACATGTTCTGAAAAATTCTTTTACTAAACAGATAAAAATTTGAAAAAACATTCATCCATGAAAAAATTATTATACGTCTTGTCTTGTATGATTTTACTTCATGCAGTTATTTTTATTCAAACATGCTTCGGACAAAACTCTTCAGGAGATAATTATATCAATTCAGCTATTTCTGACAGGCCTTCTGATCAGAATTATTGTTCTGCACGTTTACAGGATAATGTGCTGATACTTGAAAATTCAAAAATGTCCCGTACATATAAATGGAATAACGGGAATATTATTACGTTATCCGTCACCAACAAACAAAACGGGAAAGTCTGGAAGTCAAATGCTTCTTCACCTGATATAAGTTTCCCGGGGCAACAAGACGAAGCTGGCAATCCTGCATTCTCGGTAAAGAGCATAATGTCAGGACCTTTTATCCAGGCACATCTTGAAGCTGAAATAATATGTTCGCTCGGTGAATTAGAGGTGAAACGGGTATTTAAAATATATCCTGCCTGCCCGGCAATAGCCTGTGACTTTTATCTTCGCGGGAAAGCTAATTGTCATTGGACTGATAAACCTGATAATAAAGGATTGCCATATCCGTCACCAGTCATGGAAAAACTAGAGCTATCAGGGAAACACTGGAAGATTGCTGCTATTGAATTTTTTGATGTGACTGACAGGACCAACACATTAGTTCGTACTGTAACAGCGTTATCATATCGCGGAAATATATTCAAGGGTAATTTATTCTTTATGAATGACATTACCACTGATGACGGAATATTCATCCTTAAAGAAAGTCCAACGTCAAATGCTCAACTGGCTTATCCCGGAGGTGATCTGTATTCCGAATTTGGAACATTTAAGCTGACAGGCATCGGAGTTAACCCATCGGATCTTGACCTGACTGAGTGGAAACGAGGCTATGGCTTTGTAACGGGTGTATTTAACGGCAGTGAGCTGAACAGACTGATTGCTTTACGTGATTATCAGCAGCGCATACGTCTGCATCTTCCCGACCGCGATGAAATGATCCTTATGAATACCTGGGGTGACAGAAGCCAGACTTCAAAAATAAATGAGAAATTCATCCTGGCAGAATTAGAAGCCGGAGCCAGACTTGGAATTACTCATTTACAGATTGATGCAGGCTGGCAATCCGGAATATCAGGAGATCAGGCTGAAAGTTTAATAAATATCTGGGACCATCCTGATTATTGGAAACTAGACCCGGTCAGGTTCCCAAATGGTTTGGGTCCCGTAATGAAAAGGGCTAAAGAACTGGGGATTGAGATGTGCCTGTGGTTCAATCCCAGCAATGATTACAGCAAACTCAACTGGGAAAAAGACGCCGATGTTCTGATCGGCTTTTACAATGAATATGGAATACGCACATTTAAAATTGATGGAGTCATGCTTACGGATAAGACTTCGGAGATAAATTTCCGTAAAATGCTTGACAAAATCGTCGCAGCTACAGGTGGCAAGGCAGTTTTTAATCTGGATGCCACTGCCGGCCAGCGTGGCGGATACAATTTATTTAATGAATACGGGAATCTTTTTCTTGAGAATCGGTATACTGACTGGCAGAATTATTATCCTTACCAAACCTTAAGAAATCTTTGGATGCTATCCAGGTATATACCTTCTCAGAATCTTCAGATCGAATTCCTTAACATCTGGAGAAACAAAGATAAATATAAAGATGACCCATTTGGTCCGGTAAATTACCCCTTTGATTATGTTTTTGCCATTACCATGATGGCACAGCCTTTGGCATGGTTCGAGGCAACCGGATTACCAAATGAAGCTTTTAAGCTTTCCCCGATCCTTAATAAATACAAGTCAATACAATCTGATCTACATTCAGGAATTATTCTCCCAATCGGTGAAGAGCCTGATGGAGTCAGCTGGACAGGGTTCCAATCGATTAAGAATAATGAGGGATATTTTCTTATTTTCCGGGAAAAGAATGAAACAGAATCATATCCAGTAAAAACCTGGCTATCTCCTGGCAGCAAAATAAAATGCGATCCCGTCTTAGGAAGCGGAAAGTTGTTTAATGTAACAGCAGATCCAGAGGGCAGAGTTGTGTTTAAACTGCCGCAGGCAAATTCTTACTGCCTTTATAAATATCAAATATTGAAATAGTTTTATCTGATAACAAGCTTTTTACAATTCTCTTTTCTTATCCAGCGGCGAATGCTTTTGTTGCATTTCAGGAAGCCAGAAATCAAGAAGATACCTGCAGTTAATCACTTTTTCGACCAGGTCAGCAGGAATATAGTAATACTGATTTGATGCTTCAAAACCAATTCGTGAATCGCGCAATTGAATATAATAAAGACGTTTTGCAAGGCTTATCTCGTCAGTCAGGGTTTTCTTTATAACTTCCAGAATTTCATTAGCTGAATTGGGATTATTTACTTTATCAAGTTCATTTCTCAAACTGACAAACCTTGTCTGATTTGCAACACTCCTGAAATGAATAGAAGCTACTGTCGCAAAACTAATTTCATCATTAAGAGCCAACCTGGCATCCGGGCTTATCGGAAGCTTTCCAAATTTGTCCTGCAATTCAGTAACAGCATCCTCAAAACCGGTTGCAACGCTATCAAGCTGATTAATAAATATTTCTACAGGATATAAACCTCTCCATCCGTCAATGTCATCGTATGGGAACCCGACCATTGAGCTTTTTAAACCTGTTGGAGCCGGCCAAAGAAGGTTTGCAGGACCTGTTTGCAAAGGAGCGTGATAGACAACTGATTGCTGGAAAGGGAATTTATTAAAGGCATGGCTGAATCTGATCCATGCATTTACAACTATTGGAGCTGCTGCGTTACCATAAATTCGTTGAGCCACCCTGAGCATACCTTCTTCCGGTGTTAATTCAGGATTATCAGAAATCTCTTTTAAGACCTCAAGATTTGGTGATGGATATCCACCCAGTGTCCATCCGGCCATTATCCCGGACACTCCTTCTTTGTTAAGATTACTCGTCTGAATTGCAACATTTTCTACTACAGGCAGATATGGTACAGATGAAAGCTCCCAGGTATTGTTAGCTTGTATTTTAGCATATATGCCAAGCCTGTTTTTCCGCGCCCATTTCCATTCCTGTTTAGCTTTTTCGCCAGGACCAATTGCAGAAAGACAATATTCATTAATATTGCTTTTTATTCCTCCCCGATCAATTGGGATTCCCCATTCACTTACGCTCATTAAAGAAACACCTTTGGGAAGCTTTGAAATTATTTTTTTTGCCCAAATATCCTTCCAGCCCCAGTCCCAGACTATTAATTCAGGTCCGGTATTTAAATTATTATGCATTCCTCCTGAATTGACAGATGCTTTTTTTATACCCAGGAAAAACGCTTTATTGACTTCCGTAATAACTTCAGCAGGATCTCTTTTGCTGCAAAGCGGACAATTATTACCGTTCCCATGCGACCAGCAATTCGTAAGATTTTCTGATGCAGTAATTGTCAGGAATCCTGCGATATCCGGAACTGCTTTACAGATTGTGGTAACGGCATCAGTTAAATAATTCCTGACTTCAGGATTGCTTGTACATAATGCTGCAAACTGGCCTTCTTCGGTACCTTTTAAGCCAGGGAATTTTCCAAAGAAGCTCAGGGGCATTGATCTGGGTTCGTTAAGATAAAGATATACTCCGATTCCAAATCGTTTTGCCCGTTTTACCAGATTAGCCAGATTCCTTAGCCTGACTTCATAACCGATACTGATTTGAGATTCCCATGGGAACGGAGCCAGCTTTGACAATAAAGCAGGAAGCCAGATGCCATTGATACCGGATAGAGCCAGATGCTGAAGATAACCATCCGGATAAGGATTTAACAAAGTATCTGCCAGAGGGTCTCCGTATAAAGCAAAATATGAATAACAGAATCTGATTTTTTGTCTGGAAGAAGGCTGATACACCTGATTAATCTCTTTCACAGTGTCAAAATCGTGAATAAAATCAAACAGATTTTTAGCTGGTAATCCCAATCCTTCAGGAAATTCTTCCTTTAACAGACCAGCAATATATTTTTCGGCCTTTTGTGATTTTGAATCAGGCGGTTTGTAAATTATCGGATCACATTCAGGTTTTGAACGACCTAGTTTAACAAAAAGAAAATCATCTTCCTTTAGTATAAAATCAAGCTTTTCAGGGGTCCAGTTCAGTAACTTAAGCAATTGATCATTTGGCAATAAATGCCAGTTACGCTTTATGATAGTAATATATGAACGGTTAAGTTGTTCTTCACTTATGGCGGGCTGTTCCGGAAGTCCCATCGAAAAGGCTATTTGCCTTATGTTATCTTCTGAAGTACCTGCCACATTTGCTATACGGTCAGAGGGAACCAGATACCAGTTCCTCCAGATAAATGTATGCAGGTGGTCAGGAAAGTGCTGTACTTTCACAGGTTGCTGAGACGGTACCTGTCCATACAAATTCATGAATGAACACAACAAAAATAATATCAGAAATCTTAAAGACACCGGATTAAAAAAAATAAAACATATGTAAATCAAATAAGTAAAATACTCTAGCTTGCTTACTACTTTTACTGTAAACGAAGAGTATATTTATAAGTATCTGCTATCCAGAGATCGGCTCCTCCACCACGTTCTCCAAGTCTTGTAAGGTATATCTCAATCTCCTTTGCTTCGCGGTTTTCCAGTATTGAATAACTCGATAACTGCAAGCTTTCATTGTTAAAGCTTTAATTAATCTTTTTATAGAATATCAACAACGATTTCGGTTTTTCATCAAGAGTAAGAGTAAAACCAGTCATCAGTTCCTTGCCAGTCCTGGTAGTTTTCGTACCGGAATCTTCATCACAAAGTTCGTAATTAGCGATTTCATCTATTCCCCGCAGTTTTACCGGGATGGATTTATCCGGACAATCTTTGCGCCGGAAAGCCATAATTATTCCGTCGCATTGCCCGGGACGGTTCAGCTGATAAGCCAGCCACACATTATCCTGAGTTATATCTTTTGCACTTGTCAAGGGATAATAATCACCATAATAATATGGGCGCAGAAGTTTAAATTCCTGAATATATTTTTGCATTTCAGGGAATGACCGATCAGCATATAAATGGGAACTATTAATATCCCAGGATAAAACCATCGCGCTGCTCATGCTGGAACGGAAACCATATTTATCAGAAAGAATGTTCCCGGTTCCGGAAAGAGGCAAATAAAAATTTAATCCGTAAGTATGGCACTGATAGCCATTAGGTTCAATTTCGGAATAATCGGACCTCCAAAGAGGTGAACTGCGGGAGACTGTTTCCAGATCAATGCGACGGCCGCCACTCGCACAATTGTCAATTATAAGATTAGGGAATCTCACTAAAAGGCTATCCCATAATGCATAGAGCCCTTCAATATGCCTTATCTCAGATATTCCAATGCGATCAGGTTTGTCATTTGCTTTCCAGAATTCCTGCGGTCTCAGGCCAAAATCCTGACGGTAGTAATCTACGCCTTCTTTAATAAGGAAACTTGAAATGTAATCTGTCAGCCATAGGCGGGCCTCTTTATTTCCCAGGTCAAGGAGTGAATATTGATTTCCCGGAACTTTGAGCAGCCATTCAGAGTGCTCTTTTTCAAGCATGGTTCCTGCTCTGACACGTTCGGGTTCAAACCATAAAAGAAATTTTGCTCCGGCAGCATGAACTGCATCTGTGATCGGCTTTAGTCCATTTGGGAATCGATCCTTGTCTACCGTCCATGTTCCCACATTATCCCAATTTTTTCCACTACCGGTATACCAACCTGCATCAAGCCAGACAACTTCAGGCAAAATATTAAATTGCTTAAGCCTTTCGATGGTAGCTAAAGCATATAATTCTGTCAAACAGCTAGCTTCATTACATGGAGCCGGACCCCCGCGCCCGAGAAAAGAAGAAAGCGGTAATTCGGCAAAATGTCCATTAATCTGCCGGGTATGATGAGCTAAAATAAATTGTCTGAACAGATTATGTCCGGTCATCCGGTCGCCACCTTTCCAGAACAGCAGGCAAATTTGCGGGCTTCGTATTTCCTCACCCGGATATAAGGTCAATTCCATCCTTTCCATCCCTGCCTTGAGAGATAAAGTATTTTCACTCGTCTGCAGAACTTCAGAACACCACTTTCCTGACCAGCCAATTGCTACCATAATCCCATCATCGCCAGGACTTTCAACATTATAGAAAGGGAGTGCTGTATTATCTGAAGATCTGCCACCGACAGGCATCATTTCAATACTCTTACCTACCTTCAAGGTATCGTCTATTGGCATAAAATCACTTTTGGCAGCATTGCTTCCTTTTGCATGATGAAGAATAAAAATACCTTTACTTTCACAGGCAGATAAATAATTAAGAACATAAGGTTTCTTTAAAATTGGAGTATTCCGGTTCGATGTATTTGAGAACTTTAAAACCCATTCAACTGCAGGGAAATCTTTGAACCCTGTTACAAAACATTTTACTATAAGACCACTATTCCTGTCGCTGTATGTAAAAAGATATTTCTCTATATCCGGATCGTTGCATATCTGTTTTTCTGCAGAGTATGCCCATCTGGTTATGAAGGTCTTTGAATCTGCCCCATCGTAAACAAAAGAAAACGGAGGCACTTCCCCTTTTGCGAAATGTTTTTTGATCCATTGGTGAATATC
>Ga0075520_1001717_pt1 | contig 10665 bp, 12 predicted proteins | sample NGEPerB_FD_75100 | JGI IMG/M metagenome (GOLD analysis project Ga0075520, IMG submission 75100) | Arctic peat soil microbial communities from the Barrow Environmental Observatory site, Barrow, Alaska, USA - NGEE PermafrostAB12-B | ecosystem: Environmental > Terrestrial > Soil > Wetlands > Peat ...
GAGCAAGAAAGCTTTTAAAGAATCCCAGAAACTGGGAACTGCCAAAGCTGCTGCCAATTTGGAAGCCGATAATTTTACTCACCTGCCTGCTCAGGCTGACCTGAAATTGGATCCGAACGCCGCTTATCTCCATTTCACCTCTAACGAAACCATCCATGGGGTGGAGTATTTTACCGAACCTTATCCACCAGCAGGTATTCCTCTCATTTGCGATGCTTCCTCTGATTTTATCAGCCACCCGGTTGATGTTTCCAAATATGCCATGATTTACGCCGGAGCCCAGAAAAATGCCGGCCCTGCCGGTGTGGTTATCTGCATAATCCGCGAGGATCTGCTCGGTAAGGTCCCAGCCAACCTGCCTAACCTGCTCGATTACAAGGCGCTTGCAGAAGAGAACTCCCTGCTCAACACCCCGCCCTGCTGGTCCGTTTATATCGTCGGTCTGGTAATGAAATGGGCACTCGGTTTGGGTGGCCTGCCGGCGATTGAGAAGCGCAACAAGACCAAGGCTGCTCTGGTTTACAATACTATCGACGAATCAGGCGGTTTCTATACAGGTCATGCAAAGTCAGATCGTTCGCGCATGAACCTCACCTTCCGTCTACCCAATGAGGCCTTGGAAGATCAGTTCGCCAGCGAAGCCAAGAAAAACGATTTGATCGGCCTCAAAGGTCACCGCTCAGTTGGCGGGATGCGCGCATCCCTTTACAATGCACTGCCAGTCGAGGCGTCTGAGGCCTTGGTTAAGTTTATGAAGGAATTCCAGCAAAAGAACGGCTAGATTTCCCTTGCCCCTTATCTCACGCATGGTATAATGTCGCCGCCTTCCTTTGGAGACGGCGATATCATGTTAAATGTATCTGATGCCCGCGCACGCATCCTTGCGACCTTCGCACCGGTTGAGCCAGTCAACCTGTCCATCGCCAAAATCGCCGGCCGTGTACTGGCTTGTGATATCACTGCAAAAACAGACTTTCCCCTTTTCGACAATTCTTCCGTAGATGGCTTTGCACTGCAATTATCCGATATTTCCGTCATTTCGCCTGCCTCTCCGCGCACTCTGCAGGTGACAGCCGATATCCGCGCTGGTACCTATTCGGACGTTCCCATCAAATCCGGCCAATGCGCCCGCATCATGACCGGCGCGCCCCTGCCTCCTGGTGCAAACGCGGTCGTCATGGTCGAAGATACGGATTTCAATGAACGTTCAAAGGGTTCAATCGCTCCACAATCAGTTGCTGTATATAAACCTCTACAACTCGGAGAAAACGTACGCCGACGTGGCGATGACTTGCATGCTGGCGATAAGGTCCTTTCCTCAGGGACTCGCCTACGGCCCCAGGAAATTGGGTTGCTGGCTATGCTTGGAATTCCGGAAGTGCCTGTCTACAGGTTGCCGAAAGTCGCCATGCTCTCGAGCGGCGACGAGCTCCTGCCGGTGGAGGCTCATCTCACACCCGGAAAAATTCATGATGCCAACTCATTTATTCTGGCCGCCCTTGCAGAAAGTTCCGGAGTTGAACTAATCAGGTTGGGTGTCGCTTCCGATACCGAAGCGGACGTCCGGTCCCGGTTGTTGCGCGCCATTGACGAAAAAGTCGATGTAATTATTTCCTCGGCAGGTGTCAGCATGGGCGCGTTTGATTATGTTAAATCTGTCGTCGAAGCCGATGGTGAATTGGATTTCTGGAAAGTCAACATGCGCCCGGGAAAACCTCTGGCGTTTGGAAAATATCACAGCATCCCTTTCTTCGGACTGCCTGGAAATCCCGTCTCGGCTTATGTCGGCTTCGAAGTTTTTGTTCGTCCTGCTTTGGAGAAGCTCTCCGGACAGAATTTTCGCCCGCATCCATCGCTAAAAGCCCGTTTGGCTGAACCGGTCATGTCGGATGGACGCGAATCATATTTACGTGCTATCGTGACGGAAGAGCATGGCAGTCTCTCAGCCCATCTTACCGGGCACCAGGCTTCGGGCAACCTCCTGTCATTGGTCCAGGCAAATGCTTTACTGATTGTGCCCTCTGGGGTAAAATCGCTGCCTGCAAGCTCGGAAGTACAGATATGGCTAATCGAATAAAAACCACCTCACACGACAATACCGCTCCGGCCCTTTTCTGGTGCACTGCCGTTATTTCTATCATAGGTACCGCAGATGCCATCTACTTGCTCATTTATAAATTGACCGGCAATCCCCATATGTGTTTGGGGAATGGAGGCTGTCATAACGTTAATTTCAGCCCATATTCTGAGATCGGCGGCATCCCGGTATCAATATTCGGTATATTTGCTTATCTTGTCATACTGCTTATTTTGGCCTTGGAGGTGCGTGTAAAAATTGCAAAGGAGAATGGTCCACTGGCCATCTTCGGCATCAGCCTGTGTGGTGTTGCCTTCTCTGTCTATTTGACCTACCTTGAAATTTACGTTATCCACGCCATTTGCCCCTTTTGTGTCGTTTCCGCAATCGCAATCACTTTCATATTCATCCTGGCCATCATCCGGCTGGTTAAACAAACTGCAAATTAGGAGGAATTCATGCCACGCATTCGCTGCCATTACACAGACTGTGTTTTCGTTGATGACGGTTATTGCAGCGCCGCGGCGGTCGAACTCGACCCCGATACAGGTTGTGCCACCTATACTCCCAATGAGGAAGCTGCTGCCAAAGGCGAAGATTGGGAGGAAGAAGAGCTGGAAGAATGGGAGGAAGAAGAGCTGGATGAAGAGGAAGATGACAACTGGGAAGAGGACGAAGACGAAATCTGACCAGATATTTTACTTTTTATTTACCGAATAGGGACGCCTTCTTGCGTCCCTATTCTTTTTCAACAAAAACACTATACATCAATATCCCTGCTGCCACCGCCAAATTAAGCGAACTAACCCTTCCATTCATGGGTATGCAGAGGTTTACATCGCAGGCAGCCATCTGATCTTCAGACAACCCTTTTTGTTCATTTCCTAGCACCAGGATAAGCGGCTGGTCTCCATGCTTGAAAGTATGGTAATCGATCGTCGCATGTGCTGAAGAGCCTACCAGTAGGTAGCCGTTCGCCCGCGCCCACTTTACGAATTCTTCGAAGGAAGTCTGCAACAGGTTCTTCCAGAAAATCGTCCCCATACTGGCCCGTACAGACGAAGGATGGTACGGATCCACGCCTCCGTCCAGCAGGAATAACCCGTCTGCTCCGACTGCGTCCAGGTTGCGCAGGATCGTCCCGACATTGCCGGGATCTTGGGGGGAAAGCAGCGCCGTGCCAAAATGCAATTGTTTTGGTGAAATTTCGCCTAGGGATAAGTGCCGCTGATGGATAATGGCCAGGATGCCCTGTGGGTTGTCTTTTTCAGTGATGGTGCGGAATAGCTCCGGTGTTAAAGCCATACAACGAACGCCGCGCAGAGATTGCTCACCCACCAAACGATTGGCAAACTCGCTGGTGAGTTGGGCCGGAGCATAAACGAGCGTCTCGATACCCCAGCCTGCCTCAATCGCTTCGCCCACATGATGGATACCTTCTACAAGAAAAAGACCGGTCTCGTCGCGCTCCTTGCGCTGCCGCAAAGCCCGAATAAGTTTGACAATTGGGTTGGTATGGCTGGATATAAGTTCCGGCATGTCTTGATTTTACTCGAATCGGCTATAATTTCCCCATTATGAAGAGAATTATTTGGTTAATTCCCTTTCTTCTGGTCGTCTTTTCCGCTTGCCAGAAGACCGGAAGATTGGTTACCATCTTCGCCGATGGTCATACCTATAACGTCGTTACCTCAGACCACCAGCCTGATAAGATCCTCTCTTTGGCTAAATTAACTCTGGCAGCCAATGATCGATTATTGTACCTTGGCTCCCCGGTTCCACTCGATTCTGACCTTCCGGATGCAACTACCTACACTCTTACCATCCGTCGTTCTGTGGAATTGACATTGGTAACACCGGATGGACAAAAAACAATCCAAACATCAGCTCAGTCAATCGGCCAGGCGCTGGCGGAAGCAGGCTACACCCTTTATTCCGCCGACCTAATAGACCCCCCTGCTGAAACTCCCATCGTAGGCTCACTGACCGTTACCTACCATCCCTCTAGAAAATTGGAATTAATGGTGGATGGAACCAAAATACCAGTTCGTTCCGCTGCCATTAGTGTGGGGCAGGCTTTGGCTGAAGTTGGTATCCCTCTCATCGGGCTTGATTATAGTTCCCCACCCGAAACCGATCTTCTCCCAATTAATGGTGAAATCCGGGTGACACGCGTGGTGGAGTCAGTTGCATTGATCCAGAAGTCATTACCCTTTATGACGAGCACCGAACCTTCCGCGAACCTGGAATTGGATCAACAAGCGTTGGTGCAGGTCGGTCAGCCGGGTCTGGCTGTCACGCATGTTCGGACTACGTTTCAGGATGGTGTGCAGGTGTCTCAAAAAACGGAAAGTGAGAGCATAGTTCGCCCTCCGCAGGATCGTATCATGGGGTATGGCACCAAGGTTGTAATCCGATCCGCTGTTGTAGATGGCAAAACCATCCAGTATTACCGGGTTCTAACTTTGTTGGCAACTTCCTATTCTCCTTGTAGGTCGGGCACATCCAAGTGCTCCTATGGTACGTCCAGCGGTTTACCGGTCGAGCGCGGCACGGTGGCAATGGTTTACTCCTGGTACCTGGCTTTTGGGTTCGACAAGTTATATATCCCTGGGTACGGTTACGCCACAGTGGGAGATGTGGGTGCCGGCCCTGCTGGCAGCCACTACTGGGTGGATCTGGGCTTTACCGATGCAGATTACCAACCCATCTATGGTAATGTTACCGTTTACTTCCTGACTCCCGTCCCGGCCAATCTCGTCACAGTACTGCCATGAACAGAATCTCTCTTATCCCGTTGGATATTCCCTCCCTTCTTAAGCAGTTTGGTTTGCGCCCCAGCAAAGGGCTGGGTCAGAATTTTCTGCAAGACGAACAGGCCTTACAGGTTATCGTCGCCTCTGCGGACATTGCACCGACCGATGATGTTCTGGAAATCGGTCCCGGCTTGGGCAATCTGACCCGCCATCTGGCGCTGGCAGCCCATAGCGTCACTTCCGTTGAGTTGGATAAGGCGCTTTTCCCGGCTTTGGAATCGGTTGTCGCGCCTTACCAGAATGTTCGTTTGGTCCAGGGAGATATTCTCAGGATGGATCCTGGCGACTTGATGAAATCGCCTGGCTATCTGGTGGTTGCCAACATCCCTTACTACATTACGTCGTCTCTTCTCCGCCACCTGCTGGAAAGTAACCTGCATCCCCGTCGGCTGGTGTTGACCGTGCAGATGGAAGTGGCCGAACGGATTTGCGCAAAACCCGGAAAGATGAGCCTGTTATCCCTGAGTGTGCAGGTCTATGGTACACCGTCTATCCTGGCCCGTATTCCATCGGAAGCCTTTTATCCCGCCCCAAAAGTGGATTCAGCGGTACTGCGCGTGGAAATCATGTCTGAACCGGCCATTCCTGCAGCTTGGTTGCACACATTTTTTTCGCTGATAAAAGCTGGATTTTCGCAAAGACGGAAAACGCTGCGAAATTCCCTCTCAGGTGGTCTGGGGATGACGCCTGCCTCTGCAGAGAAAATGCTTGCTACAACCGGAATTGACCCCATGCGCCGTGCTGAAACACTTTCGTTGGAAGATTGGCTCAAGCTTTGTAAGGCAGTTTTAATCGCAGATTCAGCTTGAGAAAGTCACTTTCTTTCGTTTCCCCGGCATCCATTCCAATTATTCTTTCTTTCTTCTCAAATCCCGGTAATTCCACAACACAGACCAGACCCGAAGTGCAGCTTCGACTTGGATCCTGAAGGACATTTTCGACTTACCCCACCGGCGATCTGCAAAATAGATCGGCGTTTCGCATATTTTTTTTCCCATGCAATCGGCTAGGTAGGCCATCTCTACCGTGAATACATACCCACTCGATTTTACCCGCTCAAGTGGTAAGGATTGCAGTGCCTCCCGCCGCCACATCCGGAATCCGCCGGTCACGTCCCGGATGGACAAACCAAGGATCGTACGGGCATAAAAATTGCCCCAAGCCGAGAGCGCCTTTCGAAATCGCGACCAGCGCACATCGGTGCTGCCCCCTGGCACATAGCGTGATCCAAATACCACATCACAGTTCTCCAGCTGCTTTGCCATCTCAACCAACACAGCCGGATCGTGCGAGAAGTCGCAGTCCATGTGGACAATCGCATCAATTTTGCTTCTGAATAATGTCTGGAAAGTCTGGAGGTATGCCGTGGCTAGTCCCAACTTGCTTGGCCGGTGAATGACACTTAACCGTCCCGGGTGAGTGTGCGATAGGCCATCCGCAATCTGACCAGTACCGTCTGGACTGGCATCGTCTACAATCACTACTTCCAGGTCCAAAGGAAGCCCAAATAATGCAGTGACCATTTTGGGTAGATTCTCGGCTTCATTATAAGTTGGAACGATAACAGCAATATGCAAGGTTGCTCCTATTGTCTATTGTGGGATTATTATAAAGATGCCAGCAAAGCAAAATCATCCTCTCCGGATTGCAAAACTCCACAATAGGTACCACAAATTATGTGTTGGGGGCTCTCTTAATGACAAATTCGCAGACGTTATCGCCAACCGCGCAGCACTTGGACTCATTAACATCAAATTCCAGACCGCCTGAAACCCAGATTAGCAAGGCTTGCAGCAAACCGGTTGAGAAATAACAAACTGGTTTGTCGGCATTTTTACGGCTCCAGCAGATCGGACAACGGTGAATCGTCCAATTAAAAGCCCGATCCATTTCATCCACGGTCGTAAGCTGGTCAGTAACTTGAGAAAAGATTTTCGCCGCCGCAGGTAGGCCTATACGAATCTTTGCTAGGATTGGCAATTCCTTAAAAGCCACATCGCCAAAGCCCACCAATGCGCCGAAATTCTTGAACGCATCATTAAAAGTAGCCCGTCCTGCTCGCAAAGCCAGTCCGCGACCGCCTCGAGAACCATACATCTCTTCCAGCGCTACGTGAATTGATGTTAGGTCTGCAAAATCGAATTCGCGCTCCAGATTATCGGGAGGAAAGGCTTCGATCAGGTTGCTCAGATTTGCCAGGTGCAGAATGGCATTAAGACCATTCTTGCCCATAACTTCTTCATAGGCCTCCAGGGTTATCCGGGCAAATTTGTTGGGATAATAGAAACCGCTTTTTGGGATAAGCTCCATGGTTCTTACTACCTCAGATCAATTTCGACAAATCTTCTGCGGCACGCCGCATATCCAGGAGAATCAGTCCAAGCTTGGCATGTTCGCGTGCCAATGCTGTTAGGACAGCTTCTTCTCCGACCGACATTAGAACGACGTACCCTTTTTCTCCCTTGATATACACTTGCTCTAGGCTTCCCCGCCCCAGCTCAGAAGCAATTCGTTCCCCAAGGCTGAGCATCGCAGCCGACATTGCTGAAACCCGGTCTTCTTCTACCCCCTGTGGGAGTGCAGAAGCAATACACAAGCCGTCCACACTGACAACTGCCGATGCCTCCGTGTCCGGTGAGGAGGTCTGGAGTTCACGCAAGCGGTCCACCATCAATTGTGATCGATTTTTGGTCAAATTGCCTCCTGAATTCTCAACCGATTAATAGAATAATGACACTTCGGTAAATGTAGCACAGGCAGCTTTATGTGTCAAGTTGGCATCCTTAAGCGCTAAACAAATTGGCAATTTTGAAACATGCTATAATCACTTTTCAGTTTATGGATAAAACCCTCATGCGCAGGACCTTTCTTACCCTCTTTCTACTGGTATCTTTGCTTCCAACCTGGAATTTAAATGCGCTGGCTCAGGGTAGCGTCAGCTTTAACCCCGAGCCTGAGTCCGGCTCCATCGTCTGTCCTCCGGGAGTCTACTCCACCGTGCCGGATGATTGCCTTCCTTTGGGACCTTCGGCTTATTTAACCCAATCCGCCGCGCAAGGCATACCCTATCCAATCTTGCCTTTACCGGTTTATACGCCTGATAAAAGTTTAAATGATCTTCCTTACCAGTATTTTAAAGTAACGGACGCGGGTGCCTCGCTTTATGCATCTCTCGACGCTGCCGCAGCAAACCGACCTTCCAAAATTTTGTATCCGAGTAAAGATTTGTACGTTTCTTACCAAGGTTCAGCTGAGTTGGTTGGGAAGGAATCCTATTACCAATTACTCTCCAATTACTGGATACCTGCGGAAGGTGGTCGCTTGGGCAAGTTTGAACCACCCTTCCAGGGATTACTGTTCAGTTCTCAACCGCGCAATTCCTTCGGATGGATTCTGGGTACTGAAAAATCCCGCACCGCCCCGGGTTTGAGCAGCCCGGAGACAGGCGATACCTTTTTCAGATTCAATATCGTCCAGATTTATGACACGCAGAAAGTGGATGGCATTACCTGGGATCTCATAGCGCCCTCTGAGTGGTTGGAAGCAGTTAATATAAGCCAGGTGGCTCCTCACACCTCACCGCCACCAGGAGTGATAGGTTCTCGTTGGATCGAAGTCAACTTGGCCGAACAGACCGTCACCGTCTACCAGAATGACCAGCTTATTTTTGCCACTATGGCATCCACGGGCGTGGACCATTTCTGGACGCGGCCGGGTTTGTTCCATATTCAGAAAAAACTCGAAGCAACAACCATGAGTAACAACATTAAGGATGATTTTTACTACCTTGAAGATGTACCATGGACAATGTACTTTGATGAAGGGCGCGCTTTGCATGGAGCATATTGGCATAGCAGGTTCGGATATAGGTTCAGCCATGGATGCGTAAACCTTTCACCCGGCGATGCGCACTGGCTCTTTAATTGGGCAAATGTTGGGGAATTTGTTTACGTTTATGACCCTTCTGGCCAGACTCCCACCGATCCGGCTCTCTTTGGAAGCGGTGCGCCTTGACGACTGATTCTGCCTATGGTATATTCAGCCCGCTCCTGGACCCGTGGTGTAGCGGCCAAACATGCGGCCCTGTCAAGGCCGAGATCGCGGGTTCGAATCCCGTCGGGTCCGCTGGAGACAACCTGGTGAAATTCACCGGGTTGTTTTTTTCTTATTCAACTTGGAGATTACAAATCGCCTTACTCGCCCATAATTGGCAAGTCGAAATAAATATGTCTAACCCACCCACATCGAAACCAGAACCCTTTGTTCGGCCAGCCAATCTCAATGATACCGTCGCGGCTGCCGGTTGTGTCAAGGCCGCTTTTTCGCCCTACATCATAAGGATCGGCAAGCCGCCTGCCCCCATGTTATTAAACTTTCCAGAATTCATTGCAGCCGGAAAAGTCTGGGTCGCAGAAATTGCCGGTCGCGTAGCTGGTGTGCTTGTTCAATATGAAACGGAAACCGGCTTCTACATTGACACCGTAGCCGTCCTCCCCGCGTTGCAAGGTACCGGGGTCGGCCGTGCGTTGCTGCTATTTGCCGAAAATGAGGCAACCCGCCGCGGCTTTCGGTCAATCTACCTGTGTACCAATGTTAAAATGACCGAAAATCAGGTCTTCTACCCCAGGATCGGCTACGTAGAATATGAGCGCAAATGGGATCAGGGCTACGATCGCATTTTCTATCGCAAAATACTTCCCTGAGTTTGAAATTTCATTAATGGTTGTGTTCATATGTGGGTTTACCCAAACTTCAATAAACTCGCTTATCGCAAGAATCGGGTGGCGTTCCCCTTTATCCCCAGCTAGAATAGGGTCTTGACGAAAGGAACCATCCAATGACCGACCTGACCCAGCTTTCCGCTGATTACGCCCGCGTTGAGCAAGCCATTCGTTATATTGAAACTAATGCCCATCGCCAGCCGGATTTGAACGAACTGGCTGCACATGTTGGTTTAAGCGAGTATCATTTCCAACGCCTGTTTACTCGCTGGGCCGGCATCAGCCCCAAACGCTTCTTGCAGTTCATCACCCGCGAGCATGCCAAAGAAATTCTCGGCAGTTCCGCCAACTTGTTGGAAGCGACTTATGGTTCCGGGCTTTCCGGGCCTGGCCGTTTGCATGACCTGTTTGTGCAGACTGAAGCTGTCACACCCGGCGAGTATAAATCCAAAGGTGTCGGCCTGGAAATCGCCTATGGTTTCCACCCAAGTCCTTTCGGAGAATGCCTGCTCGCATTGACCAGCCGCGGTATCTGCTTCCTGGCTTTTGTTGACGATACCCACTCTACTGCCTTGAAAGATCTCGCCCAAGCCTGGCCTAACGCCAGATTAAACGAATCTCAGCACCAAACTGCTCCTGTCATAAAGCGGATCTTTTTTCCTGGCAATGCCCCTGCGCCCTTGCATATCCACTTGCGTGGCACCAACTTCCAGATCAAAGTCTGGGAAGCCCTTCTTCGTCTTCCGCCAGGGAGGCTTACCACCTATCAGGGGTTGGCAAAACAGTTTCATTCGCCCGCTGCCGCCCGTGCCGTCGGTAATGCTCTCGCCCACAACCCGCTTGCTTACGTTATCCCCTGCCATCGTGTCCTTCAAAAAACAGGGCTTTTCGGGAATTATCGTTACGGATCTTCCCGTAAAAAGGCTATATTGGGCTGGGAAATGGCTCGGGCAGAATCATAAAGCGATGCAATCTCGCTGGGGCAGGTCCTTTTGTCCGTCCCGATTTGTCGCCTCCTTAGTATACGAGCTCAAAATTACATCCATAATCC
>Ga0075520_1001719_pt1 | contig 10656 bp, 7 predicted proteins | sample NGEPerB_FD_75100 | JGI IMG/M metagenome (GOLD analysis project Ga0075520, IMG submission 75100) | Arctic peat soil microbial communities from the Barrow Environmental Observatory site, Barrow, Alaska, USA - NGEE PermafrostAB12-B | ecosystem: Environmental > Terrestrial > Soil > Wetlands > Peat ...
ACCGCGAGCGCCTCGCGGCCCTCGACGCCTGGAACGCCTCGGCCGCGACGGAGCAGGGCCTCCAGCGCACGACGCGCTGGACGTTCGAAAAACCCCTGCGCTGCCACCTCGAGCGCGCGCTGGAAGGCTAGCCGATCGCCGTCCTATCGCCGAACCGCGTCTGGATGTATTTTTCGGCGCTGCTCGGGCTCAGCTTGTCAGTCCTGGGCCCGCTTCGGACGTAGAAATCCCCCTCGGGGACCTGCTCTGCGCCCTTCCACTTTAGAAATACGGGCTCTGGGCTCCTCTGGCACGAAACGACGCACACGGTTTTCCCGTCCACGATCTGCGCGCTTGGATCGATGCAGGTGCCCGCTCGATCGCCGAGGGCGTTCTGGACGACCTGGACGAGGTGCCTCACGAACTTGTCGTCGTTTTCGAGCCGATCGTGGTCGATTCCAAGGACGGCGTGGTCGTCGGCAACGCCGATGAGGAGGTCTCCGCCCTCGGTGTTGAGGAAAGCGGCAATGGTCTTCAGTACCGCGAGTGTTACGTTCCGGTCGTCCTGCCGGTCTTCTTTGAGGTTCCAGCGCAGACTCGACTTGAATTCCAGCGTCTTCGACTCCTGGAGCTTTAGGAGCTCCTCGGCCCTCCGGTGGCGCCGGATGAAGTCGTCGAAGAGAAGGTTCTTGATCGCCTGGCCGAAAACCGGGTCGTCCGTGATCCGTTTGTAGAGCTCGAAGTTCGTCTCGACGATCGACTGGATCTTGTCTTCGACCTTCGGGTCGAACGTGAGCCGCACGTTCTCCCGCGTGTTGACGCGGGCGCTGGCATCGAGGCCCGCGTCCTCGTCTAGCGCTCTCCGGATCTGCTCCAGCGCGACCCGATGCTCGGGCCCGAGGTTCAGACCGAAGCGCTCGTTCAGCTCGGCGATGATCCGGGAGAGCGGCTCGAAGTCCTCTTCTTGCTCCCCGTGGCGGTCCGTAGAGCCGATCGGCTCGAGCTGTCCCGCCCGGCGTTCGAGGCGGATCCTGCCGGCGCTCGTCTCCTGGATTCGGTAGGACTCCATGTCGATGTTCTGCTGGACCTCGCGCGGAAGTGAGATGGGCTCAACGGGGAGCAGCCGGCGAAGGTAGCGCGCGAAAACACAGAGTTTCTCGAGGCTGACGTCGGCGAACGTCAGCACCTGCGCAAGGAAAGCGTAGAGACGTACGTAATCCGTGACCTGTCCCCGGAAATCGACCTGCTCCTCGTGAGTCAGCTCGCGGAACCTCTCTACCGCCGGGCCGAGGGCTGCGTAGAGCCGATCCTGGGTGGCCTCCCGATCGAAGAAGACCTTTGCGAAGAGATCGACGTCTTTCTCCGTGTAGACCGGAAAGCCCAGAAGCCGCCGCTGAGTCTCATAGAGCAGATTCGGATCGGTCGCTTCGGACAGGATCGTCGTCTCGTAGTAGGGCTCAAACGCTTTTCGGATCTCCTCCGCCTCGTTGGCGAAGTCGAGGACCATCGTGCCGCGCTTCTCGGGGGGGTGAATTCGATTCAGCCGTGAGAGCGTCTGCACGGCGTTCACCCCGCCCAGCTTCTTGTCCACGTACATCGTGTGGAGGAGCGGCTGATCGAAGCCGGTCTGGAACTTCTCGGCGGCGATGAGGAAGCGGTACTCTGGTTTCTTGAACTCTTCCGCCGTCTGGCTCTCGCCGATCGTTCGGTCGTTGCCAGCGGAGTTCATGCCCGATTCAGTGTAGGAAGCGCTACCGTCCTCGACGCTGCCGGAAAAGGCCACCAGTGCCTTCCACGGAAAGCCACGCTCGGCGAGATAGCGGTCAAGGGCGAGCTTGTAGCGCACGGCATGGAGGCGCGACCGCGTGACGATCATGGCCTTAGCTTTCCCGCCGATCTCGCCCTGCGAGTGCGCGGCGAAGTGTTCGACCATGATCCGGATCTTCTCGTTGACGGCGTGAGGGTGAAGTTCCACGAACGACTTCAGGAGGTACTCGGCTTTGCTCTTGTCATAGCGCGGATCGTCCTCGATCTTCTTCAGAAGCTTCCAGTAGGCCTTGTAAGTCGTGTAGTTCTCGAGGACGTCGAGAATGAACCTCTCCTCGATCGCCTGACGCATGCTGTAGAGGTGGAACGGCTCGAACTTGCCGTCAGGTCGCTTGCTTCCGAAGAGCTCCATCGTCTTTGGCTTCGGAGTTGCAGTGAACGCGAAGATCGAGAGGTTTGGAAGAGGCCCTCGGCTCCGAATCTCCGCCAGGACTGCTTCTTCGATCTCGTCCTCCGGCGTCGGCGCTCCCAGCTCCTCGCGCTCCGCCTCCTCCAGGCTTCGTGAGGTAAGCACCGCCTTGAGGCTCTTCGAGCTCTCGCCTGACTGGGAGGAATGGGCTTCGTCCACGATCACGGCAAAGCGCTTCCCCGGAAGCTCTCCGATCTCCCGTGCGATCACCGGGAACTTCTGGAGCGTCGTCACGATGATCGTCTTGCCGGACTCCAGCGCTTCCTTGAGCTGGCGCGAGGTCTGGTCGATGTTCTCGACGACCCCGAGGGTCTGCTCGAACTGCCGGACGGTGTTCTGGAGCTGTTTGTCCAGGATGCGCCGATCGGTGACGATTACGATCGAGTCGAAGACGCGCCGGTCGGAGGCGTCGTGCAGTGTCGAGAGCTGGTGAGCCAGCCACGCAATCGTGAAGCTCTTGCCGCTTCCGGCTGAGTGCTGGATCAGGTAGCGCTGGCCCGCCCCTCGCCCTCGCGCGTCGGCGACCAGCTTCCGAACGGCGTCGAGTTGCTGGTAGCGCGGGAAGACGAGGGCTCCTTCAAACTCGTAAACGAACTGCCGCACGAGATCGAGAACGCTGTCGCGGGCCCAGACCTCTTCCCAGAGGTATGAAGTGGCGTAGCCCTTTCGCGTCGGGGGAACGGGCGGGTTCCCCGCCCCCCTGTCCCAGCCCTGGTTGAATGGCAGGAAAAGCGTCTTTCTTCCCGCGAGCCGGGTCGTTACGTAGACAAGGCTCGGGTCGACGGCGAAATGTGCGAGACAATGGCCGGGTGTGAGGAACTGCTCTCGGGGATCGCGATCGGTCTTGTACTGGTCGATCGCGTCCTCGACGTTCTGAGCATTGAGCGGGTTCTTCAGCTCGGCCGTGAAGATTGGGATCCCGTTCAGGAAGAGAGCGAGGTCGACACAGTTCTTGTTTTTCTGGCTGTACAGGAGTTGTCGTACCACGCTGAAGATGTTCGCGGCGTGAAGGCGCCGTGTCTCCTCGTTCAGTCCGCTCGCCGGGCGGAAATACGCCAGCCGGAACGAGCAGCCGGAGTCCTTGATGCCATTCCGCAGGACGTCCAGCGCGCCGCGCCGCTCGATCTCACGCGACAGCCGCGCCAGAAAGCGCTCCTTGACGTCGGGGCCGTAGTGCTCGCCGAGCCTCTTCCACTCCGTTGGCTGCGTCGCTAGGAGGAAGTCGAGGACGTCGCTGGGAATGAGACAGAGCGACCGGTCGTACGCTTCAGGTGTCCGCTTCCGGTATCCGCCTGGTACCGCTGCACCATAGAGGGCAATCGGCTCGGCCACAGCGGACCGGCCGCCACCCGCGACATCCGGCCCGTTCGCGAGCAGCGCCGCCTCGATGGCGTCCTCGAAGGCCTTTTCGGCCACACGGACTGTCACGCTACCCTCTCCCGGACGCTGGTCCCCGGAACGCCGGCGACATCCATCGAAGCGCGTTCACTCACCGGATGCGCCTCCCCTCGGGCCCAGAACGAAGCGAGCCCGTTCATTCCGCAGCATCTCGTACGGTGTCAAGCACTTGATCCCGAGGCCTATGCAGACGTTCGGGATCTTGACTTCCCGCACCCCGTCGCTCGCGATCTCGTGAGTCACAACCGCATGGCCATGAGCGAGGGCGTAGGCGACGAGGTAGTAGTCAGGGTCCTGGAGAAAAGCGCTTACGGCCGCGGGCCTGTAAGACCGACCGGCGACCCACTCGCTCACTCTCGGCATGGACTGAAGCATCGCGTCGTCGGCTGGGAGGAAGAACCCCCTGCCTCGTGCCGAGGCCCAGTCACGCAGCTCGTCGGACCCGGCCGCGAGTTCGTCACCGACCTTCTCGATGCTGAAGACGCGGCCCGCGTCGTTCTCCCTGATGAGCCAATCCCAGAACGCAGGGCAAAAGTCCATCCCGTACTGCAGGTTCTTTGCCTGGATGAACACGTTCGCGTCGAGCAGGTAGGCCATCAGAACGGATACCCCAGGCTCGCACCCAGCTCGCGAAAGGTCGCCACCCTCGCGATCCCGAGCATGCGGAACGCGTCGCGGTAGAGCGTCTGCCCTTCCAGCGTGCTCCCTACGAGCGCGCGGCCGAAACGGCGGCTCAGGCGCGCCGCTTGCGTCAGATAGAAATCACCGCCGCTCGTCTTGGGCCGGGCGCGCAAGCTAAGGAGTTCCGCGCCGTAAGCCCCCTCAAACGCCTCGCGCGACAGCCGTCGCGCATCGAGCAGCCGGCGCAGGATCACCAGCGTGCTCACCTTGAATCGACTAGCGAGGCGCGGTACCTCCGTGAGCGCATCGGCGCGCTGTAGCTCCTCGCGCAGCACGGCGAGCGGCACCAGCAGCTCGGCTGCTACGCGGTTGCACCATGATTCGATCCGCTGCGTCGGCGCGGACGCAGGTGCCACGTCCGTGAGTGCCGACTCGCCCAGCCAAAGATGTGCCAGTTCGTGTGCCAGCGTGAACATCTGGGCTGCCTTCGTGTCGGCACCGTTGATGAAGACGAGTGGTGCGAGATCATCGGCTAGCGCGAAGCCGCGAAACTCTTCTGGGTCGAGCTTGCGGTGATTGTTGCTGCCCACGACCCCGCTCACCATCACGAGCACGCCCATTTCGTCGGCCTGTGCGATGAAGAGTCGCAGCGCCTCGGTCCAGGTAGGGCAGTCCCGCCGCGCGTCGAGGTCGAAGCCGAGCGAATGCCGCATCGTTGCCGCGGCCTCCTCCACCGACGAATCGAGGCGCGCCGAGCCCACGAAGGCTCGCGGATCGATGCCGACCGAGCGCGCCCAGTCGCGATACCACGCTTGGCGGCGCTGGCAAAGGTAAATGGCATCGAGGAGATCCGGGCTCGGGTGACCGATTTGCTCGTTCCCTATCGTGCGCAGGTCGGGGATCGGGACGGCCTCGACTGGAGGCTCGCGTAGGAAGAGGTATCCCACCGGAACAAAGGTCGCCTTCGCGAAGGTCTCGAGCTGCTTCATGGTCGGATGCGCCTCGCCCCGCTCCCACTGCCCGATTTTCGGGAACTTCCGGGCTAGGCTCTCGGCGCTACGCCCAGCCCGCTCGCGCGCCCAGCGCAGTATTCCCGGCTTTACCACGACGCGGTTCACGCGACCACCCCTCGAACGTCAATTTTTCCAGTGACCGCTGCGGAAATGAGGGCGGTTCGAAGCTCCCCAAGGCAGGCGATCGCGTCGCGAACCTTTGAGATGAGTGAGTCGATAGTCGCCGTTTTCCAGTCGATGAAGGCAGCGATAGCTTCCTGCTCAACCCGCGGCGGAACAGGAACAGACGCTCGCTTGAGGTCGCGGATATTGATACCTCTGATCGTCGCTCCTAGAGCGCCCGCCTCCAGCTGAGCGAACACCCTCCTGGACTTGAGCGCCTGAAGCAACCAAGGTCCGTGAATGGCAGCCGTGTACGCGATGCGTGCCGCGTCCTGCGTCAGGTTTGCGCCCTCCAGCTCGTCAGGAATAACGGCGACTTCGCCGATACTCCCTCTGATTGCGAAGACAAGATCTCCACCGCGCAGCCGTGACCTGACGTAGTCTGATTCGATCTCGAATGTTGTCCGGCTGAGTCGGTCAAGCCGGAGACGCTCGGGGGACACGTCACCTCCCTTGACGATCGGAACGCCATCGTTGACGTTCGGCCCAGGAAGCACGATCCCATACATGATGCGCCGGTCTGATGGCGTCAGATGCCATAGGCGCTTCACCTCCCAGTGCGCGGGAATCTCTCCCAGCCACTCGACGCCGGAGTCCTTCATCGGGACGTTCGGGTCGAGGCCCTCGGTGACTGCGCGGGTGATGAGGGCGGCGCGCCTCTCCTGGAGCAGATCGATGAGACGCTCCTTCTTCGCCACCAGCTCTTCGATTTTTTCCGTCTCATTGTCGAGGAAGGCAACGATGGCGCGCTGCTCGGGGGATGGCATCGATGGTACGCGTATGGCTCCCAGGATCGACGCATTTAGGTTGCCTAGGCCCGTCGTAGTCGATGACAGGAAAACAAGTTGTTCGCGAGCTACAGGTGAGTTCATCAGATACCAGAAGTACCGGGGTTCATTCTGCCTACTCACCCGTAGGCGCTGCATGAAATTCGAAAAGCCAAAGCCCGCGACCGATTTGTCTACAATCGAGGTCTTCCCGATGTGTAGTTCGCTACCGCTCGATTTCGTTACGACAAGGTCACCGATTTCGAGCCGAGTCTGATTCGCCTCGCGCGCGGTTAGGTGTCGCCTTGCGGGTGCTTCCACACGCCACCGCCCATCTACGGCTTGCTCTGTTGAACGCAGGACGATGGTGCCTTCGGCCACGGCATCCTCGCCCCATGCGCCGCTGTCGTTCCGTGACAGCAGCGCTTTGAACGGTTTCGCCTCCCAGTGTCCGGGAATCTTCCCTAGCCACTCAACGCCGGAGTCCTTGTAGGCTGGGTACTGTATGTGCCGGCGGGCCAGAAGTGCATTGGCGCGAGTCATCTGGCCTCTTATCTCGGCCGCCACGGGCCGGCGGCGGGCCATACCCGCGTGAACGGCGAGCTTCCGGCTAAGCTGTCGTGAACAGGTCCAAGGAACTCTCGGAGAATCTGGCCGATAGTACCGAAGCTGGCTGAGGCATCCGCGACACGCATCTTTCGCTGGAACGCCTGCCACTGGCGTGCCCGGGCAACGTCTTCGTAGAACGTGGGCGCAAGCGCTTCAGGGGGCTCTGAGGTATGCGGCGTTCCACGTCGGCGGAACGTTTCGTCGATGGCGGACCGCAGTGTCTCGCCATCGAAGCTGAACCTCCGCGCCAGCACTCCGATGTCCCAGAAGTCCTTTAGGCGGGTGTTCGAGAGGCCGCGACGCACCATCACCTCAAATTTCTCGGCCACGACGGTTTCGCGCGGATACGTCCAGATCCTCGGGATCGGAAGGTCCAAGAGGGTCGGATACTCCGCCTCAGATCGCCCTGGCGTGACAGCGTCTCCGAAGCCGATGTCTACCTGAAGAGGAAGCTTCGCCCGCCCTAGTCGGCCTTCCAGTCGAACCCTGACGCCGACGTACTTCTCTTCCTCATGGATCGACTCGACATTCGTCAGAGACGGCTCGAACGTGAGCCCGTCTTCGGGGCAAGGCATCGAGAGGACCGCTTCGACCTGGCGCCGCACGACCGCATGATCGGGTGACCCGGAACCGAGCAGGTCAACATCTTTCGTCGGCCGAAACTCCCCTCCGCCCCAAACGACGAACAGGGCTGCGCCCTTGAGGGTAAACCGATCCACTTCGCTTGACATCCCGAGTCGATAGAGGAACCGCTCGCGTGTGAACCGCTGGAGCATAGCGTTGTAATCAGCGTCGTTCTCCTTCGACAGGTTCAGAAGCCGCTGGCGGACGGAAGCCGCGAAGTTCTTGACCGGCTTCGTCATGAGGCCGCGGCCTCCAGATAAGGCCTAATGACTGTGGAGACGTGGCACACCTCTGCCGCGCGCACGATCGCATCTACTGAGACGGTGCGCCGGCGCAGCACGTCTCTCAGCGCCTCGAGAGCGACATCGAGGCCGATCTTGTTCCGATACCGGAAGCAGTCGACGATGGTGCGAGCAGGCGACGTGACTTGGATCCGGACTCCAAGAGCTTCCCGGGTGACGATTCCGTATCGCAGCATTGGCCCGGAGAAGCGCATCACGCGGACCGGGTAAGGCAGTCGCGCGGGACGCCGCGCCTTCCGGTCGATGGCGATCCAGACCTGATTCGGGAGCTGAGTTCCGATGTCATGCATCACGAGCGCGGAGAGCAGACAGACGATCGCGCCCGGCACTGCAGCGCAGACGGTCGCGACAGACTCGAGCTCAGTCGGCTCGACCGATGAAAGACGGTAGAGCCCGGGAGCCACCTTTTCGACGGCACCCGAGCCGACCAGCCGCTGCAGCGCCCGGAACGACATTCCGAGCGCACGGGCGTCCTTCGGCCGAAAGAAGGCGCCGACGCCGGCATTCGCGAGCTCGCCCGCAAGCGCGGATGTGCTCATATGAGCGCATGGTAACGAATGTCAACATATAGATGCAAGTGCCGACATTCAGTCCCATGCATTTCTCTATCTGCCTGTAACTGAGGGCCTTGGCGCCCTGACGGCTACTTATCCCGGTTGGAGGCGGCAATGTCGACTGGAATCCCCGAGGTGACCTCGCTGAGCATCCTGACGATGTCCGTCTCGATCTCCCTGATATCGGCTTCGATCTTCTCCAGCGGACGAGGCGGGGCGTAGCGATAGAAGTAGCGGTTGAAGTTGATCTCGTAGCCGACCACGCCGACCCTCCCATCCTTCGGATCGCATCGACCTACGTCGATCCATGCATCAGGAACGTGCGGTTTCACTTCGCGCTCGAAGAATGTCTCGACGGCTTCGCTGAGCGGCACGCTCTCCGTGTCGCGCAGCTCGGGATCGGGCTCCGGTTTTCCCTCCTCGTCGCGGCAGATCTCGGTAGTTACGTCTCTCTCTGAGAGAGCCGAGAGGATCGCCTTACGTGCAGGCGCCGGGATCTTGATTCCGCCCTTCTTCAGAGCGGCCCCCAGAGCCGACTCGAACTTCCCCCGGTCCTTGAAGAGCGTCTGCGGTAGCGACGAAAGGAGATCCCGGATCGACGCCTGAAGCGCCCTTCCCTCGGCTTCCTCTTTCCCCTTGGCCGGCCCCTTCTTCTTCGACTCGGCTAGCGCCTGGAAGCCCTTTTCTCCCACGAGCCGCGCGATGCGCTCCGGCGTTGCCTGGAAGTTCAGCCGGAGCGGCCGCTCGACCGTGATCTTCCGAAAGCCAAAATGCGTCGTCGGAAAGATCTTGACGTGCTCGCTCTCCTCGAAGCTTCCGAGGAGCGCGAGGATCGCGTCCGCCTTCTCAATGGGGATCTCTCGGCGCTTGTTGCCCAGGCTCTTTCGCATCTGCGTCCAAAATGACGTCGCATTGATGAGCTGGACTTTTCCTTTTCGCTTCGCTGCTTTCCGGTTCGTCACCACCCACACGTATGTCGCGATGCCCGTGTTGTAGAAGAGCTGCTCGGGAAGTGCGATCAGCGTCTCTAGAAGGTCATTTTCCAGGACAAATCGGCGGATCTCACTTTCCCCGCTCCCCGCATCACCTGTGAAGAGCGGGGAGCCGCTCATGATGATGGCGACTCTCGAACCGCCGTCCTTCCGCTCCTTCATGTGGGACAGCATGTGCAGCAGGAAGAGGAGTTGGCCGTCGCTGATCCTCGGAAGGCCGGGTCCGAACCGTCCCGCGCTGCCACGTTCGTGCTCGGCCGTCACCGCGTCCTCGTCGCGCTTCCAGTCCTTCCCGTACGGCGGGTTCGCGATCAGGTAGTCGAAGAGGAGTTTGGTATGCCGGTCGTTCGAGAGGGTGCTCCCGAAGGCGATGCTGTCCGCGTCGCGGCCCGTCGGGTCCTTCATGAAGAGGTCAGATTTCGAGACTGCCCAGGTCTCCGGGTTCACTTCCTGACCAAAAAGATGGATCTCGGCCTCGGGATTGACGGGTCGGCGGAGGATGGTCCCGTTCTTCCGCAGCCCAACGGTGATGTGTTCCTTGCTGATCATCAGCATCCCGCCGGAACCACAGCAAGGGTCATAGACGGTGCAGACCACGCCCTTCCGACGAATGCGATCCTGGTCGCCTGTGAGCATGAGATCCACCATCAGGTGCACGACATCACGGGGAGTAAAGTGCTCGCCGGGGTTTTCGTTCAGCGCTTCGTTGAACTTCCGGAGCAGCTCCTCGAAGATCGTTCCCATCGTGGGGTTGTCGACGACATCGGGATGCAGGTCGACGTTCTTGAAGCGCTCCACGACCTGGAAGAGGAGCCCGGCCTCATCTAGCTTGCTGATGGTGTTATCGAAGTCGAACTTCTCCAGGACCTCGCGCATGTTCGCGCTGAACCCGGCGATGTAGTTGCGAAGGTTCGCGGCGAGGTGCGGGGCGTCGGCGAGCAGCTTCTCGAAGGTGTACCGGGAGGTGTTGTAGAAGGCGAAGCCTGAGGCTCTGCGAAGCTGCGGGTCCAGATTCTCAAGCTTTGCCTTGAATTCGACCTGCTTCGCGAGAACCTTCGCCTTCGTCGGCGCCAGGACACAGTCCAGCCTGCGCAGCACCGTCAGCGGGAGGATCACGTCCTGGTACTTGCCTCGCTTGAAGGTGTCGCGGATCAGGTCGGCGACGCCCCAGATGAAGCTGACGATCTCGCTGTGGTTCAACGCGGTTGCTCCCCTCAGTCAGGAGTCTATGCGAGGGGGGCAACAACTTCAGCGCTTCGCACCGTCGCGGCCGGCGGGCAGGAGGCCGTGCAGGTCGCAATGGCCGGCGTGCGGGTGGTGGAGAGCGCCCGCGACGTCGTAGTCCACGTGGTCGCCGTGGGGAACGCTCTCGTGCCCGCAGGAGGCCCCGTGCGTCTCA
>Ga0075520_1001720_pt1 | contig 10652 bp, 5 predicted proteins | sample NGEPerB_FD_75100 | JGI IMG/M metagenome (GOLD analysis project Ga0075520, IMG submission 75100) | Arctic peat soil microbial communities from the Barrow Environmental Observatory site, Barrow, Alaska, USA - NGEE PermafrostAB12-B | ecosystem: Environmental > Terrestrial > Soil > Wetlands > Peat ...
CGCCGCGGCTGGCGCTCTGTGATTTCGCGTCACTTGAACATGTTTACGTTGATCGCCATTGGCGTGGGTGCAGCATTCGTCTTTAGCGCCGTGGCAATGCTCATGCCCGACCTGTTCCCACACACGATGCGGCACGAGGGCAAGGTTGCAATCTACTTTGAGGCCTCAGCAGTGATCGTCGTGCTGGTGCTGCTCGGGCAAGTGCTCGAATTACGTGCCCGCAGCCGCACGGGCAGTGCCATCAAAGCGTTGCTAAACCTAGCACCACCCACGGCGCGACAAGTCACGCCGGGAGGTGATCATGAAGTTCCGCTAGACCAAGTGAAAGTCGGCGATTGGTTGCGCGTGGTTCCAGGTGACAAGGTGCCCGTTGACGGCGTGCTGGTCGAAGGTCATTCCAGTGTGGAAGAGTCGATGATTACCGGAGAACCGCTTCCGGTGGAAAAGAATCTGGGCGACAAAGTGACGGGCGGCACCGTCAATGGTTCCGGCAGTTTCGTCATGACCGCCCAGCGGATCGGTAGTGACACATTGCTTGGGAAAATCGTGAATATGGTTGCCGATGCTCAGCGCAGCCGCGCGCCCATTCAAGGTCTCGCCGACAAGGTTGCGGGCATCTTCGTGCCGGTGGTGCTGGCTGTTTCGGTGCTGACATTCGCGCTCTGGATGTGGCTCGGGCCGGAGCCAGTGCTCGCGTACGCCATCGTTAACGCCGTCGCGGTCCTCATCATTGCCTGCCCATGCGCGCTTGGCTTGGCTACGCCCATGTCGATTATGGTCGGCGTCGGGCGCGGGGCGCAGGAAGGCGTGCTCGTGAAAAACGCTGAGGCGCTCGAGCGGTTAGAGAAAGTCACCACGCTTGTCGTGGACAAAACGGGCACTCTTACCGAGGGCAAACCCAAGCTGATGGATGTCCTGCCCACTGGGGGCTTCGACACCAAGGAATTCCTTCGTCTTGCCGGATCACTAGAGCAAAACAGTGAACACCCGCTCGCCGCCGCGATTGTTCAGGGTGCGAAGGAACAAGGGGTCGTATTCGATGATGTGAAAGACTTCCGTTCGGTAACTGCTGGTGGGGTGCTGGGCACCGTCGCCGGTCGTCAAGTGATGATTGGTAAACCGGAGTTTTTGCGGAGCGAAAAGATTACAGGGCTCGATTCGCTTGAATCTTCAGCTACGAAACTTCAAGAAGAGGGAAAGACGGCGATATTTGTCGCCATCGACGGAAAGCCAACTGGGATCCTGGCCGTTGCCGACCCTATAAAATCTACCACGAAGGAAGCAATTCGAGATCTTCATACACTCGGGCTAACGCTCATCATGCTCACGGGCGACAACAGTCGCACCGCCGCAGCGGTGGCCGGGCAATTGGGCCTTGATTCGGTGGAAGCGGAGATCGAGCCCGCTGGGAAAGTGGCTCATGTCAAGAAGCTTCGCGCGGAGGGTGGACACGTTGCGATGGCCGGCGACGGCATCAACGACGCACCCGCACTGAGCGAAGCTGAAGTCGGCATTGCCATGGGCACCGGCACCGACGTAGCCATGCAAAGCGCGGGCATCACCTTAGTAAGTGGCGATCTCCGCGGCATTGCCAAGGCCATTCGCCTCAGTCGTGCCACCATGCGGAACATCCGGCAGAACCTACTCTTCGCGTTTCTATACAACGCGCTCGGTATACCAGTGGCAGCGGGAGTGCTTTACCCGTTCTTCGGCTTGCTACTTAGCCCGATCATTGCCGGCGCCGCAATGAGCCTAAGTTCCGTCTCGGTCATTAGCAACGCCTTGCGACTGCGGAAAGTGAAATTGTGATTCAAATGCAAAACACGAATATGAATACAGAGACACTCATACCGGCCCTGCTTCACAAGATGGACGCCTACTGGCGCGCGGCCAATTACCTGTCGGTGGGTCAGATTTATCTTTACGACAATCCGCTACTCAAGGAGCCGCTGAAACTATCGCACGTGAAGCCGCTGGTGGTCGGACATTGGGGCACGACGCCGGGCCAGAACTTCATCTATGTGCATTTGAACCGGGTCATCAAGAAGTTTGACCTGAATATGTTCTATATCGCTGGTCCCGGTCATGGAGGCCCGGCGCTGGTGGGCAATACTTACCTTGAAGGTTCCTACAGCGAGATTTATCCTAACATCACGCAGGACGAGGCCGGGCTCAAGAAGCTGTTTATGCAGTTCTCGTTCCCCGGGGGAATTTCGAGCCACGTTGCGCCGACGACGCCGGGATCGATTCACGAAGGTGGCGAGCTGGGCTATTCGCTCAGTCATGCCTTTGGCGCCGCGTTCGACAATCCCGATCTGATCGTCGCCTGCGTCGTTGGCGATGGTGAAGCGGAAACAGGCCCACTAGCAACCGCATGGCAGTCCACTAAGTTTCTCAATCCGATTAGCGACGGAGCCGTACTGCCGATCTTGCACCTCAATGGCTACAAGATTAGCAACCCGACTGTTCTGGCTCGCATCGAGCATGAGGAATTGGAGCAATTCTTGCGTGGCTGCGGCTGGACCCCCTATTTCGTGGAAGGTGATGATCCGGAAGAAATGCATCTACTCATGGCCGACACCATTGAAAATGTGATTGAGCACATTCGGAGTGTCCAAAGCAACGCCCGGAACAACAACGACACGACTCGGCCGCGTTGGCCCATGATTGTTCTCAAGTCGCCCAAGGGGTGGACGGGACCGAAAGTCGTCGACGGTCTGCAAGTTGAGGGCACGTTCCGAGCACATCAGGTGCCGCTCCTGGTAGATTCCGAGCATCCCGATCACGTCAAGCAGCTCGAAAGCTGGATGAAGAGCTACAAGGCCGAGGAGCTGTTCGACAAGGATGGTAGGCTTAATTCGGAGTTGGCCGAACTGGCGCCGAAGGGCGATCGACGCATGGGTGCAAATCCCCATACCAACGGCGGAATTCTGCTGCGAGACCTGCGGATGCCGGACTTCCAAGTTCACGCAGTGAATGTGACATCGCCCGGCGCGGTTGACGGCCAAGATACGCTCGTGCTGGGCAAGTTTCTGCGTGATGTGGCCAAGCTGAATCAAGATCAACGCAATTTCCGCATCTTCGGTCCCGATGAGACACTCTCGAATCTCCTCGGTGCGGTATTTGAGGTCACTAACCGTCAGTGGGATGCGCGGGAAAAGGAAAATGATGAATTCCTCGCGACCGCGGGGCGCGTAGTGGACTCGATGCTCAGCGAACACCAGTGCGAAGGCTGGTTGGAAGGATATTTGCTGACGGGACGGCACGGCATATTCAACAGCTATGAGGCCTTCATTCGTATCGTCGACTCGATGTTTAGCCAGCACGCCAAATGGCTAAAGGTAACGTTGGAATTGCCTTGGCGCCGGAAGATTGCGTCGCTGAACTATCTGCTCGCCTCCCACGTCTGGCAGCAGGACCACAATGGCTTCACGCACCAGGATCCTGGTTTCCTCGATCACGTCATCAACAAGAAGGCGGATATCGTGCGCGTCTACTTGCCGCCCGATGCCAACTGCCTGCTGTCCGTCTTTGATCACTGCCTGCGCAGCCGCCATTACGTCAACGTGGTGGTGGCAGGCAAACACGCCCTTCCTCAATGGTTGACCATGGACGCCGCAGTTGTGCATTGCACGGAAGGAATTGGCATCTGGCAATGGGCCAGCAACGACCAAGGATCCGAACCGGACGTGGTGATGGCGTGTTGCGGAGATACGCCCACGCTGGAGATCCTGGCCGCCGTCTCCATTCTTCGCCAACATCTGCCCAACCTGAAAATCCGGGTGATCAATGTTGTAGATCTGATGAAACTGCAGTCTGCGAGCGAGCACCCGCATGGGTTGAGCGAATCGGATTACGATTCCCTTTTCACCAAAGACAAGCACATCATCTTTGGCTTCCATGGATACCCATGGTTAGTCCACCGGCTGACTTACCGCCGAACCAACCGCAACCTTCACGTACGGGGCTACAAGGAAGAGGGCACCATCACGACGGCCTTCGACATTCGGGTGCAGAATGACTTGGACCGCTTTCATCTGGTGCAAGACGTGGTCGATCGCCTGCCGCAATTGGGCGCCAAAGGGGCCTATCTGAAGCAAATGGTTCAGGACAAGCTCATTGAGCACAAGCAGTACATCAACAAACACGGACAAGACATGCCGGAAATCCGGAACTGGAAGTGGAGCCGAGGCGAAACGCAATTACAGAAACCTGCGGCTGCGGAGTAGACGCGCATGTCCGAACGCAACTGAATGTGGAAGCGCGAAAGCAACTGAGTAAAACAAATTAACCTGTATCGAATCAAAGGGGTCACTAATGCCCATTCAATTCAATGAAGAAAAAGGCGGGAAAGAACTCGCCGTTCACGTCAGCGGGAAGCTAACAAAAGCCGATTACCCAGATTTTGTATCCGAATTCGAGCGACTCGTTCGGCAGCACGGACATCTGCGGGTGCTGTTCGACATAACCGATTTCCATGGCTGGGACGCGGGTGCGGCGTGGGCGGACATTAAATTCGGAATTGACCACGTCGCCGACATCGAACGGATCGCAATGGTCGGGGATAAGAAGTGGCAGCACGGCATGGCGGTGTTTTTCAAACCGTTCACGAAAGCCACGATTCGATACTTCGATCACGTTGATGCCGCCGAGGCGCGGAAGTGGTTGGGCGAAACACAGCAACCTCGGTCGCACAGTTAGGGCCAAGTCGCGCCGCGTGGGTATGTTCTGTCGAGTGTTCGCAAATTACTTTCCGCAATTTGCAAAACGCAAACGTCCCGACCCCTCGGGCCGCGCGGGGGAACTATTGAGTCGCCGTCCAATCAAGGCGCAAGCCATTCATGCGATTGATAACAGTGATATGCAAGGACCGGTGCGGCATGGGCATTGCAAGCTCGGTCACACTAGCAGATGAACTGTTAGTCACAGGAACAGCGCCCGGACATTGAAATGGGCAAAGGCTCCTGCAAATCGGCAAATTGAGTATTGAGGGTCAGAAAAGACAATGCACCACCATCGCGTCAAGCCAGACCAAGCTGTGAAACTGCACGACCATGATGCGCACGACACCGGCGACTATAAGAATAAGGAAGAAGCCGCGGAACGGACCGAACACCTGAGGCAGAAGCTCGATGCGCTTCAGGAATTGCTCTACGCCGAGGGGAGCCGCGCAGTCCTCATCGTATTGCAAGGAATCGATACGGCAGGCAAGGATGGGACCATTCGACATGTGATGAGCGGCGTCAATCCCCAGGGCTGTAGGGTGGCTTCGTTCAAAGCGCCGACTCCGCTGGAAATGACGCATGACTTTCTGTGGCGTATCCACGCGGCCTGCCCGCCCCGTGGATACATCGGCATTTTCAACCGCTCTCATTACGAAGATGTGCTGATAACAAAGGTCCACGATTCGATCACAGACAAGGAAACGGAGCGCCGCCTTGGGGAGATTCGAGATTTCGAAAGGATGCTGACGAACAGCGGAACCCGCGTTCTAAAGTTCTTTCTCCATATATCCGAAAAGGAACAAAAGCAGCGCTTGTTGGAACGCTTGGACAACGCAGATAAGCACTGGAAATTCAGTCCGCAGGACCTCAAAGAACGAGGGTATTGGAAGCCTTATCAGAAGGCCTTCGAGGAAGCGCTTTCCGCCACCAGCACTGAAGATGCGCCCTGGTTTGTCGTGCCCGCTAATCATAAATGGTACCGCAATCTGGTAGTAGCCGAGCATCTTGTGCACGCCCTAAAGGACATGGATCCTCAACTGCCGAAAACCCACGATATGGACTGGAAGAAACTTCGTCACGATCTGGAGGAGACTTAGGTGTCGGCAAGCACCAAACACGCTGTCATCGCTTTTGCGTCGGTTCCTGAGACGCTTGAGCCACTCTGCGAAATGCACAGAGGCCAAACGTTGTCGCTGATCCATTCGGTGTTGCCCGAGGGAAATCTGGATCTTAAAGGGGGTAACCCATGAACGTGCAAGACCTTATTGCTACTGCGAATTCGCTGGTGGCTGGCGACAAGGGTCTACTTGCAATGGATGAAAGTAATCCAACCTGCAATAAACGGTTTGCCAAGTTGGGGATCCCCCAGACCGAGGAGGCCCGACGTGCTTATCGGGAGTTGATTGTGACCACGCCTGGTCTCGGTGAGTGCATTAGCGGGGTTATCCTTTATGACGAGACTATCCGTCAGCAAAAACTGGATGGCACGCCTTTTGTTGAAGCAATCACCGATGTGGGGATCATTCCGGGTATCAAGGTTGACACGGGCGCAAAGAGCATGGCGGGGCATCCAGGGGAGAAAATAACCGAAGGTTTGGACGGCTTGCGCGACCGTTTAGCTGAATACTCTCAAATGGGCGCTCGTTTTGCGAAGTGGCGCGCGGTGATTGCCGTGGGCGCCGGCATTCCCAGCCGGGGTTGCATCGAGGCGAACGCGCAGGCGTTGGCTCGCTATGCCGCGCTGTGTCAGGAAGCAGGCCTCGTCCCCGTTGTCGAGCCGGAAGTGCTTATGGACGGCGAGCATACTCTTGAGCGCTGCTGCGACGTAACGGAGGAAGTGCTGCGAACGGTTTTCACCCAACTATACACACAACGGGTCAAACTGGAGGGCATGCTCCTGAAGCCCAACATGGTGCTTCCGGGATTGACCTGTCCTAAGCAGGAAACGGTGGACGAGGTGGCAGACGCCACGATGAGTTGCCTTTTGCGAGCCGTCCCCGCTGCCGTACCGGGAATTGCGTTTTTGTCGGGCGGACAATCCGGTGAACTGGCCTCAGAACGTTTGAATGTGATGAATGTTAGTTTCAAGTCGCGGCTACCTTGGGCGTTGTCATTTTCGTTTGCACGGGCCATCCAACAGCCGGCTTTGGAGATCTGGCAAGGCAAGGTGACCCATGTCTTGGCAGCACAGCAAGCCCTCTACCATCGAGCTAGCTGCAACCGCGCTGCGCGCTGTGGCGACTACCATGCGGCGATGGAAACTATATGCGCATGACAATAATTATTCTCCCACTCAAGAAACCTGCGGCACAGCAAAGACAGAAAGAAGACCCAGCGTGAAACCCAATGCCGACCAGTCCAAGTCGCCCGAGTCGAAGCCAAGTGCGTCCGCAGAATCAAAAACCAAGACGCCCGAATCGAAACCAGGATCCAAGCCCAATGCGAAGCCCGATCCGAAAGACGACCTAAAGACGCTGCCGCTGGCGGAAGTGGAGAAGAAACTTGGATCGTCGCCCGATGGTCTCAGTCAGGCCGAGGCGCAGAAACGGCTCACCCAATATGGCCCGAATGAACTTACCGAAAAGAAGACGAATCTCTTCCTGAAATTTCTCTCCTATTTTTGGGGACCCATCCCGTGGATGATTGAGATTGCGGTGATTCTTTCGGGCGTGGTCCGGCACTGGCCGGACTTTTTTATCATACTACTTTTGCTTGCAGCCAACGCCGTGGTCGGATTCTGGGAGGAACGCGAGGCGGGCAATGCCATTGAGGCTCTCAAGGCCAAGCTGGCGGTCAAAGCTCGTGTGAAACGTGATGGGAAGTGGGTGAACCCCGCGGCGCGCGAGTTGGTGCCGGGTGACGTCATCCGCCTGCGTCTAGGCGACATTGTGCCGGCCGATGCGCGCCTGTTGGAGGGCGATTCGGTCGAGGTGGATCAATCGGCGCTGACGGGAGAGTCATTGCCCGCGGAGCGTAAATCGGGCGACGCGGTGTTCTCCGGTTCGATCATACGCCAGGGCGAGATCGGTGCAATGGTCTATGCCACAGGCGAAAAGACCTACTTCGGCAAGACGGCGCAACTGGTCCAGGAGGCCCACACGGTCAGCCATTTTCAAAAGGCGGTCTTGAAGATTGGCAATTACCTGATCATTCTGGCGGTGGCTCTGGTGGGGGTGATTATTGGTTTCGCAATCTATCGCGGCGACGCGATCCTCACCACCCTGCAGTTCGCCCTGGTGCTAACGGTCGCCGCGATCCCCGTCGCGATGCCGACGGTTTTGTCGGTGACGATGGCGGTCGGTGCCCGCCTGCTCTCCAAGAAACAGGCGATTGTGAGCAAACTAGTCGCCATCGAGGAATTGGCGGGTGTAGATGTACTGTGCGCGGACAAGACCGGCACCCTAACTCAGAATAAGCTGACATTGGGCGACCCGTTCAGTGTGAACAATGTCCCTACCGAGCAAGTCATCCTCAATGGCGCGCTGGCGTCGCGCGCAGACAATAACGATACCATAGATCTAGCCGTCATCGGCGGACTGAAAGACAAGGAGTCGTTACAGGATTACGAAGTCGTTCATTTCCAACCGTTCGACCCGGTGCACAAGCGTACGGAGGCTACCGTAAAGGGCAAGGATGGAAAAACTTTCAAGGTGACCAAAGGCGCGCCACAGGTGATCCTAGAGTTGGCGGCCAATGCCGCGCAAATGAAGCCTGCTATCGACAAAGCGGTTAACGAATTTGCGACGCGCGGCTTTCGTTCGTTGGGCGTGGCGCGAGCTGAGGGTGACGGGCAATGGCAGTTCGTTGGAGTGCTGCCCCTGTTTGATCCGCCCAGGGAAGACGCCAAGGCAACCATCGCGACCGCGCTTGCGATGGGCGTAAAGGTCAAGATGGTTACGGGCGATGCACTGGCTATCGCTATCGAAACCGCGAAAAAGTTAGACATGGGCTCAAATATCCTCGATGCCCGCGGCTTGGGCGACGCCAAACATGAAGAGACGGCGGCGGTGGCCGAGTCGATTGAGAAAGCTGACGGTTTCGCCCAGGTATTCCCCGAGCATAAATTCCACATTGTGGATGTTATGCAAAAACGCGGACGCATCGTCGGTATGACTGGCGACGGTGTGAATGATGCCCCTGCGTTAAAGAAAGCGGACTGCGGAATCGCCGTTTCGGATGCGACGGACGCGGCACGGGCCGCGGCGGCCATCGTGCTGACGACGCCGGGCCTGTCCGTAATTATTGACGCAATTAAAGAGAGTCGGAAAATCTTCCAGCGGATGAACAGCTACGCGATCTATCGCATCGCCGAGACGCTGCGCGTGCTGTTATTCATGACGTTATCGATTCTGGTGTTCAACTTTTATCCTTTGACCGCCGTGATGATCGTGATGCTGGCACTACTCAATGACGGCGCCATCCTGTCCATTGCCTATGACAATGTCCATTACAAGGATCAGCCCGAGTCGTGGAACATGCGCATGGTGCTGGGGATCTCCACGGCGCTCGGTGTCATTGGGGTCGTCTCCGCCTTCGGACTGTTCTATCTGGGTGAGCGAGTCTTTCATCTCGACCGTGCGCACATCCAAACGTTGATGTACTTGAAGCTGTCGGTGGCGGGACATCTAACGATCTTTCTCACGCGCACACGCGGCCCGTTCTGGTCCATACGGCCCGCCCGAATCTTGTGGGGAGCCGTGCTGGGTACGCAAATCATCGCGACGTTGATTGCGGTGTATGGGCTGTTTATGACACCCCTTGGCTGGGGCTGGGCCGGGTTCGTGTGGGGCTATGCGCTCTTGTGGTTTCTCGTGAATGACCGGATAAAACTACTTGCCTATCGGATTTTCGATCCAGTCAAAACCAAGACGCCGACCGACGTGACGCCACAGATCGCCAAGCGTGCCTATGAAATATATGAGCGACAAGGCCGCAACGAAGGCCATGCAATTCAGGATTGGCAAAAGGCGGAACGGGAGATTCGGAATAATGAGGCCCACAAGTAGGCAGACGCGAACAACGCGCTGCTCGACGCACCTTCCGCGTTTGTGATGTTGGTGACCTTTGGTGACGGATGAGAGTGAAGAGAATACCATGAACCCAATACCTCTGTATCCACTGCGATTCGAACCGATCTATCAATATCGACTCTGGGGTGGACGGCGTTTGGCCAACGTACTTTCCCAACCGCTGCCCGGCGACGGCCCTATCGGAGAGGCTTGGCTGCTGAGCGACCGTGATGACTTTCCCAGTCTTGTCGCGGATGGACCGCTCAAAGGACGGACCATTGGGCAATTGATCAAGCAGTGGCCGGAGGAGTTGCTGGGAAAACTGGCTGGGCACTTCCTCCGGTTCCCTCTGCTGCTCAAATTCCTCGATGCGCGCGAGATGCTCTCCGTCCAGGTTCATCCTTCGGATCAGCAAACGGACTATCTACCTGCGGGTGAACGTGGCAAGACCGAAGCCTGGGTTGTGCTGGAGGCGGGGCCCGAGAGCCGCATTTACGCAGGGCTAAAACCAACTACCACGGCAGACGATTTGCGGCACGCGATCGCGAACCACGCTGTAGCGGACCAGCTGGCCAGCTTCAAACCAAAGCTTGGCGACGGTGTCTTCCTGCAATCTCGGACTGTGCACTCGCTGGGCGACCTTGTGGTTTTCGAAGTGCAAGAAAACAGCGACGTCACGTTTCGTCTTTATGATTGGAACCGCGTAGACGCAAAGACTGGTCAGCCTCGCGCGCTGCAAATCGATCAAGCGATCGCCTGCATTGATTTTGCGCAGGGCGCTGTAGGTCCGGTGGTGCCGTTGGTCGAAGAGGCAAAACCGGTGCTACGAGAGCGGCTCTTTCTTTGTGAACATTTTGGCTTGTGGCGACTTCGTGGGGAATCACCATTCGGAGTTGGCGCAGCGGGAACGCCACGCGTC
>Ga0075520_1001721_pt1 | contig 10651 bp, 7 predicted proteins | sample NGEPerB_FD_75100 | JGI IMG/M metagenome (GOLD analysis project Ga0075520, IMG submission 75100) | Arctic peat soil microbial communities from the Barrow Environmental Observatory site, Barrow, Alaska, USA - NGEE PermafrostAB12-B | ecosystem: Environmental > Terrestrial > Soil > Wetlands > Peat ...
AGAGGAGCGTTGTTTACACTGCTGCTGCTCGCGCTGGCGGTACCCGTTGCCGCCCAGTCGGACACATCGGGCAGCATTCGGGGCACGGTCAAGGACGCGAGCGGGGGCGTGCTCCCCGGCGCGACGGCGACCGTGACCTCCGATGTCCTCGTCGCCGGCAAGGCGATGACCGTCACCGACGAGCGCGGCGTATACCGCTTCCCGTCGCTTCCCCCGGGGCTGTACCAGCTCGAGGTCGGTCTCTCAGGCTTCGCCACGCAGAGCGCGAAGAACGTGCGCGTCAACCTGGCGAAGGCGCTGGTGATCGACATCACGCTGCCGCAGGCGAACGTATCCGAAGAGGTCTCCGTCACCGGCGTGGCCCCGCTGGTCAGCGTCGCGAGCAACTCGGTTTCCACCAGCTTCGACTCGCAGTTCCTGGATAACCAGCCGCTGCCGCGCGACTACTACTCCCTGCTCGCCGCGGCCCCCGGCGTGACGATCGACCCCACCTCGTCCACCGGCGACGCCATGATGGCGTACGGCGGCACGAGCTCGACGCAGAACGCCTACACCCTCGACGGCGTCAACATCGCCGACCCGGCCGGCGGCGACTACTGGTTGCTCCCTAGCATCGCGTGGATGCAGGAGATCCAGATCGGCGGCCTGGGCGCCAACGCCGAGTACGGCGGCTACACCGGCGGCATGATCAACGGCGTCACCAAGTCGGGCGGCAACGAGTTCCACGGCTCGCTGGAAGCCTACTACCAGCCCAGCTCCTGGGTGGCCAACAACACCCCGGCCGAGCTCGGCCCGCAGGCGCCGAGCAAGTTCCACGACTACACGCTCAGCCTCGGCGGCCCGGTCGTCAAGGACAAGCTCTGGTACTTCGTCTCCGGCGAGGACTGGGAGAAGGACACCGCTAACGTGGGCGCGTCAATCTCAAGCGACCGCAACGTCCCGCGCTACCTCGGCAAGCTCACCTGGCAGGCCGGCGTGAACAACCGCCTCCAGTTGATGCTCGAGCACGACGGCCTGGTCCAGGACCACCGCGGGGTCAGCGGCAGCGTCCTGCCGGAGGCTTCGTACAAGGAAGAGTCGCCGAACTACACCTTCGCCTCGAGCTGGGAGTCGCTGCTCAACGCCTCCAACTTCGTCGCCGTCAAGCTCACCGGGTTCGACGGCCGGCTCGACCAGCTGCCGTACAACGGCACCGACGTTTCGCAGCGCTACGACCAGAACACCGGAATCGCATGGCAGAACCTCGACAACACACTGCTCTCGCACCGCCACCAGGTCACGCTCGACGCCTCGTGGAGCCTGTTCAAGGACGGGTTGTTCACTCCCAACGACTCGCACACGTTCAAGTTCGGCGGGAGCTACGAAAACGCGTCCGTGGCCTACAACTCCACTCCCAACGGCGGCGCCACCTTGTACGACGATTCCTCGGCCTGCCCCGGCGAGGGGGATGCCCAGTTCGCGTACTACATGGCCCACCCTGAGTGCGGCCTGAACGAGTACGCCTACAGGGAGACCGGCTACGGCGAGTACCACGAGTGGCTGCAGACCACGTCGATCGACCTGTACGCGCAGGACTCGATGCGGCTCAACCGGTGGACCCTCAACTACGGCGTGCGGTACGGCCACTACAAGGGCGGCTTCCAGCCCGGCACCGGCAACACCGACGTCTACAACGTGAGCTTCGCGGACCCGCGCGTCGGGTTCGTGTGGGACGTCTTCGGGGACTCCAAGACGGCCCTCAAGGCCCACTGGGGCCGCTACCACCAGAAGATGATGGGTTACCTCTACGACCGCGAGGTCTCGGGGCACATCGCGCCGCCCGTGATCGACTGCTACTGGAATTCGGCCACCGGCAAGTACGACCTCGATTCCAACGGTGACCCGGGCTGCGAGACGTACTCGGTCCCGGATGCCGCCACGATGGGCAAGTATGCCCAGCAGTACGTGGACGAGTCGCTGGTCACCATCGAGCAACAGATCGGCAAGGACATGGTGCTCGGCCTCGACCTGATCGACCGGCGTTTCCGCGACATCATGGCGATGATCAACACGAACCAGGATTACACTCTGAAGACCGCCACCAACAACCCGTTGACGGGCGGGACGCTGCCGATCTGGGTCCTCAACTCACCGCAGAACTACGTCCTCACCACCGACAACGGCGCCTACCGCAACTACCAGTCGGTCGTCATGCGCTTCGAGAAGCGCCACTCCCAGGGCTGGTACCTCACAAGCTCGCTCGTCTGGACGGACCTCAAGGGGAACCAGTACACGAACGACGGGTACATCAGCGAGTTCAAGGACCGCAACGGGCTCACCAACGCCGACGGCCGGGTCGACCTGTCGTACAACGAGTGGGACTTCAAGCTCAACGCCGCGGTGGACCTGCCGCTCAACTTCCAGTTCAGCGGCCAGTACAACTACCTTTCCGGGATGTACTGGACGCCGTACGTACGGGTGACCAGCGGCCTCGATTACAACTCGACCTCCGGAAGGAACATCGACCTCGTGCCGCGAGGCTCCTATCAGTTTCCCTCCCGTCACCTCCTGAACGTGCGCTTGGCATGGAGCCCCAAGCTGGCCAACGCCCTCCGCCTGACGGTCTCCGGCGAGGTGTTCAACGTCCTGAACAACAACACCATGGTCGACACCTACAACCGCTACGGCAGCTACAACGCGAACCGGAACACGTGGTCGCAGCTGAGCAGCTACGGGACCCCGTACACGATCGAGAACCCACGCCAGGTCCGTTTGGGCGTGCGCCTGGATTTCTGACGCACTCGCTTCCATCTTGCGCAAGGGGCGGCCGCGAGGCCGCCCCGTCTTTCACCCGGCAAAGGAGGGACCTCGCATGAGCGCCACAAATCGCAGCCGCCTGCAGCGCATCGGGGCGTTGGTCGTGGCGGCCGCCGCGCTGCCCTTGGGGGCCGGGACCGCCCTCGGCCAGGCCCAGGCGCCGCCCAAGCTGAGCTTCGACCAGAGTCGGTCGGTGTACAACCGGCAAATCCACACGCCGCAGCCGCCCGAAAACGTGAATTGGGAGGAGCGGGTCACGACGCTCCTCAAGGAAGAGCCCGGCGATATCGTCATCACCGCCGTGGGCGACATGATCTTCAACCAGCAGATCTCGAACCTGCCCGAACCGGACCACCGGCAGCTCTTCCGGATCATGCAGGAGGCGGACATCGCGTACGGCAACCTCGAGTTCTCGCTGAACTCCCACCCGGAGCTGCAGCGGCCGTTCTACAACTTCCGCGCCGACCCCGAGTTCGCGTGGGAGGTCGCGGCGATCGGCATCAACCTGGTCAGCCTGGCGAACAACCACGCCCTCGACTTCGGGCCCGATGGCCTGAGGGATTGCCTGAGGGCCCTCGACCACGCCCAGATCACGCACGCCGGCGCCGGCCTCACCCTGGCCGCGGCGCACGAGCCCGGCACGATGGGCGTGCAGAGCCAGAAGACCAGCTTCGGCCTGCTCTCGTACATGCGCTACTGGACCTCCAAGTACCGCTGCGCCGATCCCGGCGGACCGTGCCTCGCCACCATCAACCCCGCGGCGATCCTGATCGCGAGGGACGGCAAGGTCGAGCCGGTCGAGGGTCCCGTCGAGGCCGACATCGACGCGATGGAGGACGATGTCGTCCTGGGCAAGCGCCACAACGACATCCTCATGGTCGCCCTGCACAACCACGACGTCAGCCACCACCGCGCGTACGGCCTCCAGAACCACACGCCCGCCAACGACGAGATCATGTTCCACCGGGCGATCGACGCCGGCGCCGACATGGTCCTGGGCAGCGGGCCGCACGTCCTGCGCGGCATCGAGATCTACAAGGGGAAGCCGATCTTCTACAGCCTCTCCAACTTCATCTACCAGTACCGCACCCCGGACAAGATCCCCGTTGACCTCATCCACCAGCGCGACGGCGAGATCGCGCGCCCGACCAACGTGTCGGTGTGGGACCGGCGCGATCCGGTCGAGATCTTCGAAGGGGTCGTCGTGCGGATGACGGTCAACAAGGAGAAGCTCAAGCGGATCGAGCTCATCCCGTTCACGATCGACGACGAGGGGCCGCTCTACGGCGTCCCTCGGCTCGCGAGCGCCGCGAGGTGCAAGAGGATCATCGAGGAGCTGCAGACGCTGTCGAAGCCGTACGGCACCACGATCGTGGACAAGGGTTGGTACGCCGAGGTGAAGCTGTAGGGACAGGCGGCGCGTCGCGGGTCGTGGTGTGCGCCCGGCATCGGAGGAGAGACGAATGCTCGAGAGGAAGGCCCACAGCATCGCCCTGGCTGGCATCGCAATTCTGGGCGCGCTGGCCGTCGGTGTGCCTGCCCCCGTTTGGGCGCAGGCAAGCCCGGCGATCGGCGGAGGTCCGACTCCGCCGGTCGCGTTGCGGGTGTCGAAGTTCCTCGAGTTCAACGGCAGCCGGCGCACCGACGACTACGACTGGATGCGGGACAAGAGCGACCCCCGGCTCAAGGCCTACCTCGACGCCGAGAACGCCTACGCTGCCGCGTTCATGAAGCCGACCGAAGCGCTTCAGGCGAGGATTCTCGCGGAGATCTCGGGCCGCCTCGCGCCCGACGAGCGCACGCTCCCCTTCGAGGAGAACGGCTACCTCTACTTCACGCGCTTCGAGATAGGGAAGGAGTATCCCCTGTACTGCCGCCGGAGGGCCGCCGCCGGCGCGGCCGACGAGGTGATGCTCGACGTCAACGCGCTCGCAGCGGGACACGCGATCTACAAGACCGGCCAGCCGGTGGTCAGCCCCGACAACCGGCTGCTGGCGTTCGCTGCCGACACCTCCGGCGACCGCCGGCACGCGATCCGCTTCAAGGACCTCGTCACCGGCACGCTGCTCGCCGACGTCCTCCCCGGCACGTCCGGGGAGGTGGTGTGGGCGGCCGACAGCCGGAGCGTCCTCTACACGACGCCGGACGCCTCCGTTCGCACCTATCGCGTCGTGCGACACATCATCGGCCGGCCGGTCGAGAACGACGCCGTCCTCTTCCAGGAGGACGACCCGATGTTCGAGGTGGCGCTCTCCCTCTCGAAGTCGCGCGCCTATGCGCTCGTCGAGACCTCGAGCGAGACCACCTCGGAGTACCGGATCCTGAACCTCGCCGACCCCAACGCGAAGCTCGCGATCTTCCAGCCGAGGACCCCGGGCCTGCGCTACTGGGTCCAGCACGGCGGGGGGACCTTCTACATCCGCACCAACCTCGACGCCCCCGATTTCAGGATGATGCGGGCGGAACCCGGAAAGACGAGCGTGGGCGACTGGAAGCCCCTCGCGCCGCCCGAGCCGGGAGTCCTCCTCGAGGAGTTCGACGTCTTCAAGGGCTTCGCCGTCCTGCAGGAACGCGTCAAGGGGCTGGCGCGGATGCGAATCCTGCCCCTCGCCGGCGGCCAGGGGCACGTCGTGGAGTTCCCCGATGCCGCGTACGACGCCGTGCTCGAAAGCACGCCGGAGTACGCAAGCCGCTCGTTCCGGGTCCGCTACTCCTCGCCTGTCGTGCCCACCACCATCTACGACGTGGACCTCGCGTCGGGCACCAAGAAGGTGCTCAAGCGCGACGAAGTCCTCGGTGGATTCGAACCGTCGCGCTACGAAGTGCGCCGCCTCGAGGCCCCCGCCCCCGACGGCAAGCTCGTCCCGATCAGCCTGGTGATGCGCCGCGGCCTCCGCCGCGACGGCGCGAACCCGCTCCTGCTGTGCGCCTACGGCGCCTACGGCAACAGCCGCGTGGTCCGGCCCGACTTCGCCCCCGAGCGCCTTTCCCTCCTCGACCGCGGCTTCGTCGTCGCGATCGCCCACGTGCGGGGCGGCTCGGACCTCGGCCGCGCCTGGTACGAGGACGGCAAGCTCCTCCACAAGAAGAACACCTACTCCGATTTCATCGCCTGCGCCGAATACCTCGTCGCGCAGAAGTACACGAGCCCGGCCTACCTCTTCGCGAACGGCCTCTCGGCCGGCGGCATGCTGATGGCCGTCGTCGCCAACTGGCGCCCGGATCTCTTCAAGGGGATCATCGCCGAGGTTCCGTGGACCGACGTCGTGAGCGACAGCCTCGATCCCTCGCTGCCGCTCGTCACCGTCGAGTACGAGGAGTGGGGGAACCCCAACCGCAAGGCGGAGTACGACTACATGTTGTCGTACTCGCCGTACGACAACGTGAAGGCGCAAGCGTACCCGGCGCTGCTGGTGACCGGCGCGTTCAACGACACGCAGGTCATGATCTGGAACCCCGCGAAGTGGGTCGCCAAGCTGCGCGCGATGAAGATGGACTCCAACCCGCTCCTGCTGGTGACCAATATGGCGTCCGGCCACAGCGGCGCCTCCGGGCGGTTGGAGCGGTACAGACTGACGGCGCTCAAGTACGCCTTCATGCTCCACCTGCTGGGCATCGCCAGCTGAGCCGCTGCGGCGGGGCCGCGGCCGGGGCCTCGCGCACGCGGGGCGGCCGCGCGTCCTCCGCCCCAGGGCTCAGGTGCCCACCCTCGACTCGATGCGCCGGTTGGGCACGAGCCACATGAGAGCCACCGCGACGTAGAGCCCGTCCGAAAGCCACTGGTTGCCGAACGCCAGCGCGACCGCCGCCACGTAGAGCGCGATCGAGAGCTTGCCCTTGAAATCCGTGCCCACGGCAACCGCCAGCCTCGACTCCGGGCCCTGCTCCGCGACGATCGCACTCTCGAGGATCGTGTAGGCGACGGCCGCCATCAGCAGCACCACGCCGTACGCGCGGGCATTCTGCCGGACCGGCCGGACATCGGGTCAGAGGCCGGGGAATTCCTACGGTCTCCGATTGAGTTTCCATGAACCGTAGACAGGTCGCGAGAATGGACGAGACGCTGCAACCCGACGATCCGGCAGTGACGCCAACGCAAGCCCCGCCGGGCGTTGCCCTGCCGGGGCGGCTGGACGGGCCTTCACCCCTCTCCGCCTCGATCGGCGGCTACACCCTCGTTCGGAAGCTCGGCGAGGGCGGCATGGGCGTGGTCTACGAGGCGCTGCAGGGCAACCCGCGGCGCGAGGTCGCCCTCAAGATCATCCGGGGCGGCGCCTACGTGGACGAGGCCGTCGTGCGCCTGTTCCATCGCGAGGTGCAGGCGCTGGCGCGCCTCAAGCACCCGGGCATCGCGGCCATCTACGAGGCCGGCCGCACGGGCGACGGGCAGCACTTCTTCGCGATGGAGCTGGTGCAGGGCCGCAGGCTGGACGAGTTCCTCGCCGGCGATCCGCTCGCCGCTGCGGGCGATCGCGCGAGTGTCCGTTCCCGGCTCGAGCTGTTCCTCCAGATCTGCGACGCCGTGGCCTACGCGCACCAGCGGGGCGTCATCCACCGCGATCTGAAACCGAGCAACATCCTCGTGCAGGAGGACGCGGCCACGAACGCCTCGAACGGAGTTGTGGCGCGGCCGGGCGTGAAGGTGCTCGACTTCGGCCTGGCGCGCATCGCGGACGGCGACGTCGTCGGCGCGAGCATGGCGACGGAGAGCGGTACGATCCGCGGGACCGTGCCGTACATGAGCCCCGAGCAGATCCGCGGCGACACCGACGAGATGGACCTTCGCACCGATGTCTATTCGCTGGGCGTCATCCTGTACGAGATGCTCACCGGCGAGCTGCCGTACGACGTGCGCCGCGCGAGCCTGCCGGAGGCCGCCCGCATCATCTGCAGCGAGCCGCCGCGGCTGCGCGGCCGGCTCCCGGGGCACTCGCTGGCGGGCCGCGAGATCGAGACGATCGTGGGGAAGGCGCTGGAGAAGGACGCGGCGCAGCGCTACCAGAGCGCGGCCGGGTTCGCGGAAGACGTCCGCCGCTACCTCAACAACCAGCCGATCGTGGCGCAGCCCCCGAGCACCGTCTACCAGCTCCGCAAGATGGTCTCGCGGCACAAGGCCGGCTTCGCGTTCGCCGTCTCCCTCGTCGTCGTGCTCGCCGGCGTCGCCGGAGCCATGACGGTGCAGGCGCGCCGCATCGCCCTCGAGCGCGACCGGGCCAACCGCCAGGCGGCAATCACCGGGCAGGTCTCGGACTTCCTGGTCAGGCTCTTCCGCGTCTCCAGACCCGATCAAGCCCGCGGCGCCACGATCACCGCCCGCGAGCTGCTCGACAAGGGCACGGCGCAGATCCGGGCCGACCACACGATGGACCCCGAGGTCCGCGCCACGCTGGTGGACACGGTGGGCGACGTCTACTCGAGCCTCGGCCTCTTCGATCGGGCCAAGCCCCTCCTCGAAGAGGCCCTCCGGACGCGCACGCAGGTGTTCGGAGCGTCCAGCCTTCCGGTCGCGGACACGCTGCGCAGCCTGGGGCTCCTGCTCCAGAGCCGGGGCCAGGATGCGGAGTCGAAGCCGGAGTTCGAGAGTTCGCTCGCGATCTACGAGAAGCGGGAAGGGCCCTCGACCTTGAACGTCGCGCAGGTCCTCAACGATCTCGGCAACGCCGAGAACCACCTCGGCGACTACAAGGATGCCGAGGCGGCGTACGACCGGGCCATCGCCATCCGCAAGAAGGTCGAGGGACCTGACACGCTCGATGTCGTGCCGATGCAGTCCAACCTCGCGCTGCTTTCGGTGCGCAAGGGCGACCTCGCCGGCGCCGAACGCTCATTCCGCGCCGCGCTCGCCACCTACGAGAAGGCGCTGCCCCCCAACCACCCTGATGTCGCGCTGCTCGCCGGCAACGTCGGCGCCACGCTGGTCGCCGAGCGTAAGTACAGGGAAGCGGAGCCCTTCTACCGGCAGGCGCTGGCCATCCACGAGAAGGTGCTGGGCGACCAACACCCGCAGCTGGCGCTCGATCTGGCGAACCTCGCCGAGGTCCACCGCGTACTGGGGAACCTTCCGGCCGCCGAGAGCGAGAACCGACGCGCGCTCGCCATCCTGCGCGCGAAGGTCCCGGCGACGGACTTCCGCACGCGCTTCGTCCTCGTCAACCTCGCGACGGTGCTGGACGCGGAGGACGACCCCGCGGGGCTGCACGAAGCCGAAGGGCTGCTGCGTGAGGTCGTCGCCACGAACCGCACCTCACCACCTCCCGACCCGTGGGACGCCGCCAAGGCCGAGGGTGAGCTGGGCGGCTGCCTGCTGGAGCAAGGGAAGTACGCCGCGGCCGAGCCGCTTCTCGTCGGGAGCTTTACCACCCTTCGCGACAAGCTGGGCATCAACGATCGCGCCCGCGTGGACAAGGCGCTCGATCGGATCATCGAGCTGTACCGGCGGGAGGGCGAGCCGGCGAAGGCAGCGCCGTTTCTCGCGATCAGGACGGCACGACGCGCCGCGGCAGGTCCGGAACGCAGGACAGACGCAGGCTAGCGGCCGCCTCTCGGCCGGACGGTCCGAGAGCGCCGCCCACGCCGCCGCCGTCTCGTAACCCGGCTGGTCACCCTCAGCCCAGGGTTCGCAGTGTGCCTGTGGGCATGCCTCAGGTCGGCGAGGCCGTCTGGCGGGCGGAGCTGAAGCCCGTGGCCACGGTCGGGAAGACCGCGACGCGGGCTCAATGTGACGGAGCGCACGCGATGTTCGCGTGGGCGCCCGCTGGCATGAACAAACTGGCCGCCGGCTACGTCTAATCAGGTGACGGCTGGAGGTTCGGTGAGTTCCAACGCCACGGCCGGAAAGGGGGGGGGGTGCGATGGCGCCAGCAGGGCCGGACATGAGGCGGCTGCAAGGGGATCGCGCCGCACGCGTGGGCATGGCTTTTCCGATGATCCTCGACCGAGGTGACGCGGCCCGGGTCGCCGCGATTGATCTCCAGTGCGTGCCGTATGTTGGCATGCGGTTCGAGTACGGCGGGACGCCGTGGGAGGTCACCCATGCCGAGGACCACGTCCGCGGGTGGGTCGCAGAGCCGCTACCCCGCCGGGAGGCCACCCTCTTTTCGAAACCCAACGCGAGGAGCAGCCGTCGTGGTGACGGCCGCGCTCGGGGCGCGTGCAGTCGCGCATGATCCAAGGTTGAAGCCCAAGGGCGCGCAGGCGCTCGTAACCGCCGGCGTCCGGCCCCGGCGCCCGGCGGCCGAGGCGGCGGTGGTAGAGCTGCACCAGAGCGTCACCGCTTGGAGCTGGGCGTCCGCTTCCTGGCGCCGGCCTTCGCCGTCACCGCGGCGCGCAGCCGCGCGATCTGCGCCGCATGGTTGTGGGCATGCGCCGCGTAGATCGCGAGCCACCGCTCGGGGCCGAACGGGCCACCCTCGGTGTGCCACCCCTGGCGCGCCCACTCCTGGGCGGTCATCCTCTCCAGGACCTGCACGGTGGTTGCGCGCGCGGCGAGGAACGCTTCGAGCGCGGGCTCGATGTCGCGCTCGTTGTAGCGCAGCCGCGCGGCGAACGCCTCCTGGTCGTAGCCGTGGATCAACGGTCGTTCCTCGGCGACCAGGCGGCGCAAACGGATCGCCGCCGTCATCTCGCTGTCCGCGAGGTGGTGGACGATCTCGGCGGCGGTCCACTTGCCGCGGAACGGCCGCACCGTGAGCTTGCCCGCCGGGAACCCCTCGAGCGCCTGCAGCACCTCGTCACAGCCAGCTGCGTACTGCCGGATCAACTTCACGCGTTCTTGCCTGGTCATCGCTCGCCTCCGTCCCACACCATAACCGCATCGGGCCGGCGCCGGCTTCCGCGCGCCGCCCGGCGCCGGCGC